>Ga0302326_10027008_pt1 | contig 11587 bp, 14 predicted proteins | sample Palsa_T0_3_FD_202264 | JGI IMG/M metagenome (GOLD analysis project Ga0302326, IMG submission 202264) | Peat permafrost microbial communities from Stordalen Mire near Abisko, Sweden - Palsa_T0_3 | ecosystem: Environmental > Terrestrial > Soil > Palsa > Peat permafrost | place: Sweden: Abisko...
GAAAAGCTCGGCTGATCGGACAGTTGCTTGCCGAGAGCATTTTACTCTCAGCCGCCTCGGGCGCCGTCGCGTTGATTAGCGTTGCGCTTATGAAAACGGCGCTGTTGAAACTGGCCCCGCCCGATCTTCCGCGAGTCAATGAGATCGCCTTAAGTCCGGGCGTTCTGTTATTTGCATTTTTCGTCTCGATCCTGACAGGCGTTATTTTCGGCCTGGCGCCCGCGCTGCAGACAGTGCGTCCGAACCAGGCAGGCAATCTCCGGGAAGGCAGCCGGGGCTACGGATCGAGCAAGCACCAGATAAGAATCTTGCGCATTCTGGTTTCCTCAGAAATCGCTCTCACCCTCGTGCTGCTTATCGGCGCCGGGCTGCTCTTGCGAAGCTTCCGGCATCTGCTTGAGGTGCGTCCGGGGTTCGAACCGCACCGGCTCATGACGGCTAAAATACCGCTGCCGCTCCCGAATGATAAGGCGTTGGATGCTTATCGCGTGACCGAGAAGCGCGCGGCGTTTTATCAAGAAGTCTTGCGCCGCGTCAGCGCGCTCGCCGGCGTCGAGCAGGCGGCTATCGGAAGCGATGCCAGTCTTCCCATGAACAACTCCCGGAATCAAAGCGTTTTCGTTATCGAAAATCGCGCCACGGACTCGGAGCGCGTGCCGGTCGCTGAAGCGGCCAGCGTAAGTTCGAGCTACTTCGATGTCCTGAAGACTCCTCTGAAGAGAGGGCGGGTGTTCACCGAGTTGGACAACTCCAAGGGTCAGCAGGTTGCCGTCATTAATGAGGCGCTGGCACGCCGGTACTGGCCCGACGCAGATCCTGTCGGACAGCGTATTAAGCTTGGGCGAACGGTAGCATTTCGTTCTTCATCGGATCTGACCATTGTCGGGGTCGTCGGTGACATTCGATCGGACGGCTTCGATACGGCGAGCGCGCCGTCTATCTACGTTTCTGAACCTCAAGCTCCACCTTATGTATCGGTTGTATACCTGCGTACCGCCGATGATCCGGGTACATTGGGCGAGGCGATTCGCCACGAGGTGCAAGCGGTGGACCCTGGCGTCCCGGTCTACGGCATCCGAACGATGGACGATGTCGTGGCCAAAAATCTGGCGGCGCGCCGGTTTGCTCTGGAACTCCTGGGCGTATTCGCGGCGGTCGCCTTTCTTATCGCCGCCATCGGTATCTACGGAGTGATGGCTTATACCTTTAGCCGACGTACCGGTGAAATCGGCCTTCGTATGGCGCTCGGCGCGCAGCGCGGGGACATCCTAAAAGTCGTGCTAGGAGAGGGGGCGCGGATGGTCGTGTTCGGAGTGGCGGCTGGGCTCATCGGATCTGCGATGTTGACGCGATTCCTGCAGACGCTGCTGTTCGAGATCAAACCTACCGACCCGATCACGTTTGGCGTCCTCACGGCGCTGCTCGTATCGGTGGCGATATTGGCGTGTCTTATTCCCGCGCGGAGGGCTACTCGCGTTGACCCACTCATGGCACTGCGCCATGAGTGAGGAGCGACCGGGGAGTGATGGGGATCGCGTCACGGCTCAAATTGCAAGGAAAGTGAGTGTTATAAATCGGTTATTAAGCCGCTGGGTTGGCGCAGCAGTCTTCTGCGTGGAAGTGCTTATGATTTGCGTACTGAGCGCGTACGGGCTGCTGTGTGCTTGCTGGGAGAGGATCTGTGCCTCGCCCGAGACACTGCATCTCGATGTCTTCATCGGCTAGGCCGATAGCTGGGATGTAACGTCCACCCTGACCTATGGAAAAAGCGAGGCGATCCTTGTCGATTGCCAGTTTCGGATAAGCCAGGCAAAGAAGCTGGCCGATCAGGTTGCCGCGAGGGAAGGGCCATCTCGTCGCCCTCCTGGATGCAGCAGGCGAGCAGGAGGAAATTCACCCGCCCTTCGCCTAAGATAGCAAGTGCACGTGCGCGAACGGCATCGCATCTCGTCATAAGCGATTCTTCGCGCATCGGTCCGCGTCGCCGTCCCCAAGGTCTGGCGTGCCACCGTCGACGTCTGCGTCACCTATGGCGCCGCCAGCATCAACTGCATCGCGCGCCCCGTGGCGAACGCGCACCCCGGCGTCTTCACGGTTAATAATTACGAAGCCTTCGCCATCAACCAGGACGGCAGCATCAACTCCGCATCCAACCCCGCGCCCACGGGAACATACGTAACGATCTTCGGCACCGGCCTGGGCCCAATCGAGCCCACGCAGGCCGACGGGACCTTCATCGAACTCCCATTGCCAACCAATGCCCTGCCGGTAACACTGACGTCAGTACAAGAGGGCCTCCCCGGCTTTCCGGTAGCCCCACCGCCCCCCATCACCAGACAGTACGCCGGCCCCGCACCGTTCCAGGCAGCCGGCGTGAGCCAAATCAATTTCTTGGCGACCGGCTTCAACTTTCCCATCGGGCTGGCCGTTGGCACGGGCTCTTGCCTGTTCTACGTTTCCCCAATAGGCCGCTTCGCCTGACCTGCTCGTGCCCGGGACCCAATTGCAGCGACCTGTGGCCACCGCCAATGCCCCGCATTGCCTCCCACGCGCGCGCGCAAACTTTTGTAATTTGTACCTTGCGACAATGAAGACCGGGCGCGCCCGCTAAAGACGATAAACGGTAAAGCCCATGTGCCTGGCACCGCTGATCCGGCGCGCCAGCAGCCGCCGGACGCGATGCGCCGAGGAGCGGCAGCGACCTGCGTGCCGCGTCGCCCGCCGGCGAATGTCACAGCGACTTTACATGCGCGCGTAAAAACCCGAAACGCCTTCAAAACCCTTCCGCCGTCAGCCGCGCGCCGCCATGGCCTTCTTGGGCCGGCCCGCGCGGGCGGCGTGACCCAGCGCATCGGTGGCGATAGCCTGCCTGGTCTCTTTTTGCCGAGCCCGCAGCACGGTGGCCCAGCGCCAGACGCACGGCGCGGGGCCTGGGCGGGCCAAGGCGGTGTCGCGATGCCCGAGCGAGGCTGTGTGGGCGGCGGGGCGGGCGGCGGAGCGGCGCATGCGCGTTAGAGGCGTCAGCGGGGTCAGCGATCGGCAGTCAGCCGGCGGCGCGGTGTCGGCTCCCGGCACGAGGGCTGGTTTCGGCTGGCCCGGCGACGCGCAAATCCGTGTACGTCTGGAGCGTCGCTTGGCTTCCTGTTAGCGGCAGCGGGGGAGGGAGCCATTTTGGCGGGCCAGCGGGGACCACGCCGCCAATGGTGAGTAGCGGTGACTGGATACCAGCCAGGCTGAACTCATTTCCAGGGAGGCGATGGCGACCCGGCCGGCGGGAGTCACAGCCGCGCCGCCGCAGGCGGGAAAAAAGAGAACGCTGAGAGACGAGGCCGCGGGCAGCCGATCTTTGCGATAGAGTTGTTGATCTCGTATTGATCCGAAGATCGGCTGCGCCCCGGAGAGGAGTGCAATCCCCTCCGGGGCAGAGCTTCTGGGAGCAATGACCTCCCATGGGTCCTCCCAAGAGTCCTACAGGCCATCCCGAAAATCAAGAGGGCGGCCGGCGCAAACGGCTGGCGCGCCGACCGCGGCCCCGGCGGTGTCTGCTCAAAGGTTGTGAGCAGCCGTTTCGTCCCCGGCGGGCGCGGCAGCGTTATTGCAGCGAGCAGTGCCGGGAGGCGGCGCGGGCTTGGTCGGGGTGGAAGGCGCAGCAACGATACCGGGCGACGAGGGCGGCAAACGGCAACGCAACGACCAAAGCCAGCGCTACCGGGAGCGCGTCAGGAACCGAAAACCACCAGCAGGCGAAGCCGTTCCGTACGCCGCGAGGGTCATCACTAAGAAGTTTTTTCGACGCTTGTTGTGACCGGCCTGGCTGCTACGCCGGGTTCGTGCGGCAGCGCCGCTCGCCGTCGCAGCACTTCTGCTCGCACGAGTGCCGGCGTGCCATGGAGCGCGTCTGGGAACGCGAGCGACACTGGACACGCGCCGGTTGAGCGGAGTCCCGCGTGCGGCGATGCGTCCAAGCGTTGAGAATGGCACCGCCGGTTAACCGTGACATATTGATCGGCGCCGGGCCAGTGACTTACATTCAACCTGTCCCCAAGGAAGGGACACGAGTGCTGCGCTGGGCCGACAACAATCTGCTCGATCTGAAGTGGGAGGAGATCGGCGAACACTACGGACGCTATCGCTTACACGTGCCGGAAGCGGAGCGGGCCATGGCGCGGTCGCTGGAGCGCTATGGGCAGTTGTCGCCGGTAGTGGTGTGCCGGCGCCAGGACCGCTACGAACTGATCGACGGTTTCAAACGCTTGGGCGCCGTACGCGGTCTGGCGCAGATCCCGCGTCTGTCGGCGCGACTCATGGAGGCCGATGAGCGTCAGGCGAAAGCGGCTATCTACGGGCTGAATCGTGCCGGGGGCCGCACACGTGAGCTCGAAGAAGCCTGGATCATCCAGGCGCTGGTGCGGGAAGACGGCTTGAGCCAGGTGGAGGTGGCAGAGCTGTTGGGACGCCACAGGAGCTGGGTGTGCCGGCGGCTGGCGCTGATTGAGCGGTTGGGACCCAAGGCACGGGACGAGCTACGCGTGGGCTTGTTGACGCCCACTGCCGCGCGGCAGATCGTGCGGTTGCCGCAGGGCAACCAGACCGAAGTGCTGGAAGCGATCCGGCGCGAAGCGCTGTCGAACGCGGAACTCGGCGGCGTGGTGGATCTTTGGTTGCGATGTGCCGAACGTCGTCAGCAAGAATATCTCCTGGCGCATCCTCGCGAAGCGCTATCGCAGGCCAAGGGAGTGCTCCCCGCGGTGCGCGATCCCCGGCTGAGCGAAGCCGGAAACCAGGTATGGAAGCGCGTCGGGATGCTGCTGGATGTGCTGGGGCGCATGGAAGTGTGGCTGGCGCACCATGGGCGCACAGGTCTGACGCCGGAGGATCGCGTGATCTTGCTGCCCCGTTTCCAAAGGCTGGCGCGGTATGCCGGATCGGTGGCGGCGTTGAGTCGGGACTTCGTCGGCGAACTGGAGCGGGCATGAAGGAATCGACACGCAACGAGATCATCCGCCTGCACTACGGGGGTGCCTCTCAGCGCCGCATCGCAAAACTGCGGGGAGTCGCCCGCAAGAGCGTGGTCCGCGTGCTGGTGGGTCATGAAAAACACAGAGCAGAACCGGCGGATGTGGAACGTCGGCGACGACCGAGCGTGCTGGACCCATTCGCCGATCACATGGCACAACTGCTGGAACGCTATCCGCACATCACGGCGGTCCGTTTGCATGAGGAGTTGTGCCGGCTGGGTTTCCAAGGTCGCTATACAATCGTGCGCGAGCGGCTGCGTGTGCTCCGGCCGCACGCGCCGAAGCCACCCGTGCAGCGATTCGAGACCGGTCCAGGCGTGCAAGCACAGATGGATTATTCGCCGTACGACATTTCTTTCACTGCCGAATGGCGGCGCCGGGTGCATGCCTTCAGATACATTCTGGCTTACTCCCGCCGCCAGTACGTGCGGTTTGTGGAGACGCAGGACTTTGCCACCACCATCCGGGAACATGTGCGCGCCTTCGAATACCTCGGCGGTCTGTGCGCTACCTGTCTATACGACAACATGAAAGTGGTGGTGACTGGCTATGACGGCGACCAGCCGATTTACAACACCCGGTTCCTCTCCTTCGCCACGCACTACGGTTATCAATCCTGGGCATGCCGCCCCCATCGGCCGCAAACGAAAGGTAAAGTGGAACGGCCATTTGCCTACCTCGAAACCAACCTGCTCAACGGCCGCACATTCACTTCGCTGGAGCACCTCAACGAGACCGCCGCGCTCTTGCTGGCCGACATCGCCGACGTGCACTTGCACCGGGAAACCAAACGCCGGCCCATCGATCTCTACCAGGAAGAGAAACCGCATCTGCTGAGTTTGCCGGCGCGCGCCTACGACACCGCCCAGGTCTTCTAACGGACGGTGAATCCGGAAGGTCATGTGGCGTACCTGCAGAACTTCTACTCCGTGCCGTGGCAGCGCATTGGAGAACTGCTGCCGGTGCGCATCACCGAGAAGGAATTGATCGTCTACGGCCCTGACGTGAAGGAGATCGCGCGCCATGAGTTGTACCCTTCCGGAATCAATGGGGAGAAGCGCACTGTTCCCGAACATTCTCCAGAGCGAGATCACCATCAGAAATACGAGTTACTGAAACAGCGTTTTGCAGAGTTCGGATCGGAGGGCGTCCTGTTCCTCGACGAACTGGTCCGCACCAGGCGCCGTGGCAAAGATGAAGCCGCACGCGTGCTGGGCCTGCTGGCCACATATCACCGCGAGGACTTGGCGCTGGCGCTCGCGCGTGCCACCCGTTACCGAGCTTTCTCCTGGTCCGCGGTGGAGCGCATCCTGGCGGCGCAAGCACGTCCCCGATCCGGATGGGAATCACTGCAGGCCGAGGCGCAGGGACAACTCCACGAGATCCTCCGGCAGTCTCCCGTATCGACTCGTTCGGCAGCGGAGTATCAGGCGCTGCTGGAAGAAACGGCGACCCACGATGAAACCGACGAAGACGACGATCCCGTTGCGTGACCGGTGTTTGAGTCACTGCGCGACTCTGAGGATTCCACTGGAAGGCGCATCGCTGGACCAGTTGTTGTCCAAGGCGGAGAAAGAGAGCCTCTCTCATCTGCACTTTCTCGACCTGCTGCTGGGGACACAGGCCGACGCGCGTCGCGAACGCGCCGTCGCACGGCGCATCCGAGAGGCCCATTTTGCGGACAGCAAGACCTTGGAGGGGTTCGACTGGCAGTTTAATCCCAAAGCCTTCGACCGCTTGTAGATCGAGGAACTGGCTACCGGAGATTTCATCCGGCGCTGTAATAACCTGAATCATGGTCGGCTGGAGCGGAATCGGAAAGAGTCACATCATTCAGGCCTTGGGGCAGAAGGTCTGCGTCCAGGGTTACCGCGTTTTGTATCGCACTTCCGCCGAGTTACTCTCCGATCTGACAGCCTCACTCGCCGACAAAACGCTGCCCGCGCGTCTGCGCTACTATACGCGCCCAGACCTTTTGATTGTTGATGAATTCGGCTTCGACCGCATCGAACGAACCGAGTGCGCGCAGGCCGCCCACCTTCTCTACAAGATCATCGCTTCACGCAACCAAAAGCGTTCCACCGCGCTCGTGACTAACGTGGACTTCGACAAATGGGCAGAGTACCTGGTCGATGGCCCACTGGCGATGGCTCTCCTCGACCGCCTGATCGAACGAGCGATCATCCTCAAGATCAAAGGCAAGACTTACCCTACCCCTCTGGTCAAGAGCGAGGACAATCCGGCTTGAGAGAGGGAAAGGCGCTCCTTCTCTATTCCTGCGCCATCGCAGGCCAGTGCGTAACCCCGCACCTGGCTCCGTCTCGACCGCCGAACTGGTACCCTTTTTCGCCGCCACCGACATTCCGCCAGATCGGTGCGCCAGCAGCCGCCGGACGCGACGGGGTCGGAGAGTGGCGCCGAGGCGCGCGTCGCGTGCGAGGACAGTTCGCTAACGATATGAACTCAATGCGATCGTTCTCGGAAAATGGCTGGCCTTGCGAACGAGCCGTAGGCCGCGCGCGATACGCCACCCGCGCCGCGATCACACGGATCTTTGGCGGCGCTGCCAGTCTCGCCCTCAGCTGGGCCCCTTGTCGCGGCAGGCGTTGCTGAGAAAGCTCTTCGCTCCGGTCAGTTATACGCGTGAATCAACTCAACGGTGACGCCCCCGATTGAATCAGTCCCCATGTACCCATACCGGCCCGAACCTTTCTTGCCAACATCGCCCCAGGCGCCCGATTGCACCACGTTGTAACCCAGGCCCTTGTACTTGGCAATGGCGTCGTCGAGGTCGTCCACCGGCAGGCCCAGGTGGTGAACGCCTTCGCCGTGGGCCCTCAGGAAATCGGCATAGCAGTTGGCCGGCTCCTGTGGCGGAATGATCCATTCAAAAGTCGGCTGTGTGTATTTGTGCCAGCCGACTTCGAACGGCAATAAAAGTGGCATACCGTGATAGCGGGAATCTTCGCGCGGGCTGGCGTGCGCCACCGACATGGCTGGGAACCCGATCTGCTGCCAATAATCGGAGACCGGCTTGGCCTCGCGGATGACCAACGCGATATGAGTGACTAGGACCGATGCTGTGGTCGGCGCCGTCCCGCCTGGCCAGCGGACTAGGCCCAGCACGTATTTACCTTTTGGCTCAGTATCGAAAAACGTGAATACGGCCGGGCCGCGGTCAGTGTCCAACTCTGTACGCTGGAGCACTGGCACGCCTGCCTCGCCCATGCGCTTGACTTCCCTGGCCATTTCATCCTCGCTCGCCACTTCGTAAACGATGGAGAAAATGCCGTCTCCGTGCATCGATAAGAAGGCGTTGAAGGCACCTTCGCCGCCTTGCGGCGCGAGCATATCCACGGCCAGGCTTCCCAAATGTCCCCAGGCCATGTGTGCCTGGCCCGTGTTAGGCCGGCCGCGATACTCGCCTTTGACAGCGAGCTTACCGAGGTCATGCACGTCCGAAAGGCCGAGCCGCGACCAGGCGTGCAGCGGCCCATCAATGGTGTTGACCAGCCAAACGATGTGGCCGATGCGTTTGTAGAAGTCGGGCGGCGCGCCCGGTGCGAGCGAGGCAACAGAAATCAAAAGAGCAGCCAAAAGTTTCATCAAGAGTGCGATTGTAGCGCCGTTCGCGGGACGCCGGCGCTGTCGATAGGCCGATACCACTGAGCGCGCGGGAAAAGCGTCGAAATCACGCGCGTGACCAATTCATTTATGGCCAGCCGACGCGGCGTGACCGCAGCGCATCGATGGCGATGCCTTCCTGGTCTTTTTTTGCCAGGCCCGCATAACGGCGGCACAGCGCCAGACGCACGGCGCGGGGCGTGGGCGGGCCAAGGCGGTGGCGCGATGCCCGAGCGAGGCTATAGACGTCGGAGCGGGACGACGGAGGCCGTGCCGACGGAGGGCGTGCCGATGCGGTGCGCAGTACGTGCGGTACCGCCAGGCGATTGACACCCAAGTTCGGCAGGTGCAGACTATAGCGGTGCGCTGGATTCTGAATGTATTGGAAGCCATTCCGCTGACACCATGGGTGCACGCCCGGCGTGAGATGTGGGGACACCTCCGCCGCTATTACGCGCAGGGACAGTAGGACTTCTTCACCCTTCACGCCAGCGATGGCCACGGCCTATCCCGTTGCCAGCCGCCCGTTGTCCGTCGCGACCGCCGGCTGGCCCCACACTTTTCCCTACATTCTCAGCATATTTCCCCACATTCCCCACATTGCGTGTCGCCACAAAGTGCCTCAAACTGTTGCTTAGTACTCCATCGAAGGCGTCAGGAACAAATGACAGAACGAATCGCCTATACGGAAACAGAAGTAGAAGCCCTTACGGGGATCAAGCGTAAGACCCTGCAAGGTTGGCGATTACGTCGTCAGGGACCGCCCTATGTAAAAGTCGGAAGGTGCCTCGTCAGATATCCAGCTGAGGATCTCCATCGCTGGATCCACAGCCTATCCGGCGGCGGGGCGACGACGGCAGGGAGACCGTGAGCAAACCGCGTTGGCGAGAGCTGCCAAGGTGGCGAAAAAGCGACTTAGCAGCAGCGACCGTCATAGTGTGGCGCTCAACGGCGACCGCTCTGAGCGCTTCGATGCTCGCCCCTATGACCCTGCAGTGCGCTACTCCTTGGGCCCAAGTTCCGCAACGCCAGCGTCGCTAAAGATCAGCCGCACGGCCGGATGCGACCGCTAAAGGATGGCGGGGAGGGCGTGACGATGAGCGCGCATTCAAAACGGCGACGGGAACAACAACCATTATTTTTACCCGTTGAAGAACTACCGCCGGAGGCCGGTGAGTTTCGCCTGGCGAAGGCTGAGTTGACGAGTCTGGCTTGCCGCGTCGGTCCCCTGGATGCCATGATCCTGTTCCTGATCGAATGTCGGACCCGTTCTGCAGCCATGACGTTCAATCCCGCCACGGGCAAACACGATGGGCCCCGGCCGACTTACGCTGCGATCCCCATGGGTCATTTCAAGCGGTATGTGCGCAAGAGCGAGCGCAGCATCCAGCTTCGACTCGCCTATTTGGAAGAGAAGCGCTACATCTCCAGGCAACCATTGAATCTCGCATAATACAGTTACAACAAAGTCAAAAGAAAAGGCCGGCGTGCTGCAGAAGGGAATACGGCAGTTGAACAGTGTGGGCGACGCGCCGTAGTCCCCTGCGGAATTCATGAGCGGCCTGTTCGATTTGGTCGGCGCAGAAGTTGGCAAGTTCGCGACCCTTGATGTTATTCCAAACCCCTTCCGTAGGATTCAAATCCGGCGCGTATCCTGGCAGCCACTCGATTTCGAGCCAGTTTCGCTGTTCGAACAGGAATCGTTTCATGATCTTGCAGCGATGTGCCGGTAGGTGATCCCAGATCAGGATGACCTTGGCGCCTTTGACAAAACGCTTCAGGGTCTTTCAGGAACACGATGAGGCTCTCCGCGTTAAAGCTATCCGCCTTGGTTCTGGCGAACAGGCGCGTTTTTCGGCCGTCCCACCGAAACCCGAGCGCCGCCGCTACCGACGTCCTGGTCCAATGATTACCGCGGGACCTCAAGATCGGCGTTTTCCCTCGCGGCGCCCAAGTCCGGCGGATCGAGGGTTGCTGGCTGAATCCGGTTTCGTCCTGGAAGAAGATCCAGGCACGTTGTTGGACAGCGTTTTTTTTAGCGCCGGCCAGCGCACGTTCTTCCAATAGTCGACCTGGTCGGGGTTCCGCTCTTTGGCTTGTTGTGCCGACTTTTGCACGGTCCAGCTCATCGCGCCCAGTATTTTCCATACGTGTCCGGGATGGTACTCGACACCGGTGACGCGTTCGATGACGGTTGCCACGCGGGGCAGTGTCCACAGATCGGCGCTGAAGCCATGCGCCCTGGCTCCTTTGCGCAAGGCGGACTGCACGCGTAGTCTATCGCGCGCGTTCAGAAGCGGCTATCTACCCGCGCGTAAGGCAGCCTTAAGTGAATCCGCGCCGGACTTCTTCCATTGGCGGTACCAACGGGAAATACTCATCCGGCTGACCTTCAGTTCGCGCGCCACGACGGCCTGTGGGAAGCCTTTGGCGAATGATCGCGCCGCTTGTTTGCGGCGGCGCTCCAGGGCCCGGAGATCCCGACGGAGTGGGCTTTGAAGGGGCATGTCCGATTATAAGACGGCCCCTGGCATATTGTCACTATAAAACGCGAGATATTGTAACTGTATTATGCGAGATTCAATAGTTGGCAATGAAACTCACCGCGGCGGCTATCGCACACATCGTGAGAACTACCGCAATTTGCCGCTGCTGGAATTTGCGCCTGCGCGTTACCGCAAACACAGCAAGCCCGCCACAGAAGCCTCTGTCCAGGCTCCCACAGTCGCCGCCGCGCTACGCGGTACGCAACCGACAGCAGAACCACTATCCGAAGCGGCCATAGTGGAAACATTGGTGATGGCGAATATCGCGCGAATAATTACGCAATGCATAGCGGAACGGGGGGAGTTGCCAGCGTTGGCAGAAGTGCAGTTTGTCCAGCAACTTGCCAAGAGTCAAGCGGATATGCAGATCGCCGAACAGAAAGCTGCGGCGCGGGTCGC
>Ga0302326_10027009_pt1 | contig 11587 bp, 11 predicted proteins | sample Palsa_T0_3_FD_202264 | JGI IMG/M metagenome (GOLD analysis project Ga0302326, IMG submission 202264) | Peat permafrost microbial communities from Stordalen Mire near Abisko, Sweden - Palsa_T0_3 | ecosystem: Environmental > Terrestrial > Soil > Palsa > Peat permafrost | place: Sweden: Abisko...
CTTCCGGAGTCAGGCGCGCCGGACCGTTGGCGATCTCCAGCAGCACCGGCTCCAGTTCATCGAGTACTCCTGCCACGCTGGCGTCGCCCGTGCGCGCCGCCGTTTGCCGGTACAAGCGGTTTTCGGACACCAGGTCCCCGGCGCGCTGTTGCTCCGAGGAGATATCCAGCGACTGCCCAGGATGCGCATTCACCAGCTCCACCAGCACCATCTGCGACCGCTCCAGGTGATCGCCCACGGCAACCAGCAGGATGCGCTCGCGCACCTGGCCCGCGGAGGATGCCATCTGCGAAGACGGCTGCGGCTTCGGATAATAGCGCCCGGCAAGAAACGCGGCTATTACCAGACCAGCCATGGCCGCGGTAGCCGCCCAGTGGCGCATGGGCCACAGAACCGGCGTAAGCCAACGGGCCCAGCGAGTGCCCCGCCCGTTCAGCTTTTGTTTGAACCGGGGCTCCAACTTTCGCCATACTTGTGCGCCGTAATTAGCCGCGCGCTCCGGCACGGGCGCGGCGTCTACTATGTTCAGCACGCGCTGCAGATTGGCGTACCCCCTGCGGCACGCTTCGCAGGCATCCAAGTGCTCGCGCACGCCCGCCGAGCCGTCGCCTTCGCCGTAGTAATACAACACGAATTGTTCTTCGGTCAGGTGATCCATCATGTACTCACCAGGGGCTCCAGCGCCCTGCGTAATTTTTGAACGGCACGGAAGACGCTGTGCTTGGCTGCGTTCGGCTGTACGCCCAGAGTCCGGCCGATGTCGTCAATGCACATGCCTTCGTAATGCCGCAGCACGAACGCGGCCCGCTCCATCTCGCTCAAATCGTCCAAAGCGCCGGCCACCCGCCGCTCGACTTCGCTGCTCAGCGCCAGCCGCTCCGGCGTGGGGGCTGCATCCGCCAACGACTGCATCGGATCGGGCGCGCCTTCCTCAGGGCTTTCCTGATTCTCGCTGCGGCGCTTGCGCGCGCGGATCAGGTCCAGCGAACAGTTGGCCGCAATACGGTAGAGCCATGTCCCGAAGCTCGCCCGATCGTCGAATTTAGCCAGTTGCCGGTAGGCGCGCAGGAAGGTTTCCTGCACTACATCCTCGGCGTCTTCCTGGTGTCCGGTCATACGATACGCGAGACGGAAAAGGTTGCGGCTATGGCGTTCCACGAGCACGCGAAATGCGCCGGAGTTCCCGTCCCGCGCCTGCGCGACAGCCACGCTATCGGTCAATTCCATCAAGCTATCCTTTAGACTGCGAAGCGCAAACCCGGTTAGCCGAAGCGCCGCTGTTAACCATTAGTAAAGCCCTTGTTAAGAGTGTAAGCGCCGATTTAGTTGAAATTTAACCGGTTCCCGGTGATTTTCGCGGCATACTGGAATCCGGAGGCACCCAAGAAGATGAACTGGCGTTTGATTCCGATGGCGATCGCAGCAGCTGCCACGCTGCTTGCCCAGGGACCCGGCGGCCATGGCCCTCGCGGCATGGCTGTAAAGACCGACCAGGTGCAGAGCTATCTGAACCTGACCGATACCCAGATCCAGGCTCTGAAGCAGTTGCACGAGTCCGAAATGGCCGCGATTAAGCCCATTATGCAGCAGATGGCCCCGTTGCACCAGAGCCTGCGCACTCAGATGGAGGGAACCAGCACCGACGCTACCACGGCCGGCAAGCTGGTTGTGAGCATGCAGAGCTTGCGCCAGCAGATCACGGCGACCCACGCGAGCTTTAAAGCGCAATCCCTGGCCGTGCTGACCGCGGACCAGAAGACCAAACTGGCAGCGCTCGAGGCCGCCGCGGCCCTGATGCCGGCAATCCATCAGGCGATGGGTCTGAACCTGTTGGCCCGGCCGGAGCCTCCGGAGGGTGGCGGTCCGGGTAGCTCTGCTGCGCCTCAATAAAGTTTCCACATGCTACGATGCGCGCATGCTTCGACTGGCAGCCCTGCTGGCGCTGGCGGGTACGGCGTGCGCGCAAACCACCCTCTCCGAGCTTCTTGAAAACAAAACTTTGGCCGAATTGCGCCGCTTCGATGAGAGCTTCGACGGGGCACTCGGCGTGGCGGCTATCGACCTGAACACCGGGCGCATGTCAGCCTTGCACGGCGATACTATCTTTCCGCAGGCCAGCGTTATCAAAATACCGATTCTGGCGCGCATGTTTCAGGCGGACCGGGCCGGTACCCTTCACTTGGATGATCCGGTCACGCTTCATCCCGGCGATGCCGTGGGAGGCAGCGGACACTTGCAGGAGCGTCTCAAGACCGGCTCCGTGACCCTGCCCGTGCGCGATTTGATTGCCGCCATGATCGAGTCAAGCGATAATACCGCCACCAACAAGTGCATCGAGATGGTTGGCATGGATAGCGTGAACCGCATGATGGATGAGTTGGGCCTGCCGCACACCCATTTGCGGCGCAAAATGATGGATTCGGCCGCCGTGGCGCGCAGCGACGAAAACGTTTCCACACCTGCGGAGATGGCCCGCCTCGTGGAGATGATTTACCGCGGCAAAGTCGTCGACCAGGCTGCTTGCAAAGACATCCTCGAGCTCATGAAGAAGGTTTCCGGCGGCATCCACGAGGGCCTGCCGCTCGATATCGAAACCGCGTCCAAAACCGGCGAGCTTCCCGGCGCCCGCGGCGAAGCCGGCATCGTGTTTTTGGAGGGCCGCCCCTTCGTACTCAGCGTAATGTCGACCTTCATCGACGACCGCCGTTCGCCTGTACCGGAAGTGACCCGCATTGTTTTCCGGTATTTCGAGAAGCTTGCCGGGGCGAATGCGTATGGCGACAGGTTACGATAGGCCCGCGGCCACTGGCGGGCGAACGACACCCTCCGGATTCGGCGGGATCGGCGCCAGCATCTGTTCCTTGCGCATCACCAGCGTCGCGGTGTTGAAGCTGGCCACTTCGAAGCCATGGCCGTGGGTGATGGCGTCCGTCGGACAAGCCTCCACACAGTAGCCGCAAAAGATACAGCGGTTGTAGTCGATATTGTAGACCTTGGCGTAGCGCTCGCCGCCGCTGATGCGCACTGTCTGGGTGTTCTCGGCGGCTTCGATGTAGATGCAGTTGGCGGGACACGCCGCCGCGCACAAAAAGCACGCTACGCACTTTTCCATGCCGTTTTCGTCGCGCTGCAAAACGTGCACACCGCGGTAGCGATCTTGAAACTTGGGCGGCTCGTCGGGATAATTCTCGGTCACCGTGGGAGACATCATCTCCTTGAAGGTGACGCCCATGCCCTTCGCGAGCGCGGCAGCCGATCCCAACATGTCCTCGAGTCTGTTCGCCATCTCTCTATTCTACCCGGCGCAGGCGGTTGATGTTCCTGCTTAGATTGCAGGTCCGTTGCGGGTCACTTACTCATCAGTTCGACAACCGACGATGTCAGCGCGATAACACCCGTACGAATGGCTGGTTCGGCCTCGGGATAAAACAGGCTGGAGTGAAGGGACGGCAGAGGCTTGCCGGTACGCAGGCTCTCTTTGAGTTTGCCGGGTTCGGCGGCCCCCAACCAGAGCATGAACGCCGGAATCTGCCGGCCTTCCAGCGCGAAAAGTCCAAAGTCTTCGCTGGCCATGATGCGTTTCCCGTCGAGCACATTGCCGCTGCCTAATGCGGCGCGCAAGGAATCCTTCAGCCGCCCGGCCAGTGCGGGGTCGTTGTAGGTAACCGGGACCGCGTCCGTTTCCTGCACCCGCACGATCGGCGCGCGATCCTCGGGGACGCCTGCCGCCAGCGCGACGCCGCGCGCGGTGCGTTCGATAGCGGCCAGCGTATTCTGCTGGACCTCGTCGCTGAACGCGCGCGTGGAGATTTCGAGCTTCACTTCGTCGGGAATAATGTTCCGCTTTGTGCCGCCGTGAATGGAGCCCACGGTGACCACGGCCGGATCCTGCGGCGCGGTTTGCCGGCTGACGATGGTCTGCAGAGCCATTACAAACTGCGCTGCCATCACGATGGGGTCCTTGGTCGCCTCGGGGCGGGATCCATGGCCGCCGACGCCGCGAATGGTCACGTCCACTGCGTTGGCGCTCGAAAGCACAGGTCCGGCGACCACGGCCACCTGGCCTGCCGCGACCTCCGGATTGTCATGCTGTGCGATGCAATAGTCGGGCCTGCCGAAACGCTCGTATAGGCGGTCGGCAAGCATGGCGCGGGCCCCACCCACACGTTCCTCCGCGGGCTGCCCGATGAGCATGAGCGTGCCGTGCCAGCGTTCCTTGATGCTCGCGAGCGTGCGCGCAGCTCCCAGAAAGCAGGTCATGTGAAGGTCGTGCCCGCAGGCGTGCATAACCCCGACGGTGGCGCCGCTGTCGTCCTTGGTGTGAATCCTGCTCGCATAAGGCAAGCCGGTCTTCTCTTCGACCGGTAAGGCATCCATGTCCGTGCGCACCAGAACCGTGGAACCCGCGCCGTTCTTGAGAATGGCGACAACTCCAAGGGCCGCGCTGCCGTCCGCATACTTGCCGACGTGCTCCGTGACGGTGTAGCCCGACTTGCGCAACTCCTCGGCCAGCAGGGCGGAAGTGCGTTCCTCATGCTGCGAAAGCTCCGGATGCGCGTGCAGATCCTTGTAGACTGCGAGCAGCGCCGGCACTTGCGAATCCACGGTGGGACGATAGTCATCGCCGGCGGCAGCCAAACCCAGGAACATGCCCGCAAGCAGGGCCAGCTTAGAGATCATCGAATCACTCTATCATGCCGCGGAAAACAATCTTCCCCTTGGGCGTCTCCAGGCCATCGTTAGAGCATCGCTAGAGCAGCCGGGATCGATCCTTCCGGCCGGTTTTCCCGTAGAGTGCTATTGCAGTCGGAGATGCGAAGCGATACAGCCACGTTCTTTAGAAGGCCTGTGGCAGGACCTCCGCTAATGCCGCCAGGTCGCTGCGCCGCAGTCCGGGCTTGCGGTGGTTGCCACTGCATCCCTGGCGCTCGGCGTCGGCGCCAATACCGCCATCTTCCAGCTCCTAAATACCATACGGTGCGTCGTCCGGAGGAGCTCGCTCAAATTCGCATCACCGACCCGAAAAATCTGCGCGGTAATGTGAACAGCGACTACGCTCCTCTGACCAACGCTATCTGGGAGCGCGTGCGCGACACGCAACAGGGGTTCTCCGGCGTGTTCGCGTGGTCGGCCACCGGGTTCAATCTGGCTTCCGGCGGACAGGCTCGTTACGCGCGAGGGCTGTGGGTCAGCGGCGCTTTCTTTCAGACGCTCGGCTGTGGATCCCCAGGCGTGGTGATCGGCTATGGATTCTGGCAGAAAGAATTCGGCGGCGATGCGGGAGTCATCGGCCGCAAGCTTTTGCTCGACGATCATCCGTTTGAGATCGTCTTGAGATCGTCGGCGTCACCGGCGCGCACTTCTTCGGACTGGAAGTCGGGCGATCGTTCGACGTGGCTGTCCTCCTATGCTCCGAGCCGGTCTTGCAGTCACGAAGTCCTTCTCGATCAGGGCTCGGTGTGGTGGCTCTCGATAATGGGCCGCTTGAAACCGAGGTGGACCATGGAGCGCGCCGGCGCGGAGCTGGGCGCGGCTTCGCCCGGGATTTTCGAGTCTTCCCTGCGCGAAGAATATTCGAACCCGCTATGGTCGCTGCTGGCAATCACCGGAGTCGTACTGCTGATCGCCTGCGCCAACCTTGCCAACCTTACGCTGGCGAGAGCCAGCGCCCGGGAGCGCGAGATCGCCGTGCGGCTCGTCATCGGGGCGCCGCAGGTCCGCGTCATGCGCCACGTGTTGGCGGAAAGTCTGCTGGTCGCCGGCAGTGGCGCGCTCGCGGCGATCTTCGTGGCTCGAGAGCTGATCCGTTTTCTGGTTTCCTTCCTGAGCACCGAAGGATTCCGCCCCGGATGGGCGCGTGCTGGCGTTCACCACCGGCCTGGCGGTGCTCACTTGCGTCCTATTCGGGATGGCTGCGGCCCTTCGCGCGGGCGCTGCGAATCCGGAGAGCTTCGCAAATTGCTCTCTCGCAGCCGTCCCAAGGCCCAAATGGCAATCAGCTTGCTAACCTAAATGCATGTCCAAAATCAACGAAGCCAGCCGCGAGCACATCGCCGATGAAAACTTCGCCTTCCCCAAGGAACGCAAAGAACCAATTCATGATGCGGCGCACGTCCGCAACGCCATCGCCCGCTTCAATCAGGTACAAGGCGTGAGCGACGCCGAACGCGATGCAGCCTGGAAGCGGATCAAATCCGCAGCCCGGAAACACAACGTAGAGCTCAACGAAAAAGACTGGCGCGATTTGAAGTAACAGCGCCGGGTTACTTGGTCAGGCCGGCCACGTATATCGCCCGGTAGCCCTCATGGGAGGCCTCCGTCCCGATCACTTTGACGATCTGTCCCATGTGTTCCGAGCCGGATTGGCGGGCGTCCACGCCCCCGTCGCGCCGCGGATCGTGCTCTTCGGGCATGAGCATGTAGATCCGGCCGTCTTTGGTCAGCAGGCCGATGGGTTGGCCGTTCTGCACGCACTTCTGGCCGCAGCTGCGATGCTTCTCGCCGTGCTTGCCGAGCTGCAGGTAGCAGGAGAAGTCTACAATCTCGCCCACCAGGGTGACGTCGTGGCCGGGCTCGGGCTTCTTGTCTACGCCTGCCGCAATGGTTGTGGCCGACCAGGGCTGCTCAGCCGGCGCGCCCAGGGTGGCGGCGGGCGCGTCGTAAGTCCCCGTCTCGACCTTCATTTCAGGATGCAGAATGCCGCCGCGCGGCTCCTGCGCAGTTAACAGCGTGGACATCAGCGTAGCCAGCAACGCCACGCCAACGAACGACAAAGCGGTCTTATAATGATTCGACATCGTTTCTCCGGTTAACCCCGCACGCTCGCGGCGGGGATCTTCTTAGTCAAATCCAGCATCTCTTCGCGGCTCTCCGCGCCAATCGTAAAACAATCCACACAATCGAGCGACAGGGCAAATTGCAGGCTTTGGTCGGCATGCTTGCGTAGTTGCCCCGCGCCCAGGATCTTCATGCCGATAACGCCCTTACCGGCCGCCTTCATCTGCCGCAGCACGCCGATGACGGTTTGCGGATCGGCGTCCATGGCTACCTGCGCGGGATTGATACGCGCCAGGTCCACTTGCACCCAGGGATTGGCGGCCGAGGCCCGCAGGGCTTCCATAGTATGGCAGGAGGTGCCATGGGTGCGCACGATACCTTTTTCGCGAGCCTCGGAAAGCACCGCCATGGCCCCTTTTTTTCGTTGCGGCCAATCGCCATCAACCATGCAGTGCAGCAGCAGAATATCAATATAATCGGTACCCAATTCGCGGCGGAAGCGGTCCAGATCGGCGCGCATTTCCTTCTCGGTCGAGGCATGCGTCTTGGTAAGAATCGCCACTTTTTCCCGGGGCACGCGTTTGAGCGCTTCCTTTACGTGCGGATGCGTACCATATTGATCGGCGGAATCCCACAACGTGACGCCGTTATCGTAAGCCGCGTCGAATAGCTCAGCCAGGCCGCGCATGCCGAGCTTGCGTGTCTGGTTGGAACTGCCGCCCACACCGTCGGTGCCGCTGCCTTGCGCCAGGCGGCTCACCTCGACTTGCATGGGCCCCAGTTTGACGCGATCGGAAGCCTGCTTCGTGTTGGTGCCGGCTAATAAATGATATGGAAAATCAGCAAACGCAGCCGCGCCGGCGGTCGCCGCGCCGCGCCGGAAAAAGTCTCGCCGGTTCATCATAGCCGCACCTCTTTCTCCAGACAGTATCACATACTCCCCACGCGGCAAATCCGCCTCCGCACCGCTTGACAGCTCGGACTGCCCCCTGCGCGACAACTAGAATTAAATGGGATTCGGTTTAAGATCAGTCTGTGAACCTGAAACTCGCCGCTGCCTTCTGCACCTGCGCTTTCGCGTGCGCCGCCCAGACTCAGGGCAACCATCTCGTCAACGAAAAGAGTCCATACCTGCTGCTCCACGCACACAACCCGGTTGACTGGTATCCGTGGGGTGAAGCCGCGTTCGAGAAAGCGTCCCGCGAACAAAAACCTATCTTTCTCTCAATCGGCTACTACACCTGCCATTGGTGCCATGTCATGGAGAAGGAGTCTTACTCGAACCCTGAGATCGCAGCGGTTTTAAACAAGTATTTCGTGTCGATCAAAGTGGATCGCGAAGAGCGCCCGGATATCGATCGTCTCTACATCGCTTACCTGGAGTCTACTAACGGCTCAGCCGGCTGGCCCGCGAATATCTTCCTCACGCCGGACCGTAACCCATTTCTGGGCGGCATCTATTTCGCGCCGGATAAGCTCAAGAAACTGCTCGATCGGGTCGCCCTGGACTGGTCGAGGGACCGCACTCGCACCGTTCAAAAGGCAAGCCGCGCCGCTCAAGCCCTGGTGCGCGAGGCGAGTGAGATTTCGGTGGCTGCGGCTCCGCTGCCGCCCGCGATTCTCGATAAGGCCTGGCACGAGCATGCGGCCATTTACGATTCCCAGAACGGGGGCTTCGGCGGCGCGCCGAAGTTTCCCCGGCCAGTCACGGTCGAGTTCCTGCTTCGCACATACGCCCGCACCGGGCAAGCCAGCGCTCTCGACATGGCCACCGGAACTCTGCAGCGGATGGCGCGGGGTGGCATCTACGATCAGATCGGAGGGGGCTTCCATCGCTATGCCGTCGACTCCAAGTGGCGCGTTCCGCATTTCGAGAAGATGCTCTACGATCAGGCGCAACTCGCGGTTGTCTATAGCGAGGCCTATCAGATCACGCACGATCGTTTCTACGCCTGCGTTGCGCACGGTATACTCGATTTCTCTCTGCGCGAGTTGCAGCTTCCCGGCGGCGGTTTCGGCTCGGCGCTCGACGCCGATAGCCCCATCGCAGCGGGCCGGCCGGAGACCGCGGAAGGAGCTTTCTATTTGTGGACAGCCGCCGAGACCACGAAAATTCTGGGCGCGGACAGCGTAATCTTCAACTATGCTTATGGCATCGAGCAGAGTGCCGGCATTCCGTGGCAGGCACGCACGGATGGCGAAACCGGTAACCATTTCGGGATCGGCGCGGCGCAGATAGCGGAGAAGTTGACGGCTCTGCGCGCCACGATGAGGGAGGTCCGCAGCCATCGTCCACCCCCCGCACGCGACGACAAGGCGGTCGTCACTTGGAATGCAATGATGATTTCCGCCTTCGCCCGCGCCGGCCAGGTATTCGAGGAAACCAGATATCTGGACGCCGCGGAGGCCACCGCACGCTTCGTGGAATCTCATCTTGTGGACGCGAAAACAGGACGGCTGAAGCGAAGCTGGCGCGATGGGTCCACGTCGGGCGATGCGTTCCTCGACGACTACGCGAGCCTGATCGCCGGGTATATCGATCTCTATCAGGCCGACTTCGAGGTGAGTTGGCTGGACCGCGCGGTGAAGCTCCAGGAAAAGCAGGACGAGCTCTTTTGGGACACGCGGCAGGGTGGATACTTCGATGCCACCACCTCCGACAGTGCACTGATCGCACGCACGCGCGACGCCTATGATGGCGCGGAGCCGGCTCCGAACTCGACCGCGGCCATGAATCTTCTGCGTTTGGCAAACATGACTGGACGCGATGCATGGCGAACCAAGGCGGACAAGGTTTTTGCCGCGTTTGGCCCACGTTTCACGGCGCATCTGGAATCGCTTCCCGCCATGGCTTCGGCTCTGGATTTCGCTCTCGCCCCCACACGGCATATCCTGATCGCGGGCGACCCTGCGGGAGCCGACACCCGCGCGCTTCTGCACCTGGTGCACGAGCGTTACCTGCCGAACGCGGTGCTGCTCTTGGCGGACGGCGGACCGGGGCAGCAGCAGCTCGTGAAATGGCTCCCGTTCGTCGCGGGAGCGCATCCCATCAAAGGGCAGGCCGCCGCGTACATCTGCGAGAACCTGGTCTGTAAACTGCCGACTCCGGATCTCACCATCGCGGCGCGCCTGCTGGATGCAAGACCATAATCCTTTGCGCCTCGGCAGCGTTCGGCATGGCGACTCTCACTTCCCGGCAACGGCTTCAAACTTGACTCGCGCAGTAACTTGCCAACCTCACGTCACTTGGGTTATACAAGCTCTATGCTCCGTCTTACAGTCGCAGCCTCGCTCTCACTAATCGCCGCTACGCTATCCGCCGCCGACAAGAAACCTTCCGATGTTACTTTGCGAGATCTCTCCGGAAAGAAGGTTCAGCTTCGGGACTATCGCGGCAAGATAGTCGTGGTGAACTTCTGGGCGACCTGGTGCGTCCCCTGCCGCGAGGAAATGCCCATGCTGGTGGAAGCCGAAAAGACCTGGGCGGCGAAAGGCGTTACGTTCATCGCCATTTCGCTCGATGACAGCAAGACAATGAAGAATATCGCGGCCTTTATCGAGCAGTATCATGTCGATTTTCCCGTATGGTCCGGCGCTTCGCCGGATGACCTCGACAAGTTTCGCATGGGACAAGGGGTTCCGGACACGGCGTTCCTGGACGAAAAGGGAGTCGTGTTCTCGCGTGTGCTCGGTGAAATCCAGCGGCCGGAGCTGGACGAGCGGCTCGCCTGGCTGACGGGCGATCGCAAGTCGGCGCCGCCATCCGCCCTTGTCCGCCACATGTAATTACGATTAATTAGTGCTAACTCTGTAATATTATTTGATTATTGCTTTAATTGTGTGCTTGCCCGTAGAATACGTCCCATGCGACATTCAAAGGGTATTACTCGGCGCGGAATTGTCACTATATGCCTTGCTGCTTCTGCGGTGCTGGCAACGGTAGCTCCATCTTTCGGCCAAGGTTGCATTGTGGCCAGGTCCAACGGCGAACAGGGCGGCCCGGAAAGTGAGGGGGGTTACTTGGCTCCGGGCCAGTGGGAATTCGGTATCGCATACCGGCATCAGTTCTCATACATTCACTTTGTCGGGCCTACCGAGCAGAGTTACAGGGTCCAGGAAGGCACACAAGTCGAAAACAAGATCAACCTGGAGAACTTCAGCGCGACTTATCAGTTGACGCCGCGGTTCAGCTTTTCGGCCGACGTTCCGTTGCTTACCGCCAGCCGCCATTCGAACGATTCGTCGATTATTTACACCTCCTCGGGCATCGGCGACTCGTCGTTCATGGCGAACGGCTGGTTGTGGGACCCCAGGGAAAACAGTCGCGGCAATATTCAGTTAGGCGTCGGCTTACTGCTCCCCACCGGCAAAGACAACGTCGCAAACGTGGTGGAAGGAGCAAACGGAAAGACAACTACGACCATCGTGGACTATTCCATTCAGCCCGGCCAGGGCGGCTGGGGCATTCCGCTGCAATGGAACGCTTATAAGAACTGGTCACAGAACCAGCTCTACTTCAATGGCACCTATACCGCGATGTTAGAGGACATTAATGGCGTTCTGAGAAGCTCAACTGCGAATCCGATCACTCTGACGCAGTACAACGCGGTCATGGATCAGTATCTGCTCGAGGGCGGCGTAGCGCATCCGATCAGTAGGATTCGCGGGCTGACAGTCACATTCGGTCCAAGAATGGAGGGTGTGCCCGCGCGTAATCTGTTTCCGACCGGCAACGATCTCGGATTCCGCCGCCCGGGGTTCGCTGTCTCGGTGGAACCGGGCATTCAATACGCAAGGAATGGCAACGTCC
>Ga0302326_10027010_pt1 | contig 11587 bp, 7 predicted proteins | sample Palsa_T0_3_FD_202264 | JGI IMG/M metagenome (GOLD analysis project Ga0302326, IMG submission 202264) | Peat permafrost microbial communities from Stordalen Mire near Abisko, Sweden - Palsa_T0_3 | ecosystem: Environmental > Terrestrial > Soil > Palsa > Peat permafrost | place: Sweden: Abisko...
CTCCCGCAGGTGCGCTGCCAGACGCATTAAGGCGAGATTCGGGAGTGTGCCATCCAGTTGCAGCAGCAACGAGGTGCGAGGGGGAGGTTGGATATGAATTAGCATTGTCGGCATCCTTTCTGGAGCCAAGTGCGGCCGGGCTTGCGACGAACTCGAAATCGCTTCTTGAGACTGGTGACGGAAATGCGCTAGATGAGCTGAAATTGGAAGGGCGACGCTCCCGGGGCCCTCGATCGACCCCCCGGTGGCTGGTAGTGTACATGGCGCCCATCCCGGTGACACTGCGATCTCGCGAAGCCGCCCTGGGCATCAGGTTCAGCCACCATCCACCTCAGCCTTCATCGGGAAGCTGCACGAATTCCTCAAGTGCACGAGAGAGGCGTTGAATCTGCGCGGCCAAGTCGCCGCCCTCCCAGTGCGCTAGGCCCCGCCGAGTATAGCGTCCTCCCTGCACGGCTGCGTTCAGGCGAGGCAATTCGCGCAGCAAGAGATCAGCGCATTCGTCTTGAAGTTTAGGGCCGGGCTTCAAGCGCCGCTGCCAACTCAGCAGCGATATGGCGACGCACGAGGGGATGCCAGGAGTTCAGCCACAGCTGATTGGCGTTCAGTTGGAGTTCTACTTCAAGAAGGGCTTCTGCGCTCGGCACGATTCCTTTTTCCTACAGATTAGACCGTATCACGCGAGGGGAGCGAATTCCGAACGCGTAGGAGCCAGGAGGGCCTTACCCTCATGATCTCTCCCGACTCGCTGTCCGGCGGGGATCAGGTGTTAGCCCTTCGGAGCGTTCCCGTTGGTCGCTCAAACCCCTGGCCAGGGGGCCAGTCGGTACGCTCGCTCGCGAGAGTCTGCATCAAAAGTAGAGTCAACTCCAGCGATTTGGAAAAATGGGTCTCGTCGGGCGCGCTGGGAAATTCTGAGATGTCACAGAGCTTTAGGTTTGAAAAGGTGGGGAAGCTGGGCGCGGGCGGCTACACGGTTTTAAACGGGAATCAGCCACATCCCACTTCGCCGGAGCGGGCACGGTGCGATAGCCGACAATCCTGCGGATAATTGTTTGATTAGACGCTCTCGCCCCTCGGCCGAACCCGAGCGCTTGCAAGGTGTTCAGCCGCTGGAGTCGTAAGATGTACGTGGTTGCATTACGGGTCTTGCGGCTAATCATTTGAATGTGAGGCGTTAATGAATCACAGTGGGATAATGGTCGCTTCAAATCAGAAGTCCATGTGGCGCCTGGAACGAGTGTGGGAAGAACGTAACCGAACGCCAGTCCTTCTGGTCAGCGGGGCAATCATTTTGATGGTCGCCGTCGCCGACTGGTGGACGAAACCGTTTGTAGCGTTTGGAGTCCTCTATTTGTTCCCCATCATGCTTGCAGCAGCATTCCTCCCTAGATGGGTGATCGTCTTGCTGGGTATCTGCTGCGCGGTCCTCAGCGAGCTTTTCAGTTCGCTCGACCAGTCAACCATTCGCTTGGGTTTTGAAACTCTGGCACTTGCGGGCTGCGGACTTTTCGTTGCAGAGCTCGGTCGCAACCGCCGGCTGACTTTGGAGGCGCAGAAGAGGACCATGGAGGCGCAGGAGAGATTGAAGGCTCTGATCGAGACGAGCCCGGCGGGGATTGTTGCCGTCGACGAGCGCGGCTTTATCGAACTCGCCAATCGCGCGGCTAGTGAACTGATGGCCCCGCGGGACGGAAATCTCATCGGCAATCCGATTGCGGCGTTCCTGCCGGAACTTCACCATGCTCTGCGGTGGGAAGAAGCTCCCCAGTTCCGGGCAACGATGCAATGCCGGTGCCATCGCGGCAATGGAGAGTCGTTTATGGCTGATGTTTGGTTCTCAACGTATAAGGAGGGACTGACGCACAAGCTTGCCGCGATTATCGCGGACGTCACAGACGAGACATCCGCAGCCGATTCCAATTCAGCCCCTCCCACATCCTCTGACCGAGCCTCATTGAACGACCGCGAAATGGACGTGCTCCGCTTCTTGGTTCAGGGGCTGGCCAACAAAGAAATAGCGGCCCGTATGGACGTCTCCGACAGCACGGTCAAGAACACACTGCAGCAGCTCTTCTACAAAACGAACGTCCGCACCCGCGCTCAGCTCGTTCGCGTGGCACTCGAACAGTTTCGAGATCTCTTATAAACGGGACGTATAATCTATTGACAGCGATGCCAATGGACGTATTGCCTGCAAACCTCGGCGTGCTCATACCCCGTTGCCCTCATGCTTCCTGTCTGAACTTGCGATCAGCGCACCCGCCAGTGCAATTCTGACGGGTCAACTTCTTGTTCGGACGCTCGCCTTGATAAATAGCTGTTGCAGTGCATCTTTTATCGTGGATTCTGACGAGCCCATCTGGTTGCCGATCTTTCTGTTCGACAAGCCGTCAACAAGGCCGTTCACTATGGTCTGCTCCCCGTCCGTTAGCTCGCCCCACAATCGATCTTCATAGCGCGGGTATCTCCGAAAGCGCCGTTAAGAATAATCTGCAACACCTTTCTACCGAAAAGCAATGTGCATACACGTGCCCAGCTCGTCGGTGCCGCAACGGAACGGTACCCCACCGTCTTGTAATTGAAATGGGTACGGGCGGCCAGCTCGAAGTGGCGGTAATCAAACGGTCATTCATGTGATTCGCCGCCCGTACGGGACGGAACGGCAATCTGTCTGAATTCACCGTTTCGCGCAGCATCCCCTCTCGCCAGTCCGCATTTTTTGATGAACCCCGGTTGGGTACCCACGAGCTTCGAGTGCGGCCCTCACAAGCTGGCTTCGAGTCCTGACACCTGACTTAGTAAATAGCCGCTGAATGACGTTCTTAACCTGGCTCTCTGAAAGGCCGAGGCTATCTCCAATCCTCCGATTGGACAGGCCCCCCACGATGCCGGCGAGCACATCGCGCTCGCGCTCATCCGGGAGCGTGCCACGCCTTTCTCTGCCGCCCTCGCCGAAGGCAGGGCACTGATCGATTAACTGGTCCGCTAGAAGCTGAATTATCTTCGGATCGACCCAGACTCCACCATCCGACACTACCTTGATGGCCCTTAAGAGGCGCTCAGCCAGTCCGGATTTCAGGAAAATTCCGGACGCGCCAACTCTTAAGGACAGGGCTGATTTCATCACGTCGGGCGCTCCGGCGACGATCAGGAAGTTCCCCTGATAGTTGGCCTCCCTGGCGGCAGACATAAAGTCAGTCCCGCGTTCGGTGCCGACTTCAAAATCCAACAAAATGACATCTGGTTTTGAGTCTTCTAAAAGACCGAGGGCTTCCGTGGCAGTGCCGCATTCCCCCACCACCTCGAAGTCAGGTTCTGAGGCAAGAAGGTGGGCAAGACTGGCACGGAACAAGCCGAGTTCGTCGACAAGCAGGATTCGGATGCGATGATCCAATGCTTGTTTGCTCATCCTATTCAGAGAAGCGGTTTCAGACGGAATGTACGTTGTTTCCATGGCTCATCCAAAGACGCCGGGTCATTGTGCCAATCCTACAATGAGCGGCTGGTTACGAAAAGGGCTTGCTCCGCAAGATTGGAGACTCAGATCGAAAGACTAATTGCCGCTAATTATGCCAATCAAACCCGTTCAAGCCAACCATGTGACCACTCCGAGGATCGTGGCGATTGGACAAGAGAACAGTGGCTTCCTCGTCTGGACCGCGTTAAATTTTAGTCACCTGCCACATGAAGCCTTCGATTCAAATCAACAAACGAGTCCTTATCGTTTGCGCGACTCCTATAGCGATTGTCGTCGCAGTGGCCCTCCTGGCGCCCGGGCGAACCCGCGACGTATGGCGGCAAACGATCTCTTATCTCCAACAAATCCAAGCCAAACCTGCGGACGGGACGTTGCGGTCACCCGGTAAAAATTCCAACACGCCGAATGCTAAGGCGGCGGTGGATTTGTCGCCGAGCCAACTGACCTCGATCAAGATCGAGCCGGTGGGAACGTATCAGTTCCCGGTTGATAAGGAAACAGTTGGAAACATCAGCTTTGCCGATGAACAATCGGTTCAAGTCTTTCCGGCTTTTCAAGGAACCATTATCAAGGCCTTTGCGGAGCTCGGCAGTCAGGTGGAAAAGGACCAGCCTCTTTACACGATCAAAAGCCCCGACCTGATCCAGGCCGAATCGACGCTGATCGGCGCGGCGGCGCAGTTCGAATTGACCAAAAAGGAACTGGAGCGAGTCAAGGGACTTCCCGGAGTCGCCCAGCGCGAAGTAGAGCAGGCAACCTCCGATGAGCAGACCGCCGACGGCGCCCTCAAAGCCGCGATAGACGCGGTGCGCGTGTTTGGCAAGACCGACGCGGAAATCGATCAAATGATCGCTTCGCGCAAGACCGACCCCGCGCTTCTGGTTCGCAGCCCGATCACCGGCAGGATTACATCCTATAACGCGCCGCCGGGTTTGCTGGTGCAACCCGGGAATCCGCCCGCGCCCTATACCGTTGCAGTTCTCTCAGTTAAATGGATGCTGGCGGATGTCGTGGAAAGCGACCTCGCCCTGCTCCAGTTAGGACAGTCCGTTCAGGTTAAGGTCATGCCCTATCCCAACCGCGTGTTTAAGGGCAAGATATCAAAGATCTATCCGATGGTCGATCCGAACACCCATCGTGAAACGGTCCGTTCGGAAATCGACGACCCCAAGGATGAGCTGCGCCCTGGAATGCTCGCGAATTTCATCATCCGTGTCGAAGGTCCGGTGGCCGGGATCGCGATACCCGCCAACGGAGTGGTGCGCGAACCCGACGGCACCATGACGGCGTGGGCGACCACCGACCGCCGCCATTTTGAGCAAAGAGTCATCAAGACGGGCATGCGAAAAGATGATCGGGTCCAGATCTTGAACGGTCTGCGGCGGGGAGAACTGGTGGTCACCGACGGCGCCATATTTCTAAGCAGTATGCTGTCGGCGCCCGCAGAGTAAGACCATCATGTTCAAATCTCTTCTTGCATTTTGTTTAAGCCGCCGTGCGATTGTCATCGTGGGATTAGTGCTGTTTGCCGGCGCCGGGATCGTCGCGTTCAAACTACTCAACATCGAGGCCTATCCGAATCCGACTCCGGTGATTCTGGAAATCACCGCACAGGCGGCGGGTCTGTCCGCCGAGGAAATGGAGCGTTACTACACGACTCCTATGGAGATCGGCCTCTACTCTACGCCCGGCATTGAGGTTATCCGCTCGACTTCGTTCTACGGCCTGTCCTTTGTCCGCGTCAATTTCAAGTACGGCGTGGATTATTTCTTCGCATACAGCCAGGCGTCCGTGGCGATCGCGCAGAATGTCAGCCTGCCGGGCAACCAGGTGCCCAACATCCAGGCCAACAGTTCGACCGGCGAAATTTATCGCTATCAAGTTGTCGGCCCGCCGCATTTTGGAATCATCAACCTCCGCACTGTTCAGGATTGGATTGTCGCACGCAGGCTTTTGACCATCCCAGGCATCGCGGCCATCAATAGCTGGGGAGGGCCCACTAAGGAGTTTGAAGTTGAGGTCGACCCTCATAAGCTGGAAGCCTATAGCGTGACGGTGCCCCAGATTCTGACCGCACTCGGCAACGCCAACATTAACGTAGGCGGGCGGGAAATCCGCATAGGCCAGCAGTCCATCAACATTCGCGGCGTCGGCCTGATTAACGATGGCGGCAGCGACGATTTGACCCAGGGCTACCGCGTGAACGACATCGAGAATATCGTTCTAAGCCAGGAGAACGGCGTCCCGGTTCTGATGAAGGATGTCGCAACGGCTTCGGTGGCCTACCGGCCAAGGCTCGGCATTCTAGGCCGCGACCATAACGACGACGTTGTCGGCTCAATCGTGGTGCAAAGACGAACCGAAAAAACAGCCGACATGATTCCCAAGGTCGAGGAAGCGATCCAGACGCTGAATCGCGACGGCAGTCTTCCGCGCGGGGTAAGAGTGGTGCCTTTCTACGACCGTTCGGCCCTGGTGGCGCTCACCACGCATACGGTCCTGCACAACCTGGTTTTTGGATGCCTGCTGGTTTTCCTGATCCAATGGATCTTCCTGGGCGACCTTCGCAGCGCAATCATCGTGGGATTAAGTATTCCATTTGCGCTGTTCTTCGCGACCATCTTGCTGGTCATGCTGGGAGAAAGCGCCAACCTGCTGTCGGTAGGGGCGGTCGATTTCGGCATCATTGTCGATTCAGCAGTCATTCTGGTCGAGAATATTTTCCGGAATTTTCAGCGTAATCCAGAAGAGAGAAACGTTCTGTTACAGCGGCTGACGAAGGGCTTCTGGGGTCCCGACCCCACCAGCGTTGCGCACCCGGAAGCAGGCCCTACCTTCGCCTGGACGGATCGCTTGCGGCTGATTCTGGTCAGCGCGCTCCAGGTGGATAAAGCGGTCCTGTTCTCGGCGCTCATCACGGTGGCCGCCTTCGTGCCTCTCTTCACCATGCAAGGAGTCGAAGGGCAGATCTTCGGTCCCATGGCGAGGACCTACGGCTACGCGCTGGCCGGAGCGTTGATTGCAACGTTCACGATTACGCCTGTGATCGCCTCCTTCCTGATTCCCAAGAACGTGAAGGAAGTAGAAACGATCATTGTCCGCGCGCTGCACTGGCTGTACGACCCCGCTCTGCGTTTTACGCTGAGAAACCGGTACCTGGTGGTTGGATTGGAACTGGCCTTCTCGCTTGGGACCTTCTTCTTTATCGCTCCGCGGCTGGGCAGCGAGTTTCTCCCGCACCTGGAGGAAGGCAATTTCTGGATCCGCTGCTCCATGCCCATCACGCTTTCGCTCCAGGACGGTGAGGGGCAGGCACGAAAAATGCGCGAGATTCTGCTGCGGCACCCCGAAGTCCTTACCGTGGTTTCCCAACACGGACGGCCGGACGATGGCAGCGATGCCTCGCCATTTTCAAATGTCGAGTTATTCGCCCCGCTCAAACCTCCTGACGAATGGCCCAAGGACATGACCAAAGATAAGTTGACTGCGCAAATTCAAAAGGAATTTGAGAGCGAATTGCCGGGCGTCATTTTCAATTTCTCTCAGTACATCGAGGACAACATCGAGGAAGCGATTTCAGGCGTCAAAGGCGTCAATTCCGTCAAGATCGTCGGTCCCAACCTGGAAGAATTGACGAAGCTGGCCGATCGGGTTCGCGACGAGATGAGCCAGGTTCGCGGCGTTACCGATCTCGGCATTTTCCCGGTCCTGGGCCAGCCCAACCTGAACATCAAAGTGGATCGGGAGAAGGCCGCGCGCTATGGCCTCAATTCGGGCGACGTAAATACAATCGTGCAAGCAGCCATGGGCGGGGCTGTGGCGTCTCAAGTCCTGGAGGGGGAGCGGCAGTTCGATCTCGTCGTCCGCTATACCCCGGAATACCGCGACAACATCGATGATATCCGTAACATCAAAGTGGGATATACCAGCCCCAGCGGCGCGAACGCATATATCCCTCTAAGCGAACTCGCCACCATCTCGCTCGACACAGGAGCGGCCTGGATTTATCACGAAAGCGTGCAGCGTTTTATCCCCGTGAAGTTCAGCGTACGGGGGCGCGATCTCGGCGGAACGGTCGCAGAGGCGCAACAACGCCTCGCCAAAAACGTAAAGCTTCCGCCCGGATACCGTCTCCTGTGGGCGGGCGAATTCGGAGATCTTCAGGAAGCCATCAAGCGTCTGGAGATCATCGTGCCGATCAGCTTCATCCTGATCGCCGGTATGCTCTATGGCCTGTTTAACAATTTCCGCGATTCCATGCTCGCGCTGGCGGGCATTCCCGACGCGATTGTCGGGGGCATTCTCGCGCTCTACCTTACGGGTCTCAACTTCAGCGTTTCTGCCGCGATCGGTTTCGTTTCTCTATTCGGCGTTTCAGTCATGGACGGCATCCTGATGATCACCTTTTACAACCAGGAAAGGTCTCACGGTTTCGCGCCGGTGGAAGCAATGTATCGCGCCGCAACCACGCGCATGCGCCCGCTTCTGATGACGTCGCTTTCGGCATGCATCGGTCTGCTTCCCGCGGCAATTTCAACCGGTATTGGTAGCCAGGTGCAGCGCCCGCTCGCCACTGTAATCGTCGGCGGAATGTTGGTTGGTCCGGTGATGCTGCTGCTCGCGGTACCTGCGCTGCGGTTGATCTTCATAGGCTCCGACAAACACCACCTGTATGTGCCGGATGAGCCTATCGTCCCAGAGGCGCCGAAATGAGAACGGCCCCGCTCCTACTCGCTCTGTTGGCTTGCCTGGCCTTGATCCCTGGCGCTGTTTACGCGGATGAGAAACGAGATCAGAGCAACCAGCAGCTGCTCTTAAAGCCTGCGCAGTCCGGCCACAAAGATCTGGCAGAAGCGAATCCTCACAAACAGCTCCAGAAGCGCCCGGCGCATCGTCCACCTGCGCGTGTAATGAATCCTCGTCGGGGTTCCAGTGGATCTTCTTCTACCGCAAGGAGCCAGGTGATCCAGAACCCAATAGCGGGGCGAAGCCGTCCTGTCCGGCCGCAGGTTGCCGCTCGAACTCCGACGCCATTGCTCAGTAGCGTGCGTCATCACAGTCCTAACTCGGCCGTCATTTCCGGCTCCACGAGCCTTAGCACGAGAAATACCGGCTCGATCGACGGACGGCAAGTGCATCGGCGGCCATAACTGATGGATTTTTTATGACTCTCATTCGGCAATTTCGCGTTTTGGCCTCCGTCTCGATCTCAGCAACTTTGCTGCTCAGCGTGGGCTGCGTGGTGGGGCCAAACTTCAAGAAGCCTGCACCTCCGCCCGTGCCAAACTACACGCCCACAGCTCCCACGGCGACGAGTAACACTCCCAACGTCCCGGGCGGGGAGTCGCAAAGCTTTGTTGACGGACGCGACATTCCGGGCGACTGGTGGAGCATGTTTCACTCCCAGCCCCTGAACGATTTGATCGAGCGCTCGCTCAAAGCCAATCCCGACTTGAAGTCGGCGCAAGCGGCACTACTGGTGGCCAAGGAAAATACGCTGGCGCAGCGCGGTTTTTATTATCCAAGCGTGTCGGCCGGTTTTTCCGCCACTCGCGCAAGAACATCCTCCGAAGTTTCGCCCTTCACCGCCTCAAGCGCCCTCAACTATAGCCTCTATACGCCACAGGTCAACGTGTCCTACTCGCCGGACGTATTTGGTTTGAATAGGCGAACGATAGAATCTCTAAAAGCGCAGGAGCAGCAGGCTCGATTTGCGTTGGTCGCGACACACATCACATTAAGTTCGAATGTCGCCTTGGCAGCCATTCAAGAGGCGTCGTTACGAGGACAGATTGACTCGACCAATGAACTAATCTCCATCAGCAAGAAGATATTGGAGATTTTGCGCACCCAACGCACCAAGGGTTATGCCACTGATCTCGATGTCGCGGCGCAGGAAGCTCAGCTCGCACAGACCGTCGCCACCTTGCCTCCGCTGCTAAAACAATTGGCCCAGCAGCGTGACTTGCTCGCCGTGCTCTCTGGCGGATTTCCCAATCAGGAGCTTCCGGAAAAGTTCGAGCTTTCGAGCCTCCAGCTTCCGAGAGAGCTGCCCCTGACGCTTCCTTCTCAACTCGTCGAACAGCGCCCCGATGTACGCCAGGCCGAGGAGAACCTGCATTCGGCAAGCGCTCTGATCGGCGTGGCGCGCGCGAACCGCCTGCCAAATTTCACGTTAACGGCCGATGCCGGCAGCATGGCCGTTATTTTCACCCATATGTTCGATAAAGGAGGCTTTTGGGACGTCGGAGGAGGCCTCACACAGCCTGTATTCGACGGAGGAACGCTGAAGCACCGCGAACTGGCCGCTAGAGCGGCTTACACGCAGGCCGACGAGCAATATAAAAGTACTGTCTTGACTGCGTTTCAAAACGTGGCGGACACACTACACGCGATCACCCAGGATTCCGACGGCTTAAAGGCCGCGGCTGCCGCAAAGGACGCCGCCGCCGTAACGCTCAACATCACGCAAAAGCAATTGGACAGCGGCTACACCAATTACCTCGCGCTCTTGAGTGCGGAACAAGCCTTGCAGCAAGCCGCGCTCAACGTCGTGCAGGCTCAATCGAATCGCTTCGCGGACACTGCCGCGTTATTTCAAGCTTTAGGCGGCGGCTGGTGGAATCGCCCGGATTTGCCCAAGAATTAATTCGAGGAACCGTCTCATAGTGAAAAGCGAGGAGAGGACCAACGAGCGGCGGGCATAGGTGATCGTGGGCATTGGTTGAGATCGTAACACTTCGTGACGATCAGAGGTCGTAAACCGCCTAACAACCGGGGTGTCCTTCTGCGGTCGCGTCGGTACCGAAGAGAGGAACCGCAGCCAGAGAAAGAATGCCGACCTCAAAGAAAAGAACGATAATGTCCAGGTCGCGAAAGCAAAGCTTCGCCAACTCTGCGGTGTTTCCACGATGGATGTTGGCTGCCGGCGTTCTATTGATCGGCTTTATGCTGTTGTTGGGCGCACGTTCGGATGCCTCCGGGAGACTGAGGGCGCCAGGCCTTGGCTCGGTTCTTTACATGGCCGCGGTTAGCGGTGTCGCCGCATTCCTGATCTATTCCGGCCGGAGGCGTTCAGTCACGAGGAATCACGGAAGGGCGGTGTCTAGAGGATCACGCTCGATGGAGCCGTCCCAAACCGCCTGGCATCGCTGGTGGAAGCCAAACAATGAGCTTCTTGTGGAGAGAAAGCGACTCAACTAGCCCGCGCAGATACAAACAGGCAATGAACCTATTGTTGAGCACTGCCGCCGTGGCGCTCGGAGCGTTTGTTGCGGTTTCTCCGGCTCGGGCGGCCAGAATTTGGGGGTCAGAATTCCTTGCAAGAGTGACGCCTCCCCAAAAGGTATGGCTTCTGCGGACGTGGCGGGCATTCGGAATTCTTCTTTGTGTTGGAGGCGTACTTTCCGCGATCGATAGTATCGGGTTTAACAAATTATGAGCGCTAGCACGATGCGTCCCGCCCTGACCAGTTCCACCACTTTCGGCTCGGGAAGTTGTGGACGCCAGATCGGCCCCGCTTCGCGATGCTATCGCTCACCGACTCGACCCGATTGTCATCGAGGTGGATGACGCCGGTATCTCCGGATCGGTCACCCTCCCAACTGACCTCGCCGGAGAGCGTGTATCCGTTCGGCTGAAAGAATCTCACGATCAGGAGCCGCAACCACTCATCCTGCTCGCCTCGGGACTCGCCTTCAACGCTTAAGCGACCGCCGGATAGCTGCCAATCACAGCCGTGATACAAGCCTTGCCCCTCTTCCGCGGTGATTCCTAACAGTGCTGGATTGCTTTTTGTGAGCGCTTCGTCCAAGAGCGTCGCATGCTCATCGCTCAGTTCGGGCGAGATGTCGATCTCGCCGTTGTAATAGACCGAGTACCCCATGAATCACTCCTGTTCTGGACCCGCCGGCGCGCCACCGACTCGTTTACACCTCACGCCGCGAAGCATAAGGAGCTGCCTGAATCCGCACGGTACACGACTCCTGAATGCGGGTTCTCACTCTTCCGGTCGAAACTTGCGACGCGGCATCGTGATCACCATGGCGTCCAGCTTGGTGCCGATTTCCGCCATACCTGTCTTGAGCCTTGAGCGAAGATCCGCCG
>Ga0302326_10027011_pt1 | contig 11587 bp, 7 predicted proteins | sample Palsa_T0_3_FD_202264 | JGI IMG/M metagenome (GOLD analysis project Ga0302326, IMG submission 202264) | Peat permafrost microbial communities from Stordalen Mire near Abisko, Sweden - Palsa_T0_3 | ecosystem: Environmental > Terrestrial > Soil > Palsa > Peat permafrost | place: Sweden: Abisko...
GGAGCAGGGGGTGGTTCGCCCGATGAACGCGCCAAGGAGCGCGAGAAGAAAGTTAGGGAATTGTCGGACTTTTTCGATGAGGCCCGCGCCTACGCCCAAGCCCGCGACGCGGCCAAAACCAACGGCGCGCCTGATCCCGGCCTGAACCCTCCGTGGGAGGCGATGCGGCCTTACCTCAAAGGCGAAAAGCCCATCGTTGTTCATGCTGATGACGTCCGCCAGATCAAGTCCGCGCTCCGTTGGGCCGAAACCAACAAACTCAAGATGATCGTGGCGGGCGGACGCGACGCTTGGAAAGTGGCGGACTTGCTGGCCAAGCAAAGCGTGCCCGTGATTTATAGTTCGACCTACGCGTTGCCTTCATCCGAAGCGGAATCGTACGACCTTCATTTCAAAGCGCCGGAACTTCTGCACCAGGCCGGAGTCAAATTCGCCATGTGCGCGCAAGGCGAAACGGGCGACGCGGCTTTTGTCAGGAATTTGCCATACGCCGCGGCCCAGGCGGCCGCCTACGGATTGCCTACTGACGAAGCCTTGAAGGCCATCACACTTTATCCCGCCCAAATCATGGGCGTGGACGACCGCCTGGGCGCCATTGAGCCGGGGAAGGATGGCACCTTGTTCGCTTGCACCGGAGACATTTTGGATTTGCGCGCCAACGTCACCCATCTTTGGATGGCGGGCCACGAGGTCTCACTTGAATCGCGGCACACGCGCCTTTACGACAAATATAAAAACCGTCCCAAGCCTCATTAAAGGGCTGTCAATATCAAGTGAAAACACTGGTCGCCGACACATTCCCGGATTCGCATCTTCATCGTTTAAAACAGCTTGGCTGTGAAGTGGATTACCTTCCCTCGGCCAAAGCCGACGAACTGCCTTCGCTGGCCGCCTCCTGCAAGATTCTGGTGGTGCGCGGCAAGAAGGTCAACGCTGAGACGCTCCTGGCCTCGAAGCATCTGGCCCTGGTGCTGCGGGCCGGGGCAGGTGTCAACACTATCGATGTCAAAGCCGCCAGCAGTTGCGGTATTTTCGTCAGCAATTGTCCCGGCAAAAATTCCATCGCGGTGGCCGAGCTTGTTTTCGCTTTGTTGCTGTCCATCGACCGGCGGATTCCGGAGAACGTCGCCGCTTTGCGGGCCGGTCAATGGAATAAGAAGGAATTCAGCAAGGCCGACGGGCTTTTTGGCAAGACGCTGGGAGTGATTGGTCTGGGCAGCATCGGACGCGAGGTCATCCGGCGAGCCCACGCTTTTGGCTTGCGCGTGATTGCATGGTCGCGTTCCCTAACGCCCAAGCTGGCCGGCGAATTGGGCATCGAACTGATCGAGAACGTGGACGACATTTTCCGCGAGGCGGACATTGTGACTCTGCATGTCTCTTTACAATCCGAAACGCGCAAATTGGTCAATGCCTCCCGCCTCTGGCTCATGAAACCCAACGCCATCCTTATCAATACTTCCCGCGGCGAGGTTGTGGACCAGGCTGCATTGCGCGAGGCGGTGCAAACCAAGCGTATTCGCGCCGGCTTGGATGTTTTCGATCCGGAGCCGGGCGAAGGGGTCGCAGCCTTCGACGATCCTATTTTGAAATTGCCCGGTTTGCACGGCACCCATCACATTGGCGCCTCGACCTCTCAGGCGCAAAGCGCGATTGCCGATGAGGCCATACGCGTCATCGAGACCTTTATCAAAACGGGGGTCGTCTTGAATTGCGTGAACCTGGCCCATCGCACTCCCGCCAAGTGGCAATTGGTGGTCAGGCATCATGACCGGGTGGGGGTGCTGGCGTTTGTTATGGATCACATCCGCAAGGCCGGGCTGAACGTGGAGGAAGTGCAAAATGTGGTGTTTGATGGCGCTTTGGCCGCCAGTTGCCGCATTCAATTGGCGGGTCAACCTGAGCCCTCGCTTCTCTCCACCATCCAGGAAGGCAATAAGGACATCATCGGCCTGGATTTGCTGCAAATCGGATGAAATCGATTTAGTTGCTGCCTAACGCAAAGACCCGCCTCACGCAACGGGCGCAATGGACTGGAAGGAAAAACGGACTCAGCTTGTTCCCAAGCTATCTCTTGTGCGCGTCTTGCCCGTTGTTTATGCCTGCCTATGGCCTTGGCGTGAGAATTCTTCTTAAACCCCACACGCTTGACTAAGCTCAGGCTTGATATAACAGCTTGCAATTTTCCGAGCGTTTCATCATGGTCAAGGGCATGGCAGATATAGGTAATCTCGTGCATCGCGGCACTGCGGCCATCACGCCCAATATTCTTAAGGGTGTGCATAAGAAATTGCCCTTCCTCAAATTGAAGTTCACTGAGTTGGACGACCCGGCTTTTCCACACCTGACAGACCAATTGGAGTTCCTGGCCGACGTCGTGGAGGATTATGCGGAAGGAGTGGAGGAAGATTTGCCTTACGTGACTGTCGCCGCCTCGGTTTTTGCCCTGCTTTATGCCCATCGGCAATTGGACTTGATTCCCAACGCCATTCCTGAAATCGGCTTGGCCGACGATTCCGCCGTCGTCCGGGTCGTCCTGATCGAACACGAAAAAGTCCTGGCCGCCTATGCCGAACGGCACAAAATGAAGTGGGAAGCCATTACGGTTGAGCCTTAGCCGAAAGGTGTGGGGAAGATTAACCACGAAGCAAACGAGGATTGGCTCACATAAGGTATGCGTCTGGCTGGCCACTTCCAGTTTCGGGTGGCTGGGAAGATCTTTCCGTGCTTCTAATCCGCCGAATGAAAGGTAGGCTTGACCGAGCCATTGGCCATGCCATCACCTCAAAATCGAGAAGAAATGCTTTCGGCTGCCGCGCTGGAAATGCCGGTGGACAAGCGCGATGCGTTTCTGAAGGGTGCCTGCCTCGGCGACCCCGCCCTGCACCAGCGCGTGGAAGCCCTAGTGGCCGCACACGACAGGCCCGAGCCGTTACCCCCCTCGGACGCGCCTGCCGCCAAGGCTACGATCAAGCTCGATCTGGCGGAAGCTGCGGATGAAGCCGTCGGCAAAACCATTGGCCGCTACAAGGTGCTGGAGAAGGTGGGCGAAGGCGGCTGCGGTGTGGTCTATGTCGCGGAGCAAAGCGAGCCGGTTCGTCGGCGCGTGGCGCTGAAGGTGATCAAACTGGGCATGGATACAAAGCAGGTGGTCGCCCGATTCGAAGCGGAACGCCAGGCGCTGGCCATGATGGATCATCCCAACATCGCCAAGGTGCTCGATGCTGGCGCGACCGAAACGGGACGTCCTTATTTTGTGATGGAACTGGTGCGAGGCATCCGCATTACTGAATACTGCGACCAGGCCAGCCTCACGACCAACGAGCGCATCGAACTGTTCATCTGTGTTTGCCAGGCCATCCAGCACGCCCACCAAAAGGGGATCATTCACCGCGATATCAAGCCGTCGAATATTCTCGTCACGCTGCACGATGGCGTGCCGGTTCCGAAAGTGATTGACTTCGGCATCGCCAAGGCCACCGAAGGGCGGCTGACCGACGCGACGGTTTACACGGAGTTGCACCAGTTCATCGGCACGCCGGCTTACATGAGTCCCGAACAGGCGGAGATGAGCGGGCTGGACATCGACACGCGCAGTGACATTTACAGCCTGGGCGTGTTGCTTTACGAATTGCTGGCCGGCAGCACGCCCTTCGATTCGAAGGATTTGATGGCGGACGGCCTTGACCAAATGCGCAAGATGATCCGGGAAAAGGAGCCGGTGCGTCCGAGCACACGCTTCGCCACCCTGAAGGGAGAGGAGTTGACCACGACGGCCAAGCGCCGGTCGGCGGACACTTCGAAATTGATTCACCAGCTCAAAGGCGATCTGGACTGGATCGTGATGAAGTGTTTGGAGAAAGACCGGAGGCGGCGTTACGACACAGCCACCGGCCTGGCCACCGATTTGACCCGCCACCTGAACAACGAGCCTGTCGTGGCCCGTCCGCCGAGCGCCGCGTACAAATTTGAAAAGGCGTTTCGCCGCAACAAACTGGCCTTCGCGGCCGGCCTGGCCGTTGCCGCCGCCTTGTTCCTCGGCATCATCGCCAGCACCTTGGAGGCGATCCGGGCCAAGCGCGCCGAAGCGATGGCCTTGCAGAGCCGCAGCGACGCGGAGAAATTATCGAACTTCATGCTGGATGATTTCTACGCCGAACTGGAGCCAAGCGGACGCTACGACACCGTGGCCCGGCTGGCAAAACAGGCCCTGGCTTATTACGACGGCCTGCCGCCCTCGCTGCGCAGCCCCGAGACAGAGTGCAACAGCGCGCTGGCGCGGGCGCGTCTGGCGGTCGTCACCGCCAAACAAGGAGATTTGAAAGGCGCGCTGGCGATGGCCCAAGAGACGCTGGCCAAACTGAACCAGATGCGCCAGCGCGGAGATCAGAGCGAAGGGACCATTTATGCTTATGAGATGGCTATGGAGGCGGAGATTTGGTGCTACTTTAGACAGGGCGACACGAAATCTGTCCTAAGCAATCTCCAAAAGGTCTTCAATACTTTGCGGCCCATGGCAAACTCCGCGGGGGCTTCCAGGAGGATCAAACTTGAATATGCCAACCTGCTTAATGTCCCCAGCCACTCCCTACCGTTGGAAGAAGGCGTGACCGCGTGCGAGGAGGCCTTGCGCATTCTTGAAGGCTTGGGGGCGTTGGACTTGTCGGATTTGAACGCCGCCTCCGCTTGGGCGGATATTGCTGATTCTGAAGCGCGGGAAGCGATGAGGCTTGGCCGTCTGGACGAAGCCGAACGGCTGGAAAAGCAGGTGCAAACGGTGGCTGATGGCGTGCTCGCCCGACGGGCCGGCGATTTGCGGGCCAGACTGGACCTCATTTTGGCCCCGGACATGCTTTCCAGAATCGAGTCCAGGCGATTCCACGAGAACGCGGCGCTTCGATTGGCAACTCAAGCCGACCTAGCGGTCGAAGACTATCTCCGATTCAATCCGTCGGATGATCACGTCTGGACCACCCTGGCCACGGAGGATGTCAACGTTGGGTCCCTGTTGTTTAGCCTGGGTCGCATTGCGGAATCATTGCGCGAAACGCGCGCGGCGATTCCCAGGCTCGGCGACCACGGCGACCTCTTCGGCCTCACTCCGGCAGGTCTGCTTTGGCAGAATATAGCGATTGAGGAGGCTCAGTGCGAAAACCGAAGCGGCGCAGAGCAGGCCCTTCGGGAGGCGGGGCGCGCGCTCGGCGTGTCCGCAAACAGGAACCGCGTGGCGGAATACATCCGCGACTATTGGCAGGAACGGTTGAATAATGCCGAGAGCCAATCCAAACTGGCCTTGGGCGATGACGCGGCTGCTTATGAAATGGCCAACAAGGCGCTTCCACGCGTTGACAAGCTAAGGGGAAATTCGACGGACAAAACGATGCAGGCGAGCGCGCTAAATCTTCAGCGGCAAATTCTGGTTGTGGCCGCGCGTTCCCTGCTCAATTTGGGCCGCTATGCGGATGCGGAAAGCGCGGGGCGCGCGCTCGTCCAACTCCTTCAAGAGCATGAAGGTCAAACGGAGTATTTGAGCCAGGAGGGTTATGACGCGGACTGGGGCCAGGTGCTTCTGGCGGAGGCGATCCTCAAACAGGGCCGCAAAGCCGAGGCGCTGCAAACAGTCCAGCTCGCCCTGGCGCATTACCACGATGCCCAAACGCAAGGCGCGAGTTTCCTTGCTTTCCGCCAGCATTTCGCCCGCGCTCTTTACGTGCAAGCGCTGGCCGAATCCAACGATAACGGCGGAATAGCGCGCAGCCGGGAGGCGCTTGATCAGGCCGCCGCGTTGCTGCAGGGATTCACGGACGAAGCCAGACAGTCGCATGATTCCAAGGAATTGCTGGCGTGGATCGCCGCCGCGCAGAAGAAGTTGAACCCGAACGCGGAGGCAAAGAAATGAGCTCCAGCTTCGATTCCCGGCCGATTTTGTGGAAGACTTTACCGAAGGCGTGGAAGAAGATTTGCCCTAAGTGACGGTCGCTGCCTCGGTTTTGCCCTGCTTTATGCCCACCGGCTGTTGGACTTGATTCCAAATGCCATCCCGGAAATCGGCTTGGCCGACGATTCGTGCTGATCGAGCGCGAAAAAGTGCTGGCAGCCTACGCCGAACGGCACAAAATGAAGTGGGAAGCCATTACGGTTGAGCCGTAATAGCTCCGAGCCTATTCGCTCCCGGCGGCCAGGATCTGAGCGCGAAGAGCCTTGCCTACCCAAAAACCGGCTTGAGTCTCCAACTTTTCCAGTAATGGTCGAATGGCGGGGATTAATCCGCGCCTCTTTGCGTCGAGAAGATTCCCAAGGCAGCCGAGCGTCGGCACACCGAGGCGGGCCGCAACAAGGCGAGCGTGATGCTCATCAACGAGCAACCGTGTTGCCCGTTGCTCAACCGCGAGAGCGATGGCTTCAGCCTCACCAGGGTGAAGTTGCAGTTTTAAAGCCTCGGAAAGCGGTGCGTTCTGCACAGACAAAACGGTCGCGAACGCAGGCAATGAAACACCAGCAAAGCGGCTGCGGGAGACTTGGAGCCGGCGGATTTCCTGGTCTACAGCCGACGGAACCAGTATTTGGCCACATAAACTCTGCAACAGAGCGATCTCGCCTATGGCGGCAAGGTTCAGGATTGGAGAAGTATTGCTGACAATGCTCAAGGCTTGGGAGCAGCCTGGATCGTGCGCAAGTCCTCCTGCCAGTCTTCAGCCGTGTAATGGACCGCCACGCCTCGTCCGGCCAGCACATGCTGAAACGTAAGGCGGTCCACCTCGGCCAAATCCGCCGCTTGAGCCAAAGTCAAACGGTCTCCTTGAAAGAGAGCAACCGCTAATTCCATCCGGAGTTGCTCGGCGGACAGTTTGGCGGCCTGCAAGACATCATCAGCAATGGTCAATGTCATGGTTAGACACTACATCAATCTCGATCTCGAGCCAAGTCCGATTGATCGTCCGGATAGACATGCGACATGGAGGCCGCAGAAACTCAGTTGCGGCGGGCTTTTATTTGCGTCAATTCGATTTTTTCCTGTTGCTGGATCAAATCAGCCAGGGTGGTGCGTGTTAAGACATCCTTGACGCCGTCCTGGGCCCGCTCGAACAGGCCGCATAAGGCACAGCCCCCCACGTGTTCGCAGTCGGGCCGGGTCATCTTGCAACGTTGGAAGACAATACGGCCTTCAACGGCTTCGATGATTTCAAGCACGGGAATATCGGCCGGATTTTTGGCCAAGGCAAAACCGCCGCCTGCGCCCCGGATCGAGCGAACCAAACCTGCTTTGACCAGGCTTTGGAAGATTTTCGCCAGAAAGCTCTTGGGAATGCTCTCCTCCCGGCTGACCTCGTCAATCATGGCCCTTTGGCCCGGACGGCGTCGGGCCAGGTGCATTAGCCCTGTGACCCCATATTCTCCTGCGCGCGTGATTTGCATGCCACCAAAAAATGTCGTCAAGAGTATAGGCAGGCGGCTGAAAGGCGTCAATTGTTGAAAATCTGCTACAGTTTCGCTTGCAATCAGCCGAAGAAGGGAGTAGCAACGTAAAGAATCGTTATGCCCTCATTCAGTTACATAGCGCGGGATTCGGGGACCGGTCGTGAAATCCGAAGCACCGTGGACGCCTCCTCCGAGGCCAACGCCGTAGCGGCGTTGCTGAATCGAAACATGATGGTCGTTTCGATTCAGGAAAAGATCGGCAAAAAAGGACGCACCAGCGGCGGCAGTGTGCCCCTGTCCGATTTGGTGGTTTTCACCCGCCAACTGGCGACGATGGTGGACGCCGGTTTGGCCATGGTGCAATCGCTCCAAGCCTTGGCCGAACAGTCGGAAAACAAACTCATGCGTGACGTCATCAAGGATGTTACGACGCGTGTGGAGGGCGGCGACAGCTTTTCGGAAGCTTTACAAAAGCATCCCAAGGTCTTCAACAAGCTTTATTTCTCGATGGTCGGCGCGGGCGAACGGGGCGGTTTGCTGGCTGAAATTCTGGCCCGTTTGGCCACGTATTTGGAAAACACCGCCCGGCTGCGCAAGAAGGTCAAATCAGCCATGATGTATCCGACGGCTGTCACCGTCGTGGCCATCGGCATTACCATTTTCCTGTTGGTGAAAGTGGTGCCAACTTTCAGCGACATTTTCAGCCAATTGGGCGGCAAGCTCCCCACGCCCACGCAATACTTGATTAATGTCAGCAATGCGTTGCGGAATTATTTCCTTTATTTCATCGTCGTTGCCGGCGCCATTATTGGCGGCTGGATTTATTATATCAAAACCCCTATGGGGCGGATGTTCTGGGATGCGCGCCGCATCAAGCTTCCCATTTTCGGCGGGATTGCCCACAAGATTTGTCTGGCCCGTTTCGCCCGCACCATGGCCTCGCTGGTGCGCAGCGGCGTGCCGATCCTGGAAGTCCTTTCCATCGTGCAAAACACGGTTGGAAACGTGATCATGGAAGGCGCCATCAAGACGGCCTCTGGCGATATCGAACGCGGAGAAGGAATTTCCAACGCCTTGAGCAAACATCCTATTTTTCCAACCATGATCATCCGCATGATAACCGCCGGTGAACAAACCGGCAAAATTGACACCATGCTGGAGCGCGTCGCCGATTTCCTCGACGAGGAAATCGAAACCACGCTTTCGGGCCTGACGTCGTTGATCGAGCCATTGCTCATTGTGTTTTTGGGCGTGGTCGTGGGCGGCATTGTCATTTGCATGTTCCTGCCGATCTTTAAGCTGAGCGAGTTGGTCTCCGGGCATCATTAAAAAGAAGTTTCGGCGAAGCTTGCTGTGGAGAGTCGCGTTGGCTAACGTTAAGACATGGCAAAAGTCTTGTTGATTGATGACGAAGTGACCATGGTGCAAATGGTGACTGAACTTTTGCGCCGCGAAGGTCACGAGGTCTTTCCCTTTAGCAACTACAACGCCGCCATCGAGACGCTCGAGGCGCAACATCCAGAGTTAGTTATCACCGACCTTTATCTGGACAAGACTCGCACCCATGGTTTGGAGATCTTGCAAAAGGCCCGCGCCTTGAACCCTCCTGCCACGGTCATCGTTATTACCGCCTACGCCACGATTGAAACGGCGGTGGATGCGATGAAAAAAGGCGCCTTTGATTATTTGGAGAAACCTTTCAAGGTGGATGATTTGCGTTTGTGCATCCAGCGCGCGCTTTCTTACAACGACGCTATTTCAGAAAATATTTACCTGCGCAAGCAACTGAAGAAAAAGTACAAGTTCAACCAGCTCATCGGCAATTCATCCATGATCCAGGATGTTTTCAAGATGATCGAACGCGTGGCTGATACGGACAGCACGATTCTCATTCTCGGCGAAAGCGGGACGGGCAAGGAGTTGGTGGCCCGCGCGCTGCACTTCAACAGCCGGCGGCAATTCGCGCCTTTCGTGCCCATTAATTGCAGCGCCCTGCCGGAAAATCTGCTGGAATCTGAATTGTTCGGGCATTGCAAGGGCGCTTTCACGGGTGCCATCAACGACAAGAAGGGCCTTTTCTCCGAAGCGGATGGCGGCACCATTTTCCTGGATGAAATCGGCTCCATGCCTCCCGTTCTGCAAAGCCGCCTGCTGCGGGTCTTGCAGGAAAAGGAAGTTCGCCGCGTGGGAGATAACGTGGCGGTGAGCGTTAATGTGAGAGTGTTGGCGGCGACCAATGAGCCGTTGGAAAAGAAGATTAAAGACGGCACTTTCCGCGAAGACCTCTATTATCGCTTGAACGTGATTCCCATTAATCTGCCCAGTTTGCGAGAGCGAAAGGAAGATGTGCCCGTGCTGGCCATGCATTTTCTGCGCAACAAGGTCAACCCGCGCACGGGCAAACTTTACGGCATTACGCGCAAGGCTGTCGACCTCCTCTCGGCTCACGAATGGCCCGGCAATGTGCGTGAATTGGAAAATGCCATCGAGCGCGCCTGCGCCTTGTGCGAAGACAGCACGATTCGCATGGCGGATTTGCCTCCGGTTTTTCGCCGGTATGCTTCCGGCGAGGGCGCTGAAGATTTGGTCGAAACGCCGCAACCTCAGGCGCAACCAGGCGCCGCGCTGGCCGTCGGAGCCGCCAGTGCGCCGGCCCAGCCCTCATTTTCCCAAGCCGTCGGCCCCTTGCGCGACTTTCTCCGGGAGCAGGAATTGGGTTACGTCAACCGGGCGCTGGCCCAAACGGGTGGGGACAAGGAAAAGGCCGCCGAAATGCTGGGTGTCAGCGTGGCCACGCTCTATCGCAAATTAGCCGAAGAAGACGCCGTTGCTTGACTAAGCGCGCGCTCTAAAGCAAGAATAGTTTGACTCAGGTCGCAATCCTGATATCATGATTCAGGCTTATTAAATTCGAAGACCGAACCGAATGAAACGCGCAGCCTTGTTTGTTCTTACGGCGGCATTTTTGTACGCGGCCGCTCCACAATCTTCCGCCCAAGTCTTCACCCTTTTGCACAGCTTTGTCACCACCGATGGGGCCCAGCCCCAGGCGGGCCTGACTGTTTCAGGCAATGCTCTTTACAGCACCACCAAATTCGGCGGCTCCAGTGGCAACGGCACTGTCTTCACCATTAATACCGACGGCACCGGCTTCAACGTGCTGCACAATTTTGTTTACACAGATGGCGGGGATATTGACTCCGATCTTCTGCTCTCAGGAGGGATACTCTACGGAACGGCTTATCAAGGAGACATTGGTTATCAAGGCGGGCTGTTCACGCTTTCCACCAATGGCAGCGGCTTCATCGATGATTATACATTCACCGGCGGTGCGGATGGAGGCGCGCCCAAAGCCGGCCTGATTTTGGCTGATAATATACTTTACGGAACTGCATCCGGCGGCGGCACGACGAACGACGACGGCACCATTTTCTCCGTGCAGACCAATGGAGTGAATCTCGTGACCCTTTTTGCCTTTAGCGGGACCAATGGAAGCGACCCATGGGGCGATCTTGTCCTGGGAGGGGATGTGCTTTATGGCACGACCTATAGCGGAGGCACGGCCAATGGCGGTGTTATATTTTCCATCCAGACCAACGGAGGAAGTTTTACCGTTCTGCATAGCTTCACCAGCGCCGGCGGTTTATCGCCTCAAGCTGGCCTTATTCTGGCGGGTGATACACTTTATGGAACTGCTTCGGTCGGCGGGGCGTTTCAGGGTGGCAGCCTCTTTTCCATCAAGACCAATGGAACCGGCTTCACCGTGCTCCACGTCTTCAGCGGCGTGACCACGAATGGCAATAATCCCATGGCCTCACTCTTGTTGTTGACCAACGTTCTCTACGGAACCACCGACAACGGTGGAGAATTCGATGCCGGCACAGTCTTTTCGATCAACACCAATGGAACCGGCTTCAATGTTATTTACAGCTTTAGCGGAAATACCAATGATGGCGGAAACCCGGATGCGCCGGTATCGCTCGTGGGCGACTCCCTTTACGGAACCACGGTCGGCGGCGGGACCACCGGCAACGGCGCTGTGTACGGCCTGCAGATTTTTGGACTGGTCTTCGATTTTGTGCCGCAGCCCCAAATCGATGTGTCCGTCGGCGCGGGCGGCGGTTTTTTTGGCTCAGCTCAGTCACTCACATCACCCCAGGCGCCGTTG
>Ga0302326_10027012_pt1 | contig 11587 bp, 9 predicted proteins | sample Palsa_T0_3_FD_202264 | JGI IMG/M metagenome (GOLD analysis project Ga0302326, IMG submission 202264) | Peat permafrost microbial communities from Stordalen Mire near Abisko, Sweden - Palsa_T0_3 | ecosystem: Environmental > Terrestrial > Soil > Palsa > Peat permafrost | place: Sweden: Abisko...
AACGTAGCTTTTTGTGATGCCTAAAATCCGCTCACGTAATATGAAACAGTCCGGAAAGAGCGCCTGCATTTCTCCGTAGGTGATCAGCCTTACTTCATCGAGAAACGCTTCGATTTGCCGCCGTGACGGGCGCTCCAGCCACCCCCATAGTGTCCAATGCCGGATCAGATGTCGTTGAGCGCGGACAGGAAGCCAATGAATAAGGGGGGCGATCAAATGGGGCTCTATGAAGAACTCGCGTGCCGGCGTTTGGATCCAAAGCCGGCGTCCGACTCTCCTGACTTCTTTGGCAAAGGCTTGTTGGCGGGACCAAGTCCCGACGTGTTCAATCACGCTATTTGAAAATACGATGTCAAATGCCCCGTCCTGGAAGGGCAACGCGCACCCGTCGCCGTCGACCTGCTCGAATTCGGAAGCCCCGGCAGGCCCAGCACTGAATCGGTTTAAGAGCGTTATCTGCGCTATTTTGTCGTGAGCCCGCCAATATTCGGGCGTTCCCCCGACATCGAGCAGACGATCCTCTTTGCGCGGTGCGATGCGGGTGCGAAATGACTCCATGCGCCGCCTCCTGAACTTCGGCGAAATCCGATCATATATGGCTAGTAGGGCGCCCATAAATTTGGAGGGTCAGGGCGCGGCCTCCAGCGGCGTCGTCAATGCGTTGGCGCATCCGGCTGCCGACCAAAAGAGCACCGCCCCCATGGGTCCTTCCAGCACGACGCCAAAACAGCCACTGATCCAAAATGTCCAGGCAACGCTCCACCAACCCATCGCCTCGAAATTTCGCTGGGCGAATGCTTGGAGTGTTTGGCGGACCAATCCGATGGTAACGAGAATCCAAAGAGCCAGGCCCAAAGTGCCCATGCGGCCGAAGACCGACATGATCATGCTGTGCGGGCTTCGGGCGGTGAAGTCTTCGGCGTCGACCCGGTCATATTCCGCCAGGAAGCGGTCGGCCAGATCGGCTCCAAAGCCCAGTCCGAAGATCGGGGCTTGCTCAAGAGTCTCCGTCGCCACCGCCTGCCACCACACCACGCGAAACCGGTTATTGTAGCCGACACTGCCGCTATCAGGATTGTCATAGCTCCGCGATCCGTACCAATCGACGAGCGAAACGATCCGTTCGTAGGTCGCATAGGACGCCGTTTGGGTAAATTCGCTCTTTCCGACAATGAATAGGGCGAAGGCCACGGTCAGACAGCCCGCTGTCACACCCGCTTCGAATGCAACCAGTTTCCATCGGTGGGCGCCGACCCAGAAAAGAGTGACCCCGACCAGCGCCACGATGGCCGCGCGTGGAGATTCGAGCGTGGCCAAAAGGGGAAAAGCGACCGCAGCCAGAACGAGCCATTTGCGGTTTCGGTTTCTCTCGAACAGGCTCCATAGCCAGCCGATCATCGCCACGAGGCCCGCAGCGGTGATATCGGGCTTATGGAAAATAAGCGGAATCCCGTGCCAAGTGAGGCGCAGGACAAGTTCTGAATCCAACCGCAAGGCAACCACCACAAAGGGCAGCGCGAAAAAGGCAGCGGTGAGCGCGCGGCTCAGGGCGCGAACGGATGGAGCATGGGAGCCCATGGCCTGCCCGATGAAGAAATATCCCGCATAGTACACCATGGCGAAGTCTCGGAGGGCAAGGATGCCAAAGCTATGGAGATCCCATGGCAGCCGGACCGCTCCGAAAACCATCCACGCCAGGAGAGCCCCGTTGAGAAGGTTGCGCCGGACAATAGGCGTCCGTTCGAAGGCCCGTCGGACCACAAGCGCCGCGCCTCCGACCGCCAGGGTCACCTCGCCAGGCAGCAATGGGAAACGCGAGGAGGGCGAGAACTGCGCGAAGCCGCGGTTGCCGACGATGTACCCGAAGAGGGTGGCTGCCAGCATCCAGGCGTCGGGGTGGGGGCCGCCTGCCCATTCAGCCGCAACCCAGAGGAATGCGCACGCGATCAGGCCCGCCAATCCGTAGTTTTCATTGGCGAGATCGACCGCCACCCAGACGCCCAAAATGGCTGCGAAGACAACCATTAGAACCAAGCGCAGGCGCGGTGTCATGGTTTCAGTCGTTTAGGAGGCGATCCGAGCGGCGAGCGACTCCCGGCACGCCGCTTCGACCGCCGCCGCGCTCCAAAAACGCAGGCACGCCATCGGATCGCTCACAAGCGCGCATCCGCGAAGGGTCTTATGGGCGGATTCGCAGGGAGCGCAGGGCAGCGTGGGATGTCGGAGCGATTTCCAGCGGTCCCGATGCCAGTAGGGATCCCAGCCGTACGCGGTGGAGCCGACCACCGCCAGCCCGGTGCAGCCGAGCGCGTTGGCGAGGTGCATGGGCCCAGAATTGTTTCCGATAAAAAAATCGGAGGAGGCGAAAAGGGAGGCCATTGCAGCCAGACTGGAGGGCTCGAAACGCCGGACATTTGGCGGCAACTCGGCGGCGCGGGTCTCTGGATTGTCGACCCAAGCCACTTCGTGATCACGCGCCAGGCGCGCCGCGACGGCGGCGAATCGTTCCGTCGGCCAACGGTTGAGCAGTCGGCTCGATCCGGCATGGATCACAATTCTCGGGCGGCCCGAAACCCAAGGCTGCACGGAGCCGTCGACTCCTTGAGACAGGAGGTGGCTGAAGTCCGGCGGCGGCGGGTAGGGCGGAAGAGATTCGGCTGCGGCGTCCCCGGTTGCCTTCAGAAATGACCGAAGCAATTCCCAGTTCCAGTCAGCCGGGCGCATGCGCTCCGGGATCGGGACTTCATGTGTCAGCGAACGGCCAATCCGGACATGCTGAAGATTGCCGCCGACCCGGATCGGGGCGCCACTTTCGCGCGCGACCAGATGGGCAACGGTTCCCTGATCGAAACCCAGAAGGCAGGCATCGGGGCGGATCGCGCGGATCCGCGCGATCCAGGCGGCGAGTCTCCATGGCCGCCGGTAAGATTTATCGAAGGCGTCCTTCTCGGCGGTCATGATGGCCGAGGGCGCGCGCGCACCGCCATAGAGAGGCGTCTCGCGGGGCGTCGTGAGCAGAGTGATGGTCCAATCGGGATGCAAAGCTCGCAACGCCTGAATCACCGGTACGAATACAATATTGTCCCCCAGATGGTTGAACTTGAAGACAATGACCTTCATGGAGATTTGGCGAGGGCGCGCTCGGCGGCGACGGCCAAGCCGGGCAGCCCGCCCAGCGCAAGACCGGCAACGGCACCGGCGACGACGCCCTCGGTTCCAAAATACCTTCCCAATGCCAGCATGCCGAACAGTGCTGCGGCCGGTCCGGCGGTGCCCCAATAAGCCAGCGGTCGCATCCGGCCCAGGCCTACCAGGAGATATTGGAAGGGCTGGAATGCTAGTTGGAGGGCGCACCAGCTCGCGGTGAGCCAAGCGAGTGCCGCGGCAGGCACGGCATCATTTTCCCGCACCCACCAGTGGATCAGCGGCGCCGATTGCCAAGCAAGCAGCCCGAGCGCAACCGCCAGTGCGGCGCTGGCAAGCAACGCGGTGCGGTGGGCCCGCCTCACCCACGTCCAATCATTGCGCACCTTGGCCTCCGTGTAGGCGGGCCATACCGGCGTGAGGATGAGGATCTGCGCCTGGAGCACAGGGGAGAACAGACGCATCAGCAGGGCGTAGGCGGTGACCGCAGCGGCGCCCGAAACATGGGCGATCACCAGAGTGGGCGCTGCCTGGAGCAATGCCAGGCCGGTCTGGGGCGGAGCGAACAGGAGGCTCGCTCGCAACATCGGACGGATGTCGGAGCGTGACATGGGGGGGGGGAGGCGGAATGGCCAGCGGAGCGCCCGGCCCAAATGGAGGAGGAGTCCGGCCCCTTGTGCCACCGGCACCCCCGTTGCCACGGCTAGAAATCCGAGAAAGCCCCAGTGGAGTTGCGCGGCCGCGATGACGGCCGCAAGCGTGGTCAGGCTGCCGGCGACAATCCAACCGGCGCTGAGCCAGCCACGCTGCACCGCCGCCGCGAGGCGAGCGACGGCATTGAGGGGGATTCCGAACGCGCATGCGGCGACTGTGATTGCGAGGGCGCGTCCGGCTTCGCGGCGCAGCTCCAGATCGTGCACTTTCAATGGATCGGCCCAGTCCGCCAAGAGGGCTACGGGCACACCGGCGGCTAGAACCAATACCGCGATGCCGGTCAGAACATAGGCTCCGGTAAAAAATGCCTGGCGCACGCCTTGTGCATCGTCACGGCCGTAGGCATGCGCCATCGCCTGCTGCATCCCGACGCCAATTCCGAAGTCGACGAAATTGATCAGGAGTGTGACACCGACCAGGGTCATCCACAGTCCGTAAGCTTCGCGCCCGAGGTAGTGGAGGGCGATTGGCACCTGTGCCAGCGTGCAGGCAACCGAAAGGGCCTTGCCGCCAAAAGAGGCCGCAACCGTCAGGCGAACCGCTCGGTCGCGACGGTGCGAGGCGGCGGATGGGGAGGGGGAGTCGGCAGAAGAGGCTGAATCCAGGGCGGGCACCGAGGGCGAAGCTGCCGGGCGGCGTCGCGCAAGACAACATCACAACGACACAACCGTTTTCGTCTGGCTGATGCGCGCCCGCCCGGCTGAGATTGCCGCCGTGGCCGTCAAGCTCGCCCTCAGCATGCTTTGTGAAAATCCGGACCGCCGCACGGGACTGAGCACGCTGTTTCCGGAATTCGTCGGCCATGCGCGGCGCCTGTTTCCAAACGTCCATTGGTTGCTCTTCGCCGGCGCCCGTCAGCCGGCGGAGCCGGAGGAGGGCGTGGAGATCTCGCGCGCGTTTCCGGGAAACGAACATCGCGGGGCGCGGCTATTTGCCGATCATTTCGGCGTGGGTCCAGAGGCTCTGCGGAGGGGCGCCGACGCATTGCTCACGATTGGCTTTGTCCCGTGGCGGACGGCTGGGCTGCCGATCGTGATGCACGTATTTTCCGTTCCCGGGGGCGGATCTGCCGGTGAGGGCGGAACCGGAGGCAAGGGATTGAACGGCGCTCTCCGGAACCGCTACCGCGGGTGGGCGATTCGCCGCGGGCTGAATCGCGCGCGTCTCGTGATCACCAATTCGCCCTGGACGGCCTCCGCCCTCACCGCGGCTTCGGGCCGCATCTTCGTCAGTCCGGAAGGGGTGCGTTGCGATCTGTTCCATCCGCCGGATCCCCAGGCTTCGCCCGGAACGTATCTTCTTTGGGCGTCGAATTTTTACCGTTACAAACGGGCGGAATGGACTCTGCGGGCTTATGCGGGGCTTCCGGTGGCGACGCGCGCCCGGCTGCCGCTGCTGCTGGCCGGCGGCAACTGGGAGGGTGGGCGCGACCGAGCCGAGGCTGAGGCGATTCGTCTGGGAATCGCGGCAGATGTGCGCTTCCTCGGCTGGGTCGGCGACGCTGAATTGCCAGGGCTCTACCGCGGTGCGCGCGCCCTCGTCTCCTCGACCGCATCGGAGACGTTTGGCCGCCACGTCCTGGAGGCCATGGCAAGCGGATGCCCCTGCGTCCTGCAGGACCTGCCCGTGCTCAGAGAAGTGACCGGCGGGGCGGCGGTGTTCACGGACTTTGCGAATACGGCTGCCGCGACGGCTGCCCTGGAGTCTGTGGTGAACGACAATGTCCTTGCGGAGCGTTTGAGGCTCGGTGGCCGCAGCCGCGCGGAGGCGTTCAGCTACGATCGATTGGCGCGGGAACGGGTCACAGCCATTCTTGCGGCGCTGGGCCGGGCAGCATGACGGAAGCCAGCTTAGCTCAATCCAAGGCCGCGCGCGGAGTCGGCGCAAAGCCCGGAGATCGCCGGGCGGCGGCCGCGTGCGCGGGGGCCGGTTTCCTGCTGTTCCAATTCTGGGGCAATAGCACCCGAGGCTACATCGACACCGCTTCGCTGTTTCGCTGGTGGTGGCACCAATGGGTGAACCCCGATAGCGAGACGCAGCACGGGCTTTTGATTGCAGCGTTGAGCGCATGGCTCTTTTGGCGGAACTGGCGGCGCGCCGGGCACGCGGGACCCGGCGCGCATGGCGCCGGCGTAGTGAGGGTGGGCGCGCGTCCATTGGCCCTGGCGGCAATGCTGGGCGGCCTGGCCCTCCACACAGCCGGTTTTGTGGCCGAGCAGGCGCGCATTTCGGTCCTGGGACTGCTGATGTTCGGATTCGGCGTCCTTTCCCTTGGATACGGGCGGCGTGCGTCGCGCGCGGCCGCGTTTCCCACGGCCTTCCTGGTCTTTGCGATCCCACTCAGCGCCCTCGACTCGACGGGTTTTTGGCTGCGGATGTGGGTCGTCGATTCGGGCGCCGCCCTCGCGCACGCGGTCGGCATCGGGGTCGTGAAGAACGGAACGCAGTTGCTGGCTCCCGACGGCCGCTACGATTATGACGTCGCCGCCGCCTGTTCGGGTGTGCGTTCGCTGGTCGCGCTGTCGGCGCTCTCCCTGCTCGTCGGCTATCTCCGCTTTCGGCCCGCGTGGCTGCGAGCCGGCTTCTTCCTCGCCAGTTTCCCTCTGGTTTACGCGGGCAACGTCGCGAGGATCTTTGCCATCATTGTGGCCGCTCAGGCGGGCGGACAAGCGTGGGGCGACCGCGTCCACGCGATCATGGGATTCGGGGTATTTGCTATTGTCCTGGGCGGCGTCCTAGCCGCCGCGGAAGGAATCGAACGCCTCCGGCCGCGCTGGTCGGCGGAAAGTGAGCGGGAACCCTCGCCTCAGCCGTCCTCGCGCGAAGGGATCTTGGGGGCCGGCGCGGGTTTCATCGCGGCCCGATGGGCCGCGGCGCTGATCGTCGTCGCTTCCTTCGCCGATGCCGCGTTTCTTGCGCGCATGGCGCGGCGGGCCCCGGCCGGCCGCGCGGGCGTGGTGCTCGCCCCCGACGGCCTGAGCCCCGCCACGCTGCCCACCTTCGCGGGTTCGGACTGGATGGGGCACGCGGCGGAGGTCACGGCCGTCGAGCGCGATATCCTTCCTCCGGATACAGGGTTCTCGCGAAAGACCTATCTCCAGCTCTCTGATCCGCGGCGGCAGGTCTTCGTGTCCATCGTTCTAAGCGGGCGGGATCGCACTTCGATCCACCGGCCTGAATTATGCCTGGTGGGGCAGGGCTGGACGATCGACGGCTCCTTCGTTCACCCCTTCGCTGATCCCCGCGGCGCGGGGTTTCAGGCCACGGTACTGCGCGTGCGCAGAGAGACGGCGACGGCGGCCGGCCGCGTGCAGGTCCCGGAACTCGTCTCCTATTGGTTCGTCGGCGGCGACACGATCGTGGCGACTCACTTGGAGAGGGTTGTCCGGGACGCCTGGCTGAGGGTCGCCCACGGGCGATCCGACCGCTGGGCCTACGTTCTTCTTCAGACGGGCGCCGCCGACGGCGAATCAGCGGCCCTGGGCCGAATGCAAACGATTCTCACGGATATTCTGCCGGCATTCCAGCAGCCGGCCGCCCCATCGCGGCCGAACTGAGAACGGTTCCTCCTCCCTCGCCGTTCGACCGGTAGTCGAAAGGCTTGAGATTTGCCCCCCGGGCCTTACTCTGAGCAAACCCTTCACTTGGCCCTAGCGACCGTAGCTGCTCTCATCCCTGCCATCGTCAAGAGCGAACCCTTCGATTGGGCGCTTTCGATCACCCTCATCTTTGGGGTCTTGATCGGATTCCTCGTCGTCTGGTTCGTCACCCGACATACGCGGGGCATTGCGCGCCAGCAGACCTCGGAATTGATGGAGGTCACGCGGCGCGAGGCGGCTGTCGCGGCCGAAGAGATGAAGCAGAAGGCCGAGCTCGAGATCCAAGAGAAGCGGGCCGAGCTCAACCGCGAATTCGACCGGCGTGAAATCGAATCGGACGTCCGGCTGCGCGAAATCCGGGCGCACGAGGAATCGCTCGCCCTGCTGGATTACCAGCTCGAGCAGCGGCAGGAGCGGATGAACCGCGAGAACGCCGCGATCAAGCAGGCCCGGGATGCGATTCGGGTGCTTTCCAAGAGCGTGCGCAAACGCCTCGAGGGCGTCTCTCAGATGGACGCCGAAGAGATCAAGAAGCAGTTGCGCGAGGAGGTGCTCCTCGAGTGCCAGGACGAGCTGCGCGCGTTGCGGCGGGAGACCATGGAGAAGTCCGAGCAGGAGCTTCAGAATCAGGCGCGCCGCGTCCTGATCGCTTCGATCCAGCGCCTGGCCAACAAGCCCAACTCCGACCTCACCGCGACCCTGGTGCACCTGCCAAGCGAGGAGATGAAGGGGCGCATCATCGGGCGCGAGGGGCGCAATATCAAGGCCTTCGAGGCGGCGACCGGCGTCACCCTCCTGATCGACGAGTCTCCGCAGCTGGTCCTCCTCTCGTCCTTCGAACCGGTGCGCCGCGAGATCGCCCGCTCGGCCCTTGAGGCGCTCGTCAAGGATGGCCGCATCCATCCCGCGAGCATCGAGGAATTCGTGAAGCGCGCCCAGGACGAGATCGATTTGGTCACCACCCAGGCGGGCGAGGACGCGGTCGCCCAGCTCAATATCAACGGCCTGCATTCCGAAATTATCAAACTGCTTGGAAAACTGAAATACCGGTTCTCCTACAACCAGAATGTGCTCGATCACTCGGTCGAGACCGCGTTCCTCGCGTCGCTCATCGCGAGTGAAGTGGGTCTCGATCCGAATCTCGCCAAGCGCGCGGGCCTCCTCCACGACATCGGCAAGGCCATTCCCGGCGAGATGGAGGGCAGCCACGCGGCGATCGGCGCGGATTTCATCAAGCGTTTCGGTGAGACCCCGATTGTCGTCAACGCGGTCGCGGCCCATCACGAGGAGGTGAAGCCGGAAACCATTTATGCCGGCCTGGTGATCCTGGCGGACACGATCTCGGCGACGAGGCCGGGCGCCCGCGCCGAGTCGATGACCAGTTACATCCAGAGGCTAGGGCGCCTGGAAAAGCTCGCCCTCTCAATCGACGGCGTGCAACAGGCCTTCGCGATCCAAGCTGGCCGCGAGATCCGCGTGGTGGTCTCGCCTCAGGAGGTCACCGACGACCGCGCCCGCGAGATCGCCAAGGAATTGCGCACCCGTATCGAGAGTGAGCTCCAGTACCCGAGCACAATCAAGATCACCGTTATTCGCGAGGCGCGGTTCACCGAGACCGCCACTTGAACGGCCTTCTGGTTTCATGGTCGACCCAAAGATCCTCCAGACATTTCCCAATCCGGCGCCACAGCGCGACTACGAGATCGCGCATACGCACCACGAATTCACTTCGGTATGTCCAATGACCGGGCATCCGGACTTCGGCACGATCACGGTCCGCTACGTGGCCGATCGGCTGTGCGTGGAGCTCAAATCGCTCAAGCTGTATTTCCATGCCTTCAGGAATGAAGGAATTTTTTTTGAGGCGGTGACGAACCGAATCTGTGACGATCTCGGCGCGGTTCTTGCTCCCCGCAAGCTGGTCGTCGTCGCCGACTGGAAGGGCCGCGGCGGCATCACCTCGATCATCACCGCCGAATGGACGCCTCCTACCTGATCGACTACGCGGGCATGCTGGTCCGATGGCTGCATGTCGTCGCCGGCATAGCCTGGATCGGCTCTTCGTTCTATTTCATCTGGCTGGATAACAGCCTGGATCCTCCTGGGGCCGATTCGGACGCGGCGCGCAAGGGGGTCTCCGGTGAGCTCTGGGCGGTCCATGGGGGCGGCTTTTACAATCCCCAGAAGTACGCGGTCGCCCCGGCCAGCCTTCCTGAGAAACTCCATTGGTTCAAATGGGAGGCGTATACGACCTGGCTGACGGGCACCGCGCTCCTGGTCATCGTTTATTGGCTGCGGGCGCAGTCGATGATGGTCGACAGCTCGGTTGCAAGCATCAGCGGAGCTCAGGCGGTCGGCATTGGAGCGGCCAGCATGATTGGGTCGTGGATTATCTACGACCTGCTCTGCCGCTCTCCGCTCGGCAGGCATTCGGCGCTGCTCGGGGTGATCGTCTTTGTTTTGCTTTCCTTGCTCGCGTGGGGCCTGACCCACGAGCTGGGCGGCCGAGCCGCCTATATCCAGGTCGGCGCCTCGGTCGGAACTATCATGGCCGCCAATGTGTTCTTCGTCATCATTCCTGGCCAGAAGAGGATGGTGGCGGCCATGCGGGACGGCCGCGCGCCGAATCCCGAGGATGGCCGCCGAGGCAAGCAGCGCAGCGTCCACAACAACTATTTCACGCTGCCGGTCGTGTTCCTCATGATCAGCAACCATTTCTCCGCCACCTACAGCCACCCGCAATCGGCGGCGGTGCTGGTGCTGATCGCGGCGGGGGCCGTGCTGATCCGTCATTTTTTCAATCTCAAGCACAAGGGCCGTTTCGCTTGGCCCTATTTCGCCGCGGGGTCGCTCATCCTGTGCTTCATTGGTTGGTGGACCGCGCCGCATATTGCTCCGCTTCCACCGGTGGAAGGGCCGGTCACTTTCAACCGTGTGCGAGGCATTGTCGGCCAACGCTGCGTCACGTGCCATTCGGTTGTGCCCACCTTTCCAGGGGTGACTCAGACGCCTGCGGGCGTCGTCCTCACCAGTCCCGAGGGTGTCTCCCAGAACGCCCAGCGCATCTACCAGCAAGTCGTCGTCACCCGCATCATGCCGCTTGGAAACGTGACTCAGATCACAGACCAGGAGCGCGCGGTGATCGCCGCCTGGATCCGGGCCGGAGCTTCCACGCTCCAATAGCGAACGTTCGGTCGCCGGCCGCTCAGGGGTTCAATGCGCGGATCGTGGCCTCGTGAAGTTCGGCGCCGGCCGCGGCGACGATCGATGCCGCGCCCACCGGATCGTTGCCGTGCCAATCGGTGATGATTGCGCCGGCGCCCGAGATGATCGGGACCAGGGCGGCGATGTCCCACGGATTCATGATCGGGTCCGTCATGATATGGGCCCAGCCCGACGCCACCAGGAAGTAGCCGTAACAATCGCCCCAAGTCCGAACCATCCGCGCTCGCCGGCTGAGCGCTTCGAAGGCGGCACCGTTCTTGTGACGGCCGGGATTGAGCGGATCGCTTGTCAGGAGCGTGGCGTCCTCGATCTGGCGCACGGGCCGGGCGCGCACCGTCCGTCCGTTCAATGTGGTCACGCGGCCGTCGCCGATCATGAGCTGGCCGAGGATCGGCTGGTGAATGCAGCCGAGGATCGGCCGGCCTTGGTGCATCAGAGCGATGAGAGTGCCGAATAAGGGGACGGCTGCGGCGAATGACTCGGTGCCGTCGATCGGATCGAGGACCCAAACGAACTCCGCGTCCAACCGGTCGGCTCCGAATTCTTCGCCGAGGATTCCGTGCGACGGGAATCGGCTGCCGATCTCCCGCCGCATCCACGCTTCGGCGCCGCGGTCGGCTGCGGTGACCGGGCTGTGGTCGGCCTTGGCTTCCACGACAAGCTCCGGATTGGCGAAGTGCGGCCTGATGATGTCACCGCTGCCGGAGGCGAGCTCGGTCATGAAAGCGCGGTAAGGGGCCAGGTCCATGGGCACCGTGATACGGATGGGGCGAGGGTGCGCCAAGGGCGAAAGGCAATGCCTTTCGCCCTTGGCGGTCGGCGCCGCTGTAGGTGAGGGATCGCCGAAGCGAGATTTTGGCGAGGCCCTTCTACTCCTGAGAAGAGTGTCGCAACGCGTGCGGCGG
>Ga0302326_10027013_pt1 | contig 11586 bp, 12 predicted proteins | sample Palsa_T0_3_FD_202264 | JGI IMG/M metagenome (GOLD analysis project Ga0302326, IMG submission 202264) | Peat permafrost microbial communities from Stordalen Mire near Abisko, Sweden - Palsa_T0_3 | ecosystem: Environmental > Terrestrial > Soil > Palsa > Peat permafrost | place: Sweden: Abisko...
CTTCAACGTGTCACTGCCGTGGTCGAGAACCGTGGTGATGAACCCGGGGGCGGAAATCAGGTCGGTCGTCGCGACGAGCCTGACCGGTCACCTCAACTGCTCGATCACCGATGGCACGGGTGAGCCCATCGCCATCTCGACCAGCGGTGCGATGATCGCTGCCTGCAGCCGCTAGGCGAGGCCCAGGTCGCGCATCCGCTCGTCGTGGGTGCGTTGCAGTCGGTCGAAAAACCCTGCCAGCTGCGTCAGGCCGTCGGTCCTCGACACCACGAGATCGACCAGCTCGTCATGTTCGGCCAGCACGTATTGGGCCTGCGTGATCGCTTCACCGAGCAGACGACGTGACCACAACGCCAGCCGGCTGCGTTGCTTTGCGCTCTTGGTCACCGCGGCGCGCACCTCGGCGACGACGAACTGGGAGTGGCCTGTCTGCGACATCGTCGAGCGCACCACGTCGGCAACCTCGTCGGGCAGCTCGTCGGCGATCTGCAGGTAGAAGTCGGCGGCCAGCGCGTCGCCGACATAGGCCTTCACCAGCGCCTCCAGCCAGGTGCTCGGCGTGGTCAGCCGGTGGTAGCCGTCGAGCGCGGAGGCGTACTTCGAAATCGTCGGCACTACGTCGACGCCGCGGCTCTCCAGGGCGTCACGCAGCAACTCGTAATGCCCCATCTCGGCCGCCGCCATGCTGGCCATCGAAATCCGCCCGCGCAGATCCGGCGCCATCTTCGCTTCTTCAGTGAGCCGGTAGAACGCCACCACCTCGCCGTAGGCCAACACCGCGAACAGTTCGTTGACGCCGGGATGGTCCGCCGGCAGCCTTGGCGGCGGATCGGCCAGCCTGTCGCCCGGCGAAAGCGGAGTCATGGCACCCACTCTATGTCTCGTCAGCGGCGACCCGCCGAGCGCTCAGCGCCGCCAATCCGGGCTATGACGGCCGACCAGCTATGATGCCCATAGGCAATGGCTGTAGATCCATACTGCTGCTGCCGACGCAATGTGCGTGCACGCAGTTGGCCCCGCCTACAAAGAGCGCAGGGCCCGTGAATCGGCAACGTATTCGACAGTCAACTGGTGCGCGCGTGACCGCAACGATTGACCACATCGAATACAAGACCGAAAGGCATCCGTGCTTCGCGTATGACCCCACTCATCTCACCCACCCAAGCCGCAGCCGAACTGACCTTTGCCGAAATCGGTGTCCGGGACGAAATAGTGCAGGCATTGGCCGAAGAGGGCATCAAGCATCCCTTTGCCATTCAGGAGCTGACGCTGCCGCTCGCGCTCGCCGGCGACGACCTGATCGGCCAGGCCCGCACCGGCATGGGCAAAACCTTCGCGTTCGGGGTGCCGATGCTGCAGCGCATCACCACCGCCGGCGCCGATCGGCCCCTTTCCGGCATACCCCGAGGGTTAGTCGTCGTCCCCACCCGCGAACTGTGCCTGCAGGTGTCCGGCGACCTCGCCACCGCCGCCAAATACCTGCGTACCGAAGATGGCCGACGGGTGTCGGTGGTGTCCATCTACGGCGGCCGGCCCTACGAGGCGCAGATCGAGGCGCTGCGCGCCGGCGCCGACGTGGTGGTGGGCACCCCGGGTCGGCTGCTTGACCTGGCTCAGCAGGGCCATCTGCAGCTCGGCGGCCTCTCTATGCTGGTCCTCGACGAGGCCGACGAGATGCTCGACTTGGGCTTTCTGCCCGACATCGAACGGATCCTGCGTCAAATCCCCGAAGAGCGGCAAGCGATGCTGTTCTCGGCGACCATGCCGGACCCGATCATCACGCTGGCCCGCACGTTTATGAACCAGCCGACCCACATCCGGGCCGAGGCGCCGCACTCCTCGGCGGTCCACGACGCCACCACGCAATACGTCTATCGCGCCCACGCAATGGACAAGGTCGAATTGATCAGCCGGGTACTGCAGGCCCGTGGCCGCGGCGCCACCATGATCTTCACCCGTACCAAGCGCACCGCGCAGAAAGTCGCCGACGAACTCGCCGAACGCGGTTTTGCCGTCGGCGCCGTGCACGGCGACCTGGGCCAGATCGCGCGCGAAAAGGCCCTCAAAGCGTTCCGCGGCGGCGGTATCGACGTATTGGTCGCCACTGACGTTGCCGCCCGTGGGATCGACGTCGACGACGTGACGCACGTCATCAACTACCAGATCCCCGAGGACGAACAGGCCTATGTGCACCGGATCGGCCGCACCGGCCGTGCCGGCAAGACCGGGGTCGCGGTCACGCTGGTCGACTGGGACGACCTGGCTCGCTGGACGTTGATCGACAAGGCCCTCGGCCTGGGCTGCCCGGACCCAGCCGAAACGTATTCCAATTCGCCGCACTTGTACGTCGAGTTGGACATCCCGAACGAGGTCCAATCCGCTGTCGGCAGACCGCGTAAATCGCCGGCCAAACCCAGCACGTCCGATGGACGCAACGGCGATACGCCCGCGCGGGAGCGCAACAGCAGCCGGCAGCGACGTCGCACCCGCGGCGGCAATTCGGCGACGGGCCATCCCGCGCCCGGCGCCGCCGGCGACACCGAGACAGAGCCGTCGACCCCGGCAACGGGCACGGCGAACACAACGGCCGGCAACGGCCGGCGTCGCCGTCGGCGCCCGCGCAAGACAGCGGGCGTGACCGCCGACGCCGGCTAGATCGGCGTCGCTGTCACCCGATGGTCAAACCGGAACGCCGCACCAGAGCTGACGTGCTGGCTGCGGTCGCGATCGTGGCTGTAGTCGCCTCGGCGACGGCGTTGATCTGGTGGAACAGCGATGCTCGGGCCACGATCAGCCGGCCCGCGACGGGGCCCGCGCCCAGCCCAAGGCTGGCCCGCGAGGTGCCGGCTTCGCTCAAGCAGCTCTGGACCGCCCCCAACGCGCCGACCGATCAGCCAGTCGTGGTCGCCGGAACAGTCGTCACCGCAGACGGGCGTGCCGTCCAGGGGCGTGATCCGGTCACCGGCCACGTTCGGTGGAGCTACTCGCGCGGCGGCGATCTGTGCGGGGTCGCCGGGGTCTATCGCTTCGCGGTCGCGGTCTACCGCGACGACCGCGGCTGCGGACAGGTCAGCACGATCGAAGGACCCACCGGGAGCCGTGGACCGGCCCGAAGCAGCTACGCCGACCAACGGGTCAGCCTGTCCTCCGATGGCACGACGGTCTTGTCCGCCGGTGACACCCGGCTGGAACTGTGGCGCTCGGACATGGTCCGGATGCTCTCCTACGGCGAGATCGACGCGCGGGTCAAACCGTCGTCAAAGGGATTGCACACGGGGTGCCGATTGGTGTCGGCGGCGGCCAGCTCGTCGGCCGTTTCGGTGTTCGAGGCGTGCGGCAGGCAACCGGATCTGCGGCTCGCCCTGCTGCGCCCGAGCAAGGAAGAAGACGAGCCGGACAAGCATGATGTGCCCGAGCCGGGGATCGGCGTGGAGTCCGGCGCCCGGGTCCTGACGGTGGCGGAGACGCGGACGGCGGTATATCTGCCGGTGCCCCAGCCCAGGGTCGAGGTGGTCGACGAGACCGGTTCGACCGTGTCGAGCACACTGTTGCCCAGGCCGCCGTCGGCGTCCAATATGGTGACTCGGCCCGGCAATCTGATCACCTGGTGGACCGGTGACACGGTGATGGTCTTCGATGCGGCGAACCTGACCTACCGCTATTCGATTGCGCCCGCAGGCCCTTCCGTTCCGGTGGGGCCGGCGACGATGATGGCCGGCAAGCTGCTCGTCCCCGTCACTGACGGAATCGCCGTCTGCGATCCGGTGACCGGAGTGGGTGAGGGCTTCCTGCCGGTGCGCCGACCTGCGCAACGCTCGGCGGTGATCCCTGCCGTGTCGGGTTCGCAGCTGCTCGAGCAGCGTGGCAACACTCTCGTCGCGCTGGGCTGAGCCCGCCGGCGTCAGGAATCGAGGCTGAACGTCGGCAGCGCTTTGCCCGACTTCCAGTGTTTGAGCAACGCCGTGGCCAACTCTTGGTAGGCGAGTGCACCTTTGTTCTTGCGCGCCGCCAACACCGACGAGCCGGACGCGCTGGCTTCAGCGAAACGGACCGTGCGCGGGATGGGCGGCGCCAGCACCGCCAGGTCGTAACGGTCGGCGACATCCAGCAGCACGTCGCGGGTGTGGGTGGTGCGCGGGTCGTACAACGTCGGCAGTGCACCCAGTAGCCGCAGACCCGGATTGGTGATCTGCTGGACGTCGGCGACAGTTCTCAGGAACTGCCCGACGCCGCGATGCGCCAGCGTCTCGCACTGCAGCGGCACGATGACCTCATCGGCCGCGGTCAGCCCGTTCAGCGTCAACACGCCCAGCGAGGGCGGGCAGTCGATGATGACGACGTCGAACGTGTCGCCGAGTTTGGCCAGCGCGCGTTTGAGCGCGTACTCCCGGCCGGCCCGCATCAGCAGCATCGCCTCCGCACCGGCCAAGTCGATATTGGCCGGCAGCAGCGTCATCCCCTCCGCCGTGCCCACCAGGGCGGCGTCGGGCTCCACGTCGCCCAGCAGTACGTCATGCACCGACACCGCCAACTTGTCCGGATCCTGCCCCAGCGAGAACGTCAGACAGCCCTGCGCGTCCAAGTCGACCAACAGCACTCGACGTCCGGCTTCCACCATCGCGGCGCCCAGCGAGGCCACCGTCGTCGTCTTGGCCACCCCGCCCTTCTGGTTGGCCACGGCCAGAACCCGAGTCGTCATGAAGCGGCGCTCCTCCTTATTGCCAGCGGGTGATCAACGCCCATCCTGGCACCAAACCCCTGGTGCCCGCGCGCGGATGGCTATGTGTGTCAGGCAGAATCGGTCAGCATGGGCGTACAAAGCCATCGACTGGTGTTGCTGCGCCACGGGGAAACCGAGTGGTCCAAGTCCGGACAGCACACCGGGCGCACCGATCTGGACCTCACCGACCACGGACGCGCGGAGGCCGCCGAAGCTGGCCCGCCACTGGCCGACCTGCACCTAGACGACCCGAAGGTGATCAGCAGCCCGCGTCGACGCGCGGTGGAGACCGCCGAACTGGCCGGCCTGATCATCGACGAGAAGTCCGAACTGCTCGCCGAATGGGATTACGGTTCCTACGAGGGCGTGACCACCGCGAAGATTCAGCAGTCGCGGCCGGACTGGTTGATCTGGACGCACGGCTGCCCGGACGGCGAGAGCGTCACGCAAGTCAGCGACCGCGCGGACCGCGCCGTTGCGCTGGCTTTGGAGTACATGGCGTCGCGTGACGTGGTGTTCGTGGGACACGGCCACTTTTCCCGTGCCGTGATCACCCGCTGGGTGCAGCTGCCGCTGGTGGAGGGCAGCCGGTTCGGTATGACCGCTGCATCCATGGCGGTCTGCGGCTTCGAACACGGGATCCGCCAGCTGAGTGCGCTGGGCTATCCGAATCCGAATGACGGCTGAGCCACCGTTCGTGCTGTGCGGGCCCGCCGGCGTTGTGATCGCCGACGGGGTGCGCGCCTGCTATCGCGACGTGGCCACCGCCCAGTCGGCATTGAGTTCCGGCGAGGTGCCGATTGTCCTGGGTGCGTTAGCTTTTGACGTCGACAGACCTGCGGCGTTGATGGCGCCGCGCTCGGTGCGGCGCGCCGTTGAACTGCCTGACTGGCCGACCGGACCGCTGCCCGCGGTCCACGTGGCCGGAGCTGTCCCCGCACCCGACGAGCACCGCGCCCGCGTTCGACGGGCCCGCGATCAGCTGACCGCGGCCGGTAGCCCATTGCAGAAGGTGGTGCTGGCCCGCGCCTTGCGGCTGGCCGCCGATGCTCCGCTGGATGCTCGGGTCATCTTGCGCCGGTTGGCCGCCAATGACCCCGCCGCCTACGGCTATCTTGTCGACCTGTCAGCGGCCGGCGGCCGGTATTCGGGGATGGCTCTGGTCGGCGCCAGCCCCGAGCTGCTGGTAGCGCGCGACGGCGACCGGGTGACGTGCCAGCCCTTCGCCGGTTCCGCGCCGCGCGCCGCCGACCCCGAGCTCGACGCCGCCGCGGGCGCGGCACTCGCCGATTCCGCCAAGGATCGCCACGAGCACCAGTTGGTGATCGACGCCATGGCTGAGGCTCTGCGTCCGTTGTGCCGCGAGTTGACGATCGCCGCTGCGCCCACGCTGAGCCGCACCACCGCGCTGTGGCATCTGAGCACGCCGATCACCGGGCGGCTGCGTGACACATCCACCACCGCAATCGATTTGACGCTCGCCCTGCACCCCACCCCCGCGGTCGGCGGAGTACCCACCGCTGCCGCGGCCGAGCTCATCGGCGCGCTGGAGGGTGATCGCGGGTTCTACGCCGGCGCGGTGGGCTGGTGCGACGCCGACGGCGACGGGCGTTGGGTGGTGACCATCCGCTGCGCGCAGCTGGCGGCTGACCGTCTCACTGCGCTGGCCCACGCCGGCGGCGGCATCGTCGCCGAATCCGATCCCGATGACGAAGTTGCCGAGACCACAACGAAATTCATCACGATTCTGTCTGCACTGGGAGTTCGACTGTGACCGTGCACATCCGCCGAGCAGCACCTGACGACGCCGCGGCGATCACCGCGATGATCCACGAGCTGGCCCGGTTCGAGCATGCAGCCGACCAGTGCAGCGTCGTCGAGACGCAGATCAGCACAGCGCTTTTCGGCCGACCCACGCTGCAGGCGCACGTCGCCGAGGTGGACGGCGAAGTTGCCGCGATGGCACTGTGGTTCCTCAACTTCTCGACCTGGGACGGCGTCGAGGGCGTCTACCTGGAGGACCTGTACGTGCTACCACGATTTCGCCGTCTCGGGCTGGCCCGAGGGCTGCTGGCGGCCCTGGCGCAGGAATGTCTGGACAACGACTACACCCGGCTGTCCTGGGCGGTGCTGAATTGGAACACCGACGCGATCGCGCTGTATCGGGCCATCGACAGTCAGCCGCAGAGCGATTGGACCACCTACCGGCTATCCGGTCCGGAATTGGCCGCGCTGGCCGGTCCGGGCTGAGCGCCGGACACCCAGCGCACTGCAGCGGGACTGAACAGCAATGCCAACCCGGTCAGCGCCATGACGGCCAACGGAATACCGATCAGCACCCGATCCGAACCCACGGTCAAATACCACGCCACCGGCAGCAGCAACAGCTCGGCGAACACCGCCAGCCCCCGACCCCAACGCTTGCCGACCAGCAGTGCCCAGCCCGCAGCCAGAACCGCGCCACCCGCCACGATGAACCAGACCGCGGTGCCGAATCCGTTGGCCACCCGCTGATCCGCCGCCCCGCCGATGGCTCGAAGCAGCAGCACGACAGCCACCACCAAGCCGGCCGCGCCCTGAACGGCAACGATCATTCCCGCGCCACGCACACTGGCCGGGGGACGCGCGATCACCACCTCAGCGTAGCCACCCACCTCCCGTAGGCTTTGGCGTCATGCGCGCTGTGCTGATCGTCAACCCCACAGCAACGTCGACCACCCGGGCGGGGCGCGACCTGCTGGCAAACGCGCTCAAAAGCCGCCTGCAGCTGACGGTCGAGCACACCCGTCACCGCGGCCACGGTGGTGAAATCGCGCAGGCTGCGGTCCAGGACGGGGTGGACCTTGTCGTGGTTCACGGCGGCGACGGCACGGTGAGCAATGTGGTCAACGGCCTGTTGGGCCGCCCCGGTCAACTGCCCACCGGGCATGTCCCGGCGCTGGCGATCGTCCCCGGTGGATCGGCGAACGTGACAGCCCGGTCGCTGGGAATTCCGCCGGATCCTGTCGACGCCACCAATCAGCTCATCTGGCTGCTCGACAAGTACGGCCCGCAGAAGCAGTGGCGCCGGATCGGGCTGATCGACTGCGGCGAGCACTGGGCGGTGCTCAACGCCGGAATGGGGGTCGACGCCGAGGCGGTGGCCAAGGTGGAGGCCAAACGGGAGAAGGGCGTCACCGTTACGCCGATGCGATACATCACCGCCGCGGTGCGCGCCACGCTGCGTTACTCCCGCAAAGAACCGCGGCTGACCGTGGAGTTGCCCGGACGCGAGCCGATTTCCGGTGTCTATTTCGTCTTCGTGTCGAACTCCAGCCCGTGGACCTACGCCGACGACCGGCCGATGTGCACCAACCCCGGGACCAGCTTCGAGACCGGGCTCGGGGTGTTCGGCGTCACCCGCTTGAAGGTGGTGCCCAGTTTGCGTCTGGTTGCGCAGATGTTCTCCAGAGAGCCGAAGATCGTGGGCGACCAGGTCGTCCGCGACGACGATACGGCCTGCGTGCGGGTGACCTGCGCCGATCCGCCGATGGCCAGCCAGTTCGACGGTGACTACCTGGGTGTGCGCGAACGGATGACGTTCCGGGCGGTTCCCGACGCATTAGACGTCGTCGCACCGCCGGCAAAAAAGCTCCCTGACCTGAGCTAAGCCTTAAATGTGGGCAAAAGCACTGGCCAGTAGCGCGGCGAGTGTAGTACAACCGATTAAGGGATTTGGTAACAGATTTCTAAAGTGAGATAGCCCACGGACCAACGAGTGCTCTTGACATCTGTTGAGCCTGTGAAACGATCGAGACATCGCATGCAACGGTACGGAAACATTTCTTGTGCCTGCGTTAACAGCCGAAGAAAATCATTCGTGCGCACTGCTGCGCACACAGTGAGGAGTTACGACTTATGGATTGGCGCCACACCGCAGTCTGTCGCGACGAGGACCCGGAGCTGTTCTTCCCTGTCGGGAACAGCGGACCGGCTCTCGCACAGATCGCCGACGCGAAATTGGTCTGCAACCGCTGTCCGGTGACAACGGATTGCTTGTCCTGGGCGCTCAACACCGGACAGGACTCCGGCGTATGGGGCGGAATGAGCGAAGACGAGCGACGGGCACTCAAGCGTCGCAACGCTCGGACGAAGGCCCGTACCGGAGTCTGACCAGCCCTTACAACGGTGCGGCCCCGACCTGTCGGGGCCGCACCGTTGTGTGCAGCCCCTAGTTCGCGGCCCGGACGCGACGGCCGATCGGGACGCGCAACACCACGTCGGTTCCGCCTTCGGGGGCGTCTTGCATGTCCAGTGAGCCGTCGAGTTCAGCGGAAACCAGCGTCCGCACGATCTGCAGGCCCAGCCGGTCGGATTTCTCGACGCTGAACCCCTCGGGCAGTCCGCGACCGTTGTCGTGGACCACGACATCGAGCCATCGCGCCGAACGTTCGGAGCGAATCGTCACCGAGCCGCCCCCGCCGACGACTGGATCCCCTGCCGCCGGGTCAAACGCATGCTCGATGGCGTTTTGCACCAGCTCGGTGATCACCATGACCAACGCGGTCGCCCGATCCGAGTCCAGCACACCGAGCATGCCGGTCCGATTGATCCGGATCGGCGTATCCACCGTCGCGACGTCATTCATGATCGGCAGGATCCGGTCGATCACCTCGTCGAGGTTGACTTCCTCGTCGACCGACATCGACAGCGCATCGTGGACCAACGCGATCGACGACACCCGTCGCACCGATTCGATCAGCGCTTCCCGGGCCTCGACGTTGGTGGTCCGGCGAGCCTGCAAACGCAGCAACGCCGCAACGGTCTGAAGGTTGTTCTTCACCCGGTGATGGATTTCCCGGATCGTTGCGTCCTTGGACATCAGCGCGCGGTCTCGGCGTTTGACTTCGGTGACGTCGCGGGCCAGTACGGCGGCGCCGGCAGCCGAGCCCTTGACCACCAATGGCAGCGTGCGCAGCAGCACCGTGGCACCGCCGGCGTCGACCTCGATGCGCATGCTGGCGCCACCGGCCAGCGAGTCGCGCACGTGCTCGGCGAGCTCGCGGGCCTCGAAGGGGTCGGAGATCAGCGGACGGGTGACCTCGATCAGGTCATGACCCTCCAGTTCGGAGGTCAGACCCATCCGGTGGAACGCCGACAGTGCGTTCGGGCTGGCGTAGGAGACGACACCGTCGACGTTGAGTCGGACGAATCCGTCGCCTGCCCGAGGGCTCGAGCGCGACGTCGCCAAGTCCCCGACGTTGGGAAAGGTGCCCTCCGAGAGCATGTGCACCAGGTCCGCGGCGCAGTCGAGGTAGGCGGTCTCCAGCGGGCTGGACTTCGGGGCGTCCGCGACGGCCGTCTGATGGGTCAACACCGCCACCACCATGTCACCCTGGCGCACCGGTACCACTTCGATGTTCACGCCGGTCTGTTGCCACGAATACAGTTGCCCTGCATTACTTTCCAGGCCGATTGCACCTGATTCGAACGCCGCGGCGACCAGCGGCATGCGATCGGCATCGACGATGTTTCCGACCGCGTCGCGCAGCAGAACGGTGGGGGCGGTATTCGGCCGGCACTGCGCGACGCACACCAGCGAACCGTCGTCGCGGCGAACCCACATCAAATAATCGGCGAAAGAGAGGTCGGCGAGCAGTTGCCACTCGCCCACCAGGGCATGCAGGTGATCAACGGCGCTGCCCGGCAGAACGGTGTGCTCGGCAAGCAGGTCACCGAGGGTGGACATCGGCGACTCCCGCCATCAGGTACGGACGGTTAGCTGATCACGGCGATGAGATCGCCGGCCTGGATAACGTCGCCCACCGACACGCTCACCTTGCTCACCGTGCCGGCGACTTCGGCCAAGACCGGGATTTCCATCTTCATCGATTCCAGCAGCACCAGGATGTCGCCCTCGCCGATCTGGTCGCCCTCGTGGACCACGACCTCGAGCACGCTGGCCACGATCTCTGCCCGGACGTCCTCGGCCATCATCACCCCGTTTCGTCACCCAGCCGGTTAGCGCACTTGCGTTGCTCCATCGAACCACAACCGACTTTCCGGGACGTCAGGGAGCAAGGCATAACCGCCGGTCGTGTCGGCGTTGACGGCGCGGTTCGCCCACCGATTCGCCCAGTTGAGCAGCCGAATTTGATGTCGCGGAGATATCAATAAGCAAACTCCAAGATTACTAAGCGAACCTATAGAGCTTCTTCCGTGATCGTGTCGTGTTGTAGTTGTGACATTTGGCAAGCAGAGTGTCCAGAGTGATTGGAGTGCTGGAAGCACACCTAGTGGTTCAGCCAAACTTGAGGAGTATTCCGTTGTCCGAGAACACGTTTGCGCATTCGACAACCCGCGGACCACTGACCCGAGTGGCAACCGGTATCGGGGTGACGCTGGCAGCAATCGCCACGATCGGGCTTGGTGCCGGAGCCGCCACCGCCGCCCCGCAGCAACCGTTCGCCGCCGACGACCCGATCCCCGGGATGCCGGGCGCGGGCAGCGCGGTGAACATCGCCAACTCGCTCTTCGGCTCACTCAGCGGGCTGATGAACAACGTGTTCCCGGGTGCCGGGGACCTGTTGATGCCTGCCGGCAGCTTGATGCAAGGCGGTGGCGGAGGCGGCCTGCCTGGTCTTTCCGGCGGGCTTCCGGGCGGTGCAGGCGGCCTGCCCGGTGGGCTTCCGGGCGGTGCGCCCGGACTGGGCGGCGGCTACCCCGGCGGTCTTCCGGGTGGTGCGCCCGGGTTGGGCGGTGGCTACCCCGGCGGACTGCCGGGACAAACGCCTGGCTACCCGGGCGGACTGCCGGGCCAGGCCCCTGGCTACCCGGGCGGACTGCCGGGCCAGGCCCCTGGCGGGCTCCCCGGCCAGCAGTTCCCG
>Ga0302326_10027015_pt1 | contig 11586 bp, 14 predicted proteins | sample Palsa_T0_3_FD_202264 | JGI IMG/M metagenome (GOLD analysis project Ga0302326, IMG submission 202264) | Peat permafrost microbial communities from Stordalen Mire near Abisko, Sweden - Palsa_T0_3 | ecosystem: Environmental > Terrestrial > Soil > Palsa > Peat permafrost | place: Sweden: Abisko...
GCGCTGGGGGTTACTTGCCGTCGCCGTTCTTCATCTTGTCCTGCGCGGCCTTGCAGTCCGCCTTGCTCATCTCCAGGAACCCCTGGCCCTTGCAGGCGTTCTGACCTTTACACGAATTGTTGGCGCTCTTGCAGGCCGACTGGCCCTTGCAGGCATTGACGCCCGTGCAGTGCGTAGTCGCGTCGGTCCCCGCCATCGCGGTGCTGATGAAGCCGGTGCCGAACAGGACGGCGGCAGCGGTAGCGACGGCGATGCCGGAGGTATTTTTCGATCGCATGGGTGCATTCCTCGTTAGTTGATGTGACCGGCAAGGCCCGGTCACCCACAAGACCGGGCTTGCAGACAAATTGTCACACCCCGTCAGCTGCGACTGAGCGCGGGCGCGCCGCGCCGGCCGTCGTACCAGCGCTGCAGGAAGTGATCGACCGACAGCGCCCCGGCTCCGGCGATGGCGAGCCACACGAACAGCGCCAGGTATTCGAATTCGTCGAAGCCGAGCAGCGTCTCGAGCGAGTCGACGTCGGCCCACTTGGCCGAGCGTATGGCGACGATCATGGTGACGCCGAGCGCGCCGGCGGAGATGCGGGTGAGGAGGCCCACCAGCAGGAACAGGCCGCCGAAGAACTCCACACCGGAAACGAACGGTGCGAGGAGGTGCGGCGCAGGGATTCCCCAGCCGACGAAGTTCTGCGTCACGGCCGGCAGGTCGCTGAGCTTGCCCCAGCCGCTCAAGAGGAACACCCACCCCACGGTGATGCGCGCAAACAGCGGCGCGAGCCAGGTGAGGTGTCCGGCGAGCTGCCGGGGCCAGTCGATCAGCCATTTGATTAGGAAGTTCACGAAGGCTCCTGTGTGTGGCAGCGCAAGGGTAAGGGCTGGCGAGAAGACCGGTGGCCCGGAGGCGATATTGCCGGAGTAGCCCCGGCCCATGCGTATAATCGCCGCCTCCGGCAAGTCGGCGGTCATGCGCAATTCCCAGCCTGATTCCCCGGTCTCCTCCAGTACGGATCAGCTACCCCCAGCAGATGCGCCGGCGGCGCTGACGCAACTGTTTGAATCGCTGCGCCCCGACCTCTTGCGCTTCGCGCAATGGCTGGCGCGCGACCGGGCAATCGCGGAGGACATCGTGCAGGAGTCGCTCTTGCGGGCGTGGCGCTCCCGGGACGCGCTCAAGGACCCGGCCGCCGCGCGTCCCTGGCTCCTGACCATCGTGCGGCGCGAGCATGCGCGCCTGTACGAGCGCAAGCGCCTGGAGCTGGTGTCGCTCGACGACGTCGTCGAGACCCAGGCCTTCCCGAAGGTGGCGGAGCCGGATGACGACCTCTTTACGTTGCGCCACGCGATCATGAAATTGCCCATCGAGTATCGGGAGCCTTTGGTTCTGCAGGTCCTGGGCGGGTTCTCCGCAGAGGAGATCGCGCACGAGCTCGAGCTGTCCTCCACCGCGGTACTGACGCGCCTGTTCCGCGCCCGTAACAAGCTGCGCGTCCTGTGCGGCATGAGCGCGGCCCCGGACGTGGCTGGCGATCCGGTGGCGCCGTGAACTGCCAGGAGGCACGCCTGCAGATCGGCGCCGACCCGATGGCGCACAGTGCCGAGCTGCAGGAGCACCTGGAAGGCTGTGCGGACTGCCGGCGCTTCCACGCGGAGATGGGCGCATTCGAGGCGGACATCCGCCGGGCCCTGGCACGACCGCCGCAGCTGCAGCGGCGCGCGCGCGTGGCGCCTCCTCTGTGGCGCCAGCTGGCGCTGGCGGCGAGCGTCGCCGCCGCGGCCGTGCTGCTGGCGGGGGTGTGGCTCCTGCGCCCGACCGAGAGCCTCGCACGCGAGGTCGTCGCCCACGTGCAGGGCGAGCCCAACAGCTGGTTCGCCACTGAGCACATCAGTGCCGCCGACATCGATGCCAAGCTGCGCCAGGCAGGCGTCGTGCTCGACATCAATTCCGACCAGATCATGTACGCGCAGAGCTGCTGGTTCCGTGGTCACTACGTCCCGCACCTCGTGGTGCAGACCGCGCACGGGCCGGCCACCGTTATCATCCTCAAGCACGAGCCGGTGCGCACGCGCCAGGCGTTCCAGGAGAGCGGCTTCTCCGGCGAGCTGGTGCCGGTCGGTACGGGCAGCATTGCCGTCCTGACCCGCGGCGACGGCAACATCGATGACCTCGCCGCGCAGATGCAGCAGGAAGTACACTGGATGCCGGACGCGCACTGACCAACAGGCGCCGCAGCGCGTCCATAGAGAGCGCCGGGGCTTTCAGGATGACCGCCAAGCAGCACCGCACCGTGCTCGAAGAGCTCAAACGCCGCGAGCCGATTTTCCACCGCCCCGAATTCGCAGGCTCGCGCGCCCAGGTCGAGGCCATGACGGCCGAGGATTTCCGGGAGGTCGGCGCGTCCGGGCGGCGCTACAGCCGCGCTTACGTGCTGGAGACCCTCGCGGCGCGCCAGGAAAATCCCGTCGACGATGAGTGGCAGGCGAGCGAGTTCCACTGCCGCGAGCTCGCGACCGATCTCTATCTCCTCACCTATACCCTGCTGCAGGGCGAGCGGCTCACGCGCCGCGCGACCATCTGGCAGCACAGCCACGGGCAATGGAAAATCATCTTCCACCAGGGCACGGTGGTACAGGAACCCGGGGAAGGCTGAGTGAAGCGTATCAATCGCCGCGATCTGGTGGTCGGCGCCGGTGGCGTCTGCGCCGCGCTCCTGACACGACGCGGCGACACGCATGGCGGCGGCGCCGCCGCCATCCCGCCGGCTCCCGTGGCCCGGGTCGAGGTGGTGAAGGATAACTATTTCGGCGAGACGCTCAGCGATCCGTACCGTTGGATGGAGAACGACAAGGACGCCGACTGGCTGCCGTTCCTCAAAGGCCAGAACGCGCACACACACGCGCTGCTCGAGCGCATCCCCGGACGCGCGCAGCTTCTCAAGCGCATCCAGCAGCTGTCGGGCGATGCGGCGCTGACGCGTGTGGCACGCCGCTCGGGCGGCAAGCTGTTTTTCGAGCAGCGCCCGGCCGGCGCCGACAGCTACAAGCTGTTCGTACGCGAAGCGGGCATCGACCGCGTCCTGATCGATCCGACGGCGCTCAACGCCGGCGGCGGGCACCTGTCGCTCGACTGGTGGCGGCCTGCACCGAACGGTGCGCATATCGTCTATGGCCTGTCCAGGGACGGCAGCGAGAACTCGGTGCTGCACATCATGAACGTCGCCAACGGGCGCGACCTGGCCGAGCAGATTCCCGACACCGAGAACGCCCGGCCGTCGTGGCTCGATAACGGCACCGGCTTCTTCTACAACCAGCTGACCGGCACGGCGCACACCCCCGCACGCTACCTCGACAGCCAGGCGCGCTTTCACCTTCTGGGTGCAGACCCGGCCTCCGATCCGATCCTGATGAAACGCGGCCTGGATCCGCAGGTGCAGTTCGACAGGATCCAGACACCCAACATCTACTGCGAGCTCGGCTCCGACCACGCGCTCCTGTTGCTGAGCGATGTGCGTCAAGAAAGCCGCATCCTGGTCGCCCCTCTCGCCGAGGTGCTGGCCGGAAATGCGCGCTGGACGGCGGTCGCAGATTTCGCTGACGAGGTCACCGCAGTCGCGATCGACGCCGACACGCTGCTGCTGCTCGCGAACAAGGGCCATGCGCGCGGCCGCATACTGACGACGCCGGTGGCGAGCCCGTCGCTGGCAAGCGCCGTCGAGACCCTGCCGGAAGGCGAGAGGGTCATCGCAGGCTTCGAGCGCGCCATGGACGGTCTCTACCTGGACATGCTGAACGGCGGCATCAGCGAGCTGCGGCGGCTGGGGCGCGACGGTCAAGTGACGCTGATCCCGCTGCCGTTCGAGGGCGCGCTGGACGCCATGACGTGCGATCCGGCGGAAACCGGCGCGCTCTTCTCCTACGCCGGCTGGCTCACCCCCGCGGACATCTGGGCGGTCGCGGCCAACGGCACGGTTGCGGCGACGGGGCTTACACCCAAGGCTGCGATCGACGTCAGCGCCTACGAGACCCGGCACCTGTTTGCGAAGGCCAAGGACGGCACGCGCATTCCCTGCTCGCTCATCTATCGCAAGGGTCTGAAGCTCGACGGCATGAGTCCCGCCTGGATCTCCGCCTACGGTTCCTACGGCGAGGTCGGCTATCCCCCGAGCTTCGCCGGGCGCACGCTCGCGCTGGTGGACGCCGGCTTCATCGTCGGCTATGCGGCGGTGCGCGGCGGCGGCGAATACGGGCGCGACTGGCACCGGGCGGGTCAGCTCTTCAACAAGGCCAACACCTGGCGCGACCTGATCGCGGTGTGCGAGGCACTGTGTGCGCTCAAATACACCGCGCCTGCGCGGCTCGCCATCGGCGGACAGTCCGCCGGCGGCATCACGGTGGGGCGCGCCATGAGCGAGCGCCCGGAGCTATTCGCCGCCGTCATCGACGGCGTCGGTTTCTCCAATCCGCTGCGTTACGTGGCGGAGCCGAACAGCTACGGCGAGGAGCCGGAGTGGGGCGCGATCGCCGAGGAGTCCGGTTTCCGTACGCTCAAGCTCATCGACAGTTACCAGGCCGTCAAAGACGGAGTGCGTTACCCCGCCGTGCTGCTGACGACCGGTGTGACCGATCCGCGCGTCGCGCCGTTCCACGTCGCCAAGATGACGGCGCGTCTGCAGGCCGCCAATCCTTCCGGCAAGCCGATCCTTCTGCGCGTCGACTTCGATGCCGGCCACGGCGTCGGTTCGACCCGCGCGCAGGACGACCGCGAGGCGCTCGATACCTACGCGTTCCTGCTGTGGCAGACGGGCATAGCGGACTACCAGCCCGAAGCGCACGCCTGAGGCGCCGCCAGTTTCTCAAGCGGCTGGACAGAAGAATAAAGGGGACAAGGTGCGAACCACGATCGGCAGGCTCAATTCTCAGACCGCGCGGTTGTCGCGCCATCCTTCACTGACGTGCAACTTTGCCGTGATGGTCGTTCTTCTGGCGTCGCTGCTGGTGTTCGCAACGGCGTATGCCGCGGCTGCCGACACTACGCCCCGGACGACGGTCTATCTGGGCGCCACAGTGATCGATGGCGATCCCACCACCGTTCGCAAGGCCATGGCTGTCGTAACCCGTGGCGACAAGATCATCGGCGTTGCACCGCTTGACGGTTTTCATCCTGAATCGACCTGGAAGAGCGTCGCTATCAGCGGCAAGTTCGTCATTCCCGGACTCATCAACACGCATGTGCACCTGGCGACCGTCGCCGACCCGCCCGCGGCGCGAAGCTACCTGCGCCGCGAACTCTACAGTGGCGTCACGACCGTGCGGGACATGGCAGGGGATTCGCGGTTGCTGGTCGAGCTCAAGCGCGAAGCGGAATTCGACGAGATCGTCGCGCCCGACATCTATTTCGTCGCGTTGTTCGCCGGGCCTGATTTCTTTACGGACCCGCGCACTCACCAGGCGGCGCGCGGCCGCACCGCCGGTGAGGTGCCCTGGATGCGCGCCGTTACCCGGGACACGGACCTGCGGCAGGCCGTGGCCGAGGCGCGCGGCAGCGGGGCTACCGCCATAAAGATCTATGCGGATCTTCCGGCAGAGCTGGTCAAGGCGATCACGGTCGAGGCACACCGTCAGAACATGCTGGTGTGGGCCCATGCGACGGTGTTTCCCGCCCGCCCGAGCGAAGTTGTCGATGCGGGAGTCGACGTCATCAGCCACTCCTGTCTCCTCGGCTACGAGATTTCCGAGCCGGCTGTCCCGGCATATGCCCATCGTGTGCCGGTCGGGACGGTCGCGACGCTCAAGGCGAACCCGAAGATCGACGCATTGATGACGCACATCAGGCAGCGCGGCACCATTCTCGATGCCACCGCCTACGTGTTCGACTCGGATCCCTCGCCCAGCTGTCCTGCGGGCGCGGAGGACTACCTGACCCAGCTCGCTTATAAAGCCGGTATCCCGATCTCGGTCGGCACCGACGATGATCTGGGCGGCAAGAGTGCCTTCAGCGACATGGACAATGAGGTTTCCGTGCTGGTCAAAAATGTCGGCATGTCGGCCGCCGATGTCATTCGTTCAGCCACGATCATCGGTGCGCGGACGATGAATCTTGAGAAGGCGTTGGGTACGATCGAGGTCGGCAAGAGCGCGGATTTCGTGGTGCTCAACAAGAACCCGCTGGACGACATCGACAACATCCGCACGGTGGAGATGGTCGTCAAACACGGCATTCCTCATCGGCGCCGCGACTTCAAGCCCGGCTCCGCAGAATAAATTCCACAACCTTCCCGCCCTCGCATGCAGGGCGTGGCTTGCGCGCCTCAGCGCTGTCCGCTCGGGTCCGTTGCGGAGCCGGGGCTGGCGGCGGCCGCCGGCGGCTGGAACAGCGGGCTGCCGAGGTAGGTGAAATACAGGCGTCCCTGGCTCCTGGCGATGTAGACGCGGTGGGCCGCGAAGAAGTCGGCCCCCAGGATCATGTCGGGCTCGGTGAAGGAGCTGCGCTTGATGTAAGAGCCGAGCTGCACCTCGCGCTGCGCGCCGAACACGTCGGCGATTGCGAGGAAGGGATTGCGGATGGTCTCCTGGCCGATGGTGAGTGCGCTGAAGCGTGCGACCGACATCTGCACCGACTGCGGTCCGACACCGTGCATCGTCTGACCCGGGCCGTCCGCCGCAATACCTGCGCGCCGGGCGGCGTGCGTCATTACCGTCGAGACCGACGCCCCGGTGTCGAACACCGCCACGACGTCGTGACCGTTGAGGGTCACGTGTGCCTGCAGCCAGCGGGTGCCCGCAGGCGCAGCTGCGAGTTCCACCATGAAATAGGCCGGTGCCCAGTACACCACCTGGTCACCGTTGCAGCCCTGCGGCTGGAAAAGGCGCACCCGACCTGCGGCGAGGTCAAACTCGACATCCATGCTGGAGAGGAAATCCTCGCCTAAGAGACCTGCGACGCTGCCGGCAGCGAACTGCTGTGCGCCCAGCCCGCCGACGGCGAGGAAGCGCAGGTCGTGCACCAGGTAGTCGGCGAGCGCGAAGTCGCGCACGCTCACGAGTTCGGTCTGGTCGGTGCCGCCGGCGCCCGCGACGCGGCCGCCGGACAGGCCGAGACGGCGGATGTTGAAGGCCGCGACCGCTTCGCGCCACAAGAGGCTGCTGTAGGCGCCGGTATCGACGATCAGCTGTGCCGGGTGACCGTCGAGCGCGACGGGCGCCACCGGCACAGCGCGCAGCGTCACGGGGATGTCGCCGACCTTGAGGAGCTTGCAGGCCGCTTGCGCCGCTGCGCTCGCGGCAAACGCCACAGCGAGCAGGGTGGTTGCGGCCAGGGTCGGAATTCGTGTCGCGGGCATCATCGGGATGGGACCACAAACGCGCATTATGTATCCCGGCAACGGCCTGCGCCCCGTCGCTCTGGAGTTTCGGCGATCGGCCGCCGCCGCTGCTGCGGTATGGTAGGTTCGCGCCTGCTTAGTTATAGGGGGCGATGAGCCGCTGCGGCGGTGCGCCCCGTGAAAGCATTATTAAGGGGAGCCACCCGCCGATGACCACCTGCCATGTCGCCGCCGCCGCGTCTTTGCTGGCCCTAAGTGTTGCGCTCGCGCCGTGCCGCGCCGACACACCGGCCGCGACGCCGCAAGCCGCGGCCAAGTCCCCGTCCCGCACAGGACTCATCCAGGGCGAGAAATTCGTCAGGCGTTCGATCGTCGATCAGCAGCAGGGCGGCATGACCGCGGCCTGGGTGTACATGCCGGAAAAATGGCAGCTGCAGAGCAAGATCGAGTGGCACTACGACTGGTTCGATAACCCGGTGGTGTTCTCCTGCGAGATCCACGATCCGGCCAGCGCCATGGCCATGCTGGTGTTTCCGCAGGTGAAGCTCGAGTACCTGCAGGTGCCGCAGAACCTGCAGCGTTACACCAAACCCACCCCGCCCGGGCAGCAGATGGGGAACGGCGTGATTTACCTGCAGCCGCTGCAGTCGCTCGCCGTCCTCGAGCTGTTCGTGAAGCGGCTGCGCGGCAAGGAAGCGAACGTCAAGGCGCTCGGCCAGAAGAATCTGCCCGATCTGCCGAAGGCGCTGGGGCTAACCGACTTCCCCAACGCGCAGGGCGTCGGACTCAAGATCAGCTATGACCTAGACGGCAAGCCGGTGGAGGAGGCGTTCTTCGCGGTCTACTACCTGGAAAACGCGCATGGCGCCGGCCAGGCCGCCGTCATCACACAGACCAACTGGGGGCTGACGCACGTCCACAGCTTCCGCGCGCCGGCCGGTGCACTGGACGGCCACATGCCGGTGTTCACCGCGATGCAGAAGTCGCTGCGTCCGGATCCGGCCTGGACGCTGCGCGCCCAGGCGATCCAGCAGCTGTTGCGCAACAAAGTCGAGGAGAAAATCAAACAGGGCTACCAGCAGCTGGCAGCCGCTCAACAGATCGAGCAGCAGACCATGGCCAACATGGCGCAGTTCGACAAGCAGGTCGCGCAGCAGACGGCTTACCTGCGCACCGGCTCCGGCACCGACAGCGGTGCAGGCGGCGGCCGCAGCGTCAACGACAAGTTCGACGACAACATCCGTGGGGTCGACACGACCGACGATCCGTTCTGGGGACAGTCGCAGCACTCGAATCTCGAGAGCTATCACTGGACCGACGGTTACGGCAGCTACCGCGACAGCAACGATCCGAACTACAACCCCAGCCAGTACGAGTCCGGCGACTGGCAGCAGATGCAGCTGTCCAAGTAGATCGCCGCGGCTGCGCACGCCGTCGTGCTCGGTGAACCTTATCGCGAGCTGTGGCTGCAGTTCACCCGCGCGGCCGACAGCGTCGCGGGACTGTCATTGCTGTCTAGCGCGGACTGGCGTGCGGCGGAGGACGGGTTCGACAGCGTCGGCCCCGCGCCGGCGAGCCTGCGCATGAACAGTAGCGACACCATTCCCCGCGACTATCCGTCGCAGGGGCCGTTCGCGGCGCCGCGCACGCCTTAGCGCGATGCCTGCGGGCGCGCGGGAATGTTGACACCGCGCACCACGGCCGGGCGTGCGACGAAGGTCTGCAGGGTACGGGTGACCTGCGGAAAATCCTTGATGCCGACGAGCTCGCCTGCCTCGTAGAAGCCGAGCAGGTTGCGCACCCACGGGAACACCGCGATGTCGGCGATGGTGTAGCTGTCGCCCATGAGCCAGGGGCGCTGCGTCAGGCGTGCATCGAGAACTGCGAGCACACGCCGCGTCTCGCCCACATAGCGATCACGCGGGCGCTTGTCCTCGAAGTCCTTGCCGGCGAATTTGTTGAAGAAGCCGACCTGGCCGAACATCGGGCCGATGTTGCCGACCTGAAACATCAGCCACTGCAGCGTCTCGTAGCGCGGGGCCGGCTCGCGGGGCAGGAACTGGCCGCTCTTGTCGGCAAGGTAGATGAGGATCGCGCCCGACTCGTACAGCGGCAGCGGCTGCCCGCCCGGGCCGTTGGGGTCGATGATCGCGGGGATCTTGCCGTACGGATTGAGTGAGCGGAACTCGGGCGTTGCCTGGTCGTTCTTGTCGAAGTCGACCAGGTGCGCCTCGTACGGCAGGCCCGTCTCCTCCAGCATGACCGACACCTTGACGCCGTTCGGCGTCGGCAGCCCGTAGTACTGCAGCCGCTGCGGATGGCGTGGCGGCCACTTGCGGGTGATGGGGAAACTGGCCAGGTCGGGCACGGCGACTCCTCGACATAAGCGGCGTTCGGTGAGCATACGCCCGAAGCTCCCGGCGCTGCAGGGGCCAAGCCCGGGCGCAAACTTGGCGCTTGACTCATGGTAAGTATTCACTTACCGTAAGTAATGACTTACGGTAAAGCACTGCAGTGCCTGAGCGATACCACCCGCCGGCGCGTATTCGAGAAGCTGCGCGCCGGCCCGCAGGCAGTGGGCGTGCTGGCGCGCGGCCTGCCGGTGAGTCGCCCGGCGGTGTCGCAGCACCTCAAGGCGCTCAAGGAGGCGGGACTCGTGGCTGATCGCGCCGAGGGTACGCGCCGCGTCTACTACATCGACCCCGATGGCTTAGGGGAACTGCGGCGCTGGTTTGATCAGTTCTGGGACGACGCGCTCCTGTCCTTCAAGAACGAAGTGGCGCGCAGCAGCCTGAGCCGCACGAGGAAAAAGACGTGAACAAGACCATCAGCATTGCGCCGGTGCGCAAGTCGGTCGTGGTGGCTGCCACACCGCAGCAGGCCTTCGAGGTATTCACCAGCGGCATCGACCGCTGGTGGCCCAAGACCCACGGCATCGGCGCCACGCCCCCCACGCAATCGATCATCGAGCCGTTCACCGGCGGGCGCTGGTACACAAAGAACGAGGACGGCAGCGACGTGACGATCGGCCACGTGCGCGTGTGGCAGCCCGGCGAGCGGCTCGTGGTCAGCTGGGAGATCAGTCCGCAGTGGAAGCCCGAGGCGCGTGCGGAGCTCGCCTCCGAGGTCGAAGTGCGCTTCTGCGCCGAAGGCGCCGGCAGCACGCGGGTCGACCTCGAGCACCGCAACTTCGAGCGCATGGGCGAGGCGGGCGGCGAAAAGATGCGCAACGACCTCAACAACGGCTGGCCGACTCTCATGCAACTGTTTGCGAAGGAAGTCTCAAAAGGAGCACACGCATGACTCAGACGATCACGGTTTACGGGGTTCCGGGCAGCCCGTACGGACGCGCGGTGCTCAGCACGCTTGAAGAAAAGCAGGCGCGTTGCCGCTTCATCGCAGTGCCGCCGGGCGGTACGCGCAGCGCCGCCCATCTGGCGCGCCACCCGTTCGGGCGGGTGCCGGTGCTGCAGCACGGCGACTTCTCCCTGTACGAAACGCAGGCGATCCTGCGTTACCTCGACCGCGCCCTGCCGGGGGTTGCGCTCACGCCGGCCGCAGCGCAGGCCGCCGCACGCATGGATCAGTTGCTCAACGTGAATGACTGGTATCTGTTCCAGGGCGTTGTCAGCGTGATCGGATTTCAGCGCATCGTCGGCCCGCGCCTTCTGGGCACCACCCCCGAGGAGGCGAAGATCTCAGCCGCCATGCCGCGCGCCCATCAGGTGGTCGACGCGCTGGCGCGGCAGCTCGGCTCACAGACGTTCTTCGTGGGCGAGCAGCTGACGCTTGCCGACCTGATGCTGGCACCGCAACTGGATTTCCTGTCCATGACTCCGGAGTGGGAGCCGCTCACGGAAACTCATGAAAACCTGCAGCAGTGGCTGGCGCGCATCATGGGCCGGCCGAGCCTGCGGGCGACGACCTGGGAGCGCGTGAGCGCGATGGCCCAGGCCGCCTGAGGAGGAGAGCCGCAGTGTTTGGTCTATTTGCCACTTACAACCTTCGCCGGATTGGCAGTGATCGTCACTTGAGCGACGTATCGCGTGCCGTCCAGCCTGAATGCGATCTCGCGCTTGGCAGGAAGACTGGTGAGTAGCAGATGCGCGCATTTGAGGTCGGTGGCGCCGAATTTAGCTGCCTCGACCCTCGGCAAGCCGGGTCGACACAGCGTGTTCGCGGCGGCGATGATTCGCTCGGCACGCTGGTAGTGGTCGAAGTTCGTCGCGCGAAGGTTTGCGAGGTCCTGCGGGGTGTCGAGACGAGT
>Ga0302326_10027016_pt1 | contig 11586 bp, 8 predicted proteins | sample Palsa_T0_3_FD_202264 | JGI IMG/M metagenome (GOLD analysis project Ga0302326, IMG submission 202264) | Peat permafrost microbial communities from Stordalen Mire near Abisko, Sweden - Palsa_T0_3 | ecosystem: Environmental > Terrestrial > Soil > Palsa > Peat permafrost | place: Sweden: Abisko...
TCACCATCGCACGCGCTAGCTCTACGAGCTTCCGCGTTCCATACGGAAGATCGCTGACCAGCGCGGTCGCGACGCGTCCGAGCCCAAGTAGCTCCACGACTTCGGCAAGAGCTTCCTTGGTCTCAGTCCTCCGCGAGCCATGCTGGCCCACACGGTCCATGCCCAGGTCGATGTTCTCGACTACAGTCATCGTTCCAAACAACGAGAGGTTCTGGAACGTGCGTACCAGTCCGAGACGAGCGCGACGGTGCGGCGCCATCCTGTGGAGCGGCCGGCCGCCGAGCTCCACCGAACCGGAACAGCGCGTGTAGCCTGTAACGGCATTGATAAATGTACTTTTGCCAGCTCCGTTCGGCCCGATAAGACCGACCCTCTCGCCGGCGCGCACTGACATCGCAAAATCACTCAGCGCGTGGGTGCCGCCAAAGGACACCGTCAGGCCCTGGGTAGCGAGCGCGCACTCCCCTGAGCCCACGCTCGTCGTTGACGTCACAGGGCCACCCCCAAATACGTGGCGACCATGTGATCGTCCTCGAACGTATCTGCGGGCCCGGATCTGACAATCGCGCCGTGCGCGAACAGGCAACAGGTGTCGGCAAGCTCGATCGCCGCTCGTGCATTCTGCTCAATCAGCAACACCGTCAGGTCCTCTTCCTTCAATTGCCTGAGCGTCGCGAACAGTTCCTTGCTAGCCTTCGGTGCCAGTCCCAGCGAAGGCTCATCAAGCATGAGCAGAGTTGGATGTGTCGCAATCGCTCGGGCGACGGCAACCATTTGCTGCTCACCGCCGGAAAGTGTGCCTGCGGTACGTTTAATCAGCCCTTTAAGCTGCGGGAAAACCGACAGAGCCCGGTCGATGTCCGGCTTCCTATCGGGCGCGCTGAACCGGGCTGACTGCAGATTATCCATTACCGACAGGTCCGGAAAGACCCCTCGGCCTTCCGGCACGTGAGCAATCCCGAGGCGGGAAATCTCATCAGGCCTGAGCCCTGCGAGTGATTTGCCGGTGAGTAGAATCTCGCCAGTATTGATGCCGACAACCCCTGAGATGGTACGAAGCAACGTTGTCTTTCCGGCACCGTTAGCACCTATCAGGGCTGTGACTTCTCCCCGATGAACTGTGAAACCTACACCGCGCAGAACGGAGATAGGCCCATAGCCGGCCCTGACGTCCCGTACCACCAGAACCGCGCTCTTCGCTGCCTCAGGATCGACCACGGAACTCGGCTCAACTACGGCAGCCACTTCCTCGGCATCCGACTGCTCCGCACGGCGCGGCATCGCCGCACTCTGCTCGTCGGACGCCTCAGCGCTGCCCCAACGAGTTAGGGCTGCGCTCACCACTGAATCCACCAGACGCCGTAGCAAATCAGCGATCCCCAGCGGCGTAATCGTCATGATGACCAGCAGCGCGACGCCAAACAGCAGATCCGGCGGAATGCTCGTTCCGGCGACCGCTTGCGGCACGAGGATAATAAAGAACGAGCCAAGCAGGCAACCAAAGATGCGTCCTGTCCCGCCGATAATCAGTGCCGCAAGCAGGTAAATCGCGAGCCAAGCAGTATAACTGGCGGAATTCACAGACCCGATGAATCCGGCATCGAGAGCTCCGCTCAGCCCAGCAAGGCCGCAACCGATCGAGAAGGCGCTGAGCCTAGCGACTGTCGGGCTGATTCCAATCGACTGAGCCCCGGCAGTCGCATCTCGCACGGCTATCCAGCGATGACCGACTCGTGACCGCCGCAGTGCCCACACAGCCACAGTGCAGACCGCCGCGATACATCCGCCAAACCAATATTGGTTATTTGACGAAAATAGCCAGCCTGGGAGACTGTAGGTGATGCCTGTCGTCCCGCCCGTGATACCTGGGTACTGTAGCGCCAACTCACTGGCCACGAAGGGCAGCATGATTGTCACTACGCTCAGGAAGACGCCGGTCAGTCTTCCGACAGGCAAACCGACAACCAAGCCGACGACAAGACCGAAAACGAGACCGAGCGGAATGCTGGCCAGGGCCGGAACGTGGAGCCGCTCAGTGACAATAGCGGCGCCGTACGCGCCGACGGCAAGAAACGCGCTATGGCCCACGGAGAGTTGCCCAGTGTAGCCGACGATGACGTTCAGGCCAAGCACAGCGATAAAGGTCGTTATTACGCTTGGCAGGAGTGTTTGCACTGTGGAGGAGCTAATGAAGGGCAATATTGCCATGACGGTGATGCCAGCACCAATTAGTGCAACGCGCATGCTTGTGGGTATGCTCGCGATGGTCCAGTGGTTTACCGTCCGCGTCCGTTTAGAGCTTCGGCTAAGACCGCGCCTAATCTCGGCCGGGGCTCGGACAGACCACCTCTTGCCCCTTCGCTTCACTCGGGCAAGGTCCGGCTCTGGCACCAATCCGTCTGGCTTGCCAAGCAAGCCATTGGGCCTTATTACGAGGACGAGCAGAACGATGACCAGGACATAGGTCTGGGTCAGCTGCGTCGACACTTCCACTTCCAGGACTCCGAGGAGTACGCCGACGAAGATGCCGCCGAGCGCCACGCCCACAAAGTTCGTGAATCCGCCTAGAACTGTTGCGACAAATGCGACTATCAGGAAGCCTGTGAAGTTGTAAGGATCTAGGTATGTCATGGCGCTGACCATGAGCGCAGCAAGGCCGCCGAGGGCGCCACCGATTATCCAGGTCATACGTCTTGTGCGCCAGATATTGACGCCAAGAAGCTGTGCTGTTATCGGACCCGAGCTGGACATCCGAAGGGCGAGGCCGTACTTCGTCTTTTCGACAAACAGATAGACGATTACCACGGCCGCAACTGCGATAGCCAGGGAGACAAGCTGCTGACCGCTTATCAGCCCGCCGGGAACGTGCAGGGACAAGCTACTTGTTGATAGCCACTTAAGCGACCCCGCGGAAGTTCCCCACTTCCACTCTATAACGCCCTGGCATATCAGCAGAACGCCAAGGGATGCGATTCCGACTGTCATAGGCGGCTGATTTCGCAGTAGGCTCAGCAACAGCTCGCTGAGTCCGCCCGTCACCGCCCCGGCGACGCAGGCGACGGCGATAACAAGCGCCGCCGGGGCATTCGGGGATATAGCGTGCGCAGCGATGTACACAGCGAGGGTACTGGTTCCGCCGAGGGCGAAGTTCAGCAGCCTGGAAGACCTGTATACGATCGACACGCCCAGGCCCGTTGTGGCGTAGAGGGCTCCGCTGATAATCCCCGAGACCAGGATATAGAGATTCACTGAGAATTCTCCGCGCTACCCGGCGAACTGGCTGAGGTCAGCGAAGGGCTGAACCTGGGTAAATGTCGTAGGCGTCACCATGAAAATTCCAACCGAGTCCGTGCCGTAGTGCTGCTGGGCACTGTAGGTGACATCGACCATGCCGGCCTGCACTCCCGACATAGCATCGAGAGCAGCAAGGAATCCCTGACGCGTGAGCGCCTTTCCTCCGGCTGTCGCGGTTTTGACGGCCTGGACGAGAACTGCCGCCTGATCCCAGCCCTGCGTCGTCGACTGCGAGCTGACGATGGCGGGATAGTACTTAGAGACGACCTGTCGATACTGAACAGCGGAGGGCGAAGATCCCGCCTGCGGTACGCCATAGTAGGCAAAGTACGTCCCGTCGGCGGATGGTCCTGCGATGCTCCTATAGCTGGGGTCCTCGAGCCAGAAGCCGCCGATCCACTTCGGCTTGTATCCGATTGCCGCGGCCGCTTTCTGTAGCGGACCCAAGAACGTCGGCTCCATGAGCGTAACTACCGCCTGAGCGCCGCTGGCCTTGAGGTCCTCGGCGTAGGGCGTGTAGTTGGTGGTCGTGGGGTCGACGGAGACGCTGGCAACCACTTCACCGCCCTGAGACTTCGCGTACGACGGAACTGTCTGAGCGCCGGGCAGGCCTGTCTGAATGGCCAGTCCTATCTTCTTAGCGCCGAGGTTCGTAATCATGAACTTGCTCATCTGATTGATAAGCAGAGTGTAGGGCGGCGACGCGCCGAACATGTATTGGCTCGGGTCGGGCGTGAGGTAATCTCCGTCGCCATCAATGATGATGGGAACCTTGAGGTCGCCGGCTATCGGCTTAACGCCGAGCTCGGCCTCAGTTCCGGCCTCCCAGATTACGAATGAGCTGGGGGCTAGCTGGCGTGCCACGGCCGCAGCCTGGGTCGAGCTATTCGCGTTATCCTTCGAGGTCCAGGCGAACTTGTAGCCGTTCACCCCGCCCTGGCTGTTGATCCACTTCAGGTAAGCGATCAGACCGTCGTCGCCGTTTGCCGCGACCTCGGCTACTGGCGTGCTCAGGATTCCGCTGATGCCAACCTCGACTGTATGTCCATTGATCCCAGGAACACTGCTCGAACTTCCGCCGCTCGAACTTCCGCCGCTCGAGCATGCAGCAGTTAGGGCGCACAGAGCTAGACAGGAAGCTGTCGCAAGGCCCGCGCGTGATCTTCGCATCTTGTACCTCCGGAAACGGGCGATTATCTGGGTGCTGAGCCGAAGTCCGCGCAGCCACCCGGGGGCCCCCAAGGGGGGGTGGTAAACACGATACTTCATATATCGTGGATGTCAACGGCATGTTGCGAAGCCGGTAGCCTTCCCCCGGCCGCCCCGGGGCGCGCCCGGTCGACGCCCGCAAACCGCAGTTCAAAGGCCGTCGAGCTCGCCGAGCTTTCGTCACCGTAGAGGCAGACCGCGGGTCGGCCCAAGCGGTCGAACCTTAGTAGTAGTAGAGCCCCCTGAGCCCTTGTCCGGCTCGAAGTGCCCGTCTCAAAGAGCGATCGGCCACGCATCATGCAGAGCTCATCCATGCATGTCGGCCTGCAAGCCAGCGTGTCCTGGCTGACAGCAACAGTGCCGCACTCGTCGACATGCCGTCGACGCTGACCCGGGCGGCCTTGATCAAGTAGTCTCGGTGCCAGCCGCCAAGCAACAACAGCACGCAGTGCCGATGCCGTGGCGCGGGTTTGCGTTCTCATGGCGAACACCCCACGCGACCTCCGGCTTGCCAGCGAGACTGTCTGCGTCCGCGACCATTGAGAGCGTTAGGCAGAAGCGCTGCTTAGCTGCTTCATGATGACGCTGATGTCGCTGACGGTCTCAAGGTTAAGGACGGCGTCCACAACGCTGTCAGCTTTCCCAGCCGGGATGACTCCCTCCGCGTTCATTCGGAACTTGGCCACCAGTTCATCTGTGGTCATTGTGCTGGTCGGCTCTGGCGACGGGCTTCCCTTGGGATATATGCGCTCGGCGACGAACGTTGTCCCGCGCGCCGAGACCTCGATCCGAGATGGACGGCTGGCAGGATGAGCTGAGACCGCTTGGTCATAGCCAGGGTGGGCCTGGTAGGTGACCTTCCCCATGAGGTCGAGAACGGACGGGCTAAACACGAGTTCCGGATCCTGCCATGCCTTGCCCGGCGTGACGCCGTGAGCTCCCACGGCCAGACCGTGCGCGATGCTGAACTGAGCGTCGTGAACATGCTCTATAGACCGGTTGAGCCAGGTCGGCAGCTCTACCCATCCCTCGCCCCACGCGTTGAGTGCCTCGATCTCGTCCGGCTTCAAGTCGTTGTCTGCCACGACCTCGGTTAGGCCGTCGAGCAGCGCGTGCAGAATCCGGCAGTGCGGGTACGGCTTGTAGCCCTGCTCGGCAGTGAAGCGCCAGACGGTCCCGAGACCGTGTTTAATCTGGTCTGGCTCCCATCGTGAGGTGCCGATGAAGCGCGGGTACCCGAATTCCCGGTCGTCGAGGATCTGCAGGTCGCCGCGGTGCCCCAATTCGGCCATGTACGCAGCTGTAAGCGCGGCCTGCGTCAGCGCGCCGGCCATCAAGTACTTGATCGTCGAGCTAGGCGAATGCATAGACCAGGCACGATGAGAGTTGACCGGGGAGATGCTGCCCGCGATGCCTAGCGCGTGGGCCTGAACGTCGGCAGGAAGCCCCTTCATCTTCGCGATCGCGGCCGTAGCACCAAAGATCGTGCTGCTGTAGCCGTAGACGGAAGGCGGAGACACCTTCCCATCTTTAATGTCGCGCAGGTAGTCCATGGCCTTGCCGATCCGGTAGGACATCTCATGCGACACGGCGAGGGCCGCTATGAGGTCTCGGCCGGAAGCCTGCATGCTCTCACCGATAGCCAGGGCTCCCGGCAGCACGTAGGGGGTTACGTGGCCAGGAGGGAGGAACGCGTCGAAGTCAAGGGCGTTGATCAGCTCGCCGTTAGCGAACGATGCGCCGAAGACCGAGAGCCGATCTTCGGTGCCGATAATTCTTGCATTCCCTGGGCCACCTATCAGGCGGCCATACTCGATACCGATCCGGCCTTTGGGCTGCCCAGCCGCGGCGAGAGCACACCCGAAAGAATCGAGCAAGATCCGCTTCGATTCCTCGATCACCTCGACCGGTAGGCTCGCAAAGTCGCAGCGGACGGTGAATTCTGCCAGCTGCTCGACCAGTGTGCTCGGCATCCTACAGTCCTCTCGATAACCATTCACCGGATACCATCCGCATGCCTCCTTCTGGCGCCGGACGGTCATATACGTCTTTGATGATCCCGGGCAGATGGCGGGAAAAGCAGCGCAGCGATGCGTTTGGTTACGACGTCACAACGCCTTTGAAGGAAGGCGGGCGGCGTTCGCGGTGGGCTGCCACACCCTCGATGACGTCCGACCCGCCGAAACCCAGAAACTCGAGTCCAAGTGACGCGTCGAACATCGGGCCGTTCTGTCGGTACCACTGGTTGAGTGAATACTTTGTCCAGCGCAGCGCCTCCTGGGCTCCTTGACTTAGCTCGCCAGCGATCTCCCGTGCGGTCGGGAGAAGATCGTCCGGATCGACCGTCAGAGACACGAGACCTGCCCGCTCTGCATCTTCGCCCGAGATCTCCCGGCACGTCAGAAGCAGGTATTTCGCCTTGGCCATGCCGCATAGCAGCGGCCAGACCATGGCTGCGTGATCCCCGGCCGCCACCCCCAGTCGAGTGTGACCGTCGATGATCCGCGCATTGCGCGCAGCAATAGAGATGTCAGCCAGGAGAGCCACGACGAGCCCTGCGCCGACAGCAGGCCCGTGTATCGCGGAGATGATCGGCTTGGAGCAGTTGATGATGTTGTAAAAGAGGTCACGAGCCTCACGCATCACCCTCATCCTGACCCCGTAGTCGGCAATCTGAGCATCGATCAGCTCGAAGCTGCCCCCGGCCGAGAAGGCCTTGCCTACCCCGCGGACAACGACGACCCTGACGTCCGGATCCTGCTCGATCACCGGCCAGATACGAGGTATCTGGCGGTGCGACTCCTCGTCGACTGCGTTGAGGTTAGGACCGTCGAAGATAACCTCAAGCACGCCCGCCTGGTGGTTCTCGAAGGTGAGTCTCGAGAATTCCTTGTAGTTGTCGATCACGGGCTCGTCCCTCCGAGTGGTCCATTTTGAAGTGCGCTAGCGCCCGCCGGTGGCGGGCCGCATGATTCGATAGGGGCGTCGATACTGATGTGCTCTGCTCTCGGCGCGCCTGCCGGTCGGGTTGGCGTATGGCTGAAACGAGACGCCGACGATGGGCGGAGAGCGTCGCCGAGCCGCTCGAACAAGCGACGCCCGGGACCGGCCCCACGCCTGCCAGAGTCACCGCACGAACGTCAGTTAGCGGCCCGGTCACGCCGGACCCACTAGCCTGCGTACGCCTGTCACGGCAGTATTCACCATTACCGACCGCCCAACTGCGCTAACTCCAGGTCAACGCGCCCGCATTTCACTTTGGATCCATCATATATTAAGTTCTCGATCTGGGAAGTCCCCGGGATCAGGCAAACTCGCCGGATCGATTAGGCCGCACCCGACGTATGACCGCGCCGGCCACCGCGGACCGGTACGCAGGTCCGATCGCGGGCAACGCGAGGGTCCCTGAACTAGGTCATGACACGCGCCGCAACAGTCATTGAGGCAGCCCGACGCGAACGCGGCCAGCGACGACCGAGGGCCGGTATAGTGTATGATACTTTGTATATCTGAGGAGTCTATATGAGCCAAGGCGATGGGGTGATGACCGACGCAGTTAGGTTCAATGGCCGCGCCACCAGGCGGCAGCAGCTTCCCGAAGAGGTCGCGACATATGTCCGCGAGCTCATTATCTCCGGAGCGGTGCGGCCTGGCGAATACCTGCGGATGGAGAGCATAGCCGAGGCAGTCGGTGTCAGCAACACGCCCGTTCGTGAGGGCCTCCTCGCATTGCAGAGCGAGGGATTTGTCCGGCTGGTCCCTCGTCGCGGGTTCCTTGTTGCTCCCTTCACCCAGCAAGATGTGCGCGACCTATTCTGGGTCCAGGCCCAGCTTGCACGCGAGCTAGCCGGTCGTGCTGCCAAGAAGATCACCCCAGAGCAGATCGCTAAGCTCGAGGCCAACTTGGTGCAGTACGAGAAGGCGGCTGCCGAGGGCAACAAGGAGCGCCTCGCCGATATCGGACACGGCTTTCATCGTGGGGTTAACCTGGCTGCCGATTCTCATCGGCTCGCGCTCTTGCTCGGCTCTGTGGTCAGGAATCTGCCTAGTCGCTTCTATGCCACGATCGAGAGCCAGGTTGCCTCGAGCCGTGAAGATCATCCTCTCCTGCTTGCTGCCCTGCGTGAGCACGACGTCCGGAAGGCGAAGTCGGTTATGGAGCGGCATATCCTCGTGGGCGGCGATCATCTGGTTGAGATCCTCGAGCGTCGCGGGCACTGGATCAATGAGGAATCCGCATCCTAAGCGCGGCCAATTCTGTGCGTTCCAGGATGCCCGAGTCCGAGGTGGCTAGCCGCCGGGTGACTACCTAAGCGGCTCGCGGACGCAGGCGGTTCATGACGATACTGACGTCTTCGACATCTTCAAGATGCATCACGCGATCAGCCACCCACTCCGCATCATCCGCGCTGATCACTCCCTCTGCGTTGTGGAGGAACTTCGCAATCAATTCATCGTTCGTCATGTAGCTCGAAGGGTCTGGCGAGGGGCTGCCCTTGGGATAGCTTCGCTCCCCCACGAAAGTGGTCCCCCGCGCCACCACCTCAATACGGGAGGGTCGGGCGGCAGGATCGGCGGACACAGCCGAAGCCCAGTCAGGGTGCGAGCTCCACACAACCCTGGACATCAGGTCCATGACCGACTGGCTGTACACGACGCCCGGGTCCTGCCACTCCTTGCCGGGGGGCACCAGATGGGCCGCCAGCGCAAGTCCGTGAGAAAAGCTGAACTGCGCGTCGTACGGCCTCTCGATGTTCTGGTTCATGAACGTGGGGAACTGCCCCACCCACTGTTCGCCGTAGGCGTTCAGGGTCTCGATTTCCTCTGGCTTGAGGTCGTTCGCCTGAATCACCTCGATCAACGCATCGAGTAGCGCGTGCGGGACTCGGCAATGCGGATACGGTTTGAAGAACGACTCGGCGGGGTATCTCCACTGGCTCCCAAGACCCGTAGTGAGCTGAGACGGTTCCCAGCGCCTGGTGCCGATGAAACGCGGGTAACCGAACTCAGCGTCATCAAGGATGAGCTTGTCGCCGCGGTGACCGAGCTCGGCCATGTACGCCGCCGTCATGCCGGTCAGGGCCAGCAGGCCTGGCATCAGGTTGTACTTGATAGTCGTTGTTGGCGCATGCATGAGCCAAGCACGGTGAGCGTTCACGGGCGTGGTACTGCCGGCGATACCCAAAGCATCCGCCACGGCTTCCTGCCGCATCGCCTTCATCATCGCTGCCGCGGCTGTGATGCCGAATACCGTGCTGCTGTAGCCGAGCACGGCAGACGTATTTGCCCTGCCGTCCTGGATGTCGCGGTTCTGGTCCATCGCCTTCGCGAAGCGGAAGGACATTTCATGACACACCGCGATGGCGGACATGACCTGTCCCCCGGAGCTTCGCAGACTCTCACCCAAGGCCAGGGCCACGGGTACCACATACGGTGCCACGTGACCGGGAGAAGCGACCGCATCGAAATCAAGGGCGTTGATCAACTCAGCGTTCGCAAACGCCGCCCCATGAGCAGAAGTCCTCTCGCGGAGGCCGAGAATTGTCGCCTCAACGCTCGAACCCCCGAGGACCCGGCCGTAGTCGATGCCCATTCGCCCCGACGGAATATCGATCGCCGCCAAGCCACAGCCGATCGAGTCCAGCAGGACCCTCTTCGAGTCCTCGACCACCTCAGGCGGCAGGCTCTCCACCAGGGTGTTGGCCGCGAACGCGGCAAACTTTTCGACGTGGGACTCGGACACATCACGCTCCTAGCTAGCAGAGCTCCGGGCACGACCTCGAAGTTCGAGACCACATGAATTACACATAATGTATGGAACTTCTGAGAAAGTCCTAGGCGCAGAACTCCTCGATGTAGTCAGGGTGATGTTGCACCCGAACCCACCAGCCAGAGACAACCCAGCGGCCCACCTTGGCGTCTTAGATCGAGCTTCCTTGTAGTACTCTAATATATTATGTAAGATGATTCAAGCCGACAGGGGAGCCCATCCATGCGAGCGGAACCATTCACCCTCTGCGTCACAGACTCCCTCCTCTACGATCTTCGCGATCGACTGCGCCGCACCCGCTGGCCCGTAGAGCCGGCCACTCCCCCTGGAAGCATGGCGCGAGCCTGGAGTACATGCGACGCGCCGTCGCCTACTGGGCCGACGAGTACGACTGGCGACGTTCGGAGGCTGCGCCATGATGGAAGCGCGGCCGGACTAGCGTATGTCCAGATGAAGCAAGAAAGGACGCCGTGAGCATAGTGAAACGTCGTTGTTTTCAGGTTCGATGCTCGCGGTAGGGCTTGCCGAGTTCGGCGCCCCGGAGGTGCTAAATGTCGTACACGTAGCGGAGCCGTGCGCGAAACGCGGTGAGGTCCTGATCAGGGTGGTTGCCGCAACCGTGAACCCTACCGACACCTTGTTCCGGGCAGGCAAGCAGGCACATTTGATGACCGCCTTGACTCCGCCCTACATCCCTGGCATGGAGTTCGCCGGCTATGTTCATCAGCTCGGTGAGAGTTCTTCGCCGTTGACGAGGGGACAGCCAGTGATGGGCATAGTCAACCCGAGGCGCCGGGAGGGCGGTACCTACGCGCAATATGTCTGTGCACCGATCGAATCAGTGGTGCCGGTCTCCGACACCACTGATCTGGCCGAAGCCGCAACTGTGCCGATGAACGGTCTGACGGCGAAGATGGCCATCGAGGCTCTCGAGCCGGTTCCCGGTGACACGATCCTGGTGACCGGCGGCGCAGGCGCAGTGGGCGGTTATGCGATTCAGCTAGCCAAGGATGCGGGCCTCACCGTCATTGCGGACGCGAAGGAATCCGATGTGGCTCTGCTGCAACAGTTGGGAGCTGACGAAGTCGTGCCACGCGGCGCCTCAATGTTCTCCGCTGTTCGCAACCGTCGCCCCGCTGGCGTTGATGGTCTCATCGACGGAGCATTGCTCGGTGACGAAGCCGCCGGTCTGGTGCGTGATGGCGGCACCATCGTGTCACTGCGAAGGACACACGACATCACCGACGGACGCCTGCGTCATCGCCATGTGGCGGTGTTGGACCAAGCGACCAACACGGCCGCACTCAGTTGGC
>Ga0302326_10027017_pt1 | contig 11585 bp, 9 predicted proteins | sample Palsa_T0_3_FD_202264 | JGI IMG/M metagenome (GOLD analysis project Ga0302326, IMG submission 202264) | Peat permafrost microbial communities from Stordalen Mire near Abisko, Sweden - Palsa_T0_3 | ecosystem: Environmental > Terrestrial > Soil > Palsa > Peat permafrost | place: Sweden: Abisko...
TGCACGGCTTCGCGAACGGGATTGCCACCATCGAGGGCGGCACCCACGTCGAAGGATTGAAAAAGGGCCTCACCAACGTCGTCAACAAGTACGCCCGTACGCGAGGCGTCCTGAAGGAAAAGGATGAGAACCTGCTCGGCGAGGACATCCGCGAGGGGATGTGCGCCATAGTCTCGGTGAAGCTGCGAGAGCCCCAGTTCGAAGGCCAGACCAAGGCAAAGCTCGGCAACACGTCTATGCGGTCCCTCGTCGAGCGAGCGACGAACGAGAAATTGGCCGAATGGCTCGAGGAAAACCCGACAGAGGCCCGCCTGATCGTCACGAAAGCCATTCAGGCTTCACGGGCGCGGGTCGCGGCACGGGACGCACGGGAAGCCACCCGGCGCAAGTCCCCTCTGGAGGGAGCTGGCATGCCCGGCAAGCTTACGGACTGCCGCACGCGCGATGCCCGGGAGGCCGAGCTGTTCATAGTCGAGGGCGACTCGGCCGGCGGGTCAGCGGTGCGGGCAAGGAACCCCGAGAACCAGGCGATCTTGCCGATCCGCGGCAAGATCCTGAACGTTGAGCGTGCCCGGGTCGACAAAATGTTGAAGAACAACGAGATCCAAGCCCTGGTCGCAGCGATCGGTGCGGGGGTCGGAGAGGACTTCGATGTTTCCAAGGCGCGTTACCACAAGGTGATAATCCTGGCTGACGCCGACGTTGACGGCAGCCACATTCGGACTCTTCTTCTTACGTTTTTCTTCAGGCAAATGACCCCCCTTGTCGAAGAGGGCTTCGTTTACTGCGCTCAGCCCCCGCTGTTTTCGACTACCGTTGGGAAAGACAAGATCTACTTGAAGGATGAGCCAGCAAGGTTGCGTTTCCTGGCGGAACGTCCGGCCCATAAATCGGAGTTCCAACGGCTGAAGGGCCTTGGCGAGATGGACTACGACGAACTCGGCGGCACGACGATGGCCGCGGCTCAGCGGACTCTTTTGCGGGTGGAGATCGAACAGGCGGCCATTGCCGATGAGGCCTGCAGCATTCTTATGGGTGACGACGTGGAGCAACGCAAGCAGTTTATTGTCGATAACGCCGGCGAAGTAAGGTTCCTGGACATCTAAATGACCGACGTTCTGCTACCCGGTGGCGCCGGGGACGACGGTGGGGACGGGGCGCGCACCGGGATCGAGCCGATCGAGATAAACGTAGAGATGGAACGCTCCTTCTTGGAGTACGCCATGTCCGTTATCGTGCAGCGCGCTCTTCCGGACGCACGGGATGGGCTGAAGCCGGTGCACCGCCGCATCCTCTATGCGATGCACGTCCAGAACTATCGCCCCGACCGGCCCCACGTTAAATGCGCCAAGGTTGTAGGCGAAACAATGGCCAGGTTCCACCCGCACGGGGACATGGCCATTTATGACGCCCTGGTCAGGATGGCCCAGCCGTTTAGCCTGCGTGACCCCCTGATCGACTTCCACGGCAACTACGGCTCGCAGGATTTTTCGGCAGCCGCAGCACGCTACACCGAGTGCCGGCTCTCACCTTTGGCGATGCACATGCTCGAGAGCATCGACGAGGAAACGGTCGACATGGGCCGCAATTATCTGAACGAAGACGACGAGCCGACTGTGTTGCCTTCACGGTTCCCGAACCTGTTGGTGAACGGCAGCCAGGGGATCGCAGTCGGTATGGCGACCAACATCCCTCCCCACAACCTGGGTGAAGTTATCGACGCCGTCACGCACCTGATCGACAACCCTGAGGCGACGGTCGAGGACCTCATGAGGTTTGTAAAAGGGCCCGATTTCCCAACTGGCGGGCTTATTCTCGGGCGCCAGGGGATCCTCGACGCCTACCGTACCGGTCGCGGCTCGATACGTATGCGCGCGACGGCCACGATCGAAGAAACTCGCAACGGTGCCCAGATCGTCGTGACCGAACTGCCCTATCAGGCCAGTCCGCGTGCCGTACAGGAGCGCATTGCTGAACTGGTCAACAGCCGGGAACTCGAAGGCATCAGGGATATACAAGATCTCTCCGCTGGCGTCGAGACCAAGATCGTCATCCCTCTGAAAAGGGACGCCAACGCGAACGTCGTCCTCAACAACCTCTTCAAGCTGACGCCGCTACAGACCAGTTTCGGGGTCAACATGGTGGCGCTCGTCAACGGCGGGCCGCGGACGCTCAACTTGAAGTCAGCGCTCGAAGCCTACGTAGCCCACCAGGTCGACGTCGTAAGGCGCCGGTCCGAGCACAGGCTGCGGCGCGCGCAGGCAAGGGCGCACATCGTCGAGGGGCTACTGAAGGCACTGGACATGATCGACGCGATCATCGTGGCGATCCGAAGGTCCGAGAGCCGAAGTGAGGCTCGCGAGGCTCTTATGGCGGCGCCCTTCGAGTTCAGCGAGGTGCAGGCCGAACACATCCTGGATATGCAGCTCTCCCGGCTTACCCGTTTGGGGAGGGCGGATCTCGAAGAAGAGATGGCGAAGTTGCGCCAGACCATTTCCGAGCTCGAAGCCATCCTCGGCGACCAGGCGTTGCTGAACGGGGTTGTCAAGACGGAGCTGGGTGAGATAAGGACGCGTTTTAACTCCCCGCGGCGCGCTGTCATAACCGTCGATCCCGGTGAGATGGCTCCCGAAGACCTGATCGACGACGAAGACCTTGTGATCACAATGACGCGCGCTGGTTACATAAAGGCGGTGGCTGCATCCACGTACAGGACCCAGGGCCGGGGTACGCGCGGCATGCGGGGCACCAACCTGCGCGAGGCAGACATCGTCGCCAAAGTGATACACACGACGGCGCACGCCTTTCTGCTGTTCTTTTCCAACCTGGGCCGCGTCTACCGCTTGCGTGCCTTTGAAGTGCCGCTCCAGGAACGCACTGCCCGCGGTACGGCCATCGTCAACCTCCTCCCGTTGGCACCTAATGAGCGCATTCAGGCCCTTGTCGACACTCGCGAGTTCCAGTCCGACAGGTACCTGTTATTCGCGACGAAACAGGGCCATGTGAAGAAGACGGCCTTCTCTGAGTACGACAAGAGCCGCCGGGATGGCCTGATAGCGCTCAACTTGCGCGAGAGTGATGAACTAGTGGCGGTGATAGTCACCGCCGGGCAAGACGACATTTTCATGGTGAGCCGGGCCGGTATGACGATCAGGTTCTCGGAGCAAGATGTCCGGGCTATGGGCCGTGACGCAGCAGGCGTGCGCGGGATGGGGATGCGCACCGGTGACGAGGTGGTGGCAGCCGACATAGCACGCGACGAAACGGGCATCCTCATGGTCACGAGCGCGGGCTATGGCAAGAGGACCCAATTGCACCACTTCCATCGCCAGAACCGGGGAGGCCTGGGTGTCAGGGGCATCCGCCTCACCACCAAGCGCGGTGGCGTTGTGTCCGCGTTCACCGTGGGGCTTGACGACGAGATCCTCGTCATCTCCTCCTCGGGCGTCGTAGTGCGGTTGGCTGCTCGGGACATTTCCAGCCAGGGGAGGGATGCGACGGGCGTCAGGGTTGTGAGCATCGACCCGGGCCAGGAGGTCGCCTCGGTAGCCCCGGTCCTCGCTGTCGAGGAAGATTGATGGCCGACCCTGTCCCGCGGCAACCAAGCCGTCGCGAGAGGTCGTCGGCAGGCGGTCCCCCGACCGAGGCTGCGCCAGCTGTCACTGGATGGGGCCAGCCACCAAACCGGTCACCACGCGACGCGGGTCAGCCGCCCAAGGCGCCCTATTTCCCGCCCTGGGATGTGGCGGGTGCGGCGCCGACCCGGGCCGGTGGTCCTCCCCGAGGGCCGCGGGGGGGTGCCCCTGCCTCGGCACCAGGCCGTCCCGCTGGGCCCGCACAGGCCACCGCGGTGCAAAGGCCACGTCCCCCGGCCGGCGCCGGGGCGCCAGGGAGCCGCTCTGGGCCTCCCGGTGCCGCGGTCATCCGTGGCCAGGGCCGGGCGCCCGCACGTGATACGCGCAACCGGCTCGTGGTGCGCCGTGTCAACGCGGTGAGCGTGTTCAAGGTCTCTGCCGTCTTCTACTTCGGCGTGCTCGTGGTGATGCTCATCGCTGGCACAGTGCTGTGGAACGTAGCCGCTGCCCTCGGGGTAATCGACGACCTCGACAAGGCGATCCGATCCCTGTTCGCCCTTTCCACGTTCAAGCTGCACCCCCTTGTCGCACTCGGGTGGGCGGCGGCGATCGGAGGAGCGCTCTGCTTCCTTGGAGTCGTGGTCAACGTCCTTGCCGCAATCATGTACAACCTGATCAGCGACATCGTCGGCGGTGTCAAGGTGACCGTTGCCGCCGACAAGCACGACTGATCCCACCGTGTAATCTTGATTGCCCGGCAGGGCCGCCGGCGTGCGGCCGCCAGTGCCAGGGGCTATAGCTCAGCCGGTTAGAGCGCAGCACTGATAATGCTGAGGTCGGTGGTTCGATTCCACCTAGCCCCACTCACTCACTCAACAAGACCGACCCGGACGACCGCTCGAATTCCGGCGTCAAATTTGGGCAGTACCAAATGCGAACGTTATCCGGTGCTATCAGGAGGTAGCGCACCCGCTGCTGCCGACCGTGCCGCCAGTAGACGCGATCCCAGCAGGGACCCAGTTCCCATTCACGATCACGCCGGCTGGATTGTCACCCGAAACGTAAAAGGCAATCGCATCCTGTGCCACGGTCTCCACCTGCGTTATTGATGGGCAACCGCTGATACTGATCTGGTCCGTCGGAACGAGGGTGCTGTTCTCCGGAAGTTCGGGGACAGCGCACCCGTTGACATACGTCACGGTAGTAGCAACCGCCGCGGCAGGTACCCAGTTGCCGTTGATGATCAGACCGGCGGGCTGGTCTCCGGCAACGAACTGGCCGAGCGCTTGTTGCGCCGCTACGGACACCTGCGTTGGCGACAAGCAAACTCCAACGAGAGCAATCTGGTCCGACGGCAGAGGCGGCGGCGGGTTAGTGGGGTTGGCGGCTAGGGCCATCCCTGCGGACCCAAGGACAAGCGGTAGCACGATAATAGGGATGGCGAGGAAACGCTTTAGGTGCAGCTGATGGGTGTACAACGTTTTCTTCCTTTCTTTGTTTGTGCTAAAGGACCAGCCGCTCCACCTGTTTGTTAGAGCACAGACGAGCGCGCCTGGGTGTCAACGGCGGCGGGAACGCCTCGCCAGATGAGCTGGGACGTAGCGAGGAGGGCGGCGTGAGGCGTGAGGCGTCTTGGCTCCTTTCAGGCGCTGCGAGGTCGGGCAAATACTCGCACCACTCCCGACGGCGGTCAAGATTCGGCGGACGAGTTGAGGCACCGAGCAGCCTGCCCCGTTGCTATGGCCCGCAGCCCCTACTCAGCACGGCGCGCCGACCCTTGTCGGTGGTCGAACTGCTTCTTGACGGGATGCTTGCGATCGTCCCTGTGTACTAGTGGACCCGAACCATGTTACAAATGGGCGGCCCTGATGTCGACGAGGCATTGGCGACCTATGAGGCGCTCGGCCTCGGGACCTGACGCGCTAAGCGATATCATAGGCAACCGGTATCGCACCGCGTCTTGGTGGTTTCGAGCCGGCTAGCGGTCGGCCTAGTGGTGCCTGGGCCGGGACCGGTCGGGGCAGGCAAGGGGTTGAGCATGCGCGAGAATGACGCGAAGGGGCCCGAGGCTCCCTCTTCTGCGGTCGAGGTTGCAGCCCTCCTGGCGGGTGCACCGCCAGAGCGGCACGTGCACAACGCGATTGACCAGATCCGAGCGCATCTCAAGTCCAGTGGGCAGCGCCTGGTGGTGTTGGACGATGACCCAACCGGCTCGCAGTCTGTGCACGACGTGCCCGTGCTGACCGCGTGGAGCGTGAGCGACCTAAGCGCGGCCATGGAAGGCCCCGACAGGGTCATCTTTGTCCTAACCAACAGCCGCAGCATGGCAGCGCCGGAAGCAGTTGGCGTGATCCATGAGGTCGCAACCAATCTGAATGAGGCTGCGCCTCATTTAGTCCAACAGATCAGGTTCGTCAGCCGAAGCGACTCGACGCTCCGAGGCCATTTTCCGGACGAGACGGACGAGCTCCAGGCCGTCGCCAGTGGCGGCGCGCGCCCTTACAATGGCGTGTTGCTGTGCCCGGCCTTTTTCGAAGCGGGGCGCGTTACGATCGACGACATCCACTGGACGACAGTGGGCGACCGATTAGTCCCGGTGGGGGATACCGAGTTCGCACGAGACCGAGCCTTCGGCTACACCAGTTCCAACCTTCGCGACTGGGTCGTCGAGAAATCAGGAGGACGGATTGGGCGCGACGACGTAGCGAGCCTGTCACTCTCCGCGATCCGGCTCGGAGGTCCACCTGCGGTGCGTGACGCGTTGGCGCAACTCGACGGAGGACAAACCATCGTCGTCAACGCCGCAGCGTACTCGGACCTAGAGGTCGTCGTGCTCGGACTTCTCGAGGCGGAGTCGCAAGGGCGCCGTTTCATTTGTCGCACGGGACCATCCTTTGTCAGGGTACGTGCTGGTATCCATTCGCGCGGTCCACTAAAGACCTCCGACCTCTACCCGGACGGGGCGCGGAGTGGGCACGGACTGGTGGTGGTTGGATCGCACACTGCCCAGACATCTCGCCAGATGGCGGCCGCTACAGGCCATTGCGTATTGGCGGAGTGTGAGATCCAGGTGCCCCGTCTTCTCCAAGACGATACTGCATTCGCTACAGAGGTCGATCGGGTGATCACCCAAGTAACGGCTGCACTACGCCAACAAAACGTGCTTCTGTTTACAAGCCGGACTGTCGCGCCGACCTCGGAGGCAGCAGGAGCGCTCACGGCGAGCGCTCGAGTATCAAAGGCTCTGACTGCCGTCGTCGCTGGGATCGTCCCGCGCCAGCCTCTACGATGGCTCGTTGCGAAGGGTGGGATTACGTCATCTGATCTAGCGACCAGGGGCCTTGGGGTGCGCGCAGCGCGCGTCCTAGGACAAATCTTTCCCGGGATGGTCTCGGTGTGGCGGCTAGAAATTGGCGGGACAAACACAGTGGGAATGCCCTACGTCGTGTTCCCGGGGAATGTCGGTGACGACTGGGCCCTTGTCCGCGTTTTGGAGACCTTGCAGGCATGCACTGCCCAGCTAGAGGCCGATTGATGTTAGGCGTAGGCGTGGACCGGCTATTAGAGGCATCGCGGGAGGGCCGCGCGATTGCTGCCTTCTCCACGTACAACCTCGAACTGACTCAGGCGATCTGCCGGGGCGCCGAGGCATGTGGTGTGCCGGTAATCCTTCAGGCAGGTGCGAGCGCCTTTCGTTACGCGGGGCGGGACGCGCTAGCCGCGGTCGCGATGGACGCGGCGAGACGCGCCGAAGTCGAGGTGGGCGTTCACCTGGACCACTCACGGGATCTCGCAGAAGTAAGTTGGTGTTTGCAGCACGGCTACACGTCTGTCATGTTCGATGGCTCTGCTCTTTCGTTCGGGGACAACGTCACCAGCACACGGCGCGCGGCCGACGTTGCCCACGAAGCGGGTGCCTGGATAGAAGGCGAATTATGTGGCATCGCCGGCGATGAAGACGTCAGTGATCCGCTGGCGGTCACCGGACGAATGACCGATCCCGATCAAGTGGTGGAGTTCGTCGCCGCTACAGGGGTCGACGCTCTCGCGGTCTCGGTGGGTAACGTCCACGGAATACCGGAGCGCGTCGTCGATCTCGACATGGCTCGTTTGCGCGCGCTTAAGGCAGTCAGTCCAGTTCCCCTCGTACTTCACGGTGCGAGTGGCCTTTCAGACGATGTCCTCGACGCTGCCGTCAGGTGCGGTGTAGCAAAACTTAACATCAACAGCGAGCTCCGTGAGGCTTTCCTCACTTCGCTAACAGCTGGCCTGGCGACCGGTCCTGCGCAGGTTGGCTACGGGATCGAGGCGGTCTTCGGGCCAGCGCGGGCGGCTGTGGAGCAGATCGTAACGAGAAAAATTAAATTGTGTGCTGGCGAAAGGAGCCATCCATGAACGGTGGGGAGAGCGGCCAGGGCCGCCGCCGAGTCGCCTGGCTCGGGCTCGGGTCGATGGGAACTCCGATGGCGCAGCGCCTGCTTACGCCTGAATTCGAACTGCGCGTCTTCGACGTGTCGGCCGAGCGTGCGCGGGTGTTCGACGGCACGTCCGCCACCGTCGCGCAGTCCGCGAAGGCAGCGGCAAGTGGAGCCGACACGCTCGGGGTCATGGTGGCAACGGCAGAGCAACTCGAAATCGCACTGTTTGGTCCGGAGGGCGGAGCTAGTGCCCTAGCGCCTGGTGCCACCGTTCTGCTGATGAGCACCGTCGGCCCGGACGTAGCGCGCGCACTCGAGCGCAGGCTTGCCGATCGCGGTGTCAGCGTCCTTGACGCCCCGGTGAGCGGCGGTGTCAAACGAGCGGCAAGCGGAGATCTTCTTATAATGGCGAGCGGACCTTCGGAAGTCCTCGAGTCGGCGCGGTCGGTCCTCAACCGTCTCGGCAGCCGTGTCGCTAACGTTGGCGACGAAGCGGGATCCGGGCAAGCGCTCAAGCTGGTCAACCAGTTACTTTGCGGTGTGCACATCGGGGCGGCGGCGGAGGCGCTGAACCTTGCAACCGCGCTCGGGCTAGACGCAACCAAAAGCTGGGAAGCGGTACGTACCGGCGCTGCTGCCTCGTTCATGTTGGATGACCGAGGCCAAAGGATGCTCTCGAGGGAATTCACGCCAAGCCGCAGCGCCCTGAACATCTTCGTCAAAGACATGGGCCTGGTCCTCAAGGCCGCAAGGGATAGCCGGACGCCCACCCCCATCGCGGGCGCCGCCGAGCAACTCTACCTAGCGGCAGCATCAGCGGGGCTCGGGGACCTTGACGACTCCTCGCTCATATCGCTATTCGATCGAACGCCGCAGTCAGCTGATGGCCGTTAGGTGGCCTCATGGGGATCCTCGATCACAAGCGAGCCGTCGTAACCGGCGCTGGTCAGGGCATCGGGCGCGGCATCGCGGTGCGCTTCTCGGCCGAGGGCGCCACCGTTGGCGTAGCCGACATATCATCCGAAAATGCGTGGGCCGTCGCCCGTGAGATCGAGGCTGCGGGCGGAGCGGCTACCGCTCTGGTCATGGACGTACGAGACCGTACGGCGGCAGAGAAGGCCATATTCGACTTCGCCGGCCCCCGGAGCGAGCTGGACATCTTGGTAAACAGTGCCGGGGTCATCCAAACCGGGCCGTTCCTCGAGATAGACGGAGCGTGTTGGGACTACATCATGGACGTGAACTGCAAGGGCACGCTGTGGTGCTCCCAGGCGGCCGCCACGGTGATGATCAGGCAGGGCCGTGGCGGGAGGATCATCAATATCTCCTCCCAGTCAGGCCGGCGCGGGGAGGCAAACGCCGTTGTCTACTGTGCCAGCAAGGCTGGCGTAATAAGCATGACCCAGTCGATGGCGCTGGCATTGGCCGCTCACGGCATTACTGTCAATGCCCTGGCACCGGGCGTCGTGGACACACCCATGTGGGACGACATCGACCGCCGGGCGACGCAGGCTCGTGGCGAACCGATAGGGGAAGCCAAACGCAGGGCGGTGTCCACCATCCCTATCGGGCGTATCGGGCGGCCTGAAGACGTCGCGGGGGCGGCCCTGTTCCTGGCCTCGGACGATGGTGAGTATGTCACCCAGCAATGCCTGAATGTTGACGGCGGCAACTGGCCCAGCTGATCCTGCTGACGCCGATCACCTCGAGATGCCTGGCCGCTACTCATGCAACTACTAAATTGATGGAAGCACTTGCGTCTAGCGGAAGGGAGCCGAGCAATGAGCTCAACCGATGGGTTGATCGCCAACAATGCCAGTTATGTCGCCGGGTTTACCAAGGGGAGCCTTCCTCTGCCCCCGGCCAAGAAGGTGGCCGTCCTGGCTTGCATGGACGCCCGCCTGGACCCCGCCAAAGCCCTTGGCCTCGAAGAGGGCGATGCCCATGTGATACGCAACGCTGGCGGGGTTGCGTCCGAGGACGCCCTGCGTAGCCTCGTCATATCCCAGCGCCTGCTGGGTACCCAAGAGATCCTCCTGGTCCACCACACCGATTGCGGCATGGAGACTTTTAGCGACGACGCCGTCAAGGACCAGATCCTGGCGGATACGGGCCTGAGGCCGAGCTTCGCCCTCGAGGCCTTCCCCAAGGCCGACGACGACGTAAAGCAGACAGCCGCGCGGATCAAGGCCAACCCTTTCATACCCCACAAAAACATTCGGGGATTTGTCTACGAGGTCGAAAGCGGCAGGCTGCGCGAAATCTTCCTGGACTGAACAGGCACCTTGGCGCAGGACGCCGCCGGAGGCCCCGTTAGACCACCGGCGGATCCGAAGACCAGGGGAAGGCGATCCATGCGTCCGTCCCGGCCCAAAAGTAGTCAGGGTCAACGACTGACCACGGCTTCTTGTACAGCACCGCAGTACGCAGCTCGGCGACGTGGGGACGGACCAGGTCGCGGATCAAGGCCAACGTGATGCCCGAATCGGCGACATCGTCGGCCACGAGGACCCTGAGGCCGGCTAGATCGACCAGCGGAGGTGTCGGAGGTAAGACCACCGGGACCTCCATCCGCTCACCGACGCCGGTGTAGAACTCCACGTTGATGGTGGCGCAGTTCTTTACCCCGAGGGCATAGCCGAGCGCCCCGCCTATGGGGAGGCCGCCGCGGGCGATGGCCAAGATGAGGTCGGGGTGGTACCCACTGCTGGCGACCTTGACTGCGAGTTGTCGGCTAGCAGCGCCGAAGACTTCCCAGGTAAGCACTTCGAGTTTGTGGTCAGTTGTGCTCGTCATGGTCCCTTCTCCGAGGTCAGCGTCGCGGCAGGCAGGGCCAGGTCGCGTGCTAACTAAACCGTACAAGATGGCGCGATGCTCGTTGGGGACCTACCCGCAACGTTTCGGTCCATTCGCTAGAGGTTACGGTCTCAATAAGCGGAGCATTTCCCGTCGCCAGGCGGACCTCGCATTCGCGGCTTCCACTGTGTCGGGGTGGACGAGACGGGTGAACTTGGGTTCTCCCGGTTCTCGGTGGAACGCAAAGGCGCGTGCCTCCGTCTCTATGTCTGCCTTGGTGTAATGGGCGCGTTGGAGCAAGTAGCCCTGCCAGGAAGGGACGAGGAAGGTCTCCAGGAACTTTCCGTACGCGGTCACGTCCTGGAAGACGCCCCAGCGCGTGCCGCCTAGGCGCCTGCGCACGATGCGCAGCTCGGCCATGGCGGCGAGGAAGCCCTCGACATCCTCCGGAGCGATGCGGTACTCGACCAGGATCAAGACGGGACCGTCGTCGGGGCGGACGTGCTCACCGATGTAAAGCGAGGGGCTAGCGACCAGTTGCAGCGACGACCTGTCAACGACCGGAAGGCCAAAACGGGGGATCAACAGGATCCCGGGGACGAAAGCGACGATGGCCACGAGAAGGGTGTCGCGGAGCGTTAGGAACGTGTTGATGACACCGAAGCCCAGCCCGCCCAGCACGAATGGTCCCTGGAGCACTACATAAAACAACGAAAGCGAACGTGTCTGCACCCACTCCGGGGTCACCTGGCGAGCCGCCACTATAAAAGACACCGTCGCCCACACCCAGCACGCG
>Ga0302326_10027021_pt1 | contig 11585 bp, 11 predicted proteins | sample Palsa_T0_3_FD_202264 | JGI IMG/M metagenome (GOLD analysis project Ga0302326, IMG submission 202264) | Peat permafrost microbial communities from Stordalen Mire near Abisko, Sweden - Palsa_T0_3 | ecosystem: Environmental > Terrestrial > Soil > Palsa > Peat permafrost | place: Sweden: Abisko...
TCTTCGTCGGTGGATCTGATCGTGGTGACGTTGGGCAGCCTGGGCCTGTTCAATGCGCAGACGTCGCCGGGCATCGTGGTGGACTGTTCGACGGTCGCTGCCGAAGCAGCGACCGAGGTGCGACTGGACGCTAAGCGCCGCGACATCGGATTTCTGTCGGCTCCCCTGAGCGGCAACCCTGACATGGTGGCCGAGGGCAGCGCGTCGATCATCGCGTCCGGCCCGAAGTCCGTTTTCGATGCCGTGCTGCCCTACCTACGCGCGATCGCACCACGGGTGACCTACTGCGGCGCTGAGGAGGAAGCGCGGCTGGTCAAGCTGTGCCACAACCTGATGCTGGGGGTGGTCACCCAAGCGCTGGCCGAAGCGACAGCACTCGCCGAAAAAGGTGGTGTGCCCGCATCGACCTTCGTGGACTTCCTCGACGGCTCGGTGCTGGGCTGCACCCATATCCGGCACAAAGGTCATGCCATCCAGTCGCGTGACTTCGAAGCGGCCGCAACCACCGAAAACCTGCGGAAGGACTTCGATTTGGGACTCGCAGCGGCACGCGAACTCGAGGTACCGATGCCGGTGGGCGCGCTGACCCATCAACTGCTCCAGGCTGCGGTTGGCCTCGGTTACGGGAAGTCGGACTACGTCAGTCTTTACCAGGTGGCTGCGGCAGCGGCCGCCCTGCCTATATCCTGATCGCCGGTATCAGCCGTTCGAGGTTCCAGAGCTGGTGCCGTCGCGCAGACAGGCCCGAGATCGCGAGTGCGACAGCCCCTATGCCGAATAGCACGATGATCGCCTGCCACAGTCGGCCATCGATACCGCCGAGGATGAGCTGCCGAAGCCCGTTGACGCCGTAGGTCATCGGGTCGAACTTGTGCAACACCTGGAACGGTCTCGACGTAGTCTCCACCGGATACATCCCACCGGCGCTGACCAACTGCAGCATGAGCAAAGCCATGATCAGCACGCGGCCCACCGCGGGGCCGACGAGCGCGTTGATCGCCTGCGTCGCGGCGATGAACGCGCAGGAGACCAGGATCATGAACGCGAGCATCGAGAACGGGTGCGCCGCACGCATCCCGAGGCCGAATCGCACCACGCAGTACAGGATGGTTGCCTGGAACACCCCGATCGCTGCCGCAGGCAGGTAACTTGCCAGTACCACGCGGATCGCGAGGACCTCCGCAGCGATTGGGCGGGTTTGCAAGGGGCGCAACACCATCCACAAGACCAGGGCGCCGAAGAACAAGGCGAGTGTGAGAAAGAACGGGGCCATGCCGGTGCCGAAGTTAGGCGCGGCGTTTTCGTGGGAGGCTTCCAGTTGGACGGGACCGCCGATGGTGTCAGCGACGGCATCCTTCTGCTGATCTGTCCAATTGGGAACCTGCTTGGCCCCATCGGCCAGCTTGGTCGCGAGCTCGGACGATCCCGACTTGAGCTGTCGTGCGCCATCGTCGAGTTTGGCTATCCCGCCGGCCAACTCAGCATTGCCCGATGCCACCTGCTGTGCTCCGTTGCGCAGTTGGGTGAGCTTGTTGGTCAGATCTTGTCCCTTGCTGCCGACCTGGTCGAGTGCCGACCCCAGCGGACTGCCGGGGTTACGCAGTCCTGACGTCATGGCGATCGCCGCGTTTTGTGCATCGGTGAGTTGCTGGCGGATCTGGGGCGTGAACTGGTGTCCTCGGAGCTGATCCTGGATGCCGCGCAGGTTATTCGCCAGCGGATCCTGTCTCGCGGACAGCTGATCGATGACCGACGACAGCGAGTTGGCGGCGGCATCCTGTGCCGCGGCGACGGCGCCGATCTGATCGCTGGCCTGTTGTAGCGCGGTCGCGCCCTGCTGAAGTTGTTCGGTGTTGCCGCCGATCTGCGACACCGCTTTGGTCACCGCGAGCAGCGGATCGGTCGCCTGGTTGATTCCGTCCGAAAGTTGTTTGGCGCCAGTGGCCAGCGTCTGCGAGCCGGTTCGCGCGGTGTCCAGGCCCGCCACCAGTTGCCCGGCGCCGTCGTCGAGTTTGGCGGCACCGTCGGCGGCCTGCTTGACCCCGGATCCCGACGAAACCACCACGGACAGCATCTGATTGACCGCCTGCCCGGAGATTCGGGATGATACCGCGTTGAGTACCTGGCTGATGGCGGTGCGGCCGATGCTGGTCGAGATGTAGTTGTTGGCGTCGTTGTAGACGGCGATCAGATTGGCCTTCTTCGGCCGCCCGGTCACCGGTGACGCGATTGCGGCGCTGAAGTCCGGCGGAAGCTCGACCATGAAGTAGTACTTGCCGTGGTCGACCCCGCTTCGGGCGTCCTTGAGATCGACGACGTGCCAGTCCAGGCTGCCGTCGGCGGTCAGGCTCTTGACGATCTCGGCACCGGCGTTGAACTGTTGGCCGGACACCACGGCGCCGCGGTCGGAGTTGACCAGCGCCACGGGCATTTTGTTGGTGTGGCCGAAAGGATCCCAGTACGCCCACAGGTACAGCGCGCCGTACACCAGAGGCAGCAGCATCAGCACGACGATGGCAAGGCGTGTCATGCGGCTGCGCCCGAATCGCTTGATCTCTGAGCCGAATGCGAGTCCAGCGAGCATCGTCAGTCTCCTTCGGTCTGCGTGCGGTGATCGTGTAGTTCGTGATCGGGTGCGTCGGAGCCCAGCGGGTTGGTCACCCCGACGACGACGGTCCGTTGCGCGGCGATGGCACCGAGCCGGTCCACCGCGATAGCGCGCCGGGCATTGTCACGCACATGCTCGAGGTCGCCGATCACCAGAATCGGACGCTTCGACAGCGTCGCCAGAGTGGTCCGCAGCAAAAACAGTTCGAGGTCGGACAATTCAACGATGTAGGTGTCGGGCAAGGGCGGCGGAATGTCGCCGAACACCTCTGTTAGTTCAGCCTGCCCGCCCTGTCGCGGCACCGGGGAGTACCACGGCGCAAGCCACCGACGTTGCTCGGCGAGCACCGTCTCGACCGAGACGGCCTCATCCAGATCATCGATGTCGTCGAAGGCCGCTATCGAGCAGTGCCGGCGAATGGCCCGCGGCGTTGTCGCGCCGAGGACAGTCAACGTGCCGTGGGAGGGTTTGAAGCGGCCGGCCAGCGTCAGCAGAAGAGTGGTCTGGCTCGGCCCGCCCGGCATTTGAATGGCGTGGAAGCCAGCGCCGAGCGTGAGGTCGATATCGGAGAAGAGCGGGCCGTGCTCGCCGTCGACCCCGAGCCCGGCGGCGGTGATGACCGTGTCGTCGCTCATTTCGAAGTTTGCAGATTGCTCTGGGTGGCAACCGATCGCAGGAGTGCGGTGATCAGTTGCGCGAGCAGGTCGGGGTCGATGGTTCCCGGCCGCAGTACTTCTTCCATGGCGATCCCGAGGTTGACGGTGACGACCAGTTGCGCCAGATTGGCCAGTCGCGGGCCGTGGCCAACGGCCGTGGTCGAATCGACGATGTGGGACGCCTGGTCGGCGGCGGCAGCACGACGGCGGTCGATCAGACGCTCACGCAGCTGGGGGTCGCGCACGGCACGCAGCCAGTACTCGACGAACAGTACGTAATAGTCGGCATGGCCGTGTACTGAGTCGAGGACGGACCTGCTCAATTCGTTTGCGGCGGTGGTGATGTCGCTGCCGCCTTCCAGTGCTGTGACGATCTGCGCGCCGCGAAGCTCGAATTCGCGGTCGAGCAGAGCCAAGAACAGTTCATCCTTGGAATCGAAGTTCGAATAAACCGCACCTTTGGTGAATCCCGCGGCTTGACCGATAGCGTCGATGGTCGCCCCGGCGAACCCTTCGGCGGCGAATACTTTCGAGGCCGCATCCAGGATTCGCTCGCGGACTTCGACGCGAGTGGGACGAGTCCGTGCAGGCTTGACAGGCGACATGGGCAAAAGCATACTCGACGGTATCGACTGGATACCGCAAAGTATCGAATAGGTGGGTGGAGATCGTGGACTTCGAGCTAGTCATTCGTGGCGGCACAGTGTTCGACGGGACCGGCGCGGCGCCTCGGAGCGCCGACGTCGGGATTCGGGATGGGAAGGTGGCCGCGATCGCGCCGGCACTGCCCGACGGCGCACGCACCATCGACGCCCGCGGCCGCTGGGTGATGCCCGGCTTGATCGACGTGCACACCCATTACGACGCCGAAGTTCTGCTCAGCCCCGGCCTCGGTGAGTCCGCGCGACATGGGACAACCTCGATCGTCTTCGGCAACTGCTCACTGTCGACGGTCTACAGCGACGCCGACGACTGCGCCGACATGTTCGCCCGAGTGGAGGCGCTGCCGTGGCAGATCGTGCACGACGCGATCAAAGAAGGCAAGATGTGGAGTGGCCCAGCCGAATACGTCAAAGCGGTGGACTCACTGCCACTCGGGGTGAACGTCGCCGCGTTCATCGGTCACTCCGACATCCGTGCTGCGGTGCTGGGGCTCGGTCAGTCGGTCGATGCCGACTACCGTCCGACCCGAGTGCAGATCGATCAGATGCGGCAGATGCTCACCGACGCGCTCGACGCCGGCTTCCTCGGCCTCTCCACGCTGCGCAGCTCGTTCTCCAAACTCGAAGGCACTCGTTATCCGGCACGGCAATTGCCCTCCACTTATGCGAAGTGGTCGGAATTCAATGCTCTGAACAACGTGTTGCGTAAGCGTGGTCGCGTGCATCAAAGCACCCCGAACCTCGCGCGGCAGGCCGAAGTCGCCCGCTACCTCGCGCAGAGTATCGGACGCGGATTCCGCCGACCCCTGAAGACCACCTTGATCGCGGCGGCAGACGTCAAGGCCGACCGGAAGGCGGCCCGGCTGACGATGTTGGCCGCCGATCTCACCAACCGCGCCGGAGGCGACTTCCGCTGGCAGCACCTGCCGGTGCCCTTCGAGATGTACGCAGACGGCGTCGATCTCGTTGTGTTCGAGGAATTCGGTTCTGGCTCAGCGGCGCTGAATTTCCGCGACGAAATGAGCCGCGGCCGACTGCTCGCCGACGAATCCTACCGGCGGCAATTCCGCAAAGACATGACGAAGCATTTCGGTCCGCGGGTGTGGACTCGCGATCTCTCCGATGCCGAAATCGTGTCGTGCCCTGACGTGGGCGTCGTCGGTAAATCTTTCGCCGACGTCGCGACAGCTCGCGGAATCGAACCCGCCGACGCGTTGCTCGACTTGGCCGTCGAGCATGGCTCGCATTTGCGCTGGCGCACTGTCGTTGCGAATGACCGCGAGGACGTCTTGGATCGGATTCAGCGCTCACCCAACGTGCAGATCGGCTTTTCCGATTCCGGTGCACACCTGCGCAACATGGCGTTCTACAACTCAGGACTTCGGATGCTTGAACGTGTTCACCATCGCCGGTCGTTGCGGGTCGAAACCGCGGTGCGCCGGCTCACCGGCGAGCTCGCGGATTGGTATGGACTGGACGCCGGATACCTGTCGGAGGGCAAGCGCGCAGACGTCGCAGTCATCGACCCCTCGGGTTTCGACGGCTCCAGCGCCGCGTATGTCGAAGCGCCCTATCCGGGTGCACCGGACGTCAAGCGAATGGTCAATCGGAACGACGACCTCGTTAACTCGACTATCGTCGGCGGCGAAATCGTCTATCACGCAGGAGAGTTCGCGGAAGGTTTCGGCACCGACCTACATGCCGGGCGATTCCTGCAAGCGGTCGATCGCTGACCGGTTCAGGCAACAGCCCTGCCAAGCAGGTCGCCCTCTGCAGTGGCTGCTGGGGCGAGGTCTGCAGCTGATCGAGCAGCACAGCGAGCAGTCGGCTCCGTTCTGGGGTGTCTGAACCGCCGGCGGTGTAGGCGACGATCAACTCGCGCAGCAACGGTCCGACGGCCAGAACCGTTGGCGAATTCAGCTGGAGCGGGTTGTCGCTCGCAGGCAGTCCCACGGTGTGCAGGTTGAGTTCTCCGTAGGCCCGGTGGGCGTGGAAGGTGCCGGCTGGGATCCAGATGGCGCGAGTCGCTGGAGCGATCCAGGATCCCGCATCGGTCGTGACGGCCAGTACTCCCCGGCCGGCGTACACGATCTGATGATCGTCATGCCGGTGGGCGTCGATGCTGTCACCCGACGCGAGTCGCAGGGTGCGAGTGGGGCCACCGGCATGTGGCGGATCTCCGGCATCGGCCGACATTGTATTCAAAGTCGGACACCGGAAAAGCGTCAGGTCACCGACGCGTCGTAGATCGCGTCGATGTTCGCTTTCAACTTCTCGTCGAAGTCGGCGTCGCTCTGGCCTGCGGTCAACCCTTCAGTGAGGGCCCGGGAGAAGCTGGCGATCAGGCGGTGGTTGCGGGCCAGAATCTCAACGCTCTGCTCGAGGGTGTAGCCGCCGGACAAGGCGACCACTCGCAGCACCCGGGGGTGGTCGATCAGTGAGGCATAGAGATTGTCTTCGTCAGGCAGGGTCAATTTCAGCATGACCTGTCGGTCGTTAGGTAGCTCGTCGAGCTTGTCGTGTAGCGCCTCGACCAGCAGATGGTCAGCGGTGGGCTTGTCAGGGCTTTTGATGCTGACCTCGGGTTCGATGATCGGCATCAGCCCGTACCCGGCGATCGTCGCGGCACAATCGAATTGCTGGTCGACGACCGCCGTGATCCCGGGCTTGTTCGGCTCCTGAATGAACGAGCGCATTTTGGTGCCGAAGATGCCCTTGTCGACCGCGCGCTCCAGCAGGACGTCGAGTTTGGGCATCGGCTTCATCAGCTGCACGCCGTATTGGGCGTCGGCCAGGCCCTCATCGACCTTGACGAATGGAACGATCTGTTTCTGCTTCCACAGTAACGCCGCGGTGTCCTCGCCGTTGATGGTGCGGTCCATCGTCTGCTCGAAAAGGATGGTGGCCAAGATCTTCTCGCCGGTGAAGGCGGGACTCAAGATCAGTCGTGAACGCATCTCATGGATCAGGTCGAACATCTGCTTGTCGTTGCCGTATTTGTCCTCGGGAATGCCGTAGAGCTTCAGCGCTTTCGGGGTACTACCGCCGCTTTGATCCAGCGCGGCGATGAAGCCGCGCCTCGAACCCATCTCTTGGAGTTGCTCCTCGTTCACTGCAATCCTTCCGCCATTCCGTCGGGCCGACCGGATCTACCGATCTCTTCGGCTACCACTTCTGATACACCGGCAAACCACCCGGCCCGGCGACCGGGTGGGCGATCGCTACGGTGGCCAAGACGGGACGGGGATCACATGGCACAACGCGACTTGAGTCCGACCGAGCAACTCTTGCAGGAGCTGCTGTGGACGTATGGGCCTTGCGGCCAGGAGGACGCGGTGCGCACGGTGTGTGCCCGTGAGCTCGAGCCGTTGGTCGACGACATGTGGACCGACGACGCAAGCAACCTGATCGGCTACCTCAGCGCCGACGGTTCAGAGGTGCGCGACCACCGGCACCGGTCGGGCTCTATTGCCGGCGGCACCGCGACGCGGGTTCTGGCACACATGGACGAGCTATCCATGCTGGTCAAACGGGTCGAGCCTGACGGCACGCTGCACATGACGCAGCTGGGCGTGATGTATCCCGGCAACTTCGGGCTCGGTCCGGTCGCACTGCTGGGCGACCAGGAGATGCTGACGGCGGTGCTGACGCTTGGCTCCGAGCACACCACCCAGGAGAGTCCGCGTATTTGGGAGACCAAACCCGACCAGGGCGATCGCGCGCTGGATTGGCAACACGTCTACGTCTTCACCGGTCGCACCCCCGACGAGCTTGCTGCCGCCGGAGTGCACGCGGGGACGCGGGTCTGCGTGGACCGCAGCAAGCGGGACCTGGTCGAGTTCGGCGACTACATCGGCTCCTACTTCATGGATGACCGAGCCGCGGTGACCGCGCTGCTGCGCGCCGCCCAGCTGTTGCGCGACAGCGGACGACGGCCGGCCGAAGACGCGTATCTCGTCTTCACCACCAACGAGGAAATCGGTGGGGTAGGCGGCACCTACGCCAGCGCGACGCTGCCCGGCACCCTCACCATCGCGCTGGATGTCGGGCCTACCGAGCGGGAGTACGCGACGACGGTCACCGGCGGTCCGATCATCGGCTACAGCGACGCGTTGTGTGTCTACGACAAAGACGTCGCCGATCGGCTGATGCGGATCGCGGTCGCGCGCGGGCTGGCGGCCCAACCGGCGACACTGGGTGCGTTCATGTCCGATGCTTCGCACTCCAAGGCCAGCGGCCTGACGCCGCGGGCGGGGCTGCTCTGCCTGCCTACCCTGAGCACCCACGGCTTCGAGGTGATCCCGCGAGCCGCCATCGACGACATGGCCGCGATCGTCACGGACTACCTGCTCGACGCCTAACCCGCCCCGCCGGGCAACGTGGCTAGCAACGAACTGAGCCCGTACTCGAAAACGGCGTCGTAGTCCGTGGGGGACTGCAGCGCCTGCACCAATGCCTGATCGGGCCAATCGTCGTCCCACAGCGCGGGATCCTCTTCGTCGTGCTTGGCCCCGCGAACCGCCGAAAACTGCATCACCGCAGACGAAATTACCTGAACCTGCACTGCCCGCAGAACGAGCGCCGCGTCGGTTCCGGTTATCCCCAACTCCGCCAGCAAGCTCGCGAGTCTCTGCTGGATCGGCAGGAACAGCGTCGGCGTCCGGTCGCGCTCATGCGCGATGGCCAGCAGGTGTTGCCGGTCGATCAGCGCCCTGCGCTGCGAGCGGGCAAGGGACGCAATGCGTTCCACCGGTGTCGCGCCCTCGACAGGTAGATGGGCCATCTCGCCGAGCAATCGGTCGGCCAGACTGTCGAAGAGTTTGTCACGGCCCCCGACATGCCAGTAGATCGAGGTGACCGCCACCCCGAGTTCCTCTGCGAGTCCGCGCATGGTGAATGTCTCCACGCCGTCGCGCTCGATCATCCCGGCCGCGGTGTCGAGGATCGCCTCCGGGCTAACTGCCTCCGCCACCAGGCTCACCTCCGGTAATCCGGTCCTCCGCGGGCAGGTCGCGGTAGCGGTCCAGGTTTCGGTGCATGTTGATGACGGCCAGCACGGAATTGTCTTGAGTGAGAACCACACCCGGCTGGGCTTCGAGCTGCGCGAACGCCGCGGAGTAATACCGGTCCGCGGGCACCCGAGCCGGCCGCCGCGGCGGTGCGTCGATGGCGTCTTCGCGCCGTACGTCAGGCGTCGTATGGGTCGTCATCGAAGCACTCCCGAACCGTCTGTAACGGTGTTACATTCCCTATCGAGCTTCACTGTAGCCAACCTGCTGTGCAGGCAAGGGAGTAATCGTGTTCGACCTCAAAATCACCGGCGGCACCGTCGTAGACGGCACCGGCGCAGACCGATTCGACGCCGATATCGCCATCAAGGACGGCAAGATCGTCGAGATCCGGCGTCGCGGGCCGAGCAGCCCGCCGCTGGAAGGCGACGCCGCCGAGACGATCGACGCGACCGGAAAGATCGTCGCGCCCGGCTTTGTCGACATCCACACCCACTACGACGGCCAGGTCAGCTGGGATTCCCTGCTGGAGCCGTCCAGCGGGCACGGCGTGACCACCGTCGTCACCGGCAACTGCGGTGTCGGGTTCGCGCCGGTGCGGCCCGGGCGCGAAGACTGGCTGATCGGCCTGATGGAAGGCGTCGAGGACATTCCCGGTGCCGCCCTCACCGAAGGCATCTCCTGGGGCTGGGAAAGCTACCCCGAGTACCTCGACGTCATCGGCAAGCAGGAATACGCCGTCGACGTGGGCAGCCAGGTCGCGCACGGCGCGATCCGCGCGTACGCGATGGGGGAGCGCGGCGCCCGCAACGAGCCCGCCTCGCCGGACGACATCGCGGCGATGGCCCGCCTGGTGCAGGAGGCCGTCGAGGCCGGCGCATTGGGGTTCTCCACCTCGCGCACCATCGGGCACCGCGCCATCGACGGCGAACCGGTTCCAGGAACCTACGCCGCCGAGGACGAACTCTTCGGGCTCGGCCGCGCCATGGCCGCCGGCGGACAGGCGGTGTTTGAACTGGCTCCGCAGGGCATCGCCGGCGAGGACATCATCGCGCCCAAAAAGGAACTGGAGTGGATGCAGCGATTGGGCGCTGAGATCGACCGGCCAGTCTCCTTCGGCATGATCCAGGTCGACGCCGCCCCGGACCTGTGGCGCGAACAGCTGGACATCTCGGCGGCCGCGCATGCGGCCGGCAGCCGGTTGTATCCGCAGATCGCCGCGCGGCCGTTCGGCATGCTGTTCGGCTTCGACGGGCACCACGCATTCGCGCACCGCCCGACCTTCCAGCGGCTGCAAGCCGAATGCACCCGCGAGGAGCTTGCGCAGCGCTTGGCCGAGCCTGCCGTCAAAGCCGCGATCCTCGCCGACGACGATATCCCGGCCGACCCGAACATGTTGTTCGACAACATGTTCGGGCTCGCTCAGTACGCAGTAGGGCGCACCTACGCGATGGGGGATCCGCCCGACTACGAGCCGACCGACGACCGCACTGTGGCGAAGATCGCCGCCGAGCGCGGCGAAGACCCGCTCTCCACCCTTTACGACCTGATGCTCGAGCACGACGCGACGACGATGCTGATGCTGCCGTTCTACAACTACTCTCACGGCAACCACGACGCGATTCGCGAGATGCTCACCCATCCCGCCGGTGTGGTGGGACTCTCCGACGGCGGAGCGCACTGCGGCATGATCTGCGACGCGTCGTTTCCCACGTTCCTGCTCACCCACTGGGCCCGCGACCGTCGCCGCGGTGACACGCTTCCGCTTGAGTACGTCGTCCGCAAGCAGTCGTATGACACTGCGCAGCTGTTCGGGCTGTCCGACCGCGGCGTCGTCGCAATCGGAAAGCGTGCCGATGTCAACGTGATCGACATGGATGCGCTCACCTTGCACCGCCCGCAGATGGCCTACGACCTTCCGGCCGGCGGAAAGAGGCTCATCCAGGACGCCTCGGGCTACAGCGCGACGATCGTCAATGGTGCGGTCACCCGTCGCGACGGCGTCGACACCGGGTCACGCCCCGGACGGTTGCTGCGCGGCGCCCGCTAGCCGAGGGCGTGGTCGATCAGCACCTCGGCGGCCTTCTTGGCACGCGCCCAGGGCTCAGGGTCATCCAGCGACGTCGCGAGCGCACCGGCGCCCTCGTACAGCACCGCAAGCTGATTACCGAGTTGTCGTGGATTCTTGGCTCCGGCTCGGCCGGCCAGCTCGGTGAGCCAGTCGGCGAAACCGAGTTTGGATCTGCGGACGATGTCTTGAACCCCTGGCATGGTTCCGGCCGACTCGACGGCCGCGTTGTGGAAGGGACAGCCCCGAAACGTCTCGCCGGGCGTGATGTGTCCGTCGAAAGCGGCGAGCAGGCGCTGGCGCGGCGTTGAGTCGCCGTCGGAATGGACCACGGTGTCGGCAATGCGTTGATCCATGCCGCGCAGGTATTCCTCGACCACCGCCGTCTTGCTGGGGAAGTGTTGATAGAGCGTGCGTTTGGAGACCGATGACTCGGCTGCGAGTCGTTCGACGCCGGTGGCGTTGATGCCCTCCCGGTAGAACAACTCGGCGGCGGTGTCCAGGATGCGCTGACGTGCGCCACGGCCACCCTTCTGTACCGCGGTCTGCTTGTTCATATCCGCAGTATACCGAACGGTTTAC
>Ga0302326_10027022_pt1 | contig 11585 bp, 8 predicted proteins | sample Palsa_T0_3_FD_202264 | JGI IMG/M metagenome (GOLD analysis project Ga0302326, IMG submission 202264) | Peat permafrost microbial communities from Stordalen Mire near Abisko, Sweden - Palsa_T0_3 | ecosystem: Environmental > Terrestrial > Soil > Palsa > Peat permafrost | place: Sweden: Abisko...
CTTCGTGGAAAAGTCCTGGTCCCCGTCCTTCATGATCATTATGGAGCCGTGCTCGAGAGTGGCGAGCTGAAACTTGTTTTTCACCCGGACCGCGGCGAATTCGATATTTCTTATCGCGACAATCGTTTCCCCATCGATCCCAGGGAATATCCGCGGATTCTGCAACACGGCCGCAGCGCGGCCATTGAGATGCTCGGCGAGCAAAATCCTGACCTGCTCGAATTTCAGAGCCTGATTACTTCTTTCGGCCACTTACCCGGAAGGCAGGAAGTCGAAAGCGATCGCATCGCCGAGCGCAACCGAGACAAGGAGATCAATAAGCGCCGCCTGGCTGAGCTCTGTGCCCGATCGCCCGAGATCGCCACCTTCATTTGTCGAGCAGTCGACTTGATCAATGGCAACCCCGCCGATCCCGCAAGCCTCGAAGAACTTCACGAACTTATCAAGGCGCAGGCCTTCCGCCTCGCCAATTGGCGGGTAGCCTCCGACGACATCAACTACCGCCGCTTTTTCGATACCAACGACCTCGCCGGCATTCGCATGGAGAATGAGATAGTCTTCGATGCCACCCATCATTTCGTTCTTGATTTGGTCTCGGCCGGCAAAGTCGATGGTTTCCGCCTCGACCATCCTGACGGCCTGCACGATCCCGCTCAATATTTCGAACGACTGAAACGCAGCATTGCGAAAGCCGCCAATGGCGGAGAGCCGGCCGCTAATGTACCAACGCATCTCTCGCCCGACGACCCGCAAGACGATTTCCACGTTGTCATCCTGAGCGCGGAGTCGAAGGACCCCTACCCACCCGACATCTCGCAGGACGACCCGCACTACGTCATCATCGAGAAAATTCTAACCGGCGCCGAACGTCTACCCGCGGAATGGCCCATCTGCGGCACAACTGGCTACGATTTCGCGAATCTCGTGAACGGCCTTTTTGTGGATCCCGAAGCCGTCATGCGAATGGAGCGCATTTATCGCACCTTCATCAATGACCAGATCGATTTTGAAGATCTCGCCTACCGCTGTCGAAAACTTATTATTCGGGTTGCGCTGGTCAGTGAACTGAACGTACTTGCCAATCAACTGATACGCATCGCGCTCGCCAAGCGCCGTACCTGCGATTTCACACTCAACAGTTTGCGTGACGCGCTCACCGAAGTGGCCGCCAACTTTCCCGTGTACCGTACTTATGTCAGTCCCGCGGGCGTTTCCGAGAACGATGCACGCTACATCCGCCTCGCCCTCGCCTCGGCCAAATGGAGAAGTCCCGCCGCCGACACTAGTATCTTCGATTTCATCGGCGAAGTGCTGCTCACTCGCATCGCCGAAGGACAAGACCCCGCATACCGGAATGCAGTGACAACTTTTGCCATGAAGTTCCAGCAGTTCACCAGCCCGGTGATGGCCAAGGGTCTGGAGGACACTGCTTTTTATCGTTACAACCGTCTGGTCTCGTTAAATGACGTCGGCGGCGATCTCCACAGTTTCGGAATCACAACCTCTCAGTTCCATTCTGCGAACCAGGAGCGCCTGCGCTCGTGGCCGCACAGCATGCTGGCCACCAGCACACACGACTCGAAACGCTCAGAGGACGTGCGCGCCCGCATCAACGTGCTTTCGGAAATATCGGGACAGTGGAAGTTTCGGGTGCGCGATTGGCAGCGCTTCAACCGCAACCATAAGCGCATGGTCAACGACCGGCCCGCTCCTTCGCCGAACGACGAATATCTGCTCTATCAGACATTTGTAGGTGCCTGGCCATCGGAACTCCTGACCGACCAAAGCAAAAATAGCGACAGCGACAACCACAGCGCCAACCACTGGAAGAATTTCCGCGAGCGAATCGAGAACTATATGTTAAAGGCGATCCGCGAAGCCAAGCAGAACACCAGTTGGATCAATCGCAATACGGAATACGAAAGTGCGGTGTCGTCATTCGTACACGCGTTGCTGACTCCGGATGCCGGGAAAGATAAAAAGACTGGCAAAAAGAATCGGTTCCTCGCCGATTTTGTGCCCTTCCAACGCCGCGTATCTCGCATCGGCCTGTGGAATAGCCTGTCTCAAACGCTTCTCAAAATGACCGCGCCCGGCGTTCCCGACACGTATCAGGGCAACGAGTTGTGGGATTTCAGTCTGGTCGACCCCGACAATCGGCGCCCAGTCGACTATGCGCATCGCCAGCAGATGTTCGAGCGCGTCCGCGAGTTGAGCAACGATCCTGATGCGCTCACGCGACTGCTCGAAACTCCTGAGGATGGCCGACTCAAGCTGCACTTGATCTGGAAAACCCTAAGCCTGCGTCAGCAGCAGCCAGATCTTTTTCATCGGGGCGAATACTTGCCGCTGACCGTGACGGGCCCCAAGGCCGATCATGTGATCGCATTCCTTAGGAAGTCCGACTCAGCGAGCGCGCTGATTGTCGTTCCGCGCCTCGTGGCCAGCTTGCTCAATGATAATGATATCGACGCTCCGCCAATCGGACGCAGAATCTGGGACGACACAAATATTCTGCTCCCATCCTGCGCCTGTTCCAAACAATATCGGAACGCGCTTACGGGTGAAGTCATGGACCCCACGAAAACCGATGGCTCCACAGTAATTGCTGTCTCCGATGCTTTGGCGAAACTCCCAGTAGCGCTTTGCCTATTGAGTAGCGGTGCAGTTTGAATTGGTTTTGAAAGGGCACGGCTTTACAGCTTGCGGAAAAACTCTGTGTTGCGCTTGATTTTGGGTGGCGCAGCGGTTCACCGCTGCGGTAACTGTACTATTTTAAATACGGCTTTAGCCGCTGAGGGACGCCAATTTTCAAACTGCGCCACTACCGTCTATTGAGCTAATCGCGGCTTCACTCCTCACAAACTCGAGAAAACAGCGAAGACTGGTGCGCCCGGAGAGATTCGAACTCCCGACCTACAGCTCCGGAGGCTGCCGCTCTATCCAGCTGAGCTACGGGCGCACTGCGGATTCACCTAGTGTACATCGAGGCCGCGAGACCCTCAACGATCGTTGCCGCGCCAGGACGACGGTACATCGTCCGTAGAGACGCGGCTCGCCGCGTCTCCCGCCAACTGCTCAACATCCCCGGACCTTCCAGAAGCGTTCATCCTGGTAGTCGAGCGTCAGCAGCCGATTGCGTGGGTCATGACGCTTGCCGCATTGGGGGCACGGAATGAAGCTGCGGATGTGCATTCCCCGCCGGTCGTAATCCTCGGCAACGGCAAAGCGGGCGCCGCAACTGCACGGAATGAGGAACATCCGAAACTTCTCCGTGTGCGCTGATTTCTTCGCGGTAGCATCGCGCTTCATAGCAAATCCAGGTAGTAGCGTGGTCTGAATTGATCGAGTGTGGAGCGGACACTCCTGTCCGCTGCCTTTGACTTTGCTGTTGCCCTTGCCTTTGGGTGGCGCAGCGGTTTCCCGCTGCGTTAGCCGCACTGTCTAAATAAGGCTTTAGCCGCTGAGGGCAGCAATTTTCAATCTGCACAGAGTGTTTCCCGCCACACCGACCAATCAGCCTTCGACTTCCGCCAGCGACCTCTTCCGCTTGTTCGCCTGCAGAACTTTCTTCCTCAGCCGCAGCGACTTCGGCGTAACTTCGACGAACTCATCGTCCGCAATAAATTCGATCGCCTGCTCAAGATTGAGATTGCGATAAGGAACCAGTCGAATCGCCACGTCGGAAGTCGAAGCCCGCATGTTAGTCAGTTTCTTTTCGCGCACAATATTGACGTCGAGATCGGTGTCTTTGGCGTTCTCGCCGATGACCATGCCTTCGTAAACGTCGATGCCGGGCCCGACGAAAAGCACGCCGCGCTCCTGCAGATTGTAAAGAGCGTGCGAGGTCGTAGCTCCGGCGCGATCCGCAATTAGCGCCCCCGTCGGACGATGCGGAATTTCTCCCTGCCACTCGATGTATCCATCAAAAAGCGCATTCATGACTATAGTGCCGCGCGTGTCGGTGAGCAGAGTGCTGCGCAGTCCAATCAACCCGCGGCTGGGCACGCGGAATTCCACGCGCACTCGTCCATACCCGTGATTATGCATGTTGGCTACCTCGCCCTTGCGCGAGCCGACATGCTCCATAACCACGCCCACGAATTCTTCGGGAACATCGACGGTGAGGTGTTCGACCGGCTCCATCAGTTTGCCAGTTACTTTGTCGCGCTTGGTGACGATCTCGGGCTTGCCGACCATCAGCTCGTACCCTTCGCGCCGCATCATCTCGATCAGAATCGAAAGCTGCAACTCGCCGCGCCCCAGAACTTTGAAAGAGTCAGTACTGCCCGTCTCTTCCATGCGCAGCGAGACGTTCGTAAGCAGCTCTTTGTCCAGCCGCTCGCGCAAGTTGCGCGAAGTCACATAAGTCCCTTCCCGTCCGCAAAACGGAGAAGTGTTAATCGTGAACAGCATCGCAATCGTAGGCTCGTCGATGATGATAGGCGGCAGCGGCGCAGGATTCTCCGCACTCGTAATAGTTTCGCCAATCGTGATGCCTTCCACGCCCGCCACCGCAATGATGTCGCCCAGCGAAGTTTCCGTGATGTCGGTACGCTTCAGCCCAGAGAAGCTGAAGAGCTTCGTGATTTTTGTCTTCTGAAACGTCCCGTCGCGCTTGGCGATCGCGACGTCTTCGCCAGTCTTCATCGTCCCCGAAAAAACGCGCGCAATGGCCAGCCGGCCAAGGTAGTCACTGTAATCGAGATTCGCCACCAGAATCTGAAGCGGCCCGTCCTTGTCCCCTTGAGGCGCTGGAATAGTATCAACGATCGTCTCAAAGAGAAGACGCAGATCCTCCCCCGCCGCTCCCTGATGTACCGCAGCCGTTCCCGCCTTCGCGTTCGTATACAGGACAGGGAAGTCCAGCTGATCTTCCTTGGCGTCAAGATCAATAAAGAGGTCGTAAACCTCGTTGAGAACTTCCTGCGGACGCGCATCCGGCCGGTCAATCTTATTGATCACCAGAATCGGCTTCAGGTTCGCCTCAAGCGCCTTGCTCAGCACATAACGAGTCTGCGGCAGCGGCCCTTCGCTCGCATCGACCAGCAGCATGACCCCGTCGACCATCTTGAGCGCCCGCTCCACTTCACCGCCAAAATCGGAGTGCCCCGGCGTATCCACAATATTGATTTTTGTGCCGGCATAGAACACGGCTGTGTTCTTGGCAAGAATAGTGATCCCGCGCTCGCGTTCCAGGTCGTTCGAGTCCATGACGCGCTCGGCCACGGTCTCGTTGTCCCGGAAAGTGCCGCTCTGCCGAAGCATGGCGTCCACCAGCGTAGTCTTGCCGTGATCGACGTGGGCAATGATAGCGATGTTGCGAATACCAGGATTCAGATCGAAAACTCCTCAATAGCCGCTATTTGCGGCTTACTACTACTTTACTATGAAAACCAGGGTGCCCCGTCCTTGTGTCTGCGTCCTTTGCAGACACAGGGCGGGGATTCTGACTTCTTATCCCTCTCAACACCACCAAATAAGATTTGTCGTCCCGACTAAATAAAGTTTGTCATCCCGAACGAAGCGAAGGACCTCCTCCTAAACCGCGGCATGTTTCGACCGCACCCCCCGCCGAACCCTGTATAGTATTCGACGATGAAACGCACAGCCCTAGCCCTCATCCTGCTGTTCGCCCCCGTCTCCCTGGCAGCCGCGCAATCCTTCTCCATAACCTTCCCCGCGGAGAAAAGCGCGCAGCCCCTGGACGGCCGCCTGTTGCTGGTTCTCTCAACCGACCCGAGCGACGAGCCCAGAATGCAGATCGACGACTCGCCGCGTTCACAAATCATCTTCGGCCAGACGGTAGACGCCTGGCGCCCCGGTCAGCCCGCGCTGATCGACGCGAGCGCCACCGGCTACCCCATCTCCAGCCTCAAGGACGTTCCCCCCGGCGACTACACCGTGCAAGCCGTACTCAATAAGTACGAGACCTTTCATCGCTCCGACGGAAAAACCGTAAAGATGCACATGGATCAAGGCGAGGGCCAGCACTGGAACATCTCTCCCGGCAACCTCTACTCCAAGCCGCAGAAGATTACGGTGAAGCCGGGCGGCGCGCCCATTCAGATAGCGCTCACCGAGGTCATTCCTCCCATCCCCGCCAAGCCCGACACGAAGTACATTCGCCACATCCATCTTCAAAGCCAGGTGCTAACCAAATTCTGGGGACGACCTTTCGAGATCAGCGCCATCGTGCTCGTGCCCGAAGGTTTCGACGACCATCCCAACGCCCGCTTCCCGCTCATGATTTTCCACGACCACTTCGTCGACGATTTCGACGACTTTCGCACTACGCCGCCGGACCCCGCCCTGAAGCCCGACTTCAGCGAGCGCTTCCACCTCAAGGCCTACAACCAGGTCCAGCAGCAGGAGGCATACAAGTTCTACCAGCAGTGGATCGCGCCCAACTTTCCGCGATTCCTGATCATAAAAATTCAGCACGCCAATCCTTTCTATGACGACTCCTACGCCGTGAACTCCGCCAACGTCGGTCCCTACGGAGACGCCATCGAGAACGAACTCATCCCCGCCGTCGAAAAGCAGTTCCGCGCCATCGGCCAGGGCTGGGCGCGTTTCGTCTACGGAGGATCCACCGGCGGCTGGGAAGCTCTAGCCGTGCAGGTCTTCTACCCCGATCACTACAACGGCGCCTTCGCCGCCTGCCCCGATCCCATCGATTTTCACTCCTACACCAACATCAATCTCTACGATCGCGACAGCGAGTTCGGCAAGAACGCCTTCTTCGTAGAAGGAGCGCACACCCGCATAGCCCAGCCCGCCATGCGCGACTACGAGGGCCACACCCTCATCACCACGCAGGAAATCAATCGCTACGAACTCGCCCTAGGCGATCACGGCCGCAGCGGCGAACAGTTCGATATCTGGCAGGCCGTCTACGGCCCGGTAGGCGACGATGGCTATCCAAAGCCCATCTTCGACAAACTCACCGGAGAGATCGACCACAAAGTAGCCGACTACTGGCGTCAGCACTACGACCTGGAAGCCATCCTCCAACGCGACTGGGCGAAACTGGGCCCGAAACTGGAAGGAAAGATTCACATCTACGTAGGCTCCGACGACACCTACTTCCTGAACAACGCCGTCTATCGCATGGACGATTTTCTAAAATCCACCACCAATCCCCCCTACGGCGGAGAAGTGACCTACGGCCCGCGAGCCGAGCACTGCTGGAACGGCGATCCCACCGAGCCCAATTACCTCTCGCGTCTACACTACGACACGCAATACCTGCCCAAAATTTTAGACCGCATCCAGAAAAGCGCCCCCAAGGGAGCCGATCTAACCAGTTGGCGCTACTAAAAGCCATGCCTTTGACCTAGTGGGCACAAGCAACACAAGGGGTGCCCCATTCCTGCGCGTACTTTGCGCAGGAGTGGGAACCACAAACGCCGCGAGTGCAGAGTTTTTGACCTCGTGAGCACAAGCAATGCAAGGGGTGCCCCACTTCTCGCGGTTTTCGAGAAGTGGGAACCACGAACGCCGCGAGTGTAGAACCCTGGACCACTTTAGACTAGATACCGGCCCATCCCATGCGTCCAAGAAATAACCCGCGCCGTCGCCAGCACTTCTTCGCACTATTAATCTACGTCGTCCTCTCATGCAATCTCTCCAAAGCACAACAAGCAGACCCACAATCCACCGCGCCGCCCGACGCGCCGCAGCAAGCGAACTCCGCCCCCAAGACCTTCTTCGCCCGCTGGGCCGATTTCTACCGCCAGGACTGGTCACCGCCAACCGCCACGCCAACCGTAACGCCAGCCCCAGCCCGCCGCGGTCTTCCCTCCCCGCTCGATTCCCCTCCATTTCCAAACTCCGACTGGTCCTACGGCGGCTCGCCGGTCATCGGCGAGCCCGACTCGAACAGCTATCCCCTGATGACCGCTATCAACGGAGCCAAAAGCCGCACCAAGCTCTACGGATGGCTCGATCCCACGCTGAACTTCAGCACCTCCACCAACAGCAATGCGCCCGAAGCGAACGACGTTTACTCCAACCGCTTCGAGCTGAATCAATTCGTCCTCTACGCCGAGCGTCTGCCCGATTCCGTGCAACAGGATCACGTCGACTGGGGATACCACCTCACCGCGCTCTACGGCACCGACTATCGCTATACGACGGGCAAGGGCTACTGGAGCGGCCAATTACTCAACGATCATCGTCAATATGGATTCGATCCGACGCTCGAATATGTCGATCTCTATATTCCGCAGATCGCGCAAGGGATGAATCTGAGGCTGGGCCGCTTCATCTCCGTTCCCGGCATCGAAGCGCAGTTGGCGCCGGACAACTACATCTTCAGCCATTCGCTGCTCTACGCCATCGACCCGTTCACCGACACCGGTCTGATAGCGACGGTGAAGTTGAATGACCAGTGGCTGGTGCAGCTGGGAATCACTGCCGGCCACGACGTTGCCCCGTGGGCGCCCGATGCGAAGCCTTCGGGCACAACCTGTGTGAGTTATACGACCACTTCCGTGAACGACAATCTTTACCTCTGCGCCAACGGCATCAACGATGCCAGGTACGCCTACAACAATCTGCAGCAATACGACGCGACCTGGTATCACAAGTTTTCAAAGACGGTGCACATGGCCACCGAATCCTGGTACATGTATGAACGCGACGTGCCCGCCGTCGGAGGCAACTTCAAGCCGGAACCCGGCACGAACGGCGCATCCTGTTTGCCAGGAGAGCAACGTTGCACCGCTCCGGAATACGCCGTCGTGAATTTTCTGCAAAAAGAACTCTCAGTGCATAACTTCCTGTCATTCCGCAGCGACTTTCTCGACGACAAAAAAGGACAGCGCACCGGCTACGCCACCAAATACTCGGAGAACACGCTGATGTGGTGTCATTGGTGGGGCTCCACGGTTCAGTTGCGTCCAGAGTTGCGTTTCGAGCGAGCCTGGGATCAAAAAGCATACGACAACGGCCGAAAACAAAATCAGCTGACAGCAGCCAGCGATCTGATCTTCCATTTCTGATCAAAAACAAATTGTCATCCTGAGCGGAGCAGAACGACTCGCGAAGCGAGTCGTTCCGCGTAGTCGAAGGACCCCTACCCCTTATCCACAATAGGGTGGCCCATCCCTTGCGCGTTCTCTGCGCAAGGGGTGGGAACCACGAACGCCGCAAGCGTAGGCTTTCGTTCGCAGACTCTTGACATCGTGGGCATAAGCGCGGGCCCCTTCAAACTGACCACCGAATTCCCGTCACAATCGCAAGTGCGCCCCGTCACAGACTCGAATCGCACCCCATGTGAAAATATGAACTAGAACTGGGGCAATGCCCCCTGTTGCAGCAAGCTCTTTGACAACCGTAAGTCCTTATTCCGGAATATTTTACCTATAACCCCTTTGTAATCCATATTTTGCAAGCCTTTCACCACCTAACGATGACTATGCACTTGACACACAATGCGTAAAACTAATAAATTAGTTATACTACTGCCGTGACAGAGGTGCAGCATGAAGGTTTTTTGGTGGCAAGGTGGATTACATGCAGAGCCGGAATCGGCTGAAGAGGGAAAGGCTATGATGCTCTTGTGGAACTCAGTGCAGCGAACGAGCATTAGCGGAGACGGCGGCGATGAAGCAAAAACAGCCAAGAGTCACACACTGACCTTACCCTCTCGCGGAAGCAAGGAGCTTACGGAAAGCATCGTCGCTGATTAGCAATTTGTCCCACGCCGCGTCGTTTGTGAGTTCCTGCACCAGCAAGCGATCTTTCATCGTAGTTAATGGCGCAAGTTTCTCGTAGATGTTTGCGGACTGATTGACATCGCCCTTCACCACCCATTCCGAATACAAGATTCGGACAGCGCCAATATTCTTAAGTTCATCCCATAGCGGTTGATATTCGAAGGCATCCTTGTCGGCAATGTCATAGCTAATCAAATACAGAGCCATTTGGGGTCATCCTCCTGAAAGAGTTGTGGAACTCCCAAGGTTCGGCCCAGTGTTATCTAACACAGTCTTTCCTGCACGTAGTGCCGCAGTTGTCGTGATTGCACCCGTAGAGCCCGCAACCACGACAGCATTTTATTTTGCCTTGCGGAGCATCGCCCAAGGTGAGCATGAGCACCACGGTCAAGGCCATAACGGAAAGGAGTTTATTCATTGACTTTGCCTCTTTCCGGGGAAGGCGAGAATTGTACCACCGACAGGAAAGTTCTAATGATCGCCGCTCTGTATTCCGACAACCTCGATTTCATCGAGACCGATCCCTGTGATGCTGATTCGGTTGATACGTCCAGTGACTGTGATGGCTGCTCCCTCTTGCGCCAGTAAAGCGAGTTCACTGATTTTTCGTCGGGGCATCAAGCCATGAAGCGTGATTCCATCTTTGTTAATCATGTGAACATATCCTGATCCGCCATCGAATCGCGAAAGCTCCTCAATCCTCGCAACGGATTTAATTCGTTTACCGATGTAAGGTTTGACGTAGAGATCGGCGTGGAATTCCGTTCTGTTTTGGAAGAAGGAGGTGAGTTCTTCTGGAGTGATTGTGATGAACTGCGATTCGTTCCGCAGCCATTCTTTACGCCAAGAAAGGAACGCCGCGATCAGGAGTGTTAATCCGAGTATCAGCCAATCAAGACTGCGGGGAACCACTTTCCGGGTGGCAAAATCCCATAAGGACAGCAACGCGATAATGCTTCCGCCAGTCAAAAGAGCCTTCCATTGCTCCCAGAGCGCCCGCGTAAACTCGATAAAATCTTTAACCATCGCGCACACCTCCGCCGTAGACACCACGGACGTTGACTTCTTTGGCGAGGTGCTGCCATACTAATTTTGGATAAAGCGCAGCACCTCAAGCCCAGCTACGAACTGGGCTTGTCGTATTTAGAAAGCCCCGACTGGCATCGGAGTCTCTTGATCATTCGTCGGACACACTAATCTTCCCACCAGGAGTGTGCTCGATGCAAAGCTATTCGCTTCCGAAACTCCCTTTGACTGTTTCTTTCATGGTTGCGGTTTGTATTAGCGGGCTCGGTGCTCTTTGCGTAGGTACTTGGCCGGCCGCTAGATTTTGGACAAATTTCAGAAAGACCACCGTATTCCGCGCAGCTCCAGTTAGTTCAACGCGCACAGGGCCAGAAAAAGAGAAGTCTGTAAATTGGAAATTTCCTCCGCCGTATTTCAGTACGGGACCATTGAAGACACACCGTACACATTCGGTGCCGTCCACATTGAACGCCATGACCCCGCCAGAAATGCCGAAGTCTTTGAAGTGTTGCGTGATCGGCGGTACGACTGGCACAGCACCCGCTCCAACCCCGATCGCTCCCGGAGGCGTAATCGGTGCTTTGGGCGCGGGCGCGGGAGTCTCTGGCGGTGGTGACGACTGCGCCCAAATTGACGCGTGGTTGCCAGCGGGCACAAATGACAGCGTTGTCGCTACGCCTAGTACAAACGATGCAAATGCGATTGTGGTTTTGGACATAAGTCCTCCTTCTACAGGCAAGTCGAATTGCGCCGTGTGGCATTGGCACAGCTCTGAGCTGTCGGTAGCAAGTTAAAATGTCCGGTTTTTGTAGCAAGTGAAATGTCCGGTTTCAA
>Ga0302326_10027023_pt1 | contig 11585 bp, 13 predicted proteins | sample Palsa_T0_3_FD_202264 | JGI IMG/M metagenome (GOLD analysis project Ga0302326, IMG submission 202264) | Peat permafrost microbial communities from Stordalen Mire near Abisko, Sweden - Palsa_T0_3 | ecosystem: Environmental > Terrestrial > Soil > Palsa > Peat permafrost | place: Sweden: Abisko...
ATGGATCGCACAGCTCACCTCGCGCGGACGCGAGGCGATGGCGGTCGAGGCGCGTGCGCAGCAGAGTGTGTCCCGCATCCTCGCTGCCCTCACTGCGAAAGCCAAGCTGCGCAGTGGCATCTCGCGCGTGATCGTCGTGGGCGTGCCAAATTCAGGAAAATCGTCGATCATCAACGGCTTGCTTAAACGCGGCGCGGCCAAAACCGAAGATCGCGCTGGGGTGACGCGTCAACTGCAATGGTTCCGACTCGCGCCGACCATCGAGCTGATGGATACGCCGGGCATCCTGGTCCCCAAAATCGAGAGCGCGCAGGCGCAGTGGAAGCTTGCCTTGATCGGCGCAGTACCGCGCGAGCGCTACGATCCGTACGAAGTCGCGGTTGAATTTCACCGCTGGCTCGACCAGCGCAGCGGCGGACGCACAAAGGTTCCCGACCTCGCGAGCTTCGCGGCGACGCGCGGCTTCGCACGACGCGGCGGCGAAATCGACGAGCACAATGCCGCACAAGCCTACATCAAGGCCTTCAATGACGGAGTTTTTGGCCGCATCAGTCTCGAAGCTCCTGGTGACGTGTGCCCGTGACGAACAAGCAGCGTAAGCAAAAGAACGCGTACGAGCGTGAACGGCGGCGGCTCGTGCGATTGCATCGCTTCGAACGAGCGGCGCGAGAACGTGGTTTCCAATTGATCGGCGGTGTCGACGAAGTCGGACGCGGTCCACTCGCGGGTCCGGTCGTTGCCGCCTGCGTCGTTGCGGGTGAACCGTTGATGTTACGCGGCCTCAACGATTCCAAAGTCGTACCACCGCCGCGTCGGCGCGAGCTCGCGCAAGAAATCATGGCCTGCGTTGCGGGTTACGGTATCGGCGTCGCGAGCGTTGCGGAGATCGACCGCCTCAACATCTATTGGGCAAGCGTGCTCGCAATGGAGCGTGCGATCGCGGCGCTGGCGTGCGGACCGCCGCAGTTTCTGTACACTGACGCCGTCCGCATCCGATCGTTCGCGGGCCCGCAAGAGCCGTTGATCAAGGGCGACGCCCTGTGCGCGGTCGTCTCGGCCGCATCGATCGTGGCCAAAGTCCATCGCGACGCGCTACTGGAGGAGCTCGATCGTGAGGACCCGCGCTACGGATTTGCCGAGCACAAGGGGTACGCCACCGCGGCCCACCTCGCGGCGCTGCGGCTGCATGGGCCGTGCGTCCATCACCGGGCCGCCTTCGCCCGGGTCAAAGAGGCCCAGCTCGAACTCTTGTTCGGCAACGACCCTGTCGCAGTGGAGGAGGGTGACAACTTCCAGCTCGAGTGGGAAGGGACGGTCGGGTGAGGACCTCGCGGCCCAATTCCTCGTGCGCTCCGGCTACCGCATCGTCGCTCGCAACGTCCGCGTCCCCGGTGGCGAGATCGACCTCGTCTGCATCGAGGGGACGACGCTGGTCTTCGTGGAGGTCAAGCGCCGCGACGGGCGCAGCTTCGGCTCGGCACTAAGTGCAGTAGACGGGCGAAAACGCCGAAAACTACGAATGATCGCATCCGACTATGCCCAGATCGTCGCCCCCGAAGCGGCCATCCGGTTCGATATCGTCACCATAGACGGTAATCGCATAGCCGTGCATCGAAACGCCTTCTAGCTGCATGGATACAACGGCTTAGTGGATTCACTCCAAGGACGGACTCTCGGCGGGCGCTACGAAATCGCCGAGCTGCTCGGACGCGGCGGGACCGCCGACACCTACCGGGGCCTCGACAAGACGCTGCGTCGAGACGTCGCGGTTAAGGTGCTCGTCGAACGTTCCGACGAGACGAACGCGCGCCTCTTGATGGAAGCACGCGCAATGGCGCGGCTGAATCACCCACGAATCGTGGCCGTATATGATGCCGGAGAAGATTCCGGCATCTCCTACATCGTCATGGAACTCGTGCGGGGTAAGACGCTCTCCGCGCTCGAAGGCGGCGAACTCGGCTACAAACAAGCGCTCGGCTATATTTACGAAGTCCTTGAAGCGCTCGAGTACGCGAACTCACAAGGCATCATCCATCGCGACATCAAGCCGTCGAACATCATGACAGTCGAAGAAGGTAAGCACACTAAGCTGACCGATTTTGGCCTCGCCCGCCGAGCGAGCGAGGTTACGCAAACGACCCGCACGGGACAAATCGTCGGAACCATCTCCTACCTCGCGCCGGAACGGTTCTTGAGCAAACCGGCCGACGTACGAAGCGATCTGTACTCCGTCGGCATCGTGATGTATGAGATCTTTACCGGCACGCTGCCTTTCCGTAACGATCGCGATGACATCGTTGCAACCATGTACTCGCACGTCCACGACCTTCCGACGCCGCCACGCGAGATCAACCGTAATATCCCCGAGGCGCTCGAAATCGTGATCATGCGCGCGATCGAAAAAGATCCGGGACGGCGCTATCAAAACGCAAGTGAGTTCATGGCCGACATACAGGGTCTGCTCGGACCTGCAACGCACGCGCACGCGCCGCCGGTCTCCGAAACCAAACAAATGAAAACCTTTTCGCCGTCATCGGGTGGAAGCACAACCGATCCCACGCTGCGACAAGCCCTCGACCGCGCGCTCGCTAGTTCGCGCAATCGCAGTGACGCGCTCGAGAACGTGCTCAAGGGCATGATCGCGACGCGGCGTCGCGACTACGACGAAGCCCGCGACGCCTACCTCTCGGCGATGCACGAGCTTTCGGCGATCAACAATGAGGTGGAATACGCCAAGACGGCGCTCAAGTACGCAACGATGGTTCTCCAAAAGGCGACCGACGGCCGGCGCGATCGGAACGAACTGCGCGATGGGGTGAACCGCCTCAATGAGGCACTACGTATTTTTCACGAGTTCGGCTTACACGAACAATATGCACATACTGAATACATGATCAACGCGCTCGAACGCACTGCAATCGGGATCATCTTCTAAATCGTAGGATGAGTAGCGACCGAAAACCGGAACTTCGGCGGTCCGTCACGCCCTGGGGTTCATTCTCGTGGGGCTATTCCGACGTCGGCGCCGACATCTTCGTCGGACTCGGCCTCGTGCTCGGCGCAGCGGCCGGCGCTTCGAATGTCGCGTTCTTATTCGCAGGCATCGTCTACGTCTGCATTGGCCTGGCCTACACGGAGCTTGCCGCCACGTATCCGGTTGCCGGCGGCGGCCAATACTTCGTCTTGCGCGGCCTGGGCGACATCTTCGGTTTCATCGCCGGCTGGGCGGTGCTGCTCGACTTCACGATCGACATCGCGCTCTTTTCTTGGAGTTGCGTCGACTATTTGAGCGAACTGCTGCCGCAGGTCGGCGCGCCGTTCCACCCCTGGTCGCACTTCATCCTGGTCGTTGGGCTGATTGTTGGGCTGTGCGTCCTCAATATCATCGGGGTTCGCGAATCGACCGCGTTCAACGGGTTCGTGAGCGCGCTCGACGTGGTCAGCGAAACGGCGATTCTGTCGCTTGGCTTTCTTTTTGCGTTCAGCCCCAATCTGCTCGTTCACACGATGCAAACGAGTTGGCCCACGCCATTCGAATTCATGAAGGGTATTTCGCTAGCCATCGTGTCGTTCGTCGGGCTGGAATCGATCTCACAGGCCGCCGAAGAGACCCAACGCCCCGCCTCGGTCATTCCGCGCACCTCGACCGCGCTGATTCTCACCATTTTGATCTTTGCGCTTTCGTATGCAAACCTGGCTCTCGGCATGCACACCTGGCATCCGATCCCGCTCGACGCGCACGGGCATCCACAAATGCTCTGGCAGTGGCTGGGCAATAACGATAACAACGGCAAGGCGGTCGCGCTCATCGCACGAGAAGTTCCGTATTGGGGTGCAATTGCGGCCTTCTACGTGCCGGTGCTCGGAGCGATCTTGCTGCTCATCTCCTCGAACTCGGGCGTCTTCGGCAGCTCGCGCATCGCTTACGCGATGTCTTCGGGCGGCCTTCTCCCCTCGATCTTCCAGCGCGTGCACGCGCGCTATCGCACCCCGATGATATCGCTGGTAGTCTTCACCGCCGTCGCCTTGATCGAAGTGATCTTCGCCGCGTTGCCGTCGCTTAGTCCCGCAATGGCAACGCTCTACGCGAAACACTTCAACGGCGAGAGCGGCATCGGCTTCCTGGGCGATCTCTACGCCTTCGGCGCGGCGACCAGCTACTCGTTCGTGTTTGTTGCGCTTGTCGCTCTGCGCCTCACCGACCCATTGAGTCCGCGAAAATTCAAGATTCCGATCAACATCCCCATGAGATTCCGCGGCGAGAGCGTGGAGTTTCCCGTCGTTGCCGTCATCGGATTCATCGGTATGACCGCGATCCTCGCCTTTACGTTGATCACCCATCCGATTGGCCGGATCGCCGGACCCGCATGGATCATCTTCGGCATCATCCTTTACTTCATCTATCGGAAACGCAAGCGCCTTCCGCTTTTCGGCTCGCGCAAGCGCGATTGGCGCAGCGAGCAGATCGAAATTCTGCGCCGCGCCGGTGAACTCGAGCTCATGGACGAGTACGTCGCAAATGTGCGCGCGAGCGATGTTCGGCGCACCGGGACCACCGAGGACTGATCGCATGCGGATCATTCGCACGGTACTTTCGCTCGGGATGATCGTCATCGGCGTCATCGTCGTCGCACAGATGGCCCGCTATCCGATTGCGGCCAGTTTTACGGGCATCATCTTGGGTCTTGCGATGATTGCACTTGGAACGGTTCGCCTGCGCGCGCTGTACGACAGAAGCGGGCGCACATGATGTACGAGCACGGCACCGTTCATATGACGCTCGCTGGTGCGTTGCTCGCGCTCTTCATTGTGATTGCGATTACCTCGACGATCTGGTGGATGCTGCATCCTCCGGCCTCGTTTATTCAGAAGCTCGCGAGGGAGGCGACAACCGGACTGGTGCGCATGGTCGGGTCGATCGTGGTCGTGTTCTCCCCCGATATTCTTTCCAGTCACATGATGGCGCTCGCCGCCAAGCTCGCGCGTGGCGAGCGCTCGGAGCTTCTCGCAATCTACGTCATCGAGGTGCCCTACTCGCTGCCGCCCGATGCCGAAATGCCGCTCGAGGAGCGTGCCGCGCTCGACGCACTTGGCGCCGCAGAATCAATCGCGGGTGCGAGCGGCGTGTCACTGCGCACCGAGATCATCAAATCCCGATCGACCAAACAGGCGGTACTCGACCTGGCCAAGCGCGAAAGAGCCAACCTCATCATTCTCGGATCGTTCCGAGAGGGGAAGTACACTGGTGCACCGCTCGGCCGCACGATCGAAGAGATCGCCGCCGATGCTAAGTGCGACGTGCTCATCGGCGTCGAAGGCAAACACGGTACGCTCCTTTACGAAGAACCCGGCCAAGCGGGCCCGCCCAACTCATAATCGGAGGATTCATGCATAAACGCTATCTCGCACTCGCCCTGGTCTCGGCCGCGTTCGTCGCGCTCGCCGCACCGCACGCCGCACGCGCGGCGCAAACGGCACCGGCTATCGATGCATTCAACGCGTCGTTCGCGCAAGTGACCTCATACACGTTTAAACTGCACTCGCACGAAGTGAAGGGCACCGACGTGCAAGACCGCGTCTACGACTACTCGTTCATGAAGCCGCACTTTGCCAAGACCCTGATCGAATCGGGCGCGGGCAAAGGCTCGGGCGGCGTGTGGACCGGCGGCGATCAAGTCAGCGGCCATCAAGGAGGCTTCCTTTCCGGCATTCACCTCAAGGTCGATCTGCACGACGGACGCGCGGTCTCGTTGCGCGGCTACACGATCCCGGATGGATTACCGCAGAACATCGTGGCCCGGTATGCTGACATCAAAGGCGACCTCACACAAAGCGCCGGCGGCCCGATCGCCGGGGCCAATACGGATTTGCTCGATCTCAAGGTTGCTGATCCGGCAAACAATGGCGGCGTGAGCGAACAAAAGCTCTATCTGTCGCAAGCGACACATTGGCCGCTGCGCGAAATTTTCTACGCCGGCAATCAAGTCGTGCTCGATCAATCGTTCACCGACTACAATCTCAACGCGAACCTCACGCAAAACGACTTTCCCTTTTAGGCAAATCGTGGGCTGAGGCTCCGCTCGAAGACGCTCGAAGGGGCGCATCGTGCGGCCCTTCTACTTGGACGCTTTTCGCCAAGCCTCAGCCTCACGATAGCCTTAAGCTTTGCCGACGAAATGATCCGTGGTGCCGGGTTTGAGGCCGACGTAGGCGCGGCGCCAGGGATCGTCATCGATGAGTCGCCATTTGTGGCCGGTACCGATATGATCGGTCGCGATCAATACGTCGCCCGGATGTAGCACGAACGTTTCGCCGTCGCGCGTTGTGAATTCAAGCGTGCCGGATAGTGTGACCACGTATTGGGGCTCCGGATCGTTGTGCCAATCGAACGATGCGTGGGGCAGCGACTCTTCGAAATGGATCGTGGTAACCTCGGTCGGAAAACCGACCGCTATGCTGCCTTCGGTGAAATGAGATGCACCGTCACTGCCCGTATAGAGCTTGATCGCACGTATCATGGTGGGAGGCGCTGTTCGTTGGTATCTACGCTCAAGCCTGGGGTACTCACCGTCGCGTCGGCCTATCCTGATCCGCCCTTCGACGTCAGTGCCGGCGACTATCGTAGCGGCTTCGACATCGAACTTATGCGGAATATCTGCACGACGTTCAACGTGCGTCTGCAGACGGTCGCGTACACCGGCAGCAACTTCAACGGCATCTTCGACGGGCTCGCTCGCCGCGACTACGACGCGGTTATCTCGGGCACGACGATCACATCGGACCGAGCGCAAATCGTTCTCTTCTCGCAGCCGTATCTGGAGTTTGGGCAAGGTGTCGCGGTCAATCGCGCAGCGCATCCACACGTGCACTCGGTCGGAGATTTGAAGGGTCTTATCGCGGGCATTCAGCAGGGCAACACCTCGGAGATCCCGGCGCGCAAGCTCGTCGGCGAAGGCATCCTCGCATCGATCCGGTTTTATGCCTACGACGGCATTTTGGGTGCGCTAGGCGATCTCGAAGCCAACCGCATCGGCTGCATCATCAAGCTCCATCCGGTCATCACCGAACTCGTCAAAAATCGTCCAACACTCTACGTGCCACTCGAAATTCCCACGCACGAAAAGCTGGGCATCGCCTTTGCGAAAGACAATGCGCGGCTGTGCGAGGCGGTGAACGCGTCGCTCGATACACTAACGAAAAACGGCACGCTCGAGACTCTCAAGCAGCGCTGGATTACGCCTTAGCCAAGTAACGCTTGCGGAGTTCGTCGAGGACGACGGCGAGTAAAATTACCACGCCCAGCACAACCTTTTGTAAGTATGAGTCGACGTGGATCAGGTTCATCGCGTTGTAGAGTAAGCCGATGAGCAATGCGCCGAAGAACGTGCCAAGGATCGAACCCTGGCCGCCCATGAGGCTCGTGCCGCCAACGACCACTGCAGCAATTGCCTCGAGCAACTCGTCGTGCGTGCCGGTGTCGGGCGAGCCCGACGAAAAGCGCGCCATGTACAGAAAGCCGACGACGGCTGCGCACATCCCGCTGATGACGTAGACCATCGTCTTGACGCGCGCGGTCGCGATGCCGGCGAGGCGAGCCGCTTCTTCATTGCCACCGAGCGCGACCACGTAACGCCCGAAGCGTGTTCGGGTGAGCAGCACCGACGCGATCGCCACGACAATGACCATCCAGATCACGGGAACCGGCAACCCGAATACCGCGCCGGTGCCGATCGACGAAAAGATCGCGTTATTGACCGCTACCGGCTGTCCGCCCGAGAAAATGTACGAAAGCCCGAGCGTTACTTCGAGCATCGCGAACGTGGTAATAAACGGCGGCAGATTGAGTTTGACGACGGGCAGCGCGTTGATCCATCCCGCGGCGGCGCCGACAGCCAGGCCGGCGAGCAAGGTCACCACCACGAGCGGTGCGCCATCGAACGGCACGTGATTCGCGACCTGCGCCATGACAACGCCGCTCAGCGCCACCAGCGAGCCGATCGAAAGATCGATCCCGGCGGTGATAATGACGAACGTTTGTCCCACGCCGAGGATACAGTTATACGAGATCTGCTCGAGGACGGTGACCAGATTGCGCGGGTTCAGGAATTGGCCCTTGGCCGCCGTATTGACGATCGTCATGAAGATTGCGACAACGATCACCAAGATGGTATTGCGCAGCCAGAGGTTCTTCAGAAGCGCGCTCATGCGGCGGCTCCGGTAGCGGCAGCGATGACCGCGTCGGGGGTGGCAGCATCGCGGGTGAATTCGCGAACGATGCCGCCGTCGCGGACCACGAGGATGCGATGCGACATGCCAAGTACCTCGGGCAATTCGCTGGATACCATGACGATGGCAGCTCCATTCTCGAGCAAGGTCTTCATGAGCGCGTAAATCTCGGACTTGGCCCCGACATCGATGCCGCGCGTGGGCTCATCGAACAGAAACACGCGCGCTTTGCCCAACAACCATTTTGCCAGCACCACCTTCTGCTGGTTGCCACCCGAGAGATTGCGCACGAGTTGCTCGGGTCCGGGCGTTCGGACGTGCAACTCGTCGATCATCCGGCGCGCGCTCTCTTCTTCGCGCGTGCGCGAGATGAGATGCTCGCGATTGACGAACTGCGCCAGATGCGCCAGCGTGATATTTTCGCGCACGCTCATCCCGAGCACGAGTCCTTGGCCTTTGCGATCTTCGGTTATGAAGGCGATTCCGGCCTTAATGCCGTCATGCGGCGTTCGCATGAGCGTGGGTTTGCCGTCGATGGCGATGACGCCACTGTTGGGCACATCCGCCCCCGCGATCGCGCGCACGATCTCGGTGCGTCCCGCGCCAATCAATCCGGCGAGTCCGACGATCTCGCCTGCGCGCACGGAGAAGTTGATATGCGCGATCGCCGGAGCGCGTGAGAGATCGCGCACGTCGAGCACGACCGGGGCGTCCGGCTTGACCGGCTCGAGCGCGGGGAAATGCGCGTCGAGTGGTCGCCCAACCATCGCCCGAATGACGTCGGCCGGCGAAAACTCTGATGCGCGGCGCGTTTCGACCAACGAGCCGTCGCGCAGCACCGTGATGCGATCGGCGATCTTGGGCAATTCTTCCATGCGATGCGAGATGTAGATGATGCCCGCTCCACCGGCCTTCAGGCGCGCGATCAACGCGAAGAGCGCGTCGATTTCCCGTTCGGTGAGCGCGGCGGTCGGCTCGTCCATCACGATGATCCGGGCGTGTCGTGAAAGCGCCTTCACGATCTCGATCAGCTGCTGCTGCGCAACAGAAAGGCGCCTCGCCGGCCGATCCAGCGGAAGTTCGATGCCGAGCTCCTGCAACACGGCGCTCGCGCGTTGCACCGCCTCACGCTCGTCGAGCATCAGCCCGCGCACCGGTTCGTTGCCAAGCAGAATGTTCTGCAGCGCGTTGAGCTGTGGGACGAGATTGAACTCCTGATAGATCATCCCCACGCCCAGTCGCTCGGCATCATGCGGCGATGAAATTTGCACTTCCGTGCCGTCGATCGCAATGCTCCCGCGATCGGCACGCTGCGCGCCCGCGAGAATCTTCATCAACGTCGACTTTCCGGCGCCGTTCTCTCCGACGAGCGCAAGCACTTCACCGGCGTATAATGTCAGCGAGACGTCCGAAAGCGCGCGAACACCGGGAAATGATTTCCCGATGCCGCGCATCTCAAGGAGCGGGGCGTTTGAATTCAACGCGTGTAGGTGCCGACCGGAACGTGCACGACTTTGGGTGGTGTCTTGCCCGCAAAATAGTCGTGAATGGTGTCGATCGTCAGCGCGCCGATCTTATCGGGATATTGAATCGCATCACCGTACATCGTTCCCGCCTTAATTGCCGCTTGCGCTTCGGGTGTCGCGTCGTACCCGACGACGGCAATCTTGCCGGTCGCGCCGGCTGCTTTGATTGCGCTCACTGCACCCAGCGCCGAATCGTCGTTGATACCGAACACGCCTTTGACGTTGGGATTTGACTGCAGCACGTCGCCCATCGAACTGTCGGCCTTGGAACGTTCGCCGCCCGCATCGATGTCGGCGACGATCGTGACGCTTGGGCAATCGGCCTTGATTCCAGCTTTGAAGCCTTTCACGCGATCTTGCACGCTGGTCACTTCAGGCTCGTCGAGGATCGCCACCGTACCACTCGTCCCGACCGCCTTGCAGATGAGCGTTGCCGCTTGCATACCGCCTTGCACGTTATCGCTCGCGATGTGCGCGACGACAGTTCCCTGTTTGCTCGTGCTCGCGATGTCGGCAGTGAAGACGGGGATGTGCGCGTTGTTCGCCTCGACAATCGCACTGCCGATTGCCGTGGAGTCGTAGGGCGTGAGCACGATCGCGTCGACCTTGCTCGAAATAAAATCTTCGACCTGACTCTGTTGTTTGGCGTTGTCGCGATTCGCGTCAACCACGACCAGGGTGTAGCCGTATTTTGCCGCCTCGGCTTTCATACCGCTCTCCATGCCCTGGTAGAACTGCGCTTCACGGTTTTGAATCGACACACCGATGGTCTTACCACCGGCGCCTGCGGATGCTGGAGCGGACGATGCGCTCGAGCTGGACGATCCTGAGTTCGAACAGGCGGCGAGGACGGCGCACAGTGCCGCGCAGAGCAGGCGAGTTGATTTCAACGTGGTCTCCTTTAGGTAACGTACGGAACCTTGACGGGGGGACATTTTCGCACGGCATTCGGCTGTTCATCGCGGTCGGTGTCGAAAAGCCAGCAGTCTCCAAGTACCGAACAATAACAGATTTGAATCGTAACAGCGTGGCGCGCTGCGCCGATCGCGGCGTACACTCGCGGATCGCTCAGACCCGGAATGACCTCAATGAACGGCATGTCCTCGTGCGCCATTATGACGCTATCCCGCACTGTCGATGACACGATCCAATGCTTCTGGCTTATAGAATGAACGTTGCAGCACGCCGCCAGGAGCGCGCGAAGCGTTGGGTAGTAACGGCCCTTGTATGCAAGGGCGAAAGAGCGGATGATCGCCGGCCCTACGCCGGCATTGCGGAGGCCAAACGCGAGTCGTTTGCCGCCGCTTTCCGTCGCGTCGCTCGAGTAATATTCCACGTACGGCCACACGCTTGCTTGGAGCAGTTGCTCTTGGGTGCGGTTCGCTCGCAACGCTACCCAAAGCGAGGCAACCGAGATGATGATGGCGCTGAGCCCTATGATCAGATCGAGGACGGGCAGGCCGGAACGGCGCGGTCGATCGGGGCTCTCAGGCATTGGTTTGCGCTTTTTCCGCGGCAGAACGCCGCCCCTCGTTGTCCACAATCAGCGACCTTAGCCTTGTGCAATCTGTGGAGAAGCCTGACGAACCAGGCGAACCAGCCCGATTGCAGCCGCGACCGCGACAATCAGCCAGACGACTCCGGGGCCTGTCCGGCCGTAGACAAACGCGCCGGTCGCAAAGAGGACGCCGTAGATCGACGCGAGGCCTAACACCCAGCTTCCCAGCGCTTGTGCCGGTGAGTCAGGCGAGGGCGGTAAGCCTCCGGCCTCGCGGACTTTCCGCCAGCCCGGGCCCGCTGGGCGCACCTTGGCATAGAAGCGAGCCAACGTCG
>Ga0302326_10027024_pt1 | contig 11585 bp, 12 predicted proteins | sample Palsa_T0_3_FD_202264 | JGI IMG/M metagenome (GOLD analysis project Ga0302326, IMG submission 202264) | Peat permafrost microbial communities from Stordalen Mire near Abisko, Sweden - Palsa_T0_3 | ecosystem: Environmental > Terrestrial > Soil > Palsa > Peat permafrost | place: Sweden: Abisko...
ATCGAATAGCCGCGGTGGCGGAGGACGTTACCGAGAGGAAGTGGGCGGAGGAAGCCCGGACGACCAGCGAAGGACGCTGGCGCGCCATCTTCGACAACTCGGCCGTGGGGATCGCATTGACGGATATGCACGGCAAGTTCACCGCTGCGAATCGCGCTTATCGGGAAATGGTGGGGTACTCGGAGGAAGAGCTGCGGGCGATATCTTTCATGGACCTTACCTGGGAAGAAGACCGCCCGGCTAATGCGGTGCTTGTCGCGGACCTTTGGGCGGGCAGGCTGCCGCAATTCCAACTGGAGAAGCGCATGCGGCGCAAAAACGGCCAGTCGATTTGGGTAAGGATCACGGTTTCCAAAAGCCCTGGCGCCGGAAGCATGCCTGCATTTGGCATAGGCATTGTCGAGGATATCACCGAACGTAAGCGGGCGGAAGCCAGGTTATTAGAATACGAAAAAGTCGTCGAAGGTCTTCAGGACACGATCGTGGTCCTCGACCGCGAGTACCGCTACCTGATTGCGAATCGGGCGTTCCTCGACCGTCACGGCATGCAGCCGGATCAGGTCGTTGGCCGCCTGGCCTCGGAGATATTGGGGCAGGACTACTTCGAGCGGGTTATCAAAAGCAAATTGGATGAATGTTTTCAGGGCAGAGTCGTCCAATTCGAGATGGATTTTACCTATTCCAAGCTCGGCCGGCGGGATCTCTTCGCTACGTACGTTCCCATCGAAGGTCCCACGGGGGTCGATCGCGTAGCCGTCGTGCTGATGGACATCACCGAGCGCAAACGGGTTGAAGCCAAGCTGTTGGAATACGAAAAAGTCGTCGAGAGTTTACAGGAAGTCATCGTGGTGGTCGACCGCGATTACCGTTACCTGATTGCGAATCGAGCGTTCCTCGACTATCGCGGCCTGCAGTTGGATAAGCTAGTCGGCAATCTGGTCCCGGAAATAGTGGGGCAGAACTTCTTCGACCGGGTGGTCAAGAGCAAATTGGATGAGTGTTTCGAGGGCAGAGTCATCAAATACGAGATGGAATTTATGCATTCCGAACTTGGGCGGCGGGACCTGTTCGCGTCGTACTTTCCCATTGAGGGTCCCACCGGCATCGATCGCGTAGCCGCGGTCTTGGAGGACGTTACCGAGCGGAAGCGGGCGGAACGGGAGCTGCAGCGTTCGTTCCAGGAGTTGCACGCTCTCAATGCCCAACTGCACAACGTGCGGGAGGAAGAAAGAACCAAGCTGGCGCGGGAGCTCCACGACGAACTGGGACAGGCCTTGACGGCCATCAAGATCGGCTTGGCCGCGTTGCTGACCGCGCCTGACCGGGGCCAACAGCCGCAGAGTGTCGAAGCCATCATGGGTCTGGTCGATGAAACGATTCATTCGGTGCGCAGAATCTCGACCGAACTCCGGCCGGGAATCCTGGATCACCTAGGCTTGGTGGCCGCCGTGGAGTGGGCCGCGGAAGCGTTTCAAGCGCGCACGGGAATCCAGTGCAAGGTCGGCTTGCCCGGGATGAATCCGGCCATCGATCCCGCGGGGACTACGGGACTCTTTCGCATCTTACAGGAGACCTTGACCAATATCGCGCGGCATGCCGGCGCCACTCACGTGAGAATCGGCTTGTCCCAGGAGAGCGGCCATGTTTTATTGGAAGTTAGCGATAACGGTCGCGGCATCGGCGCAGACCAACTGTCCGGCTCCGGCTCGCTGGGCATCCTGGGAATGCGCGAACGCGCTATGCTGCTGAGAGGAGAGTTCAGCATCGCCGGCGATCCCGGAAGGGGCACCACCGTGCGCGTCCGCATTCCCTGCGCCGATCGCCGGCAGGCGGCCAGCCAGTGATCAGAATCCTTATCGCCGACGATCACGCCATCCTGCGCCGCGGCTTGAAAGAGATCCTGGTGCGCGAGCTGGAGGGCGCCGTCTGCGGCGAAGCTAACGATGCAACCGAGGTCCTTGCCCGGATTCAAGACGGCGACTGGGATTTGGCGATCCTGGACATCACCATGCCTGGTCGCAGCGGCCTGGATGTGCTGCGGGATCTTAAGGCCGCGCGGCCCAAGCTTCCGGTATTGGTCCTCAGCATGTACCCGGAGGACCAGTATGCCAAACGCATCCTGAGAGCCGGCGCCTCCGGCTACATGAATAAGGAAAGCGCCCCCGAAGAGCTGATCAAGGCAGTGCGAAAAGTGCTGGGCGGAGGCCGCTATGTGAGCGCCGCGCTGGCCGAAAAGCTGGCCTCCGACTTGAGCGCGGATACCGGCCGGCCGATCGAAGAAGCACTGTCGGACCGGGAGTTTGAGGTCCTGCGTATGATCGCCGCCGGCAAAACCGTCAGCCAGATCGCCGAGGACCTGCATTTGGGAGTGACCACCGTCAGCACCTATCGCGCCCGCATTCTGGAAAAGATGAATATGGCCACCACCGCTGAGTTGATGCATTACGCGCTGTATAATCACCTTATCGATTGAAATGTTCATTCGTGTAGGATAAATAACGACACGGCTGCGTTGCTCCGTACTACAAATAAATCCGATTTCAATCTCTTGCGCTGGGCCTCCCGCGAAATCGCAGAATGGGAACAGAAGAGGGCATTGGTGGGAGGGGCGTAATGGTACGGATGAACAATGGTGGGGCGCGCCGGACAAAAGTGACGCCCATAGATATTGCGGAAGAGCGTCATCGCGTGCGCGAATCGAAAGTGCAACTGGTATTGCTGGCTGAAAAGGTGGGGATGGCGGTCCCCCGAACATGTTGTCCGCATCGCGGCGAGTTCGCTTGTTTATCCTGCTCCGCGGACTGGCTGGTCGCCCGTCTGCGCCTCGCGAGCGGGCGCTGTCCACTGATCGTCTCGACACGGCACGCACGAGTGTGTGCGCCACAGAAATGCCGTCAATAGAAAAGCGCGATTCAGGTTTTCAATTCCTACCCCGTTAAATTCCGACCCCGTTGCGGCGTATTATCGCCTGAGTTAAACTGGGGAGAGGAATCCATGAAACCGAATTCAGATTCCGATATCCTTCTGGCGACCATCGCCCGGGAAGGAACCACGGTTTACTACCGCAAAGGCCAAGTGCTTTTCTCGCAAGGCGATGCATCGGATGCCGTGTTTTCGATCCTGAAAGGCAAAGTCAAGCTCACGGTAAACTCCAAACAGAACAAAGAAGCGATAATTGCGATTTTGACTGCCGGCGACCTGGTAGGCGAGGCTTGCCTGGTAGGCCAGCAGCCGGTCCGCCTGGCGACCGCATCCGCGATGAGCGAGGCTTCGTTCGTGCGCGTGCCGAAGCCCACCATGCTGCGTCTGCTGCGCGACGATAACGCGTTTGCGGGGCTGGTCCTGTCCTATGTACTCACCCGGAACATTCGGATTGAAGAGGACCTGGTGGACCAGCTTTTCAACTCCAGCGAGAAGCGGCTGGCGCGCGTGCTTCTGCTGCTGGCCAACTTCGGGAAGGAAGGCGGTCCGGCCGGGGTGATTCCCGATATCACCCAGGAGACGTTGGCAGGTCTGGTTGGCACCACGCGGTCGCGGGTGAGTTTTTTCATGAATAGATTCCGCAAACTCGGTCTTATAGAGTACAACCATGGAATTGAAGTCCACAATTCGCTGCTGAATATCGTGCTGCACGACTAACCCACCGAAGCCCAGGGCGTAGCCGGCGGCGGGTTTCCGCGTGCAACCTAATATCCTAAATCGCTATATTGTTAACATATTTTAACGCAATATTGCGGAGATTATGAGCAATTGTGAACAGACAAGACTGCTTTAACTTGGTTATTTAATTAGAATAGACCTGGAAACGAGCCTGATGGACTCGGCCAGTTTAACCCATAAGGGGGAATTTCATGGTTAAAGTAATGCGCAGCACCGCCACGGTATGCGATAAATTCGCGCCGCGCGATATCGGGCCGGCCAAACAGCGGGAAATAGCCGCATTGGCATACGATTTCTGGCTCGCACGAAGTTTTCAAAACGGATCGCCTCAAGAGGACTGGCTGCGAGCCCAGCGCGCAGTCTGCCAACAGCGGCTACGCGCCTGAGGGTAGACCGAGGGAAGATGGCGGAGCCGCCGATTGCTCCGGTTTGTTCATGTACGCCTTAAGTCAAGTCGTCCAGCCTGGCGAACTCGTTCAAGTTGCATTCGACTCGCTGCGCGAAGGGATCTGCGTGCTGGATCGTGACGGTTGGATCGTCGTGACTAACCGGACCTGGAGCCACTTCACCCAAGAAAACGGCCCCAGCCTGGGCCGCTGCGGGCCAGGCGTCAACTACCTGCAAGTCTGCCGGACTGCCAAGGGCCCGTTCGCGAAACGCGCCTGCGAGGCGGCCATCGGGATAGAGAGCGTGTTGCGCGGCGCAGATCCTCAATTCACTTTGGATTATGCCTGCCCCTCGGCTTCCCGGAAAGCGTGGTTCCGGCTGATCGCCCGGCCCTTGCGCCAGCCCGCCAGTGGCGCTGTTCTCTTGCACGGTGCTGGCGGCCAACGGGAATGTTCGCTACCAGAGCCCCGCATCGGAGGGCATTCTGGGGATCCGGCCCGAGGAACTGGTGGGCCGGCCGATCTTCGAATTCGTGCACCCGGACGACTCGGAGGCGGTCCGCAGACTCCTGCGCGCCTGCGTGCGATACGCGCATTGCAAGCATCCCTGCGAATACCGTTTCCGCAATAGAGACGGCTCCTGGCGGATGCTGGAAAGTATCGCCCGGAAACTCCTCTCCGATCCGGAGGGCGGCATTATTTTGAATTCCCGCGACATTACGCATCAAAAAATAGCCGAGAAGACCCTGCAGGCGAAGCAGGAAGCGCTGGTGCGCAGCCGCGAGGAGTTGGAGGCCCTGGCAGCCCGCTTGTTCCGCGAGCAGGAAGAGGAACGCCGCTGGGTGGCCGCGGAACTGAACGGCAGCCTGAGCCAACGGGTGGCGTCCATGAGCCTGCAAGCGGCACACATGCCAGGCCGCCAGGCCGCCGCGGAGCAATCTAACGTTCTTCAGGGGTGTGTAGCCAGCCTGGGCCGCGACCTGCACCATCTCGCAGGCGTTTTGTATCCGGCCACGCTGGACCACTTCGGTTTGGCCGTGGCCCTGCGCGAATGCTGCGCGGAATTTACCCGCGTCGAAGGCATTCCGGTCAATTACGTCCACCGCGGAATCTCCGCCCGCCTCCCGCGATCTACCGCTGCCACTTTGTATCGCATCGCCGAAGAAGCCCTCGCTAACGTCGCCGAACACGCACATGCGAATCGCGCTTGGGTGACGCTAAGCCGGACCGCGAAGGGTATCCGGCTGGCCGTTCGTGACGATGGCGCCGGTTTCGATCCCGCCGCAGTTGAGCCGGGAACGGGTTTGGGTGTGCTCGCCATGCGGGAACGCTTGCGGGCCGCAAAAGGGTCGTTATCCATCCGCTCGCGCCACGGCGCGGGGACCGAAGTTGTGGCGCTGGCTCCCCTATTGTCCGCCGGTAATCAACCGTGCGCCGCGATTCCGCGTAATGTAGTCGTAGATCCACTCAATCAGCACTAACAACCGGTTGTCGAATTCCACCAAATACATCAAGTGTACGAACAACCACACGAACCAGGCGACGGGTCCCGAGATATGCAGCCGGCCGAAGTAGGCTACGGCCTGGTTGCGTCCGATCGTGGCTAGCGTGCCCTTATCGAAATAGTGAAAGGGCGGGGGCGCCTCTGCGCGCAGGCGGGCCTGGATCGCGCGCGCCACGTAGCGGCCCTGCGCCATGGCCACGGGCGCCACGCCGGGCAGCGGTTGGCCGATCTGATGGCTGAAGTTGGCCAAGTCGCCGATGACGAAGATTTCGGGGTGCCCCGGCACGGTAAGATCCGGACCCACCACCAGGCGGCCGGCCCGATCCAACGGCGCACCGGTACGCTGCGAGACGATCTTCCCCAGGCCCGACGCCTGCACGCCGGCCGCCCACAGCACGGTCTTCGCCGGTATGCGCTCGACCGCGTCTCCGGTACGAACGGTGACGCCAGTGGGATCTAAATCGGTCACCGTGGTGTGGGTCCGCGTGCGCACTCCCAGGCCCGACAGGGCGCGCTCCGCCTTGACCGAGAGGTCCGGCGGGAACGATGGCAGTACGCGATCCGCTCCCTCCACCAGCAGGATGGCGGCCTCCGCCGGGTTGATACGACGAAAATCGTGGCGCAGCGTATCGTTGGCGATCTCTCCCAGTGCGCCCGCCAGTTCCACGCCGGTGGGACCCGCGCCTACAAGTACGAAAGTCAGCCACGCACGGCGTTCCGCGGCGTCCGGCTCGCACTCGGCGCGCTCGAACGCCAGCAGAATGCGGCGGCGTATCTCGGTGGCGTCTTCGATGGTCTTCAGTCCCGGCGCCAGGGGAGCCCAATCGTCGTGACCGAAATAATGCTGAGAAGACGAGCCGGGAGCCAGCACCAGCGTATCGTACGCGACCTCTCCGGCATCCAGACACAGACGGCGGCGTTCCACGTCGATGTCCCGCGCTTCCGCCATCCAGACGCGCGTGTTGCGCTGCCGGCTCAGCACGTGGCGCACCGGCGAGGCGATTTCGCCGGGCGACAGGCCACCGGTGGCAACTTGATATAACAGCGGCTGGAACAGATGAAAGTTGCGCCGGTCGATCACCGTCAGGTCGACGGGCGCGCGCTTCAACGCCTGGGCGGCGTACAAGCCGCCGAATCCCGCGCCCACCAGCACCACCCGGTGCCTGGAGGCGCAGGCTTCAGCCTGTGAAGTAGCGGCCGTCACCGCGATTGCGTCCTGGCCTGCTGCTGCATAGCCACCTGGCGCAGCAGGATGAAGGACGAAACGTTTTCCGATGTGAGCAGACCCACCAGCTTGTCCCCATCCATCACCACCGCGCTGACCCGCGTGCCCGACAAATCCTGCAGCACGCTGGAGAGCGGCGTGTCGGGCGAGACGCGGCGCGGATTGCGGTCCATGGCGGAGGCCACGTAAGCATCCGGGCCGTCGGTCAGCATGGCGCGCACCAGCGCGGCGCGGGTGAGCAGCCCCAGCACCTGATCGCCATGCATCACCGGGAAATCGTTCTGCGAAGTGGCCAGCAGCAGGTTGCCGGCGTCGCGGATGCTCTCTCCATGCGAGAGCGTGCGAAAGTCCGTGATCATGGCGGCGCGCACCGGAACGCCCGTGGTCAGCAGGCGGCCGCGCACCGCGGCGCCTTCCTGCGATGCGCCGATATAGATGAAAAACGCCACGAAGACTACGATGTAATTGGAAGACAGCAGGCCGTACAAGCCCAACATCGCGGCCAAGGCCTGCCCTGAGCTGGCCGCGATGCGCGTGGATTCCTCCTCCGGCTTGAACAGCATGAGCAGCGACCGCAGCACGCGGCCGCCATCCATGGGGTACGCCGGCAGCAGATTGAAGACGAACAGCAGGAAATTACCGGTGGCGATGCGCTGTGCCAGATTGGCGTCGGTGGGATCTCGCAGCAGCTCAACGGGTACGAACTGGTGCTGGGTGGCCAGCCAGGCGAAAAGGCCCGCGGCGATCAACCCATTCACCAGCGGTCCGCTGATGGCGATCCAGAATTCTTCCCGGCCTTTGGGTATGCGCTCCGGGCGCGATACACCGCCGATCGGGTACATGACGATCTCAGTGGTGCGGATTCCATAATGGCGTGCCACCAGGGTATGCCCCAGTTCGTGCAGCAAGACCGAGGCGAACAGCGCCAGCACGTACAGCGCGGTCATGGTTCCGGACTGCCGCTCGCCGATGCCGATGAAAAGCAGGAAGATCAGCAACATCACAAACGTGAAGTGGAAGCGCACCGGCACGCCAAAAACGCGCAGGACGCCCAGCGTGCCGGAACTGGCCGCCGGCTTGGGCTTCTCTTCGGATGGCGTCGCGTCAGGCATGTGGGAACGGAGAACTCCGTACCATTGTCGCGCGAAGCGTGGCGAGTTGCGGAGAGACCGCCCCCGCTGATAGAATACTAGTTTCGCAGTCTTGAGGAGATTCCTGTAACATGGCACGAATTTGTGAAGTATGCGGCCGCGGCCCGCAGTTTGGCCACCGCGTCAGCCACGCCCATAATGTCAGCAAGCGCCGTTGGAATTTGAATTTGCAGTCGGTCCACGCGGTGATCAACGGCGCTACCAAGCGTCTGCGCGTATGCACGTCGTGCATTCGCTCGGGTAAAGTCCAGAAAGCCGCGTAGGCAAGCGAGACCGCCCGCCCCATCACATCAGATAAACATCTCTTCGTCCTGCGTGGCGTGTTCCGGAGAATTCCGGTTGCCGCCTTGGGCATAGGTAGTGAAGGCTGCCTTGACGCCCGCGACAATGCCGTTGACCTCCTTAACAGGCTTCAGCACAGCGCTCTTCACGGCTTCGCTGGCATGTTCCACCTGCTCGACGGTGTCCTCCACAGTCCGATCAATCTGCGCGATCCGGACTTTGGCGCGCCCGTTGACGTCGTCGATCAAGCCCCCGATGCGCTCGGCCTGCTGGCGGGCGGTCTTGGCGATGACCAAAGTTTCCGCCGTGATGTCGGCCACGCGGGGACGGTTCTCTTCCACCATCTTGCCGGATGTCGTCAGGAACTTGTTGACTGCCGTGAGGAAGTCCTCGAAACGGTCCACCAGCGGCGCCAGCTTGGTCTGCGCTTCCTTGGCGGACTTTTGGGCTTCCTTTCCGGCGCGGTACACGCCAGCTAAAACGATAGCCTGCACCACAGAGGCGATGCAGGCCAGAAACACGGCTACCGCGACTACCCACCGGAAGACGTCTTCAGACATGGAGAACCCTCCCTGACATTGGAATTAGTGAGCTGCTTCCGTGGCAGGCGGCGGCGGTTGGTTCACCGCGTCGTGGTAAGCCCGTTTGCCGGCTTCCATGGCGTCGGCGATGGTCTCCTTCTGACGATTCAATGTCTCCTTGCTCTTGGACAGCAGATCGCCGGCTGAATCCTTTAGATCCGTGCCGCGTTGTTTGAGATAATCGGTACCCTCGCCGGTCTTATCCTTTATGAGTTGGCGGGTGTCCGCGCCGGACTTTGGGGCGAACAGCATACCGATACCGATGCCTACGCCCAGGCCCAGCAAGAAACTGGAAAATCCACTCTTCTCCATCAATTCCTCCTTACAGCGTCCATTATACCTTGCGTCGCCGGGACTTATGGTACATTGCTATACCATTAGGAAGCCCGCGGTATGAAAGATCGAAAACGCGCCCCTTTGGACGCCGCCGCGCTGTGGGAATACGCACTGAGAGTGCTGGCCGGCCGGGCGCACTCCAGCGGTGAACTGCGCGAGAAGCTGCGCGGCAGGGCGGAGCGCGCCGCCGATGTGGACCCCACCGTCGCGCGTTTGAAAGAATACGGCTATCTCGACGATCGGCAGTTCGCCGAGAGCTTTGCCGCGGCGCGCCTGGAAAACGAAGGCTTGGGCAAAGGGCGCGTGCTGGCGGACTTGTCGCGGCGGCGCGTGGCGCCAGCGGTGGCGCAACAAACCGTCGGGAAAGTGTACGAGAACGTCAGCGAGGGGTCTCTGGCGGAAGACTTCGTGCGGCGCAAGTTCCGCATGGCGTCCAAGGAGCATCTCTTCCAAGACGAGAAGCAGATGGCGAGGGCATACCGCAGACTGATACGGGCGGGGTTTCGATCGGCGACGGTAATCGCGGTGTTGAAGAAATTCGCGGGCAATCCGGAGCTGCTGGATGGTTTCGAGCCGCCGGAAGAAACGGCGGAAGAATAGCTATGCCCGTCTTGTGTCAGAGCGGGTTCCGCGCGAAGATGTAGTCCTCGACCGGTTGCCCGGCAATCAGATGTTCCTGGATGATCCGCTCGATGACTTCCGGCGTCGCCGAGCGATACCAGGTTCCATCGGGGTAAACGACGGCAATGGGACCCTGCTCACAAACGCGCAGGCAATTCGCCTTGGTGCGGTAAACGCAATGGCCGCCCGCCAGCAAGCCCAGCTCCGCCAAGCGGCGCTTCAGATACTCCCAGGATTCGAGCCCCACTTCTTTAGGCGCGCACTTGGGCTTGGTCTGATCGCAGCACAGGAATATGTGCCGGCGGATGGCGCCGATTTGCAGGCCTTGCGCGATTTGCACAAGGCGCTCGAGATCCATGACGGCTCCCTCTCTACTTTAGGTGAGGCCGCGGCTGTGTGCGGCGCGCCGCCGACATTTCACAGGCTTGGGCCTATCCTACTGTTATTCCGCGACCGGAGCAGCCACTGCCGCAGCCGCGGGAGCCACTGCTTCCGGCGCCTTCTTGGCAACGCTTTTCACCGCCTTCTTCACGGCTTGCTTGGCGGCGGGCTTGGGGGCTCGCTGGGCCTTATGGAACGCCGCCCACCGCTTCTTAGTGGCGGCGACGATACGCGCGCGGCCCTCCGCGCTCAGGACGCGCTCCGGAGGTTTAGGGGCGGCCGGCTTGGCCTTCGCGGCATTGAAGGCGGCCCACCGCTTCTTTTGTGCTAGCCCGATACGCTTGCGGGCGGCGGCGCTCATGGTCCGTTTCTTTCCGCCGGATGCCGGCGCGGGCGCGGCAGCCTTGCGGGAAACTGGCTGCCCTCCAAGGTGACTGCGCAGCTCGGCGATGCGGTGCTCAAGGGCGCCGAGCATATGCTGCAACCCAACCAGTGCAGCGTGAAGGAATTCCGGATCGTGTTTCTGAGTACGTGGCATTGCCTGATTATACTCCTTAACAAGCGGCTGTCCAGTGGTAACGAGTTGCTACAATCAAACGATGTCTCTCGTGGTGGTGGGTTCGGTGGCGTACGACGGCGTGGAAACGCCGCATGGCAAAGTGGACCGCATGCTGGGCGGGGCCGCCACATATATAGGGTTGGCGGCCAGCTACTTTACTCCGGTCAAGATCGTCGCGGTGGTGGGGGACGATTTCGCGCGCGAAGACGTGGATCTGTTGGCCGCCAAGGGCATCGATTTGGAAGGCCTGGAGCGCGTGCCCGGAAAGACGTTTTTCTGGGAAGGCAAGTACTCGCCCGATATGAACGAGCGAGAGACGCTACGCACGGACCTTAATGTATTCGCCGATTTTCAACCCAAGCTGCCGGAACGGTACCGCACGTCGCCATATCTATTGTTGGGCAATATACAGCCGGCACTGCAGCGCGGCGTGCGGGCGCAGATGGACGGCGTACACCTGGCGGGCGGCGACACGATGAACTACTGGATTCGCGACTACCGCGAGGAACTGCTGGAGACCCTGCGCGATTGGGACTTCCTGCTGATCAACGACAGCGAGGCGCGCATGCTCTCCGGCGAGCACAATCTGCGGCGGGCCGCCGCCAGGATTCTGGAGATGGGGCCGCGCACGCTGGTGGTGAAGCGCGGCGAGTACGGCGCGATCCTGTTCGCCAACGGCTGCCATTTCATGGCGCCGGGCTACCTGCTGGAAGACGTTTTCGATCCGACCGGCGCGGGCGATTGTTTCGCGGGCGGCTTCATCGGGTATCTCGCGGAGCGCGGCGTGAACGTGCGGGGCGGCGCGATCGATATGCAGGACTGGCGCCGCGCGGTGATCTACGGCTCGGTGATGGGCAGTTTCTGCTGCGAGCAATTCGGGGTGGACCGGTTTCGCACGT
>Ga0302326_10027025_pt1 | contig 11584 bp, 10 predicted proteins | sample Palsa_T0_3_FD_202264 | JGI IMG/M metagenome (GOLD analysis project Ga0302326, IMG submission 202264) | Peat permafrost microbial communities from Stordalen Mire near Abisko, Sweden - Palsa_T0_3 | ecosystem: Environmental > Terrestrial > Soil > Palsa > Peat permafrost | place: Sweden: Abisko...
ACGTGAACTGCTCGGAGGCGTTCTTCGTGCTGGACGGCACGATCACCTTCTGGCTGGACGAGGATTCGCTGACGGGCGGGGCCGGGGACTTCCTGCTGGTGCCGCGCGGGGCGGGTCACACGTTCGGCAACCGGGGCGCCGAGCCGGCCCGGCTGCTGGTGCTGCACGCCCCGGCCATGGACGCCTACTTCGCCGAGCTGGACGCGCTGTGGGCGGCGGGGACGCCGGCGCCGGAGGCCGAGCGCGAGCTGATGAGCAGGTACGGGATGGAGCCCGCCTGAAATGCCCCCCGGAAATGTCCCCGCCTTAAAATGTCAGAGGGCCGACGTAGGGTGCCAGCATGGTCGCTGCCGCATCAACCGAGGTCAGCCCGGACCAGCTCGAGACGTACCGCCGGGAGCTGACCGGGTACTGCTACCGCATGCTGGGCTCGGGATCCGAGGCCGACGACGCGGTGCAGGAGACCATGCTGCGGGCTTGGCGCGCGGCCGACGGGTTCGAGGGACGTTCGAGCGTGCGGTCGTGGCTGTACCGGATCGCCACCAACATCTGCGTGGACATGCTGCGCAGCCGGCAGCGCCGGCCGCTGCCGATGGATCTGGAGCCGGCCTCGCCGCCGCACCTCGAGGCCGAGCACGGCGACCCGGCCGACATCGCGGTGGCCCGGGACACGATCAGACTGGCGTTCGTGACCGCGCTGGAGCACTTGCCGGCCCGGCAGCGGGCCACGCTGATCTTGTGCGAGGTGCTGCGCATACCCGCCGCGGAGGCGGCCAGCACGCTCGGCACCAGCGTGCCGGCGGTGAACAGCGCGCTGCAGCGGGCCCGGGCCACCCTGGCCGCGCTACCGGAGGACCAGCGTCCGGTGGCGGTCGAGGCCGACCGGGCCGACCTGCTGGCCAAGTACGTGGACGCGTTCCAGCGTTACGACCTGGACGAGCTGGTCACGCTGCTGCATCGGGACGCGGTGAAGACCACGCCGCCATACACCTTGTGGCTCAAGGCCGCGCCGGACATCAGCCACTGGATGGCGGCATGATGGGTTTGTGAGCATTGATCCTTCTGGTGTCGGGCAGCCGGGGTTCGTGGGCCGGCACGGATTGGCCTCGCGGGAGCGGGAGGCCCTGGCGCAGGAGGTCGCGGCCTCGATCCGTTCGGCCGGGCTGCGGACCGTCCGGCTGGCCGTGGTCGACCAGCACGGCGTGCCGCGCGGCAAGATGCTGTCGCCCGAGGCGGCCATCGCGGCGATGTCCGACGGGCTCGATTTCTCCGGCGCGATCTACAGCCTGGACACCGGCAACCAGGTGTTCGTGCCCGCGTTCGCGCGGGGCGGCGGCTTCGGCATCGAGGAGTTCACCGGGTTCCCGGACGTGATGCTGGTGCCCGACCCGTCGACGTTCCGGATCCTGCCCTGGGCGGATCGCACCGGCTGGATGCTGTGCGACGTGTACTTCGGCAACGGCCAGCCGCTGCCGCTGGACGGGCGCGGGCTGCTGCGCCGGATGCTCGGCTCGCTGGCCGAGGCGGGGTACGACTTCCTGGGCGGGATCGAGGTCGAGTTCTACATCGTGGTCCTTACTCCGGGGCCGCTGTCGCCTGTCGACGCGGGATTCACGCCGCCGGCGCCGGCGGTCAGCGCGTTCGAGCGGGGGTACCAGTACCTGTCGGAGGTGCGGCTGGACGGCATGGGCCCGGTACTGGAGGCGATCCGCGACGCGCTCGACGGGGTCGGGCTGCTGCCGCGGTCGATGGAGGACGAGTGGGGACCGGGGCAGATCGAGGTCAGCTTCTCCCCCATCGCCGGCTTGGCCGCGGCCGATGCCGCGGTCCTGTTCCGCTCGGCGGTCAAGCAGGTCTGCCAGCGGCGCGGGCTGCTGGCCACGTTCATGTGCCGGCCGGGGCTGCCGAACTTCTTCTCCTCCGGCTGGCACCTGCACCAGTCCCTGCTGAACCGGCCGGACCGGTCCAACGCGTTCGCCTCCGCGTCCGGGCCGTTGTCGGACGTCGGCCAGCGGTACGTGGCCGGGCTGCTCGAGCACACGCTGCCGATGTCGGTGTTCGCGGCGCCGACGGTCAACGGGTACAAGCGGTTCCGGCCCTACTCTTTCGCCCCGGACCGGGTGACCTGGGCGGTGGAGAACCGCGGCGCGCTGGTCCGGGTCCAGGGCGCGCCCGGGGACGCCAGCAGCCACGTGGAGATGCGGCTCGGGGAGCCGGCCGCGAACCCGTACCTTTACCTGGCGGCCAACATCGCGGCCGGGCTGGACGGCATCCGCCGGAACCTGGAACCGCCGCCCCCGGTGTCGGCCGACCCGTACGCCGCCGAGGCGCCGCCGCTGCCCGGGTCGCTGAGCGAGGCGGTGACGGCGCTGGACGCGGACCAGTTCTACCGGTCGGTGTTCGGGGCCACGCTGGTGGACTACCTGGTCATGATGAAGCGGGCCGAGATCCGCCGGTACGAAGACGCGCTGGCCTCGTCGGCGGCCTCCGGCTCGGCTGATTCGGACGTTAGCGAGTGGGAGATGCGGGAGTACTTCGAGTTCTTCTGAGGTCCTTGGGTCGCATAAGACGCTGTACCAGGTGGTCGGGTCGGCGGGGACGGGCTGGAAGTCGTAGCGCAGGCCGTGGGCGCCGAGGGCGACCAGGCTGACCGAGGTGGTGCCCCACAGCCGGCCGTCGGGCAGCTCGCGGCGGGCGATGATCGCGCCCGGGTCGGTGTCGGACAGGCCGTCGCCGCCGGCCAGCGTGAGCCAGTCGCCCCAGGCGTCCTTGATCGTGGCCGCCGGGTCGGCGTCGGGACGGTGCGCGGCGAACTTCGGGCCGAAGTGCTCGGCCTTGGCGTCCTGGTGGGCCGACGGGTAGGTGTGGCCGGCGTTGGTGATGACGTGGGTGGTGCTGGGTTCGAGGCTCTCGAGGGCGGCGCGGGTGCCGTCCCAGCTCAGCATCAGCGCTTCGGCGGCGGGGATGACGTCGGCGCAGATCAGGAAGAACGGATCGTAGCTGGCCAGTGTTTCAAGCTGGTCGTGTAGGTCTTCCAGGGCGCCGGGGCCCTCGGCGGCCGCGCGGAGCGGAAGCTCGCCCCGGGACCGGCGGTTTTCTGGCGCCGCTTGCTGGCCTCGGGTGTTCAGGATGCAGGCGACGCGCGGGATCTGCGGGTGGACCGCCAGCCAGGTGCCGCCGGCCTGCTCGTCCCGCCCGCCGACCAGCGGCGATCCCGGCCAGTGACGGGCAGGCGGCAGCCACGGGCGGCCGGCGAACTCGTCGCGGAAACCCAGGAGCAGCAGCGGCATCGGTTCGGCGGGCGCGAGACTGACTACGACGGTGCACACGCACCGACGATAACGCCGGGAGGAGCTTGTCATGGTCATCGCGTTCGGAGCCGGCTGGCGGTTCGGGCCGGCGGTCGACGGCAGCAGCCTGCCCGGGTTCGACGACAGCGGTTTGGAGCCGGTGACGCTGCCGCACACGGTGGTGCCGCTGTCCTGGCAGGACTGGGATCCGGCCAGCTGGGAGCGGGTGTGGGTGTACCGGAAGCACTTCGACGCGCCGTTTGACGCTGGCCGGCGGGTGTTCCTCGACGTGGGCGCGGGCCTCACTCATTCGACGGTGACGCTGAACGGGACGCCGGTGGGCGAGTACCTGGGCGGGTACCTGCCGTTCAGCTGCGAGCTCACCGGCTTGCTGCAGCCGGCCGGGAACGTGCTGGCGGTGCGGCTCGACTCGACGTTCAACCTCAACGTGCCGCCGGACCGGCCCGCGCCGCAGGTCAGCACCTCGGTGGACTTCTGGCAGCCGGGCGGGATCTACCGGGACGTGCAGCTGCGGGTGGTGCCTGAGGTGTTCCTGGCCGACGTGTTCGCCAAACCGGTCAACGTCCTGGACCCCGCGACCCGGCAGGTGGTGGTGCAGGTCACGGTGGACGCCGCCGTGGTGCCGGCCGGGTCCGCGGAGGTGGAGGTTTCGCTGCTGTCCGAGGGCATTGAGATCGCTTCCGGACGGGTGCCGGTGGCTGTCGCCGGGCCGGGCCAGGCCACGGTGACCGTGACGCTGTCCGGGCTGGACGACATCACCTTGTGGGACATCGACCAGCCGAAGCTGTACCACGTGGTGGCGAGGCTGCGGGTGGACGGCCGCCGGGAGCACGAGTACCGGGTGCGGATCGGGTTCCGCGAGGCCACGTTCGCGCTGGACGGGTTCTACTTGAACGGCCGGCGGGTCACCCTGCTCGGCGTCAACCGGCACCAGTTCTTTCCGTTCGCGGGCGGCGCGATGCCGGCCCGGGTGCAGGCCAGGGACGCCGAGATCATCCGGCGCGAGCTGAACTGCACCATGGTGCGCTGCTCGCACTACCCGCAGTCGGAGGCCTTCTTCGACGCCTGCGACGAGCTCGGGCTGCTGGCCTGGGAGGAGGCTCCGGGGTGGGGTTACCTGGGTGACGAGGCTTGGCTGGAGCTGGCCTCCCGCGACATCGGGCAGATGATCGTCCGGGACCGCAACCACCCGTCGATCGTGATCTGGGGCGCGCGGCTCAACGAGACCCCGAACAACGTCCCGTTCTACACCAGCACCAACCAGCTGGCGCACAGCCTGGACGACTCGCGGCCGACGGCCGGCGCGATGGCCGGGATGCGCCTGACCACGGACTACGAGCAGGACGTGTTCGCGGAGAACGACTACTCCTCGGTGACCGACCCGGCGGGCGACAAGCAGCCGTCGCTGGAACCGCCGGTGGACGGGGTGGGCCGGCCGTACCTGGTCACCGAGGCGGTCGGCACGCTGTCCGGGCCGGCCCGCTTCTACCGCCGCACCGACCCCCAGGCTGTCCAGCAGGGCCAGGCGACCGCGCACGGGCGGGTGCACGCCATCGCCGCCGCCGACGACCGGTACTGCGGGCTGCTGGCCTGGTCCGGGATCGACTACCCGTCCGGCAGCGGCGGCAACATCTACCGGGGCGTGAAGTACACCGGGGTGGTGGACCTGTTCCGGGTGGCCAAGCCCGGCGCCGCGATCTACAAGGCGCAGGTCGACCCGCAGGTCAGGCCGGTCATCGAGCCCGCGTTCTACTGGGACTTCGGCCCGGTCTCGCCGGTCACCGCCCTGCCGGCCGCGATGATCTGCGCCAACACCGACCGGCTGGAGGTGTACGTGGGCGGGTCGCATTTGTGTACCGCTTGGCCCGACGCCGCCGACTACGGGGCGCTGGCCTACCCGCCGTCGTTCGTCGACTTCCGCGGCGTGGACGGGTCGGCGCTGCCGGACCTGCGGATCGACGGGTACCTGGGACCGGACCTGGTCGCGTCGCGGTCGCTGGCGTCCGACCCGTCGTTCGACCGGCTGTCGGTGGCGTTGGACGACCACGAGATCGACGGTGACGGGGTGGACGCGACCCGGCTGGTGTTCCGGGCGGTGGACCGCTACGGGGCGCCGCGGCCGTACGGCACCGGGCAGGTCGCGGTATCGCTCGAGGGGCCGGCCGTGCTGGTCGGAGAGAGCCCGTTCGACTTCGCGGCGGCGGGCGGGGTCGGCGCGGTATGGATCCGGTCGCGGCCCGGCTCGCCCGGCCCGGTCACGGTCACCATCAGCCACCCGACCCTGGGCCAGGCGATCGTCGGCCTGCGGGTCCGCGAGGCGCGCTGATCGCGGTCGGGCTCAGGTCGGGATCTTGACCCGGCCGACCGCCGTCTCGGCCAGGCTGCCCAGGTACAGCCAGCCGTCATGCTGCCGCACGCCCACGATCTCGCGGTAGGAGCCGGCCGGGCCGTGCAGCGACTGCAGGATCGTTCCGTCGCCGCCGACCCGGGCGACGAGCCCGTAGCGCGCCGCGGCGGGCTGCAGCCGTTCCGGGAGGCGCGCCGCGATGCGCCGCGGGGCCGGGTGCGGCATCAGCCGGTCGACCAGCGGCAGCCGCGGCGACGGGAACGCGACCCAGTAGCTGCCGTCGCCGGCCGGGGACATGTTGTCGGGCAGGCCCGGCAGGTTGGACGCGAACGGTTCGGGGCGGCCCGCGGCGGGGCCGGCGAGCGGGATGCGCACGATGTCGTACGCCGCGGTCTGCGCGACGAGCAGGAACGACTCGTCGGGCGCGAGAGCCACGCCGTTCGGGAAATACAGGCCGTCCGCCACCAGGTCGAGATCTTCGGCATCCGGGCGGTAGCGGAACACCCGGCCGTTCGGCCGGTGCTCGAGCAGGTCCTGCTTGTAGTGCTCGATGCGGAACCGCGTCGAACTGTCGGAGAAGTAGACGGTGCCGTCGGCCGCGACGGCGGCGTTGTTGGTGAACTTGAGCCTGCGGCCGTCATAAGCCTGGGCCAGGACGCGCGCGTGGCCGGTTTCCTCGATCCGGAGCAGTCCCCGGTAGGCGTCGCACACGAGGAGGGTTCCGTCGCGCGGGTCGATCTCCAGGCCGAGCGGGCGGCCGTGGGTGTCGGCGAACAGTTCGGCCTGGCCTGAGCCGGGGTAGGTGGCGGGCCAGCGCCAGATCCGGCCGTCTTCGACGCCGGCGTACAGCCGGCCGGCGGGGTCGAACACGACATCCTCGGGCCTGGCGCCGCCGGGTACCTCCCACCGCTCGACCCGGTCGAGCACCTGGTTGGGGGCGAGTTTGCCGGTCTTGGCCGCGGACGGCGGGGTCCAGGGCGCGGGGTCGGCCTGCGGGTCGGCCTGCTCGCCGGAGCGGTTCACGATGCTCCACCGGGCCCGGGTGATCGTTCCCGGCTGCCGCCATGGCTCGGGCTCCCCGACCATGTTGCGTAGCCGGCCGAGCGGGCCAGCCGACAGCTCGACGACGTCGCCGGGCGAGAGCCAGCGGCCGGTCTCGATCCCGCTGCAGCCCGGAACCGTGCCGAGCCCGATGACCGTGCCCGCTGCCAGTTGCTCGCCGGCGCTGGCGTAGGCGATGACGTCCGCCACCGAGTGCTGCATCCCGCCGGTACTCCCGGCGCCCCACCGCTCGCCGTTGACGCGGACCTCGGCGGTCAGCGCGTCCAGGACCGGGAGGAACTCCTCCGTGGTGACCACGACCGAGCCGAGCGCGGTGCCGAAGTCCTTGGACTTGGCTGGTCCCATGAGGCCCTCGACCATCTCGCGGAACTGCACGTCCCGGGCGCTGAAGTCGTTGAGCAGGACGAAGCCGCCGACCACGCCGAGGGCCTCCTCGCGGGTCAGGTCGGAGCAGTCCCGGGCGATGACGACCCCGACCTCGAGTTCGTAGTCCAGGGCCTGCGCGTAGGCCGGCCAGCGGACGGTCGCGCCGTCGCCGATGAACGTGGCCGGGTTGCCCTTGTAGTACAGCGGCTGCTCGTACCACAGCGGGCGGGGACGCAGCCGGGGGAACGGACGCCGGGCCAGCCGCTCGTAGCCGTCGGCGACCCGGCCCGCAGCGGACTCGCGCAGCCGCAGCAGGCCGCGGGCCACGCCGGCCATGTGCTCTTCCCAGAGCGAGCAGTCACGGAACGCGGTGGGGCGGAACGGCAAGCTGAGCAGCGGCGAGGCTGGCTCGACGGACGGCGTAGCCGTGGCGGCCCGTTCCTCGGCCAGCCGGTGGACTTGCTCACCCGCGCCGAGGAAGGCCAGCAGGTCGGTGCGGGCCGGTCCCAGCCGGTCCGCGCCAGGTACCGCTAGCAAAGGCACCCAGTCAGCTCCGCGCTGGACCGCCACGCTCGGCTCGCCAGCCGCGGTGCGCACCATCCCGAGACGCATGGCCACCTCCTTGTCTCCCCATCGTTCTTATCTAGGTTCCTCCGTTCCGAGGCACCCTGCCAGCGCCGGGCCGTCGGCGACCTGGCGCGGCTGTCCCCGTCCGCCTCCGAGTGATCCAGGAACCGTCCCCGCGACGTAACAGGATCGGGCGGGCGCCTGAGTCTGCCGCACGGATCAGTGAGTCAGGAGAAACTCATGGCCATCGGAGTGATCTTCAACTTTCCCGGCGGAACCACCGAGCAGTACGACGAGGTCTGCCGAGGCTTGAACAACGGCCAGCCGCTGCGCTCGCTGGCGGACTGGCCTGGTGGCGGCTGCCTCTCCCACGTCGCCGGCGCGACGCCCGGCGGTCTTAGCGTGCTCGACGTCTGGGAGTCACCCGAGAAATTCCAGGCCTTCGGCGAGCAGATGATGCCGCTCGTCCAGCAGGCGGGCCTCAAGCCGGACGAGCCGATCGTCTTTCCAGCACACAACTTCGTCAACCAGTAGGCCGCCGGAGCGGCGGAGGGTGCCAGCCGCGTCGCGCAAGTTCTCCCGGGCGGGGCCGCGGAGGTCGGTCAGTCCAGTGCGAGGGCTGACACCACCGCCAGTACCGCGGCGGCACGGCCCGGGTCCCCGGTGATGTACAGGTCGAGGCGGTCGGGGGTGGCCCGGTTGGCAGCCAGCCGGCAGAACCCGACCGCGTCGGTCACGATTGCCACCTGCGCGGCGGCCGGGCTGTGGCCGATCGGGATATCCCAGGTACCGCCGCCGGGCCCGGTCAGCACCAGGTGCACGCCGGTGGATTCTCGCAGGCCTTCCCGGGCCGCGGCGTGCGGGAGCAGCCGGGCCGCGGTCTCGGTCATCAGGCTCAGCGTGGACGGGTCAGGCACTGCCAGGGGCAGGCCGACTACCTGGCGGATGTCGTTGTCGTGGATCCACAGCTCGAAGGCCCGGACCACCAGCAGCATGCCCAGCGGCAGCCGCATGCCGTGGACCGCGACTTCGGCGCCGGGATCGCCGGCGGCGTGGACAAGATCGAGGGTCCGGCCGGTCGCACGCCGCCACTCGGCCCGGGTCTGCGCCGGGGGCCGCCCGGCCTGGCGGTCCGCCGCGGGCTGGGTCGATTCAACGTGGCCGGCCTGGGCCACCCGCGGGTCCCCGGCCAGGCCGCGGTGCACGTCTTCCTCAACCCCGGTCAGGTGCCCGACCAGGCCCTGAACGTCCAGGCCGCGCAGCGCCGACCTGCGCCAGTCCTCAGCCTGCAGGACGCCGAGCATCCCGTAGAACGCGTCGGCCGCCCGGCTGAACGCCTCATCGGGAGCGATCTGCGGAGCGGCCGGCTCCGGCCGGCCGGCCGCGCGGGCTCGCAGCGACGCGGCCAGGACACGGTCGCGCAAGCCATCGGGCAGCGCCGGGCTGCGCTCTGCCGCCGTCATGATGACTCCAGCAGCTGGCGGTCCACCATGGTTTCCAACTTGGCCAACGCCAGCCTGAGCCGCGACTTGGCCGTGCCTTCCGGGATCCCGGCCGCCTTCGCGGCCTCCCGGCAGGTCAGTCCCCGGAAGTAGGCCAGCTCCACGATCCGGCGCTGGCTGGCGGGCAGCATCTCAACGGCCGCGCGGACTGCGGCGGCGGCTTCGGACGCCATCATCTGCTCGTAGGGTGAGGGGTCCGGCTGCCCCGGTTCCAGCCGGCTACTGCGCTCCTGCCGCGCCGCCCGGCGCAGCTCGCTGCGGACCAGGTCCACCGCCCGGTGCCGGGCCTGCATGGTCAGGTAGCCGCGCAATGATCCGGCGGCCGGGTCGTACCGGCCGGGATGGCTCCACAACTCGACGAACACATCCTGTACAACGTCCTGCGCGGCCGCATGGTGCCCAAGGACGCGCAGCGCGCCGCTGTAAACGGCCGGTGCCAGCCGGTCGAACACCTCCGCCAGGGCAACATGATCTCCGGCAGCCAGCCGCGCCGCCAACAACGCGTCCGTACCCCCCACCTCAAGGACGCTAACCCTGGTTAGGGCCACCGGGCAAGACCCAACCCCCGGCCGGTCGCAGACCAGGTCATCCACGGGGGAGCGTGTCGCGAGCACTGGTCTGTTTCGCTAGCTCGCCAGCGCCCTCGGCTGGTCCAGTCCCAGACCGTTTCGTTGGCCGGGGCCGGCTGGCCGAAGTCGATAAACGGCGGGAAGAACTCCTGCTGGCGGTCCTTGAACCACCGGTCGAGCCGGCAGGACCCGCCCCCGTCGGTGGCGGATCAGGACGAGTCAGCTGACCGAGTCGATCCAGTCGAACACCCGCGCGTTGATCGGCACCGCCTCCATGATGTCCAGCACGGGGACGATATGGAACTCCATCAAGTCGGCGAACGTCGCGGTCGCCTCCAACGTGGCGGCCGCGCTGTCGGCCTCGGCGATGAACATTCCTCCCGTGCCATCGGCCGTGGCCCAGTGACCCTGGAAGGAGAAGCCAGCCGGAGGCTTCCAGGCCTGGAAACGATTGAGCCCGATCCGCTGGTCAACGCCTGCACGGAACCGGTAAGTGCCGCCTACGAGCATCGAGGTGCTCCTTTCCTGCGGGATCCTTCGTGAGCTTCCAGATCAGGTACGTCACTGGAGTGCCACCCGGATCAGTGTTCAGCGTGCCGCTGGCGACGGTAGCGGCGTGCGCTGCGCCGGGCGGCCAGCCGCATGATGGCCGGCGGAGGCTCGAGGCCGAGCTGGCGGAGCATGCCGGGGACGTCTTCCTGGTGCCATATCTCGGCGAGCTTGCCGTCGTGCGCTCGGAAGATCTCCTGCCCGGTCATCGTGACCGGCCGACCGGTCGGCGGCAGCCCGAACAGGTCGAACGTGCCGGTGTTGGTGCCAGTCATGGTCCAGCGGCCGACCACGAACTGCCCATCCGACATCACGACGTCGGCGGTGAAGCGCAGATCGGGAAATGCCCGGCGGACCATGGCGACCGCCCAGTCGTGCCCCTCGAGACCGGCGGGCTGGCCGGGGTAGGGGTTGTGGTCAATCAGGTCCTCGGCCATTAGCTCGCTGGCCACGTCGGTGCGGCCTTGCCCCCAGACCTCCGACAACCACCGCCGGTACATCGATTCCAGCTCGGGCGCGTCCATGGATGCACAATACTCTCATTGAGAGTATTTTCAAGAGGTGCCCGCGCTGACGACCACGTCCTACGCCGTCCTGGCCCTGCTCGCCCTGCAGCCCTGGACCACCTACCAGCTCGCCAGGCAGATGGAGCGGAGCCTGGGATGGATCTGGCCGCGGGCGGTGTCCCGGCTGTATGAGGAGCCAAAGAAGCTGGTCGCCGCGGGGCTAGCCACCAGCCGCCCGGGGGCGACCGGCCGACGACGCAGCACCGTGTACACCATCACGCCGGCCGGCCGCCGGGCGCTGGCCGACTGGCTCGGCGAGCCGGGCGCCGGGCCGGTGCTGGAGTGCGAGGCCCTGGTCAAGATCGCCTATGCCGATCAGGGAACCCGCGACGGGCTGCTGGCCAACCTGGCGGCGCTCATCGATGACGTCACCGCCAAGCTGAGCTTCGGTGAGATGATCGCGGCAAGCTACCTAGAGGGCCGCGGCCCGTTTCCCGACCGCCTGCCGATCAGCGGGCTGATGTGGCGGTTCCTGTGGGAGTACCACCTGACCGTGCTCCGGTGGGCCCGCTGGGCCCGGGACCAGGTCCAGGCCTGGCCCGAGGACGTGTCCCACCTTGACGCGACCGCGGAATTCGACCGGATCGTGTCCGCGGCCGGCCGCCCCTCGGCGAACTGGTGACGCTGGGTACGCAGGCCGAGACGAACCAGCCGTGCGCTGGAACAACGGAGTTCGGCGGTATTACAGTTTCGCCGTGGGGGCGTTGCCCGCGGCAGACATCCTGGTCGGCCGGGATGCCGAGCT
>Ga0302326_10027026_pt1 | contig 11584 bp, 9 predicted proteins | sample Palsa_T0_3_FD_202264 | JGI IMG/M metagenome (GOLD analysis project Ga0302326, IMG submission 202264) | Peat permafrost microbial communities from Stordalen Mire near Abisko, Sweden - Palsa_T0_3 | ecosystem: Environmental > Terrestrial > Soil > Palsa > Peat permafrost | place: Sweden: Abisko...
GCCGGGAATGAGAGACCTTATGGCAAACACATTCGGCACCGATATTTTGATTCAGGCGAAAGACCCCATGAAAGCCGCTGCCTTCTATGTCAAAGAACTCGGCTTTGAGATCACAGATAAGAACCCGAAAATGGTGGCCCTCCACGGCAAACATATCAATTTGTTCATCGAGCCCGGCCCGCCTCTGGGGCCGGTCTTGGAAGTTACCGTGAAGAGCGTGAAGAAAGCCAAAGCGAATCTCAAGAAAAAGGGCTGCCGTGTGGTAAAGGATGAGCCCGATTTTCCCCGATGCTACATGAAAGATCCCTACGGGCTGATTTATAACCTGACCGAGTGAGTGGGGCCTCTGAGAATCGAGTTCAGTGGCCGCGAACTTCCCCATTCCAGGTACCGGTTACTAGGTACTAGGTACTAGCTACTGCCCGGGAAGCGTCCCTGAATCCACGCCTCCCACAGCGGTGTCTCACGGGCGACAGTCCCCGCCGCCCGTTCTCCATAGAGGTAGAAGCTGAGCGTGACCATGCTCTGTCCGCCGAAGTTGACGGCGCCCAGCGCGGCCACGCCCGGCCCCGACTTGTCGAGCCGCAGCAGCGCGTTGTACGGACTCTGGCTGACGTGCTCCACCACGCCGCCCAGCTCCGGCACGCCCGCCGGCATGCCAGCTGGGACCGCCCAACGCTGCCCCGCGCTCACGCCCTTCAGCCCCAAGGCCGCGGTCAGCGTCTCCCAGGCCTCCGCTTCCGTTCCCGCCGCGGGAGCCATCCACTGCATCATCGCCGAGCGTTGCCCACGGAAGTGCGTCAGATAGATCTTCAGAATGCGGAAATATCCCGGCCATCCGGATTCGGTGCCTTCCAGCTGGTTGTCCCAGTCGTCCGTCTCGGCGAAGAGGCTATGCACGATGCGGACTACGCACATGCCTCCTCCGCGCGCTTCGACCGTCCACTCGTCCGCGATGACCGGCGAGCCAGGGGCCCAGCCAGGAGCCTCGGCGGTAAACCTCCGCGGCGGATCCCACGTCGTCACCGCGGAACTCGACTCCATGCCCGGCCCGAAGTTCAACTTCACCGCAACCGGCTTCCCGTCGCGCTCCTCGAACTCAGTCGGCACGAACCACGACGAAATCCCCGGCCCGGTGGCAATGGCCTGCCAGACTTCCTCCGGGGTGCCCGGCACCTCAACTTCGACCTGCACGGAACGGCGTCCGGATGCTTCTTTCTTCACGCTCATGATGATGCTTTCTCCTTGGGATGGGACTTGGGATCAGATTTCTGCGGCAGAGGGTGCGCCACCACCACCAGGCGATGCGCGCGGCCGCCGGGGGCGGATTCATCGTGGTACTTCGCAACCAGTTTCGTGATGGCCTCGGCGAGTTCGTTGCTGAAAGCCGCCCGCTCCGTCGCCGACCGGAAGCGCACCTCGGTATCCACTGCCAGCGTCGCCAGGCGTTTGCCCGTCTCTTTCGCGCGGCGAACCAGATCGCCCACCTCGCGGACCACCCGTGCGCCCAGCGCAATGAGATAGCTCGCGGACAGCCGATCGATTTCCCGATTCGGATCCGCGGCGACCGGACCCAGGGCGCTCGGCGAAACCACGTACGAAGTAGCCGTCGCCACCAGCAACCGTTCCGTCAGCCCGCCCCACTTGCGTTCCTCGGCCAGCCGCACCAGCCCGTGCGCCTCCAGCCCGTGCAGGTAGTAGTTCACTTTTTGCCGGGTCAGCCCAACCCGCGTGGCCAGCGTCGCCGCCGAGGCGGGCACCGCCAGCTCGGAGAGCAGCCGCCCCCGAATAGGCTCCAAAGCCGCCGTCGCCGCTGCCGGATCGTCGATAACTTGGAGGTCAAGCACGAGAAGACGGTACCATTGACAATTTTTCTTGTCAAGGAGGTTCTTGTCAAGGGTGGCTTGTCTGCCGTAGGCATAGACTCGGAGGTGCGGCGTCGGCTTCCGCGAACCACTCGATCCGTCGGCGGTACGCGTTGAGACGATCGGCGTTGCACCCGGAGGTGCGTTACACATAGCATATGGAGGACAGCCTTGTTCTAGATATTCTGCCTGACGACTCGCTTAGTCACGAACATGGGAGGCTATTTAAGCCTGACTCCCCGGATGAGCACTGCGTTTTTAGTGGTCAAGGCATAAGCTTGGAGGGCTAAGCCATCTTGTTCGAGGAAGCGTCATTTAGGCGGACTCTGCGTTCCTTGCGGCCCTGGGTTTGAAGCTCCACAGCTTCTTCTCGCGATTCAGTCGAGGCTTTTTCTTATGGACCCCGCCGCATGCTCCAGGCAACGAGGTATCCGCTGATGCGAATGATTTTTCCTGTACTAGCCTTAGCCCTTGGCGTCGGCCACCTTGCCCTGGCGCAGGTGAATCCGCATTGGACGCCAAACGATCCCGAACGTCCGCTGCCACCCGTGATCGAAGCTGGAACGGCGAGCACCCAGGATGCGCCGGGACGTCCTCCGTCCGATGCCATCGTATTGTTCGATGGCAAAGATATTTCCCTTTGGGCGGGCGAAGATGGTCAGCCAGCAAAGTGGAAAGTGGCGGATGACTACATGGAAGTGGTCCCCCACAGTGGTTACATCCATACGCGCCAGTCATTCGGCGACTGCCAATTGCATGTGGAGTTCGCCGAGCCTGTGCCTCCGGTTGGCTCAGATCAGGGACGCGGGAATAGTGGGGTGTTCTTGATGGGTCTCTACGAAATCCAAGTGCTGGATTCTTATCAGAACAAAACCTACGCGGACGGTGAGGCCTCGGCGGTGTACGGGCAATTTCCGCCGCAGGTAAATGCTTCGCGCCCGCCGGGAGAGTGGCAGACCTATGACATCATTTTTCACAGTCCGCGTTTTGATAAAGATGGCAAGGTGCTGCACCCGGCGCGGGTTACTGTTCTGCACAATGGAGTTTTGGTGCAGGACAATGTGGAACTGTCGGGCCCTACCGCTCACCACGATCGGCCTCCTTACAAGCCGACGCCGGACAAGCTGCCACTCAGCCTGCAGGATCATGGCAATCCGGTGCGCTTCCGGAATATTTGGATTCGTGAACTTGGCGAGGGGCAGTAGTTTTTTCCCACAATCAGGACGAAGCCGGGTCACACCGAAAATTTCGGGTCGCCTTCGAGAACCAGCATCTGGAGTTTGGGCGTTTCGCCGTTTTCCCAACGGTAGGTTCGAAACTTAACGCGATAGTTGAGTGCGCCTCCATCCGGGCGGCTGCTACGTTCGATGGGGCGGGGAATGCAGACGAATTCGGTCTCGATGAATTGGCTTGTCGCGTGAACTACCGAGTAACCGTGGCCTCCCATATCGACAAACGACAGATGGGGCGACAATTCGGGATTCGATTTGGCTCGAGCCTTCGCGATGTCGCCGCTCTGCGCGTACTCAAGGCAGGAGCGCACTCCGTGCCGAACGAGCAGGTTCAAGGTGGGCTGCGGAGTGTGATCGTCCGGCCCTTCGCCCACGTAGAGCGACCGAAGGGGATGGTCTTTCGGCAAGAGGTGTTCCAGCGCTTCAACTATTCCTGGAGCGGAGATTGAGCCGGTCACAAAAGCAATGCCAACGGGAACAAAGGGCTTCGGGGGGAGGGACTTTGCAGCCAATCCTGCCCAAAAGCTGTGACGATCTCCTGCGATCGTGACGAAACCAGTGATTGAGTTGGATTGGACGAAATCATAGATTTCGCCGCGCTCAACATATGCGGTACCGTGATCTCCCAGCGGTGAGGTCGCGTAACCGCCGACGGGCCAGGGCTTCGCGATTCCGGGCGGCAGGTTTTGCAGATCGGCACGCATGTCAAGCGTGGCTGTGGTGTTTCCCCAAATCTTCCAGGTCGCCTGCGAGTTGCGCAGGCGCTCGAGAAACCACGCTTTCTGCTCGGCGCCAAGAATTGTCTGAGCGGGACGGTCCTGGCAGAAATTTGCTATGTCCACGCTGCCGAAGCGGATCGATGCGGGCGGCCGGCCGCTATTGTAGGTTCGCCCTGCATCCAGGACTTCTATGGCTTCTTCCGGCATGAACTCGGGAAAGTCATCGCTCGAAAGAGCTGCGGCTTCGGGCCGATCGGTAGGTTCCTCGGAACGATAGCTGCGCTGGTCGGTGACGATCAACTCCACGTTCCGCCCCCAGCGCAAGGCGCGGTATCCCGTAAGGCTGCCGATGGCGGCAAGATTATTCGGTTCCTGACCGAGGCCGTGTTCGTCGAAACGAGTAACCGGCGTATCGATCACCTGCGGCGGATTGAAGCGATCAAGCGAGGACCCGCTCGGTTTCGTGATCCGCGCCGGCTGGTATTCGAAGAAAGCCTGATTAGCCGCTACCTTGCGGGTTTGCGCCGGCAGGTTCTTTCCTTCAAATCTTTGCAACGATTGCCAGCCCAGCCAGCTGAACTCGTGGTTGTCCCACATGTTCACGAAGGGCCAGCGTGCGCGCGCGTCCTGGAGATCGGGATCGCTCAGATAGGCGCGATAAACCGCGCGATAGTCTTCGACAGTAGTCGGGATGTGAAAGTCGCGGATCTTTTCGCCATGCGGATAGCGAACGATATCTCGCAGGCGACGATCGTACATGCCTTGCGGACGGTCCTCCGGGTACCAGACAAGTTCGTAGATGAAGTCGCCGAGGTGAAGCACGAAGCCAATTTGCTCCGCTGCGGGAGCGCGCTCGTCCTCGAAGATCATTCTCCGGTAGGCGTTCTGCGCACCGTCGTTGGCATTCTGGCAACTCACAAAAACAAAACGAATCGGTCTTGCATCGTCGACCTCTGGCGCTGTGATCGTTCGGCCGATACGGCTGCCGAAACCTTCGGGGCCAGTGAAGCGGTACCAATACACACGGTTGGGCTTGAGCCCGCCGACCAGCACGCGGCAGGTCCAGTCGGAGGCTGCAGAAAGCGGAGCTGCGGCCGTCGCCACCACATGCCTGAACACTTCATCTTCAGCGACCTCCACGTTTAGCTTTAGAACGAAGTTCTTGCCGGTCTCTTTGGCTGTCGGCGGACGGCGCGTCCACAACAGAACGCTATTGCTGTTTGGATCTCCCGATGCAACTCCTTCAGGGAAAAGATCGCGGCGTTCACGCCACGCAATGCGGGACTTTGCTCCGGACGAAGTGCCCCAGGCCGCGCTCGCGCCCATGGCAGCCGCCATTGCCAGGAAAGAACGTCTGGTGATGTTGGACATCGATTCGGATCCTTACTTCGAGAATATATATGAGACTACCACCGAGCTTTGGGCGCGGCGCGGCGAATCTGTTGTGGTAACTTAATGGTCCGAGAGCATCTTTACAGAGGAAAGTTTTCAAGGGAGCGCGCTTGCGGAAGACTCGAATCGCTTTATTCGTTCTTCTATCTTTTCTGATCCTCGCAGGCTTCACGCTGGCGCAGGATCAGCCGGCCGTGGATTCCTCCGTCCCACCCCCGCCGCACGCCAAGCAAATCCATCTCAAGCACATTCTGGTGATCGGTGAAACCAGGGGATTTGAGCATGATTCGGTTTCGGATGGGATGGTGGCAATCTACAATATGGGTCACGACAGCGGTCTCTGGGATGCCACGCTGCGCACCGATACCGAGCTCATCACGAAGAAGGACCTGGGAAGAAACGCGAAGAGCCTCGATTACTTCGATGCCCTGGTTTTCGTGAGCACTACCGGCGAACTCGATCTGGATGACAGCCAGAAGAAAGACATGATGTCGTTCATCGAGGATGATGGGAAGGGTTTTGTCGGGGTTCACTCTGCCCTTGACACAAATTACAAATGGCCGGAATACGGCGAGATGATCGGGGGATGGTTCGACCAGCATCCCTGGTCCACGTTCAATGCGCCGATCCTGAATGAAGACCCAAGCTTTCCCGCGGTCCGTCACTTTCCCAAGGCGTTCGTTAAGTACGACGAGATCTATCAGCCGAAGGACTGGTCGCGCGATAAGGTCAACGTTTTGCTGAGTCTCGACCGCACGAAACTTAACTATGCAAATAATCCGCGCGTGCACCGGGCGGATCACGATTTCGCCGTGGCGTGGGACAAGATGTACGGCAAAGGCCGCGTTTTCTATTCGACCCTCGGACACACGGAAGAGGCCTGGAACGATCCCGACATCCGCAAGATGTACTTTGAAGCGATCAAGTGGGTGATGGGCATGACGGAAGGCAGTACAGCTTCTCATCCGCGGCCGCAAACGCCTGGCAATGAACACTGAGCTCGGAGCAAATGCTCTATAGGATGAATCTTCTTCGTTTGGTCTTGCATGGGAGTGCGCTGCTGGCAGGACTGTTGCTGGCGAGCATCCCGGCTTTCGCGGCGCAGGCGCCAACGCATAACACCCCCGCCCCCGCCAGGCAAAGTGGCGCAGCCGCGCCCCGACCATACCCACTCGCTTTGGTTCAGAGCGGGGGCCTTGTGTTCCGGCAGCATTGCTCTTTTTGTCATGGCCGCGATGCTGGCGGCGGAGAGAGTGGGCCGGACCTTACGCGCTCCAAGCTGGTGGCCGCAGACGTAGGCGGAGAAAAGATCAGCGCAGTTGTGCGCAATGGACGCCCCGACAAGGGCATGCCACGCTTCGACCTCTCGTATCAGGAGATCGCCAGCCTGACCGCCTTTATCCACACTCAGCAGAACAACGCGCTCACTAGAAAAGGCGGACGCAAAGGCGTGGACGTCGCCGATCTCCAAACCGGAAATGCTGAGGCAGGTAAGCAGTACTTCGACGGTGCCGGGGGATGCGCCGGCTGCCACTCGCCCACCGGCGACCTCGCCGGAATCGCATCGCGTTACAGAGGCCTTGAGCTCGAGGAGCAGATGCTGTATCCGAGACAAGCGAAATCCAAGGTTGCGGTAGCACTCGCTTCCGGCCAAACGATCGCGGGCACGCTCGCCTACCTCGATGAGTTTACGGTTGGGGTGATTGATCCTGCGGGTGTGTATCGATCATGGCGCACCAGCGATGTGCAGTACAAGGTCGACGCGCCCGTAAATGCTCACGCGGATCTGCTGAGTAAGTACACGGATGCCAACATTCACGACCTGATGGCATATTTACAGACTTTGCGCTAGGCGCTGGTTTCTCTTTCCACACCTTGGTTGGAGAGGTTGACTGATCGACATGAATTCTCTGAAGACGGCGGTTCTTGCCGTGTGCGCAATGATCGTGGCCGCGCCGGTCTCGATGCTGGGGCAGGGAGTCGACCAGCAAATGCTTGTGCACCCGCCGGCCGATAGTTGGCCGGGATATCACGGCGACTATTCCGGCAGACGGCATAGTACTCTCACCCAGATCACGCCGCAGAACGTGAAAAATCTGGGTCTTGCGTGGGCGTTCCAGACGGACCAGCTTGCGTTAATAAAATCCTCGCCCCTGCTGGTAAATGGCATTTTGTATTTCACTGTGCCGGAAAATATTTGGGCGGTCGATGCACGGTCCGGCCACCAGATCTGGCATTACACCTATCCGCCGAGCCAGGGGGAACACATTGGGCATCGTGGCGTGGCGATGTACAAGGGATATATTTTTTTCTTATCTCCCGATGCACACCTTGTATCGCTCAACGCCAAAGATGGAACAAAGCGCTGGAAAATCTCGGTTGCAGATGTAACCAAGGGTTATTGGACCAGCATGGCGCCCCTCGTCGTTGGGAATCGCGTGCTCATTGGGGTTTCCGGGGACTTCGATAACCTTACCGGCTACATCCGCGCGATTGACCCCGAGACCGGAGCAACGCAATGGCAGTGGAATTCCACTCCTCCGGCTGGAACCCCCAATCAAACCACCGGTGGAATGACGTGGATGACCGGGACTTATGATCCCGATCTCAATCTCGTGTATTGGGGAACGGGAAACCCAACTCCCGTACTGAAGGGTGCGACGCGGCCGGGCGATGATCTCTACACCTGCAGCATCGTCGCCATAAATCCGGACACGGGCAAGCTGGTCTGGTCCTTCCAGGCTTCTCCGCACGATACGCACGATTGGGATGCCGTCGAGACTCCGGTGCTGGTCGATGCAGACTTTCATGGCGAGCCGAGGAAGATGCTGATGCAAACCTCGCGCAACGGCTACTTCTTTGTTCTCGACCGGACCAACGGAAAGAATCTCCTGACCGCTCCCTTCGGTCCCGTGAACTGGTCGCTTGGTGTGGATGCTCAGGGCCGTCCGATTCCAAATTCCGCCAAGGAGCCGGCGCCCGATGGCCGCTTGATCGCACCCGACGAAGGCGGCATGACGAACTATCGTTCCCCCAGCTTCGATACGAAGAATGGTTTGTTTATTGTCGATGCCCACCCCAGCTACGGTATTTATTTTGCTAAGGCCGCCGATGGCGTTTACGGCTGGTCAGGTGCTGACTACGGGGTCTGGGGCAAGGGCGTAATCGAAGCCATCGATTACCAGACCGGCAAGATCCGTTGGAGCCATGAGGTTGGTCCCGGAGGCTCGGGCTCGGGAGTGCTGACGACGGATTCAGGGCTCACCTTCACCGGCGACGCTCAGGGCAACTTTCTGGCGCTCGATTCGAGCGACGGCAAAACGCTTTGGCACGCAGGCTCAGGCTCGCATATCGTGAGTTCTCCAATCACGTACGAACTCGACGGTCGCCAATACCTGCTGACCAGCAGCGGCGGGATACTGTTCGCGTGGGCACTTCCGCTAGCCGAATGAATGTATTCAAGTGCAGTGCATTTCGCCGCGAAGGCAGTGGCTTGATTCGCACGGGCTATGGATCTCGCCAATCGGGAGGATGGAGCGGAATTGCTAATGGAAAAAGATGCCGCATATTGGATCGAAAAGTTAGCGCTGAAGCGGCATCCCGAGGGCGGATACTATCGGCAAACGTACCGGGCCGATCTGCTGTTGGCCCGGGAGTCTCTACCTGCGGAGTTCCCGGGACCGCGGGCGGTGTCGACGGCGATTTACTTCTTGCTCGAGGGGAAAGATTTTTCGGCCTTCCACCGCTTGCGGTCGGACGAACTCTGGCACTTCTACGCGGGAGGATCGCTGGTTGTGCACGTGATCGAGGAGAATGGTCCGTATTCAGAGATTCAGCTTGGGAGTGATCCTGAAGCGGCCGAAGTGCTGCAAGCGGCGGTGAAGGCGGGATGCTGGTTTGCCTCGCGGCTAAAGGATTCGCAGTCGTTTGCGCTGGTGGGATGCACTGTGGCGCCGGGTTTCGATTTTGAAGACTTTGAATTGGCCAAGCGAGATGAATTGGTGACGCGCTATCCCGAGCACCGGCAATTGATTCACAGGTTGACCCGGCAGTGAAGTGAAAGCAATCGTGCAAAAACCATCGATTTGCGGTCGCAACTCGATCTAATGCGTCTCCGCTTGAGCGGATTCGTGCGCAAGGTGCTGGTAATTCAGGATTGCGTTGAACACCATCGCGTAAGTGCCGATGGTCTCGCCACGATAAATGGGGTTGTTGGCAAACAGCAGCACGTTTCCCTGGCCTAGGTGCGCGTCCACCACGATGGCGTGCTCGGCAATCGATGAAGCCTTGTCGAGCAGGCCATCGAGCAAGAGTGTCTTTGAATCTGAGAAGCGCAAAATGACATCCGGCCGGCTCTGAACCGGAATCACCTGCGGGTTGTTGCGCCTCTGTTCCTCATCCAGCTTCTTCGGCTCCCAGGGTTGCTGCTTCACGAGCGGCTCCGCCTCGGCGATCTTTCGGCCTTGCGGCTGATCGCCATCGTCGATACTGCCGCGACCGGTCGGACGCTGCTCGTAAGGGTCTTTGAACGCGTTCTTCGATGCGCGGCCGCGGAGCGTGTTGCTGACGTTGAAAGCCATCCCATCGGCGCTGATGACGGGCACACTGGTTCCATATCCAAAAGCCACCGGATTGCCCGGCGAGACGAATACAGTGTTGAGCACGGTGCCGACGACACGAGCGTCGTCGTGGGGAGCGGTGCTGACGCCTGGGGCAAGACCGGTTTCGATGGCAAACTGAGCGGTGTCTTCGCAGGTGATCAAGAGCCCGCCTTGCTCCACAAACTTTTTCAGATGAGCCAAGCCGTCGTAACCCAGGCCCGGGCGTATGTCGGGCGTGCTATCGATGGCGCCGAGGTTTGGAGTCAGCTCAGACTTCTGCCAGGGCATCGGATTGTTCCACATCGGAATGCCGTTGAGAATTTCAGCAGTGGACGCATAGCCGGCCGGAGCGAAGATGATGACATCGTATTTTGCGCGAAGATCTTGTTCACCCGCGACGGTCTGTGTGCTCATGTAATCGTAAGGCACGCCCGCGGCGTCGAAGGCATAGCGCCACCAGCCTTCCGTCTGAGTGCTAAGCCAGGTGTGCATGAAGGCAATTCGAGGAGCAGTGACCGCATGAACCGGCACCGAAGGCGCTGCGCTGAGCCGCGATGCATCGAGCGCCAGATCGTGCAGAATTCTGGCGGCGTTGTCTGGAACGTCGCTGATGAGCAGCGACCCGGCCGTGAAATGTTTGCCCTCGGCATCGAATGCCTTTTCAGCCACTTGAATCGTTGAACCTTTAAGTTTGTACGCCAGAGGCAGGAGCGAAACCTGGCCAGTATTCGCCACTGCAAGCACCGTGCCGGAGCCGGAAATCTTGCCGGCAAGCGCTGCGGGATCGTCCAAACGTGCCATCTTGGATTTGAGAATCGAGGAATCGATAAGGCGGACAACTTTCAGATTGAAGAGGTGACTGAAAGACCATCCTGTGTCGTCGTAAGGCTCTTTTTGCGGGTCGCTTGCTGCCCAGAACTGCCGGTCGAGCAGCGCGTCGGCGACGCGTGAGTAAGGTTGATCCATGCGGATAACGATGCTGCCGGCAGGGAAGGTTTCCTGCTTCGGCTTGTCGCCACGCTTTTCTGCGGGGAGGTCGCTAGTGGCCGCCCCGGATAGCTGTTCGATTTCGACGTGCTGCCGCTGCAATACCTTGAGCAATTCTACCTGGCGGTTCGTATCGGCTGCATCGGTGGGAATCACATAGGCAGCCGGGCCTTCGAGTGACGGCTTCTCGACTGCCCGCTTGCTCTTGAGATAGAAGTTCTCGAGGAAATGCGTAGTGTTATGCGAGAAGTAGGAGATGGTAGTCAGCAGCGCGGTTTCTTCGTAGTTGTTGTTATCGCGCTGCGACCAGCTCACCACGGGGAGCGGAGGATTCTGCCGGTACCAGGTACGCGAGTACTCTTCCGGCTGGAGGATGCGCTTCTCGGTATCGGCGCCGCCGTTGCCGAAGGTTTCATAGAGGCGGCTGATGCCGTTGTGCATGCTGGCCAGGAACATCAGGTATCCGGGACTCCAGGTGTCGAAGTCGCCGTGGGTGAAGACTCCGGGCATGCCGAAGCTCTGCATCTGGGCAACGTTGTTCCAACCCAGTTCCGCCCACTCGTCGCCGAGAATAGGATCCACCCACGCGTTATATGGACCGTCGCCCACGGTGTTGTCGTAAAGAAATGGAACTGATTCGTGCAGGTCGTGCAATACCTGCGCGTGCCAGCTCAGGTAAGTGTCGAGCACGTTCCGCGTCAGATCGAGGCTCATCGCCATCGCGTCGCGGTTGTTGTCGTGGGCGACGTAGTGGCCCCTGTAAAGAAGGTGCGGCCAGTCCTGGCCGG
>Ga0302326_10027027_pt1 | contig 11584 bp, 9 predicted proteins | sample Palsa_T0_3_FD_202264 | JGI IMG/M metagenome (GOLD analysis project Ga0302326, IMG submission 202264) | Peat permafrost microbial communities from Stordalen Mire near Abisko, Sweden - Palsa_T0_3 | ecosystem: Environmental > Terrestrial > Soil > Palsa > Peat permafrost | place: Sweden: Abisko...
GAGGTCACCGGCATATTATTCTGCAGCGGCTGCCACTGGTCGCCGTCGTTGAAGGAGACATACACTCGCAATTCCGTGCAGGCGAACAGCAGCCCCTTCACCTGCGTGTCTTCTTTCACCGAGTTGACGTACGCGCCCTCGGGGATGCCCGAAACCACGTTCTGCCAAGTCTTGCCGCCGTCGCGCGTGCGATAAATATATGGCTTGTTATCGGCGATGCGGTGCCGGTCCACCGACGCGTATGCCGTTTCCGGGTCGAAATGGCTGGCCTCGATCTGCGACACCTTGCTCCAGGCCGTCATCGCCGGCGGCGTCACATTTTGCCATGTCTTGCCGTCATCGCGCGTCACGTGAATCAAGCCATCGTCGGTGCCGATCCAGATGGTGGCCGCCTGCAGCGGCGACGGTCCGATGGTGTACACCACGCCGAAGCGGTCCACCATCACTTCATCGATATCTTTGGCGGTCAACGGGTCGAGCGTCTTCGGCAATTCCGGCTTCACGCGCGCCATATCCGGGCTTATTTTCTCCCAGGTGCGGCCGCGGTCACGGGAGCGCATGACGAATTGGTTAGCGAAATACAGCGCCTCGTCGGCTTGCGAGAATACCTGCGGCAAGGTCCACGTTTTGCGATTCGGGTCGCTATCGTCGGCCGGGGGCATCTGTCCGCCCAGCGGAGCGGCGATATTCAGTGCCTGATCGCAGCGCCCTGGGCCCGTAGGCGTGGTGCCATAAAGAATGTTGCCGTCTTTCGGGTCGGGAAGGACCGTGTTGCTCTCGCCCGCCTCGCACGTGGGCTCCCAGTTGCGGAACGTCAGCACCCCCTCGCGCGACCACGTGGCCACGCCCACGCCACCGCTATCCTGCTGCGCGCCATAAAGCCAGTAGGGAAAGCGATTGTCGGCGGCTACGTGATAGATTTCCGCGGTCGGCTGGTTGTACCATGTGCTCCAGCTCTTGGCGCCGTCCACGCTGATCACCGTGCCCTGATCACTGCTTACAATAATGCGATTGCCGTCCTTGGGATTGATCCAGGCTTGATGGTAATCGTCGCCGCCGGGAGCGCCCTTGACCGGGACCCAGCTTTTGCCAGCGTCCACGGTCATGAAGGTCGCGGTGTTCATCACATAGGCGCGATCGGGATTGGCCGGGTCAACGGCCATTTCGTTGAAATACCAGCCGCGCCCCCAGAGGCGGTTTTCGGAATTCACTTTCTTCCAGGTGGCGCCGGCGTCGTCGGAGAGATAAATCCCACCGGAAGGAGTAGCGCGCTCGCCGCCTCCGCCACCGGTGCGTGCCGCAGCCACTGCGGCGCCGGTGTCGTCCACCGCCGCCCAGATGCGATTCGGATTGCTCTGCGCAATCGCCATCCCGATTTTGCCGACGTAATCGTCGGTGGGCAGGCCGCCCGTCAGCTGCTTCCAGGTGTCGCCGCCGTCCGTAGATTTGTAAAGTCCGCCACCCGGCAGATTCGTCGGCGCATAGACGGACCATGGTGGACGGCGTGTGGCCCATAACGAAGCGTAGACCACGCGCGGATTCTTGGGGTCGATGGCGACTTCGATGGCGCCCACGTCGTTGGGCATTTTCTGGTTGAAGAGAACTTTCTTCCAGGTCGTGCCGCCGTCGCTGGAGCGATAGAGGCCCCGTTCGGGGTTCGAATCGTAGACGTGCCCCAGCACCGCGACGAAGACGCGGTTGGGATTCGTCTGATCGACTGCGATGGCCCCGATGTGCTCGCTATGCTCCAGGCCGATGTGGGTCCACGTCTTACCGCCGTCGCCGGATTTGTACATGCCGATGCCGTAGGAATGCTGGGCGCGGATGTCGGGCTCGCCGGTGCCCACATAGACGATATTCGGGTTTGAGGGGGCGACGGCGATGGCGCCGATGGAGCCGATCGGAATACCCTCGTCGGAGACGGGATACCAGCTGTGGCCGGAGTTCTCGGTCTTCCACACGCCGCCACCCACCGAGCCCATATAGAACGTGTCGGGCTGATCGGCATTGCCTGCCACGGCGTAGCTACGGCCGCCGCGCATGGGGCCGACGTCGCGCCACTTCAGTCCCGCCAGCAGGGCGCCTGGATATTGTCCGCCCGGCGCCGTTTCTTGTGCGAATAAAGCAAACCCCGCCAGAGCCAGAAGGCCCAAGCCACTGAATACAGCAATCCTGCGGCGATCTACGATCATGTCCGTTTCTCCGGGTTAAAGGGTCTACTTTATCACTGCCCGGAGCAACGGCGCTGCGCTGACGTGGCGCAGCCTTCAGCTTGTCAAGGCGAGCGGAACTCGCCCTCCAAGTTTGTCGGGTTCGCCGCGGCATGCCTGCGGGGCGAAGCCTAAGGACGAAGCCTAAGAATGGGGGCTTGCAAAATTCTGCTGAGCTCGAATCGCCCGCAGTGACTGGCCGGGCTGTTCGCCCGGCAGGCAAGCTAAAGCATGCCCCACGACTGCAAACACCGACGATTTGTGCGATAAACCTTAGCTTGTCCAGGCGAGCCAAGCTCGCCCAGTTATGCAGATCCGTGAAGACTTCCGATTTCCGACGCGGGAAAATGAGCCGCGCGCCATGCCGACATTGCTATAAGCTTGCCCGCGGATGACTCGCTTCGCGGCTTCGGAACGGCAACCGCAATCGCAACACGCGCTCACGCGTCCGTTCCTCGTGGAGATCGCGGACGCGCGCCATCAGCAGGTCGTTTAACGAGACCATTCCAGCAAGCCGTCCATCCTGCACCACCGGAAGTCGTGTGAAGCCCGTCTCCGCCATGCGGAACACGACCGCCCGCAGAGGCTCGTCGACATTTGCCACTACCGGCGTGCGCAAGACGTCGCCCAACGATAGGCGCGCGTCCGTCGATTCCGTCAGCTCTCGTAGCTGCTTCCGCGTGACCACTCCCTTTAGACGCCGTTCGCCATCGATCACCGGGTAGAGATGCTGGCCGCGTTGTGCCGGCTCGCGGATCAGCGTGTCGCGCAGCGATTCGATGGTGGCCTCGTCGGGCAGCGCCACGATCTGTGTGCGCATCACTTCGCGCACGAAGAGCACTTCGAGAGGATCGGTGGCATATTCGCGCGTGATATGAAACCCGTGGCGCGCCACTTTCTCCGTAAGGATGGACCGCTTTAGTAGCAGTACCGTGGTGGCGTGTGCGAGCATTCCGGCCACCAACAGAGGCAGCAGCACGTTGACATCGTGCGTCAACTCCAGGGCAAATACGATCGCCGTGAAGGGCGCGCGCATGGTGCCCGCGAGAATAGCGCCCATGCTTACCAGAGGCCAGAATCCCGCGCCCGCGCTGGGAAGAAACGCCGCTTCCACACCGCCCAACGCAGCGCCCATCATCAGCAGTGGCGCCAGCACGCCGCCCGATGTTCCCGAGCCCAACGAGATTATCCAAATTGCCGATTTCACCAACAGCACTCCGGCGATTATGGCGCGCGGCACGTCGCCCTGGAGCATGGCGCGGATAGTGTCGTAACCGACGCCCAGCGCCTGCGGAAAGATCATCCCGCCTAATCCCACGGCCAGCCCTCCGATGGCCGGCCACCATTTCCAATGGATCGGCAGCTTCGCAAACGAATCTTCCGCCGCATACACGCCGATCGTCAGCAGGGCGGAAAGGCAGCCCGCCAGCAGACCGGCGATCACGCATCCGGCGAGGCCTTTCGGACCGATGAAGATGGCATGCGCCGGAACGGGAAACAGCGGCCCGAGCCCTAGAATGTAACGCCGCTCCCGCCGTAGCGCTCGCCAATGCTACTGGGATCGCGCTTCGCGGCTTCCATTCGAAGAGCAGGAGTTCGACCCCGAGCAGAACTGCTGCGACTGGCGTGGCGAACGTGGCGGACATGCCGGCCGCCGCACCGGCGACCAGCAGCGTTTTACGTTCCGCCGCCGTCAAATGGAACAACTGCGCGATTACCGATCCGATGGCGCCGCCCGTCATGATGATCGGACCTTCGGCGCCGAACGGACCGCCCGACCCTATGGAAATCGCCGACGAGAGCGGCTTCAGAATCGCCAGCCGAGGCTGCACTTTGCTGCCATGGATCAGGATCGACTCCAGCGCCTCGGGAATTCCGTGGCCGCGAATGCGCTCCGAGCCGTAATACGCCATGAAGCCGATGATTAGCCCCCCGGCCACCGGCACCAGCACGGCAAACCATCCCAGATGATTCCCCGCCGGCGAAACCAGCGCCGTGCCGGTCCGTCCGTAATATAAAACGTTCGTGAAAAAGCCGATCAGCCGCAGCAGCGCCCATGCCACATACGTGGCCAGGATTCCGATGCCAACCGCGAGCAGCGAGATCGGGATCACACGCGCGGTGGTTGTGAAATCGCCCAGTTCTTGTGAAGTACGTTTCATGTCAGTATGGTTTTCAATGCGGTCGCCAATTCGGGGCCGTTCCGCTCCAGTTCCGTGCGATGGGCCATAGCGAGCTTGCGCAGAATCGCGCGGCCGGCAGGCGTGAGGCGAATCAACACCTCGCGTTTGTCGTCAGTCCCGGGATGGCGCGCGATGGCTCCGGTGCGCTCCAGCCGGTTCACCAGTTCGACGGCGCTGTGATGCTGGATGAACAGGCGCGAGGTGATTTCGCGAATAGTCGGCTTTACGTCCTCAGGAAGCCCGTGGACGGCGAGCAGCAGTTGGTGTTGCTGCGGCTCGATGCCATGCTCCTTCGCGGTGCTCTCGCTGAAGTGGAGGAATCGCCGGATCTGCCGGCGGAACTCGGCGAGCTCACGATATTGCTCGCGTGTGAGATCGTGGACGGCCTGCACATTTATATCGTACCACGATACAATTTACGCGGGCGATTCGGCCTCCGCCTCCAAGCCCTTACGGTCGACGATCTCCACCTGCTTACCTTGTGTGTGAATGAGCCCTGCCGCGCGGAAGCGCGCCAAATTGCGCGATACCACTTCCCGCACCGTGCCCAGACGGGATGCCAGCTCCTGATGCGTCACGGGAAGCTCGAAGCTTTCCGACATCTTCGAGACGTCCAGCAGCAGGCGCGCGAGCCGCTCGGTGAAGCTGCCGAACGGCATGGATTCCACGAAGCCAAGCAGATGACGCAGGCGATTGCCCACCACGGCGAGAATCTTCAATGCGACATCGGGCGCCGGCAGACCGGCTTGGACCATCAGATGGTGCGGGCGATTTCCCACCACCGGCGAGAACCCTCAGCGCGACATCGGGATACTGCCGGCAGACCTGCTGGAAATCGGCCTTATTGATGAACAGGGCAGCCACCGCTTCGACCGCCCTTACCGACGCCGGGTACGCGACGCCATCGAAGAGCGGTAACTCGGCCACCGTCGCGGGCGCCGATTCGATCGCCAGCATCACCTCGCGGCCGCCGGGCGAGTTCGGAAGATCTTGACGCTTCCCTCGACGATGAGGAAAATGCCGGCGCATTCCTCGCCTTCCCAGAAGAGCATTTCGCCGGCAACGAGTCTCCGTTCGGCACGCTGTGCGAGGCCTTGCACCTCGCTTTCATTGAGCGCCTCGAAGAGCGCGATTTCCGAGAGAGCTGCGATTTTCGGCGGCAAGAATTTATCGCTCGGCCATCTTCGACATGGCAGGCGGATAGCGATCGCCTACCGCCATCGACGCTAATCCGTTCAACTCCGCCATGTCTTCCGCCGTCAGGCGCAGGCTCGCCGCGCCCAGATTATCGTCGAGATAGGTGCGGCGCTTGGTGCCGGGAATCGGCACGGCGTCGGGCGCCTCGGTGAGAATCCACGCAAGCGCCACCTGTGCGGGTGTGGCGCCATGCCGCGCAGCGACACTCTTCACGATATCGACCAGCTTCCGGTTGGCCGCCATGTGCGCGTCGTCAAAGCGAGGAAGACTGCGCCGGAAGTCGCCCTCCACGAAAGTCGAGCTCGATTCGAGCGCGCCGGTGAGGTATCCGCGGCCGAGAGGGCTGAACGGTACCAGTCCGATTCCGAGCTCGCGCATGACGGGCAGCACGGACTCCTCGATGCCCCGTTCCCAGAGCGAATATTCGCTCTGCACGGCGCTGATGGGATGCACCTTGTGGGCCTGCCGAATGGTCTCCGCGCCGACTTCCGACAACCCGAGATAGCGGACCTTGCCCGCTTCCACCAGTTCCTTCATCGCCCCGACGGTCTCCTCAATGGGCACCTTCGGATCCTTGCGGTGCAGATAGTAGAGATCGATGACATCCACCCCCAGGCGCTGCAACGAGCCTTCTACAGCGCGCTTTGCGTTGGCCGGCGAGCCATCGAGCTGAGTCACGCCCGTGCCGATCACGAACCCGAATTTCGTTGCCAGCGACACTTCGTGCCGCCGCCCGCGAATCGCCTTGCCGACCAGCACTTCGTTGGTGTGCGGACCATACACCTCGGCGGTGTCGAGCAGCGTCACGCCGCTGTCGATCGCGCGGTGGACGGTGGCAATCGACTCGGCTTCATCTCCCGTTCCGTAGGCGTGGGTCATGCCCATGCAGCCCAATCCGATCACGCCCGCGGTCAGTCCCTGGCTTCCGATTTTTCGTGTCTCCATGTTTTCATTATGGCAATACCGAGTGCATCGCCAGTACGATTCCCAGCCCGACGATCGACTCGATCACCTTCATCGCGGTCCACGATTTAAAGGTCTGGGCGACGGTCATGCCGAAATATTGATTCACCAGCCAGAAGCCCGAGTCGCTCACTTGCGAGAAGCCCGAGCCGCCACAGCACAGCGCCAGCATGATGATATTCGGGCTGTAGCCTGGGATGCCCTTCACAATGGGCGCCACAATTCCGGCGGCGGTGATGATGGCGACCGTCGCCGACCCCTGCGCGATGCGCATGGCCGCGGCGATCACCCACGCGACGAGCAGCGGCGAGATCGAGGAGGTCATCAACAAGTGGCCAGCATACTGGCCGACGCCGGAATCGACAATCACCTGCTTGAACGCCCCGCCGCCTCCCATGATGCACAGAAGCGCTCCCATCGGTGCCAGCGACTGCGCGGCCATCTTCTGCGCCTGCTCGCGCGTTACGCCGCGACGGATGCCGAACCAGTAAATCGCGATTAGGGTGGTAATGGTGAGCGCGCTGAAAGGATGGCCGAAGAACGCCGCCGCGGGCTGGAACGGCACCTTATAGAGATTGGCGATGTTTCCGCCGAAAATCAGCAGCACGGGTAGCAGAAGCAGGACCACCACCACTGGCAAAGACGGCGGAGGCCCTTGCGACGCATCCTGTTTCGGCGCTTCTTCGGAGATCGCCGGTACCGGAATATTCATGCGCTTGGCCAGCCACCCTCCGTAAAGGATGCCGCCGACGATCGCCATGGGAATGGACACCGCGACGCCGTAAACGATCGACAGCCCGAGATCCGCGCCGAATAATTGCGCCGCGGCGGCAGGCGCGGGGTGCGGAGCCACCATCGAGTGCGTGGTAGTGAGCGCGGCCGCCATCGGCAGCCCGTAAAAGAGCAGCGAGCGCTTGGTGTCGCGCGCCAGGTTCCACACCAGGGGCGCCAGAATCACGAAGCCGACTTCGAAAAACAGCGGCAGGCCCACCAAGAAGGCGGCGATCAGGATGGCCCACGCGGCGCGCTCAGTGCCGAATCTCTCGAGCAGCCAATCGGCCAGCACGCGCCCGCCTCCGGAATGCTCCAGGAATCGGCCGATCATAGCGCCAAGCCCAACTACGACCGCGATGAAGCCCAATGCGTCACCGAATCCATTCTGGATCGACTTCAGAACCTTTTCGGGAGGCATCCCCGCGGCCAGTCCGAGGGCCATGCTACTGACCAACAGCGCAAGGAACGCGTGCAGCTTCACCGCCAGGATCAGGGTCAACAGCAGCGCGATCGCCACCACTGTCATGAGGATGAGATAGGGTCCGTTCGCGGGCATTGGGTACATGCATTGTATCGGACTTGGCTTCGGACCACCGGATGCGCCACAATTGGATTTCTTCAATCGAAAAGGGAGAATCCATAGTGAAAGTCATCGCCGGAGTTGACCTGGGCGGAACCGCCATCAACTATACGATCATGGACGAGCAGGGGAACTTCCTGCTGGAGGGATTGTGCGAGCACCCCGCGCTTTCCACACAAGGGCCGGACGTTTGTCTGGCGCAGATTGAAAACGGGCTGGAGATCGCCGCCGCCAAAGCGGGCATCCCGATCGAGGCCGTCGTAGCCGTGGGGCTCGACACGCCCGGTCCGGCGAGCGCCACCGGAGTTTTGAGCGCGCGCGGCTCGACAAATTTCGTGCATCGCGACTGGTCGGGGTTCGATATCCGGCAAAGGTTGGAAGTGCGGCTCGGGCGGCCGGTGAGCTACTTGAACGACGGCAACGCGGGCGCGCTGTGGGGCCATTTCTCGATCTTCGGCGCCGATAGCCGGCATACTTCCATCACCACCGTGATCGGCACGGGCTTGGGCGGCGGCGTCATCGTCGAAGGCAACGTGGTGAAGGGACGGATGGGGTTCGGCGGCGAATTGGGCCACGTGCTGATTCCGTATCAAAGCATCGAGGGGACGGAGGGGATGAAGCCGCCGTGCAACTGCGGCCGCACCGGCTGTCTGGAATCGGTCTGCTCACTGACCGCGATCCGGCGGACGCTGCTGCCTTATTTCCTGCCGCGCTATCCGGGGCATCAACTGGGGCAGATGGAGATCGGGCAGGCCGCGAAACTGGTGCGTGGCATGGCGGAAAGAGGCGATGCCCTGTGCCGCGAAATCTTCCGGGTGCAAGCCCATGGGATGGGGCTGTTCTTCGACCAGATGATCAACACGTTCGACCCCGACGCGTTGATGATCGGCGGCGGCGCGCTGGAGACGGGGCCGGAGTTTCAGAAGTGGTTCCTTGACGAGACGCGCAAGGCCATGCCGCCACAGCGCGAGGAGCAGGCGGACATTCCGATTCACGTCATGCCCAACGGCGACACCGCCGGCGCTCGCGGGGCGGCCATCGAAGCGCTGAAAGTCGCGCGCCAGGAAGGGGTGTTCGCGTAGGCAGCGGACCCCCTAGTCCGCTGCCGGCCCCCTGGGTCCGGCCAGTGCCGCTCATCTACCTTGCCGCGCCAGCCAGCGGCTTGCCGAATTTTGTAGCTTGCTCTTCAGCTTGCTCAGACAAGCAGAGCTCGCCCCAGCCAGCGGAGTGTGCGCCGGTATAAGTCAATCATGAAGTTGCGAGAGTGAGCGGTCTCGGCTGAGTCCCGTCGATGTCGGCGACGCCCAAGTCCCGCGCCACTTGCGCGGCGACCAGAACGCTGCCCGATCGCCGTATGAGATCGCGGTCGGCGCTTAGCGCGGCCACCACTCTGCCGATGAATTCGGGGCTCTCGCTGTTTGAGATGTCGAGCCAGCCGTTTTGCGCGGCCGCCAGCACGGCCTCCGTTCTCACCAGACCGGGATAGAGCGACATAACGGCAATTCCGTGCTCGCGGAATTCTACCGCCATATCCGACGACATCTTGTCGGTGGCCGCCTTTGCGATGCCGTAGATAAGTGGTTCGCCTGTGGCAGCGATGCGGTCGAAAACATGCGCCGTGTTCGCCTCGTCGGTGTGATCGCAGCGAATCCTCACGATGTCTGGCGGAAGGTCCGCCGATTCCACGGTGAAGCCAGCCGCGGACAGGCCAACCGCGGCGCCGTGTCCGACGCCGCGAGAAGCCCCTGTCACAAGCGCGATCGCCATCCCGCCATTATAGGGCGGCCGATTTGGTAGTCGCCTTCGGCGCCGCCGACTTAACGGTTCAATGCCGCGACGCCCGGGAGTTGAATCCCCGCCAGGAATTCCATCGACGCTCCGCCGCCCGTGGAGACATGCGTGATCTTGTTAGTTACACCGGCCGCCTTGATCGCCTTCTCGGAATCGCCCCCGCCTACCACGGAAATCGCGCCCGAGCCGGCCACCGCTTTCGCCAGCGCGACCGTCCCGGTATCGAACGGCGGCTTTTCGAAGATACCCATGGGGCCGTTCCAGATCACCGTCTTCGCGCCTGCGATTACCGCCGAATATTCCGCGATGGTTTTCGGCCCGATGTCGACGGCGATCTTGCCGTCGGGGATTGTCTCCACCGTTTCGTTAGCGGCGCCGGCGGCAATCTCCGACACCACTACGTGGTCTACCGGCAGCATCAGCTTGTCGCCCAGCGAGGCCAGCAGATTTTTCGCAAGCTCTACCTTATCGTCCTCCACCAGGGACTTCCCGGTGGGCTTGCCCTGCGCCTTCAGAAACGTGTAGGCCATCGCGCCGCCGATTAGCAGGCGGTCGACCACCTTGCCCAGATTCTGGATCACCTCGATCTTATCCGAGACCTTGGCGCCGCCCAGGATCGCCACGCAGGGACGTGCCGGATTGGTAGTCGCCATGCCGAGATACTTCAGTTCGGCTTCCATCAGCAATCCCGCACCGGCCTTCGGCACGAACTGAATCATGCCTTCGGTGGAAGCGTGGGCGCGATGCGCCGAACCGAACGCGTCGTTGACGTACACGTCGCAGAGCGCCGCGAGCTTTTGCGCGAAGCCGGGATCGTTCTTCTCTTCCTCGGGATGGAAACGCAGGTTTTCCAGCAGCAGCACTTCGCCGGGCGCCGGTTTCATGGCTTCCACTTCGGGCCCGACGCAATCCGGCGCCATTTTCACCGGACGGCCCAGCAACTCCTGCAGCCGCGCGGCCACCGGTTTCAAACTCAGTTCAGGATTCGGCTTGCCCTTGGGACGGCCGAGGTGCGACGCCAGGATGACACCGGCTCCGTGATCGAGCGCGTATTGAATGGTGGGCAGCGACGCCTTGATGCGCTTGTCGCTGGTGATTTCCATGTCGCCCTTTTCGTTCTTCTGCAGCGGCACATTGAAATCCACCCGGATGAAAACTCGCTTTCCGTTCAAATCGAGATCGCGTATAGAGAGATAGGACATATCGGGCCTCAAATGAAATAAATTTGAGGTTAACACGAGGCAGCTTTTGACGATTCGAGGGACTCTTGTCTCCGCGGAATCGTCATCGCCCGTGACCGCTCGCAGTCGCATTGTGCCGATACCGAGCGGTACCCGGAACCTCATCCCTCCGTTTCCTCCGCCACCTCAGTGGGCTCTGATTTGGCTTGTCTTCCTCCGTGTCTCTGTGCCTCTGTGGTGAAGAATCTTCTTACGAGCCATTCGTAATCAACCGCGCGCCGCGACCGCTCCCTGGCAGTCGCTGTTCCGAGACGTACTGTGCCGATATCGAGCGGTCACCCGGAATCTTATCCTCCGTCTCCTCCGCCACCTCCGTGAGCTCTTGTCTTGCCTCGGCTTTTGTTTTCTCGGTGTCTCCCTGCCACTGTGGTGAAGAATCTTCTTACGAATTATCCTTCGTGATCAACCGCGCGCCGCGATTGTGCGTGATGTAGTTATACACCCACTCGACAAATACCAGCAGCCGATTCTCGAACTCCACTAGATACATCAAGTGCACGAAGACCCATAAAAACCAGGCGGGAAAGCCCGAAACCTTCATGAATCCGAAATCGGCGACGGCCTTATTGCGGCCGATGGTAGCCAGATTCCCCTTGTCGAAATAACGGAATGGCTTGAGCGCTTTCCCCTCGATCTTCGCGCGAA
>Ga0302326_10027032_pt1 | contig 11583 bp, 9 predicted proteins | sample Palsa_T0_3_FD_202264 | JGI IMG/M metagenome (GOLD analysis project Ga0302326, IMG submission 202264) | Peat permafrost microbial communities from Stordalen Mire near Abisko, Sweden - Palsa_T0_3 | ecosystem: Environmental > Terrestrial > Soil > Palsa > Peat permafrost | place: Sweden: Abisko...
CCTCTACCGGGGAGATATGTACGAGTTTCACACGGCGGGAGCCTCTCCGGGCAGGCTGATTCAAACCCTTCCACAGTGAATTCTTGGCAACGGATTCTATGCGCAGCCGCACTCGGTAAGCACGCTCAGATCCTGCTTTACGGATTTTTCCAGAAGAACCACGCCGCCATCCCCAGGCCGATGCACACAACTATTCCGCGCAGAACCGGCTGAGGCACATTGCGGGCAAAGCGGGCGGAGCTGTATCCGCCGACGGCGCAGGTCACCATGGCCAGCAGGCAATAATGCCATTCGACCTCGCGCCCTATGACGAAGATCAGGAACGCAACCCCGTTGGCCATGGTGGTTGAGACCACTTTCAGCGCATTGATCTCGTTGAGGTCCTGAAAGCCGAAGAGCGAGAGCAGCGTGATGAGCAGAAACCCAGCGCCTGCGCCGAAGTATCCGATGTAAAAGCACACCACGATTGTGGAAACGAAGACCAGCGGCAGCTTTGGCGGATGGGCAACCTCTCCGGCCGCGGCCTTGCGGCGGGCTAGCCAGCGCGTCACCGGTCCGGTAGCGGCGAAGATCAGCGCAGCCACCAAAAGCAGCCACGGCACCAGGTGCAGAAAGGTGGTCTGCGGCGTGTTGAGCAGCACCAGCGCGCCTGCCGTTCCACCCAGCAACCCTGCGAGTCCCATCGGCCAGGCGAGCCGCCGGTTCTTGCGGATGTCTTCCCGGTACGCGGCTACGGACGTGAGCTGCCCCGGCCACAGCGCCACTGTATTGGTGGCATTGGCCTGCACGGGCAGCATCTTCATCCCCAGCATGGCCGGGAACAGCAGAAAGCTGCCGCCGCCAGCCACAGCGTTCAGCACCCCGGCCAGAAAAGCTGCCACGGCGAGCCAGAGCCAATGCCAGTCAACGGAATGGGAGAAGTTGTCGAGTGGGGTCATCCAAATCCGATTGTAGCGGGGTGGTTCGTCCGCGATCCTTCTCGTGACGGCGAGAAGACCTTCTGGATGGGAACCGGCGGGGCTATGGACGGGATTCCACTGGGCCTGGAATCGGCCACGAAACAAAATTGCTGTATCTCAATGTATATTGCGCAACAATCGCGGGAGCGCCGGGTTCAGATCTACGAGGAGATACGCTGAACATGATGTCGAGAAAGACCATTCAATCCGGGAAGCCTTCACACGACCTCGCCTTCGAACAGGCCCAGGCCGGCATGAGCACGCGAGCGGTGCGGTTCCAGGCGGCCACATTACCGCCCATTGGAACGCCCCAGCATGCCGCGCTGGTATCGGATCTCAGGAGAGCGTTTCCGGAGATCTACGCCCCCCGCGAGGCGAGCAGTGACGGGAAATGCTCTTAGGAGAACCCCATCAGCACCGTTCCATCAAGTCGTTCCGTTCTTAACGAAAATAATCAAAAATCTGCGTTGATCCCGCCGGATAATCGGCTGCAAGAGAAGCTGCGTTCCCCGGCAGCAGCAGGGGCAAATCGATCCACTCAATCCGGCGACGAATTGGAATAGACCTCGTTGTAGGGCTCCACGGGCGCCAGCAGCTGAATGTCGAGAATCCCTGCTTTGCCGAATGGCAGCTCGGCCAGCAAGGCGCTGCACTCCTCCTCGCTTGGTGCATCGACCAGCAGAGCAATACAGTGGCAATCCTGGCGCTTCCATGCCTGGCGCACAGAGCCCGATTTAGCCAGTTCTTTGACTGCCTGGATTTCGCGCCGGACAAGTTCAGCATTCAGCACCTCTCGCTGAATTGACTCCGAACTGATACCCAGCAGGACCAGGAACTGCATGAGGCAATTCTAAGGACTTGGCAGGGGCTCTGGAGCAGAGAACCAGGCCAAAGATCGAGGCCAATTCCGTTTTGCCGCCGAGTTCTAAAACGGTCCCGCTCGACGCAGCGGTGACGTCTTGATCAGCAAGCAATTGAAACCATTAGATTTATGACTGTTCGTGGATAACGTAAATATATGAGCGTAGTACGCTAATATTTTATGCATCATCTATGCTACAGTTGCATCATATCCTTTGGGCGGCCGGGAGCCGGTCTTCCGGCCCCGACACACATCGAAATTCCATCTGGAGGAAACACTATTATGATGATCACCCGTTGGGACCCCTTTCGGGGAGCCATAGGATCGCAGAATCGGGTCAACTTTTTGCTTCGCGTTTTGAACGACGGACAGGAAGCCGATGCGGCGACCAGCTTTGCGCCGGCTGTCGATATTTATGAGGACGCGCAGAAGGTCGTCCTGAAGCTTGAGGTTCCGGGCGTGGACGAGAAGGACCTGGACATCCGCGTGGAAAACCACACGCTGACGGTCAAGGGCGAGCGTAAGTTCGAGGCCCCCAATTCCGAGTCCGAGGCGAAGGAGCAGACGTTCCATCGCATCGAGCGGCGCTACGGCAGCTTTTTCCGCGCGTTCACGCTGCCGTCCACTGTGGATACTGAGAGCGTGCAGGCGAGCTACAACGCCGGCGTGCTGAAGTTGGAGCTGAGCAAGAAGCCCGAAGCCCAGCCCAGGCAGATCAAGATCAACGTCGGCGAGGCGAAGAAAGTGGAAGCCGGCGAGAAGGTGGAAGAGCCGGAGCTGGCGGGCGTGCGGTAAAGGCAGCGAAAAGTGAACAGTGTTCAGTTTGCTGCGGCCGGATGGAAGCACACGCCTTCCTCCGGCCGTTTGCTGATGGATACTGAAAATGAGACATCGGTAGACGCGCATCTCGCGACAGCAGCGCGCATCGAAACAATTGACCACTGATCACTGATCACTGACAACTGAGGAAACCATGGCAATCCGTTGGGACAAATTCACCGTTAAATCGCAGCAGGCAATGCAGCAGGCGCAGGCGCGCGCCGCGGAACTCGGAAATCCCGAAGTCCAGCCGGTGCACCTGTTGCTGGCTCTCATCGAGGACCGCGAGGGAGTCATCCCTTCGGTGCTGGGCAAGATTGGCGTTCCCACCGAACGGCTGGAGCATGAGCTGCACCAGATCGAGGAGAAACTGCCTCGAGTTGCAGGTTCTGCCACCCAGCCGGGACTGAGCCAGGCACTCAACAAAGCCCTGGAACAGGCCTTCCGCGAGGCCGCCAACTTCAAGGATGAATACGTCTCGACAGAACATCTGCTGCTGGGCGTGGCTCATGTGAAGGGCGACCCGGCACGCGATGCGCTGCTTGCACTGGGCGCGACGCATGAGGCAATTCTTCAGGCGCTGACCGCGGTGCGCGGCTCGCAGCGCGTCACCGACCAGAATCCCGAAGGCAAATTTCAGGCCCTGGAGAAGTACGCCAAGGACCTGAACGACCTGGCCCGGCGCGGCAAGCTTGACCCGGTGATCGGCCGCGACGAAGAGATTCGCCGCGTGATCCAGGTGCTGAGCCGGCGCACCAAAAACAATCCCGTGCTCATCGGCGAGCCGGGTGTCGGCAAGACAGCCATAGTCGAAGGCCTGGCGCGGCGCATTGTCTCCGGCGACGTGCCCGAGAGCTTGCGCGACAAGCGCGTCATCTCGCTCGATCTCGGCTCCATGCTGGCCGGCGCCAAGTATCGCGGCGAGTTTGAAGACCGTCTCAAGGCGGTGCTGAAGGAGATTGAAGAATCGAACGGCCAGATCGTGCTGTTCATCGACGAGCTGCACACGCTGGTGGGCGCGGGCGCGGCTGAGGGAGCCATCGACGCGAGCAACATGCTCAAGCCGGCCCTCGCGAGGGGCGAACTGCGGGCCATCGGGGCGACTACGCTAAATGAGTACCGCAAATACATTGAGAAGGACGCGGCCCTCGAGCGCCGCTTCCAGATCGTCTACGTTGGCGAGCCCAACGTGGAAGACACCATCGCCATTCTGCGCGGCTTGAAGGATCGCTACGAGGCGCACCACGACGTGCGCATCAAGGACTCCGCGATTGTGGCCGCAGCTGTGCTCTCGCACCGTTACATCAGCGACCGGTTCCTGCCAGACAAGGCCATCGACCTGGTGGACGAGGCCGCGGCTTCGCTCGCCATCCAGAAAGGCTCAAAGCCCACCGTCATCGATCAGCGGGAGCGCGAGAAGACGTCGCTTGAGATCGAGCGCGAGGCTCTAAAACGCGAGACGGACGCAAACAGCGTGGAGCGCCGCCATGAAGTGGAGCGCGAGGTTGCCGAGCTGAACGAGGAGATTACGGCTCTCTCCGCGCGATGGACCAAGGAACGCGAGGCGAGCAGCCACATCACCGACGTGAAAAAGAGAATTGATGCACTTCGCCTTGAAGCGGAAGAGCAGACGCGCAAGGGACAGTTGGAGCGGGCCGCGCAGATCCAGTACGGCGAGTTGCCCAAGCTTGAAGCGGAGCTGAAACAGTTGAGCGCCGCGCAGGAAGGCAACGCCGGTGTGGCGCGCATGCTCAAGGACGAGGTCGACGAGGAAGATATCGCCGGCATTGTGAGCAAGTGGACGGGCATTCCTGTTTCTCGCATGCTGGAAGGCGAAGTGAAGAAGCTGGTCGAAATGGAGACGCGCCTGCGCGAGCGCGTGGTCGGCCAGGACGCAGCGCTGGCCATTGTCGCGAATGCCATTCGTCGTTCGCGCGCGGGATTGAGCGATCCGAAACGACCGATTGGCAGCTTCATTTTTCTCGGGCCCACAGGCGTGGGCAAGACGGAGACTGCGCGCGCACTGGCCGAGTTTCTCTTCGACGATGAGCAATCCATGATTCGCATCGACATGAGCGAGTACATGGAAAAGCACGCCGTGGCGCGGCTGATTGGCGCGCCGCCGGGCTATGTGGGCTACGACGAGGGCGGCCAGTTGACTGAGGCCGTGCATCGCCGCCCGTACTCGGTGATTCTCTTCGACGAGATCGAGAAGGCGCATCCGGATGTGTTCAACATTCTGTTGCAGGTAATGGATGACGGCCGGTTGACTGACGCGAAGGGCCGCACGATTGATTTCAAGAACACGGTCCTGATCATGACGTCGAACCTGGGCGCGAGCCTGCTGCTCGGCGACGCGCTCAAGACCGAGCACGACTTCGACATGGCGCGCGAATCCGTGATGCGGGTATTGCGCGAGCACTTCCGGCCGGAGTTTTTGAACCGCGTCGACGACATGGTGATCTTTCGCCCGCTGGGCCACGCGCAGATGAGCCAGATTCTGGAGCTGCGGTTGAACGAAGTGCGCAAGCTGCTCGAAGACCGGCAGATTTCCATCGAGCTCACCGAGCCTGCGCGGCAGCTGATTTTGGCTTCAGGATCGGATGCGGCCTACGGGGCGCGTCCGTTGAAGCGCGCTTTGCAGCGCATGGTGCAGGACCCGCTGGCCATCAAGATCCTCAACGGCGAAGTGCTGCACGGCTCGCACGTGCGCATCGACGTGGATCGCAATTCGAACCAGCTGCACTTTGAGCCGATGGGTCGCGAAGCAATGGCGTAGCACGCCACGCCGTATGGGCGTTGCCGGTTGCGGAAAAACTCGAATTTATGAGCGAGATGGACGAAGGGCGTTGCTCCGGGGCTGAAGCCCTCGTTGGTTCGGCTGGCCTTATGCGGGGGTTAAAACCCCCGCCTCCCTCCGTACTGGGTTCTTCCGCAGCATCTAAAACCAGAACTCGTCTCTCCGGTCTCATTTTCCTTGGCGCTGGGAGAATAACTGAGCAAAATCGCAAAAACGAATCAGCGGCATGATTGAAAAGAACGCTTGCAACCTGATCTGGACCAAGGCTAGACTTGTCGCCATGAAATTGACGACGCTACGCTTCCCCAGACTCATCGCCGTCCTTCTGTTTCTTTTGCCGGCCTCCGTTTGCCTTCACGCCCAGGACTGGGCCAAGACCCGTCTCGAAGCTTCCCCGCGCCACCGCGAATATGTCTCGCTCAAGCATGGCAGCCGCACGGTGCAGGCATTGGTGGTTTATCCGGAGATCAAAACCAAGGCTCCCGTCGTGATTCTTATTCACGAGATATTCGGCCTAAGCGATTGGGCCAAGGAGATGGCCGACGAACTGGCCGCGCAGGGGTTCATCGTGGTTGCTCCCGACCTGTTAACCGGGTTCGGCCCCAACGGCGGAGGCTCCAGCGAGTTCCCCTCGCAGGACGCAACCATCAAGGCCGTCATGGCGCTTGATCCGGTCGTGGTCAATGCCGATCTGGATGCCGCAGCCGACTACGGCAAGCACCTGGCCGCGGCCAACGGCAAGATCGCCGTCGCAGGATTCTGCTGGGGCGGCGGTAAGTCGTTTGCCTTCGCAGCCCACCGGAAAGACCTTTCAGCGGCTTTTGTTTTTTATGGTCCCGGCCCCGCGGACGTCTCCACCATCGTGGCTCCGGTCTATGGATTCTACGCAGGCAACGACGCCCGCATCGGCGCCACAGTTCCGGCCACCATTGCTGCCATGAAGGCCGCGGGCAAGGAATACGAGCCAGTCACCTACGACGGCGCTGGCCACGGATTCATGCGCGCCGGCGAAGATCCCAGCGACACGGTTCCAGGCAACAAGACCGCTCGCGAGCAAGCCTTCGCGCGCCTGGTCAAGCTGCTCCATGAGATGAAGAGCGCGCCATCGGCGAGCTCCGGCGCCCCGGACGATACAACGACCGCCAAGACCGGCCCGCAGCCTGTCGTCTGCCTCCACGGAACGTCCGCTGCCGCAGCCACGCCGTCGATGTAGCGGCTACTTGCCGAGAGCCGCTTCGATGGCTGCTGTTACCTCGGGCGAGTCCGGCGTAACATTCGGCTCAAAGCGCGCCACCGGCTTGCCGCTGCGATCGAACAGGAATTTGGTGAAATTCCACTTGATGTCGCCGCCGAACTGAGGGTCGGTGTCTTTGCCGGTCAGGAACACGTAGAGGGGCGTCTTATCGTCGCCCTTAACCGACACCTTGGACATCATCGGAAAAGTCACGTTGTACTTATTCGTGCAGAACGTCTTGATCTCCGCATCGGTGCCCGGCTCCTGCGACATGAAGTTGTTGGCCGGAATGCCGACGATCACCAGCCCCTTGTCCTTGTACTTGGTGTAAAGCGCCTCGAGCCCCGCATACTGCGGTGTGAACCCGCATTTGCTGGCCACGTTCACCAGCAGCACAACCTTGCCGCTGTAACTGCCCAGGCTAACCTGCTGCCCATCAATCGACTTCATCGTAAAGTCGTAAATACCTTTCGACTGCGCGGCCAGGCTTGCGCAGGCCAAACACAACGTCAGAATCAGAGAAAACTTCCGCATCGGGACCTCCCCAAAAAGCTAATTGCGATTCTACCCGATCAGGTTGTGGGAGTTGTCACTGAGATGTCATTGCGGATGGCGGCTCAGGACTTCGCGGATGCGCGGCTCGATTCTGCGTTGCGCAGCGCCTCATGGATGATCATCTTCAGGTAGGTCTGGTAGCGCAGGCCGCGCTCGGCGGCTTGTACGCGCGCCTTGGCGATGTCGTCGGGATCGAGACGAATGGTGGTGGTGGGCAAGGGCTGAGGTTCCGGGAACGGTATCCCCTTTTCAGCGAAGAGACGCCTCGCTCCACCGCGGCCAAGCCGGCCTTCCTTCGCAGCCTTCTGAAACTCTTTGTCGATTAGTTCCTGGTTCTCGAACCACCATCTTGCCTCTTCGGCTTCCGTCGCAAATGCCGGTATGATCAGGCTGCTCTTCGTGGTCTTCAATTCGCTCATGAATGTTTGGCCCTCCACTCTAGGTAGATCCCCATCCGCATTGGAGAAGGCACGAAGGCCGTGACGACCCGAATGCGCTCTCCACGAGTCGTAAACACGACAGTCAGAACGCGACCCGCGCATGACTCCCCAACATAGGTCCAACGTTCCTCGCCGCTCTCAACATCGAAGTCAAGTTCCATCGGGTCGCCAAGAATAGCTTCCTCGGCTTCCTCCGGCATAACGCCGTGCTCGGCGATGTGCGCAATATTTCCATTGTCCCAATCAAAAAGTGAATTATCCATGGCTTCTCCAACCTTTCAGGCCATCGCCAAATTCAAGCGATTACCAAACTGCGGTTGTCGAGGCCTTGATTATTCTCCTCACTTGAAGAAGAGGTCAGGAATCTCTACGATCCAATGTTTCCGGTGTGTTTCGAGTCGACTGAATCTCCGTATACGGAGGCATGTGAAATTCGAAACGCCGGATTTGAGCCAACTACATTGTAGCTACTTTGTAGCTATCAGTCAACTACTGCCTCAACTCCACCAGCGTAGCCCCCTGCCCGCCTTCGTTCTGTGGAGCTTCCGCGATGGTGGCAACATGCGGATGGCTCTTCAGAAACTCCCGCACCCCGCGCCGCAGAATCCCGGCGCCGTGGCCGTGGATCACCCGGATGCGTGGCAGGCCGGCAAGAAACGCGCGGTCCAGATACTTTTCCAACTCGCCGGTGGCTTCGTCAACGGTGCGGCCGATGAGGTTGATCTCCATGCGCATGTCGTCGGTGTTGGCGCTGGTCACGGTGACGTGGACGTTCTTCTGACTGCGAGCGGCGGCAAGCGGGTCGGCCTTCCCGCTGGTTGTTAACTCACCAGTGGGTTGCACCTCGCTGAGTTCATCGCGTTTCACGCGCATCTTGATCGGACCCAGCGCCACTTCAAACAGATCCTTTTCCACCTCGCGCTGCACTACCGCGATCCTGTTCATCGATTTGATGCGCACCTGGTCTCCCGGCGCCACATGCTTCAAGACATGCGGCTGCGCGTTGGCGTCGCCCTGATCTGCCCCGGTGCGGTGCGCCACGACCGTTTGATTGAAGCTCTCCTGAAACTCGCGGCGCAGGCGCGTGATGCGGCGCTCGGCTTCCTTCGACAGCTTCTGCTGCGCCGCGCGATCCTCGATTGCTCGCACCGTCTCGCGCATCTGGAACTCGAAGTCCTTGAGCAGCGAGGCCAGCTTGTTCTCAAGCTCGCGTGTCCGGTTGCGCAACTCGACATCGCCTTCGCGGGCGAGTTTGGCCCTTGCCTGGTTCAGCGCGTATTGGTCTTCGCGCGCCAGCTTGCGCTCGGCCTCAAGCTGCGTCACCTCGTTGTGCAGCTTGTCGAGGAAACGCGCGATGTCCACTTGCTGCGACCCGAGTCTCGAACGCGCCGCCGCAATAATTTCTGCGTTGAGGCCCAGCCGCTCCGCCGTCTGAATTCCCGCCGATGCTCCGGGAACGCCGAGCCGCAGCTGATAGTTGGGCGCAAGTGTCACTTCATCCACGCCGGCGGCTGCATTCAACACGCCCGGAGTGTTGGCTGCGTAAACCTTGAGCGAAGTATGGTGCGTGGAGATGAGCGACCACGCGCCCACGGTAAGGAAGTAGCTGGCAATGGCTACGGCAAGCGCCGATCCTTCCTCAGGATCGGTCGAGGAGCCGAGTTCATCCAGCAGCACCAGCGCACGTGGTCCAGCCAGCCGCGATAAGCGGTCAAGATTCGTAATGTGCGCGGAAAAAGTGGAAAGCGCAGCCTCAATGGATTGCGCGTCACCAATATCAGCCAGAAAAGCCGTGAAAACCGGAAAGCTCGCGGCTGTCGCAGGCACAGGCAGGCCGGCCTGCGCCATCATCGCCAGCAGCGCCGTGGTCTTCAGCGTAACGGTTTTGCCGCCCGTATTGGGGCCGCTGATGATGATCTGGCGATGCTCTGCCGTGAGCTCGAGAGTGAGCGGCACAACCGCCGTATTGGGCCGTGCCCCATTCGCGCGCAGGCGCTTTTCCAGCAACGGATGGCGGGCGCCTTCGAGCGCCAGCCGATCCGGCGTAATGGCCGGCGCAACGCATTCGTAGTCCCGCGCGAACCGCGACCGCGCCTGCAGGCTGTCCACCAGCGCCAGCACCCGCGCGCCTTCGACCAGCCCCAGCGCATAGGTGCCCACCTGCCGCGTCAGCGCAACAAAGATGCGGTGAATCTCCGCCTGCTCTTCCTCGATAAGCCGCACCAGCTCGTTGTTCTGCTCGATGGTTTCGAGAGGCTCCACGTAGACCGTCTGTCCGGAAGAGCTGGCGCCGTGAACTACGCCTGAAATTCGCCGCTTGACCTCCGCGCGCACCGGAATGACGAATCGGTCGCCGCGAATGGTGATCAGGTCCTCTTGCGTGGCGCCGTCGCTGGAGAGCTTGCGCAGCGCCGAGCGTAGCGACTCTTCGATTACGCGCCGCTGCCGGTCCTGCTCGCGGCGTATGCGGTTCAATTCAGGCGAAGCATTATCGGCCAGCGAACCATCGGGCTGAATGGTGCGATCGATCGATTCAGCCAATGGGCGCAGGCTGGTGGTCAGCGCTGCGGAAAGCTCGGAAAGCCCCGGCAGCTTGCCCGCGATCCGCGCCGGCGGCTCCTTGAGCAGCGCCTGCCACGCCGCCACATCGTTGGCGAGCCGCGCCACAGCCAGCAACTCGCTCGCCTCAAGCGCCGCACCGTCAATCTGCGCCTTCGAAGCCAGTTGCGTGGGGTCAAAGAGTCCGCCGCAGGGGATGGATACTTGCTCAGCGAGCACCAGGCGCAGCTCTGCCGTGAGCAGGTGCTGACGGATGATCCAGGCTTCATGGGTAGACGGCCGCAAATCGAGAATCGCCTGGCGCCCGACGAGCGAAGCGGCAAACCCGGCGACGAGTGTGAGCAGCGGCTCCCACTCCAGAGCGGCGAAGTCGGCGTGTTGTACGGGAGACGGGATGGGATCGAGCAGAGGCATGTCCAGCAACTATCTTAGTCGATCCTGAAAAAGTGACTTTCAGGCAAGTTGAAGCTGAGTATCGCGGGCTTGCTGGCCTTTCCGGGTGAGCATCCCGTTCCATAGGTCGATCAGGCAGCACAGAAAAATGCGCCAAAAAGCTCTGAGGAGCTTCTGGAAGTTCATCGCGGCGGCTGCCATGATCGCGTTGATCTCATTTCCGGCAGTACCCTTCAGCCGATTACGTTCCAACCGGTGTTCGCTCTTCAGATGTCCGATACTTGGTTCGACCGCGGCACGGCGTTTCATCCATCGCCATCGAGCTTGCGGTGTCCGGCCTCTTCGTCTCTTGTCGACGTGCACGGTGACCGCACCGTCATAGTCGTGGCCTCGATAGCCCATGTCCACGTACACTTCGCCGACCCGGTTGGCGATCAGGCTCTCGACTTGCTTCATCTGTGCAGCCAGCGTGTGGCCGTCATAGGGGTTTCCGGTGAAGCTCTTCGCGCCGACGAACCATCCGCCACGACTGCTCACCGCGACACTCACCTTGTTGCCAAACTCGTACTGCTTGCCTGCCTTGCCCTTGGCGATGCACTGCACTTCAGGTTCATGCACACTGTAGATCTTGTTTTTGTCATGCCTCTGTTGCGTGTAGATTCGATGCGCTGTCTGAAGCAACTTATCGAGTTTCATGGATGGTTCCGCTGCCTGGCGCTGGACCTCCCGAATGACGCGCCCAAGTTGGGTTTTCAGCTTGCGCGTGCAGGCACGAGCGCGTTTCATCTGGCGGGCATGGGCATAACGGCTGGACTGCATCAGCAGGCGGCGGCCTACATGCTGATAACTCTGCTTGATCGTCAGACCTTCAGCACGCGCTGCCTTCACCAGCCGCTCGCGCATGCGCTGGTAGAGTCTGGCATCGGTGGGAAAACGAATGGCCTTGGTCTCCACCGTCGTGT
>Ga0302326_10027033_pt1 | contig 11583 bp, 9 predicted proteins | sample Palsa_T0_3_FD_202264 | JGI IMG/M metagenome (GOLD analysis project Ga0302326, IMG submission 202264) | Peat permafrost microbial communities from Stordalen Mire near Abisko, Sweden - Palsa_T0_3 | ecosystem: Environmental > Terrestrial > Soil > Palsa > Peat permafrost | place: Sweden: Abisko...
GGCGTTGCCGTCACTTCTACTTGCATCTGGCTCTTAGAATCCACGTTGTCTGAGGAGAATAACAACGTCGCTCTTCTAAGAGGTATCGTCGCTGTTGAACTCCAGCGGTTCTGACGAACAACCGGATGATCGGTCGGTGCCGAAGGCCCCTCCGCCAGAGAGCTGATTTCGACACCGATCCCAAACGACAACCTATCGTCGATCTCTTTGACGTCTCTGGTGTCTATGTTCACACCCACGTCGATCTGCTGATACTCCGTCGTCGCGCCTTGCTTGGACGCAAACGGTATCTTGCTCCCCGCCCTAATGCCTTGTGGGGTCGTATGATTGCCTGCGGGAACGACGGTCAAATAGCTTCTCGCGTTGAGGATTTTGGTCCCTTGAACCTCCTTAACGACGAACTCCAGCTTGTAAAATTTCGTCGGCTCGGCGTCTTCGCCAAAGCATCCGCCGGCAGCGATAGCGAGTGCCAGCGATCCAAGGATGAACCTTCTCGTTGTAATCATAAATTGTTCCTTTCCTACTGCCCCTCGCCGGTCTCAAGCGGCGGGATGACCAGCGGAGCGATCTCCAGTGGTTCGCTCGCGCGTTTTCGTAAACTGTCAAACGCCTGCGCCGTCCGTTCCGGATCTTGTTTCACCATGGCTACCAGCAGGCGCTCTTCGCTGGTCAATGGCGAAGGAGTCGGGAACTCTGGCTGCTTGGGCAGCGCCGCCCTCCGATGGCTGTGACCTCTGGGCTTGAAAACTCTGATCGCCGCAGTTCGCCTCGGCGTCAAGCCGGGAATGGCTGCCTTCCTTACGGCGGCAATGCTCAGCGGGCGCGATTCCGTATGCTCTATCCCTAAATAAACAAACGCGCCCACTACCAAAGCCGCCACTCCGACCGCCAACACAGCCCACCATTCCGCTATGCTCCTGCGCGAACTCTCCGTCATCCTCACTCGCGAAATGATGCGCTGTTCCAATCCCGCCAGCGGCTCACCGTCGGCGTAACGGGAAATGCCATCCTGCAAAACTCGCTCCAGCTCATCCATGTCTTCGTCCATAGCTCTCTCCCGTCAAACGCGCCAATTTCTGTTTCAAGATCTCGCGGGCTTTCTTGACGCGCGTCCGTACCGTACCCTCCGGAATGCCCAGGATCTTGGCAATTTCAAATGACTTCAAATCGTCCACCGCGGACAAGGCCAGCGGCTGCCGCAATTCTTCCGGTAAGGCGTCCATCAACCTATGGACGACCGCCGCCCAGTTGGACTGCACCGCCGCCTGTTCCGGCGTCTCATCGCGCGAAGGCGATTCGACATCCAACGCCAGGCCGCCGCCCGCGGCTTTCGGTAAATGATCCACCGCCACGCGCCACGTCACGCGCGACAAATACGCCCGTTGGTCTTCAATCTTGTCCCAGCCGCGCGATCGGTAGAGCTTGAGAAACACCTCCTGCACGACATCCTCCGCGTCATGCGAATTCCTGAGCACCGCGTATGCCACACGAAAGACGAAGCGCGCTTGCCGGTTTACCAGAGCCGCGAAACGCTCCCCGCAAAGGGCAAAGCTTTCCCCATCCGCCAACGTGGTTACCCCCAGCCCGATCCGTTCGGAGTGCCCGGTCATATGTTCAAGTAATGAAGACCTGCGTAGGGGGCGAAGCGTTCAACTATTTATTTCCGCTATAGGTGGGGCAGCCATTTGCTATGTGGGGCAGGATGGCATCCTGCGCGCCGATTGGCAATCGGCGCCTAGACTTTCTACATGTTTGTCGCCGTTCGTAGGGCGGGCATTCCTGCCAGCAGGCCACCTTCAGGTGGCCGCGGCTGACCTCCCGGTCAGCCGGGCGAATCCAGCGAGCCTAAGTTTTTGGCGATCCCGCCGCTCGCGACATGCCGCGCGGATCGCTCGACTCAAAAAAATCTCGTTCCGAGGTAGTCACTGGCGTCGCGAACCGGAACTCGCCCGGGGTGATTCCATGCCAACGCGCCGTGTGATACGCCGCCATTTGCAGCGGTATCACATCCGCCACCGGCATGAAAAGGTCGGGGAAATTCTCCGCCGGCCACTCGCAAAGCGAATCAATCAGGTGCGATTTCGGTTTCGGCCCAATCCAGCGAACCTTTCCGCCCATTGCCAGAACCTTATCGCCGAGCGTGTCTTCCAAATCTTCCGTGGCACGCTGCGTTCCAAAGATAATCACCCGGAATTGATCATGCACTACTTCAACCGGCCCATGCCGGAATTGGGGCGCCGACATCGGCACCGCCGCCACTTTGGCCACTTCCTGCAGCAGCAGCGCCCCCGTTTGCACCGATGCCATAGTTGGCCCGCGGCCCAGCAGATACATAGGAACGTTGTTCGCAAAGAAGCCAGGCCAGCTTCCGCTGAAGCGATACCATTCGGGCACGCAGCGCGTGAGTACCTCTATCGTGCGTTCCAAGTCTGATTTCGGCGCACCGTCAAGCTGTCCGCCGTACGCCGCACCCAAAAGTAAGAGGGTGACAACCGCTCCCGTATAGGTCTGGATAGCTACCAGTTGATCCGGCAGGCTGTTCACCAGAATGGCGCGGGTCGACTGACGCGCCACCGTGCTGCCGGGCACGTTGATCACTCCCACAACCTTGCAGCCACGTTCCACTTTCTTCAGGAGTTCGGTAGCCTCAATGCTCTCCCCGGAGCGTGAGACCAGCACCAGCGCCGTATCTGCATCAAGCACGTTCGACTGGAAATGTAACAGCTCGGACGTCTCAATCACCGAGCAGACTACGCCGCGCGTCGCCAGGTAGTTCTGCAAGGGAATACAGGCATGTAGCGACGCGCCCATCCCGCTGAGTACGATACGCCGGCTTGACTTGAGCAGACCCGCCGCCTCTTCTAAGGCTGAGCGCCCCTCGCCATATTGATGAGCCATCACGGCTCGCAGCGACCGGGCCTGCGAGAGTATATTTTCTACCATTGGTGGATTCATGCGGATTCTCTCTCTCGAATGAGCGCAAGACGGGAGCGCCGAGATCGTCTGAAATCGCCAGCTTCGGACGGCGTGTTCGACACTTTGCCGGTCTCTCTTAAAAAAATCTCCTGCGGCTGCTTGCTTTCCGTGTTCGGCATTCCAGTATCTTGCATCATAATCTAATTGCTTTCTAAGAGCGCAAAGGGCTCGGCTGGAGATTGGCCATTTGTGGGGCGGGATGGCATCCTGCGCGCCGATTGGAAATCGGCGCTAACCCAAGTTCGTCGCCAGCGCCCGTCTTGCGTGAGTTCCCTACAACAAATGGTCGTTTTCCTCTGACAGAAAGTGCGATCAACGCCCTTGTATTCGCTCCCAAACAGGAGTATGATTCCCGCAAAGGAGTATGTTACGCTGCGTACGATTGCGTAGCGCCCCCGTAAAACTCTCAAGAAAGGAAGCCTTTTATGAATCTCACGTATCACATTGTGGCCCTGGTCGTCCTCATTGCCGCCGTTGTCGGGCTTTATCTGTACCGCCGCTGGGTGGAAAACCACGACGACCATTACATTCATCTGCACAACGACGCTCACGACGCAAGCATCATCAACACGCAGACGTCCATGGCAAAGCGCCTTGATGCGATCGACAAGCTCAAGAACGCTGGCCTGATCGCGGTGATTGTCTACGCCGTCGCCATCGCCGCCATGGCGGTATATATCGGTTGGAACAGCAGCAACGCTCAGATCTAGCTTCTCCATTTCTTCTAATACGGACTTGGCTCCTAAGGAAGATGTGGCTGACGGTCCATTTCTCGCTCTGAATTTCTTACGTCCAGTCGCCATCGCCCATTCGGGCGCTTGGCGATTTGTGTCTTCCAACGAGCACGCGCAAAACGGGCTTGATCGTCCCTTCTGGCGGCGCGCATTCGCGCCCTTTGCGTTTGCGAGATGTGTTCACGGCCCCTGTGTTAAATTCGCCATGGTCGCCTCCCGAGCTACTTCCCTTTCCGGCGAGACTCGCGACAAGTTATTCAGCACTACCTTAAGAATCGCCAACACTGGCACGGAGTAAAACATGCCCGGTATTCCCCCCAGTTGCTCGCCGGCCAAGACGCCAAATAGCACTAAGATCGGGTGAATCTCCACTCCCGAACTCATCAGGAACGGGTTCAAAACATAATCCTGGAAGACTCGGTTCAGCACCCAAAACACAATAATCCAAACCACTCCGCCAACGCCCGCCGTGCTGCTCACCACCAAGATAATGACCAGCGCTGCCGCAGGTCCAATCACCGGAACAAACTCCAAGACCCCGGCCAATCCGGAGAGCAGCAGCGCATAGGGCTCGCCCATAATGTTCAGGAAAATCACCCACGCCAGGAACGATGCCGCCGCCAGAATGACCAGCGCCTTCATATAGCTCTGCAGCATGGCGTGTACGCCGTTGATAATGCCAGCCAGCTTTACCCTGGCCGAACCGCGCGCCAGACTCAATAGCCCCAGCTTGATGGTCCGCGCGTCCTTCAGGAAAAAAAACGCCACAATGGGCACCAGGATCATCGGCACCAGGCTGCTCACCTCCGAAAGAATTCGCGAACTCGCCTCCTGAATGAACGGCACTACATGTTGCTCAAGACCGGCGGCCTGTCGATTCAGCGCCGCCATGATCTGGCCGCGCACCGGATTCGCCCAACTGAGGAATTTCGGCAACGGCAATGTCGCCCAGGTTCCGCCCGTCACCAAAGCGGGCAATCGAGTCAGCAAGCTAGTCGCCTCCGCCGCGAGTCGCGGAATCAACGCAAACCCCAATCCCACCAGTGCTCCCAACAGCACTACATACACAATGCTCAGCGCCATCACCCGCCTTTTGGGCAGGAAACGTTCAATCAGCGACACGATGGGCGACAGGACATAGGCGAAGAGGACAGCAGCGGCAAACACCAATAGCGTTTCACGAATCGAGTAGACGACAAAAAGAAGGAAGCCGAAAAGAAAAACGGTCCAGGTAACTCGCAGCGCCTTCTCATCGATTCCAAACATCACTGTTAGACTATCAATTGTTCCGCACTTTCTATGTCAGGCTCTACCCGCGATCTGCGCAAGCTCGTTAGCGAATTGCATGAGCTGGAGCAGCGGTTGCTCGCCGGCGGCGGAGCCAAGAAAATCGAAAAGCAACACAACGACGGCAAACTGACCGCGCGCGAACGCATTGCCGGCTTGATCGATCCTGGCGGCCTGTTTCTTGAGATAGGACTGCTCATCGCCTACGACCGTTACGAGGGACAAGCCCCAGCCGCCGGCGTGGTGACAGGCATCGCCAAGATTGAGGGTCGGCCTGCGGTGATTGTTGCGAATGACGCCACTGTCAAAGCAGGCGCATGGTGGCCTGAAACCATCACCAAGATTCTGCGTGCCCAGGAAATTGCCATGCGCAACGCCATCCCCATCGTCTACCTGGTAGATTCCGCAGGTGTGAACCTCCCGTTGCAAGATGGCATCTTTCCCGGTCAATACGGTGCCGCCCGTATCTTCTATTACAACTCGCTCATGCGCCGCCGCTTCCACATTCCGCAGATTGCCGCCGTCATGGGTCCATGCATCGCTGGCGGCGCCTATCTGCCGGCCCTGAGCGACGTCATCATCATGGTCGACAAAGTCAGCTTTATGGGCTTGGGAGGTCCTAATTTAGTCAAAGGCGCGGTTGGTCAGGTCACCGACTCCGAAACCTTAGGTGGCGCCGCTATGCATACCGCCATCAGCGGCGTGGCCCATTTTCGCGCAGCCGACGACCGTGCTTGCCTTGCCATGATTCGTCAGCAGTTTCGCCAAATGCCCGCTGCTCCTCCCACCCCTGAGTGCAAACCTCCCAAACTGGACCCGGCCGGTCTCTACGATATTCTCCCCTCCGATCACCGCCTCCCATACCGCATGGAGGATCTCTTGGAACGCATTCTCGACTCAGCCGATCTGGTAGAGTTTCAGCCCGACCACGCCCCCGAATTCCTCTGCGCTTCAGCCACTCTCAGCGGCCGCCACATTGCCGTCATCGCGAATCGCCGCGGGTTCTTAAAAACCAAAACCGGACCGCGCATCGGTGGCATCGTTTATGCGGAATCCGCTCGCAAGGTCGCGTATTTCGTCGAAAACGCCGAACGGCATCGCGTGCCCATTCTCTATGTGCAGGACGTTTCAGGTTTCATGGTCGGTGTGGAAGCGGAAACGGCGGGCATCATTCGAGCGGGCGCTGAGATGGTCGAAACCATGGCCTGCGCCACTGTGCCGAAAATCGTTCTCACCGTCAATCATGCTAGCGGCGCCGGCTACTATGCCATGGCCGGACAGGGCTTCGACCCCAACTTTACATTCAGTTGGCCCAGTGCCCGTATCGGGGTTATGGAAGGAGATTCCGCAGTGCAGGCCGTACACGGCCCTGAGCTCGAGAAATATAAGACAAACGGCGAGCCGGTTCCGGCTGAACTCGAACAGCGCATTGCACAAACCCGTTCCGATTATGACCGCTGGCTCGACGCGAAGTATGCGGCGGCGCGCGGCCATTGCGACGCGCTCATTGATCCCCTCGACACGCGCAAAATTCTAACTCTGGCCTTCGACGCGGCCTGTTTCAAAAGCAACACGGAACACGTTCCCGTCCAGTTGTTAAGCGAGGTGAAACTCTGATGGACATTCTGATTGACGATTCGGAAAGAATTCGTCACCTCACTCTCAATCGCCCCAACAAGCGCAACGCCCTCACTCTCAAAATGTGTACCCAGATCGTGGAAGCCGTTCGTTCCGCGCAGTCGCGCGCCGATATCGGCTGCATCCTCATCGACGCTAACGGCAGCGTCTTCTCCTCAGGAATGGATCTAGCCGAGTCTGCGCCTATGGAAGAGCTTCTCAAAGTTCACGAACAACTTTTCACCCTCGGCGCACAGTCTCTCAAACCCATTGTTGTTGCCGTGAGTGGCGCTGCTCTGGCCGGAGGTCTCGGCCTGGTGGCGCAAGGTCACGTAGTCTTCGCGTCGCCTAATGCGGTCTTCGGTCTGCCTGAGTTGCGCGTCGGTTTCTGGCCGTTCATTGTCTATCGCTCCATTGAAACGGCTCTCGGCAAACGCCGCGCCTTGCAATTGAGTCTCACCGCTAGCAATTTCGATGCGCCGCAAGCCTTCGCCTGGGGACTGGTTCACGAAGTTTGTTCTGCCGATGAAATCGCCGCCGCCTCCCGCAACGCCGCGCTCGAAATTGCCAGAGCTAGCCCGCTCGCCATTGCTTCCGGCATGCAGTACGTGCGCGCCGCGGAAGGAAAATCCATTGAAGAGGCTGGCGAAATCGCCGCCGGCTATCGCGCCAAGCTGCTCGCCAGTGCCGATTTCAAAGAAGGAACCACCGCCCGCAAGGAAAAACGCCTGCCCTTTTGGCCCAGCATGCCTCGCGATTTTTACGCCAACCGTCGCGGTTCTGCCGACGAATGAACCTTCTGCCAATCGTTCTGACTCTGCTAACAGCAGGCCTTGCTCTAGCCGCCGACCCGCCCACCTTCTTCCGTGACGTCTTGCCCATCCTTCAAACTCACTGTCAAAGCTGCCACCGTCCCGGCGAAATCGCCCCCATGCCGTTCGATTCGTATTCCCACACCCGCCCATTCGCCGCCGCCATTCGCGAACAAACCACTCTCCGCAAAATGCCTCCCTGGTTTGCCGACCCATGCTGCGGTCGTTTCTCTAACGATCGTTCGCTGACTCCGCAAGAAATCGCCACGTTAGCCGCCTGGGCCAACGCTCACTCTCCCGAAGGCGATCCCGCAACCGCTCCGCCTCCCATCAATGAAACTCCCGGCTGGAATATCGCGCCGCCCGACATCGTGTTTTCCATGCCCAAAGCGAAAACTCTTCCGGCGTCGGGCGACGTGCCTTATCAATACATCATTATTCCCACTCACTTCAAGGAAGACCGCTGGGTCTCCATGTCGGAGATCCGCCCAGGCAATCGTTCGGTCGTGCATCATGCCGTCGCCTACGTTCGTCCGCCCACTTCGCCCTGGCTCCGCGATGCACCCGTCGGTGTTCCGTTTAGCGCCGACGATTTACCCAGCGCCAGCCTTCGCCGCGACGCCTTCTGGACCATCAGCGACATCCTTCTCGTTTATGCCCCCGGCAGCCTGCCCGATCATTGGCCCGAAGGCTTTGCGAAACTCATTCCCGCCGGTTCCGACATCGTTCTTCAGATGCACTACACCACCACTGGCCGTACCACCGAAGATCTCACTCGTATCGGCCTGGTGTTCGCACCCCAACCTCCCAAAAAACGCGTTCTCACTGTCCAACTCACCAACGACCATTTCAGCATCCCGCCGGGCGAGCCCGATTATCGCGTCGAAGTCCACGGCACCATTCCAAACGATGCCTTGCTTCTGAGTTTCTTCCCCCACATGCACCTGCGCGGGAAAACATTCGAATACAACATCGTTGAGCCGCATGGCCGCATTCGCACTTTGCTCCGCATTCCTCATTACGATTTTTTCTGGCAACTTAGCTATCGCCTCACCACGCCCATTCCACTGAAGGCCGGCACGATTCTGCAAGCAATTGCCACGTTTGACAATTCCAAAAACAACCCGCACAATCCCAACCCGGAGGCCACCGTCACTTGGGGCGAGCAGACCTGGGCGGAGATGATGGTGGGCTTTTTTGATGTGGCGGTGGATCCGAGTATCGATAAGCCGCACTTTTTCCTTCGTCATTAGCATCCAAGGAGGGAGGCAGATTTTGGTTACAACCTCGCGAATTTACGCGCAGGCATCTTGCCTTAACGCGAAGAATGCTTTAACCTTCACCTTCGGACAGGAGCCGAACCGATATGAATGCCGCCGCTGCCGCCCTTAAGCATGAGCACACTCGAACAGGTACGAGTGTTGAACATTTGAAACGCGCTTTTATCGATAGCTTGATTTACGGTCAGGCGCGCCGTCCCGAACGCGCCACCACTCTCGATTATTATCTTGCGATTGCCTCTTCCATTCGCGACCGGCTCACGCAACGCTGGGTCAATACCATCCAGGCGTACTCTCATCCGGATGTTCGCATCGTGTGTTATTTTTCCGCGGAATTCCTCCTCGGCCCACATCTCGGTAATAATTTACTGAATTTGGGCATTGACGCGCCGGTGAGTCAGGCGATGCAAGAACTAGGGCTGAACCGCCAGGAAATCATTGATACGGAGGAAGAGCCAGGGCTGGGCAATGGCGGTTTAGGCCGCTTGGCCGCCTGTTACATGGATTCGCTCGCCACGCTGCAGATTCCCGCCATCGGCTTTGGCATCCGCTATGAATTCGGAATTTTCGATCAACTGATTCGCGATGGTTGGCAAGTCGAGGTTACAGACAAGTGGTTGCAATGGGGTAACCCTTGGGAGATTGCGCGTCCCGAAGGCGCGGTCGAGGTAGCTTTTGGCGGCCACACGGAGACTTATACGGATACTCACGGCAGCCAGCGCGTCCGTTGGGTTCCCGGCCACGTTGTGAAGGCGGTTCCGTACGATACGCCCATCCTCGGATACCACACCAATACCGTCAACAGCTTGCGCTTGTGGAGAGCGGAAGCCGTTGAATCGTTCGATTTCCGCGCGTTTAACGCGGCCGATTACCTTGGCTCTGTCCGCGACAAAATGCAGTCGGAGAATATCTCGAAGATTCTCTACCCGAATGACGAAGATATTAAAGGCAAGGAACTGCGGCTCCAGCAGCAATTCTTCTTCGTATCCGCCTCTTTGCAAACTCTCATCCGCATTCATCTTTCCCAACAGCGCCCGCTCGAAGAGTTTCACGCCAAGTGGGCCATCCAGATGAACGATACCCATCCGTCCATCGCCGTCGCAGAATTGATGCGGCTGCTTGTCGACGAGCACGCTGTTTCATGGGAGGCCGCCTGGGAGACCACCAAGAAAACTCTCGGCTTTACCAATCACACGCTGCTGCCGGAGGCGCTGGAAAAATGGAGCTTGGCCATATTCCAACAAATTCTGCCCAGGCATTTAGAAATCATCTACGAAATCAACCGCCGATTTCTGGATGAAGTGAAAGCTAAATTTCCGGGTGACAACGACCGCCTTCGCCGCTTGTCTCTCATCGACGAATCCGGCGAGCGTTATGTCCGCATGGCTTACCTGGCCGCTGTCGGAAGCCATGCCGTCAACGGCGTCGCGGCACTTCACACTGAACTGCTCGAGCGAGACGTGCTGCACGATTTGTATGAAATGTATCCGGAACGCTTCAGCAACAAGACCAACGGCGTGACCCCGCGCCGCTGGATGGCGCTGGCCAACCCCGGTCTGTCTGCCCTCATTACCCGCAAGATCGGCGACGGCTGGGTTTCGAATCTCGACCAACTCCGCACGCTCGAAAATCACATTGGCGATGGCGGTTTCCTCGAAGAATGGCGCACTACGCAACACAACGTCAAGCGCGAGCTAGTGGATTATATCGCCAAGAAAACCGGTGCGGTTGTCGATCCGGCGTCGATGTTTGACGTGATGGTCAAGCGCATTCATGAGTACAAGCGGCAGCATTTAAAGGTGCTCCATATCGTCGCCCTTTATAACCGCATCAAACGCGATCCCTCCACGCACATTGTTCCCCGCACGTTCCTGTTCGGAGGCAAAGCCGCACCCGGCTATTTCATGGCCAAATTGATCATCAAGCTGATCAACTCCGTGGCCGAGGTGGTCAATACGGACTCCGATGTGGCCGGCCGCCTGCGTGTCGTCTTCCTGCCCGATTACAACGTCACCTTCGGGCAGCGCGTCTACCCTTCAGCCGATCTTTCCGAGCAGATCTCGCTCGCCGGAAAAGAGGCGTCGGGCACGGGCAATATGAAATTCTCCATGAATGGCGCGCTGACGGTGGGAACGCTGGATGGCGCCAACATTGAAATTCGCCAAGAAGTAGGCGACGAGAATTTCTTCCTGTTCGGCCTCACTACCGACCAGGTCTACGCGATGAAAGCTGCTGGTTACAACCCAAGCGCTTACTATCACTCGAACGCCGCCTTGAAGGACGTAATCGACGAGCTAGCCTCCGGCCGATTCTCAAGGGGCGATCAAGGCTTGTTCAAGCCGCTGCTCGATTCGCTGCTCTCGAGCGACCCATACATGCTCCTGGCCGACTTTCAGGCATACATCGAATGCCAGGATCGCATCGATCAAGCATTCCTCGATTTAGATCACTGGACTCGCATGTCGATTCTGAATACAGCCCGAATGGGAAAATTCTCCTCCGACCGCGCCATCCGCCAGTATTCCGACGACATCTGGCACGTCAAACCGGTAGAGGTAAAGCTCACCGACCTGTCCCCCGAAGCCGACTAAGTGCTCAAGCAAAAAGGGACGGATTACTCTGTCCCCAATGGATAAACTACCAAGCCGGAAGTGCTTCTCAGTGGACATGCTTGCGGAGCAAGCTCCAACCGGTAGACCGGAAACCAGAGCTGTCCGTCCCTTTTTGCGCTCTCCCATTGCCGAAAATACTCCTCTTCTCCTTTCCCCCCTCTGCCCCTGTGCCATCATGTGCTGAGTGAAATCCCAAAAAAATTCCCTTACCTTACTGCTCATCGGCCTGTTCAAACTTCTAAAAGGCATCGCGTTGCTCGCGGTC
>Ga0302326_10027035_pt1 | contig 11582 bp, 11 predicted proteins | sample Palsa_T0_3_FD_202264 | JGI IMG/M metagenome (GOLD analysis project Ga0302326, IMG submission 202264) | Peat permafrost microbial communities from Stordalen Mire near Abisko, Sweden - Palsa_T0_3 | ecosystem: Environmental > Terrestrial > Soil > Palsa > Peat permafrost | place: Sweden: Abisko...
TTATGAGGGGCAGCTGCGGGGTGTCAGCGTGGCGTCATCAACAAACAGTACGAGCACTTACTTGCAGAGTCGCGTTTAGTGCTGGTGAGGGAGTTAGAGACTCAAGAAGCTGGGGGTAAGGAGTTGGTTTTGACGACTTTGTGAGATTAATATCTGGGTTGTGTCAATCCTTGGTTGCGAAGCAGGCTGTCTGTTCCCTCCTCGCTTGACCCCGCCACATCCACGTAATTTCGTCAGGCACCGGAGCTGGGTGGAATAGAAACGCTGGCTCGAGCAGCAGCCAAGCACAAATCTTTAAATCGCAAGGAATACGCGGACGTAGCGGACGCTGGCTTGGGTACGGTGTGGTTTGCTTTCTGAGTAGGAATAAAGAAATATGGAGCCTCAAAATCTTCCCTTGGCTGCCACTTTCTGAAAATAGCAACAATTAATTCCATGCAAAAGTTCTGCATGAAGAGGAAAAGAGCTCTTGACAATTCTGCAACTGTTAGTAGTCAAAATTCTCTTAATACTCTACTTTCGTGCTGAGAGACTTGGGGCTTCTAAGGAGCATGTCAGAGCAGGTTTTTAATCTGTCGAAAGATTTCGATACGCCATTCATGCTACTGGAGCTTGTGTCTCTATTCACGTAACGCCTACTGTATGGTCTATTTTATAGCCCTTTATAGCCCTCCACAATTACCGGCACCGCCATGAAAAAGACCGGGTAGGTTCTAAAGCTGAAGCAGAGGGCCCTAACTTTGCGCCATCCGAGTGAGTCCAGTATTCACAGTGAGTGAAGATCATGCCAGACGCAAAGAAGATAGCGTGTGTCTCGTTGGTCGCTCTATCCAGACGTTGCGAGCAAACCACGGGGCAATATTGCAACCTCCCGCGTCACTGCTTTGGCTGAGAGATATATTTAGTATGTGAAGCCGTTGCTACCATCGGACCTGGCTTGCCATCTACCAACTTGTATATTCGTATCGTTGTAAAAGCCATAGACCGCCCCACCTTGTTCGCAACCGCTTCGATCTCAATGGTCTCTCCAACTTGCGCTGTGCCAATGTACGTAACGTGGATGTCGATGCTTGCCCCTGTTTTCTCCAGACCATGGGTCGCAATTGCCAGTCCACCACTCCAATCAACTAGCGTCGCACTGACTGCTCCATGGATTGTACCTCTTGAATTGACATGGTTCTTGCCAAGCGTCAGGCGCGACTTAACGGTTCCTTTGGTGGCAGATATAATATCGCACTCTGAGAGCAGAAAATCCTGGACAACCTCGGAGTCAATATTACTTGATTAGGAAGTTTGGATGCACAGCAACTTCCGAGATATTTGGAGGGGAAGAGTTTGAATGTGCACAACTAGACATCCAGAAAGGGGGAGGAAATGAACTCGAGAATTGCATACGCACGTAGATTGGGCTATTTCCCTTCATACGCTGCCACACCCCTCTCACATGTTCCAATTCAGTCGAGGACATTGTGATCCTTGAGGGGATGGATGCCTGATCGAATTAATGTGGAGGCGACTATTGTCGTCAGCAGTTCAAGGCAGCAAGATAATTTTGAAAACTATTTTTATCACGCGCGGGTTGGGTCGATCTAGTGGATGTTTGGGCTCACTGACTAATCACTTGCAACTACCCACCAGGCTGCAGGCCTCCTGTACCAGATCCCTAGACAATCGCTGCAAAACAAAGGAAAGAAAGGAAATATATTCAGCACTTGCACTGAGTGAATCTAGATAATAAATAACTTACACCCACCCCAGCAGCTAATAACCTATTTAACATTGAGAGTGAGATTGATGAAGTATGGCTCCAATCAGCATCACAGCTGGACATGGCGATAATGTCCACCAAGTAGCCAAAGACTCGTATCAATTTTTCGATTTCTGAGTGGATTCACATAGTGTCCGGGGTATGCCATTTCACCGTCATCTTCCGTAGAGAGCCCTCAACGCCAATAAAGCTACCCATGTGTACAAGTAGAGATCAAATGATCAAGTAGAGACTGCATAGGAGACTTGGGCCAGTGAAGATCCCTATCCAGAATATGAGATTACCCAAGGTTGCCCTTCCTTTAAGCCATCTAGTTCGACTCAACTGCACCAGCGGAATTTGCGTCATTTGCAAAAACAAGAGGTAGCCACGGAGCTTTTTGAACAAGCACCACATAACGAGCTCGCTGGTTGATCGATACGTCAGCATTGGTCAATATCTCTGAGAAGAATGAACATATTCTGAGGGCAGATAAAGGTGTTGGGACTACTTACTGGACACAAGCGCTAAGGAAGAAGGTGATAATTGTCGCTGTATATTTGTTAACTTTCATTGAGGAAATACTGGAATGATAGACGTGTCGAAGCAGGAACGCGTGTATTGGGCGGTTCCAGTCTCTGGCAAATTGGTCCCAAGAGACACTGTTCCACCAATCCGCATAAAAGCCTCGATCGGCGAAGTAAGTGAGCTCGGCCAGAACGTTGAGCACACACTCCCAGATGAGATACCACTTTATGGATATAAGTTAGCACGTTGCGCCGACAATAAATAAAAAGCTTTTAGGGAAGCAAGGGGGAAGGGGTATTAAGCGAAGCCTTGATGAAATTGCAGGGGGAGTATTCTCACAGTCTAAAAGTGTCAGTCAAGAGTTCCAAATCTCAGGGTATTGCACTTGCCATCATATATTCCATCATGAATGGAAATATCAAATCACTAAGGATCCAAGGAAATTGCTCCAGGCGTTCTCGGAGTAGCATGCCTGCATCTTTCATCTCGATAGTCCTAACCACCACAGGGTAGATAAATGCTTGGGAGATAAGATTCATGACCGCCAAGACTCCGAATACAGCAGCAGTCTTCTCAGCCACGTAGTACCAATTAATTTCTTCGGATCGAGGATACTCGAGCTCGTAAACCAGAGTAGGAAGCACAATGTACTCGTAATGGTTGGCGATTGTCAAGTTGTTTGGATAGATGTTGTCTCCTTTCGTGCATTTGCCTTTGAGGTCCTGACTTAGGGCGTCTATTTCCCATTTAATGATTCGCTCAAATATTTGTATTTGGTCTAGATCAAGAGTTTCTCTAGATTCGATAGCAGCCGCTACTTGATCGATGTTGGGTGCCCCTTCATCATTTACGTTGGCTCTTGAATGACGGCGTTGATTGAGATCCGAGGCCGTGGGCTTATGATCTAAGTAGGAAAGCGATGAGGAGAACTTGGGTGTGATGGCGGAAGGTGTTTCTGCTGGAGCGAGCCTGTCCAATTGCTTCAATTTGTTTCGAAGAGTGGTTCTCATTTTGTGTTCTTCTGAAAGGTGGCCGTTGTCTACCACGGATCAGTAATCGGTCTCCATTCTTAACTATAGACAAAACTTACAAAAGGCATAACTGTGCTGTTTCATAAGCATGACAAGCCCATGAAGCACGAAGAAAACGGTGTGCGTCCATGGCCATTCCCGGAACAATGTCCAGCCCAGGACAACGACAATGTAAAGTACTTCCCATACCTGTAAAGCATTGACTTAGCATGACCGAGATCAGTTTCCGGGATATCTGATGCAAGAACTTACACTCTGAATTATCCACCCCTCATTTTCCCAGCTTATCAATCCTCGGGCAATGAGTTTCTGAAGGATCAACCCAAACCCAGTGATTCCACACATCACTCCGTCGGACAATCCAAGTACCATGACGTCTCGACGGAACATGAGCCCCATGATCTCGTTGCTGCCAAGGATGTTGCCATGTTGGCGCCAATTTTCAGCTGCCAGTTTTATCATATAAATGGCAGTCCCTAGCCAGAACAATGTAAAAAAACCATGAAAAGGCGAGTCAGCGCTGTCTGCGTTCTGACGGTCAAAAGCAGTAAATTGACGAGTGAAAACTAAATCACTGAATTTACTTCGCCGTTTCTTTGCAGAAGCTGGGTTTCTCTCCTGAGTTGTGTTAGCACTTGTCCAAGCCGAATTCAGATATTCAAAGTACCCTCTCAATCCCAGTTCTCAGGATTTCTCTTAAGGCATCATCGTCTGCGGTTAAGATGTATCGTCCCTTCTCCTTTAACTTGTTTAAAGTGACTGGGATACTCTTTAGTCGCGCCGGAGCTGGCCTCGAGTTCGAAGGCGCTTTTAACAATTGGTACGTTTTGCTGCCGTTGGCTTCAGGAGTCTTCCCATTTGTTGCTTCCTTAAAACCGCCGCCTTTCCCCCCAGCAACTACTGCCATAGGATCATGTCTGAATGCATCATAATCTTCTTCGCTAGTCCCGGGTGTAGTGTCTGCAGAGCTGTCCCTTCGAGAGTCAGCAATGGCGTCGAGTGCCGTCTTCAACGATTGAGGAGGGTTCGAACGACGTGGTGGAACACATGTAGGATCCGCTTCGAGACTGGCGATGCCCTCCGAGTTCAATTGACAGACCAATTGTGGGACTTTGTCTATCGATAAGGACCGACTTGCCGATGTGGGTGGCGTGGCAGTCGCCGCTGGCAATTGTGCCATTTCGAAGTGCTCAAGCTGGAAGGTCAAGACGAGCGACGACTTGGGGAATTGAGACCCAAAAGCAAGGGTGAGAGGTTTAAAAGATGCCAATTCTCGGACGCCAAGCCCTGTCAGCTCAAATTCCTGGCAGGTCTCTCAATTTAGCTTTGCGAGTCGACTCTCATTGGGGTACGGGGCTTGCGAGGTCCTGTTTGATGAAGAGCTTCAGCTTCAGCTTCAGGCATGACGTTCTTTCCATTTTCAATATTCCCTGCAGACGTAGGAGGATGAAATCGGTTGAGATTACAAGGAGGGAACAGAATAAGTGTCAATATGTAAGATTACTTGTGGAAGAAGTCTGCTTACGTTGTACGCACGGATCAGGCGATGAGGCGCAAGGCTGAAGGTGGTATCAGATCGACGATGATGCAGTGATGATGATCAGCAACAGGAGCTAAAAGAGGAAATACTGTATGCTCCGGCCGCGGTTAGGATTCAGGAGTATGATCAGTCCGCGCGTTCAATGAACTCTGCTGGAGTTGCAGGCACTGTTGAGTGAAGCAAGACTTCACAAGCGTGAGTGAGGCGAGCATGGCACAACTTATCACTTCTTCGGCGTCATGGAACTTTGGCTAAGGTTAAGGTTACTGCGAGGTACGAGTACAGTACGTAAGCCATGCATTTGCTGACCGGCGATCCGTCGTGTGAGGGAAATCAGAGGCCCGAGGGATTTTATTATTTGCTTGGCTTTGCGAGACTACGGCGGGCGTACGTGAGCGCAAACTTCTGCTTGTTGATCCGATTTCGATTAGGTGTTCTCTTTTTTTGTTTTCGTTTTCGTTTTCGTTTTTTTTTCATGCGGAGGAGCGGGAGCGGCGGGGGGTTGAAAAGGCCAGAATGATGTCAGCAGTGCAGCAGCACCGCAGTCCCGACGCGCCGAGAAACACCCCCCAGTTCAGCGAAGTCCTGTCCAGAACTCCAGACGCACATCCGCAGATGCCGCAACTAGCTGCACCCACTGTCCAACGGCCAGGCCATGCCACCGGGCACTCTCAGACCTCTGTCCCCTTATCGTCGGATTGTGTTTGTGTCCGGGTCCGAATGTGTATTATATACAGTAGTAGTACAGTATGTACGGAACGTGGAGGATGGAGTGGAGGCCCGAGGCCCAGGCAGGAGGCCACCTGTCACCCAGACTCACCCTCCATCTTTGAACAGCTCATCTCATCTGATGAATTATACTTCGTATGATCCCTCGTCTCACCCCGGCCCTCCCGGAAAGCTGTCTCAATCTCCATTTCCGTTTCAAGCTCTGAGCACCCCTGCCCCCAACAGTCCTGCCCAGCTGTTTCCCATGCTTCCAGCCGCATCCTCAGCGGTCCTCTCTTGCTCGTCACGAAGGCTTCTAATGTCAATCCCGCCAGCCGTGTCTCTGCTAGCACCCATCGCCTCTGCCGCTTGAGACACCTCCTCTGGAAAGACCTGCGTGTTTAAGCCCGATGCGAGCCATAATAACAACCACACAGCCTCCTGCTGCATCCTCTCAATAGCTACATGCAATCCGGTCTTCATGCTGGTAAGGGGATCCTGGAATCGGAGTATCTCTGCAAGTGACATGCTTTCCTCATCTTCGTTCTCGTCGATATCCTTCAAGAGCTCGATAATTCCAGAGACATCACCTTCAGCACACATGGTCATAAAAGCTCGAGCGGGTCTAGCTGCCGGATTTGCTTCAAGGTAAGCCTCTTCGGTTATCAGAGGAAGAATATCGAGGTTTTCCTGGATACCACCTTCGTTGTGATAACGTGCAAGAACGTGTGGGTATGGAGATCCTGCGAGAAGAACGCTGTTTGTTGCTGACGGGCCAGGTGAAGTGGAGACAATGGAATTATCGCAAGCTGGACACGCAAGAGAGAGAGCTACTTGGGGAGATTCGTCAAGCAGACATTGCCTGGATAATGTCAGCTTCCAAGCTCTTTCTAAGTAACAAGTCCCGATAATCAACTGCTAGATAACCATGGTGAAATGGGACAGAGATCTTGCAGCACCCAGATCTGCAACGGAGAGCCTCAAAAAACGTGCTGACTACTTTCTGCTTTAAGTTTTCGACTGGAAAACACGCAAAGAAGATTTATATGATGGGCTAAGTGCGTAAAGCATATGTAAATCATGGAACATACCAATGGAAGTGACACCCGCATTGCAAAAGGAGGTCGTCTGGTGCTGTAGCAGCTTGGCCAACGGAGGAGGCTGTAGCTTCGTCAAAAGACTCGGGATCAAGCTCAATGACTAGATTCTGTTCGCAAATCCTGCACTTCGACATGGTGAAACAGGGCAGAAGGCTTCTTAAGATCCTAGGCTTGAAGATTCCCTTTTGGTTGGATCGGACGGTGATGTGATGGAAGGTTGAGGAGGTGATGGTGATGGTGAAAAGTTTTGGTAAATTATTTTCTTTATGTCCCTTGCATAAGGTTAGCTAACCTTAACCTTAACTTCAAATCGATTCAAAAGTCCATGATTTAGGAACCAACTTCTCCCGAGCCTTTTCGGACTCAGCGGTGAGATAAATGACCGGCTAAGAAGAGGGCTCTTATGCATGGAGAGTGGCTTTTAGCAGTAGCTTCGAGGTGAAGGTACCCATAGGTAATAGGTAGCCTCTCACGTGTTACGCGTTACAGTATGAGTACCTAGGTACCTTACACCTACCTAGCCAGGGACTGGACGCGGCCGCCTTCTCGTCCACTGTCGTCATTTGTCGCGTGAAAGCTCGAGACGACGAGCCTGTTTCACAAACGCATCAGCCATTATGATTTCGTGACAGAAACTGCGGAGCAAATCGTGATTCTTTTGTGTTCTGTACCACGACGTCCGCAGAGTCGTCAAATTGGCTGGCTATCTTAGATCCCTGGCGCAGCACGCCAGGAATGTGCCCAAGTACCTTCCCGAGAGTGTGCTGAAGCCTTCCACAGTTCTCCACTGGACCAACAAACAGGGCGTGGTGGGAAGGCTTGAGAGAATGGACTCCACGCCCAAAAGCAAGTCAGAGAAGCCTGAGAAATCGTATCTCACCGCTGCCGTCGAATCCATATCCCCGTGGGGTGGTTCACGCTCTTCAACACCAAAACCGCTGGTTGCCGGGGCTCCTGGAGAGGCATCTGGCTTGAAGAATCAGCATGGAGGAGATCATATCACGCAAAGTTGGCATGGATTGAGCTCGAAGAGATACCCGCCGGATTGCCCACCGCTGAATGCCCGATGGTTTTACGCCGTGGATGTATGAGGGAGAGCTTAATGTCCAAGCTTGGTTGACAATCTAGCTGACTTCAAGAGATAGATTCCAAAACGGAAACCCAAGCTTCTGAAGAGCCACCAAGAAGAAACGAATCCTGCACCGCCGCCAAAGAAGTTCGTAACGTTCTCTGAACACGATTCCCGCGCAATCGAAGTTGCGTACCAAAAGCGTGCGGATGAATATGACGATCCTAGTGAGGACCTTCGATCAAAAGGAGAGGGCGGTGTCAGTGGAGGGCAGCCACAATCTACCGCTGGCAGGAGAGCGAATACTAGCATCAATGAAGCTGGGCGAGACGAGCAAGCAGGCGGGAAAGTCCGAGTTCCCGTCCTGGAGGACCTCCTGTTTGCCTGCGATATTGAACAACGAGAGCTATCGCCCGTATTCTGGCTTGGGCCAATATATGAAGTGAGACGCGGTTCGTGGTTTTTTCAAGAAGGATCAACTCTACGCCCTTGCGACGAGAACTTGGCGGCTCAATTGGAAGAAGGCTACCTCAAAGTCAAACCATTCCGCTACCCAGACGCTCCAGAGAAGCCTGCCTCGAGACCGATATCAATTAAGCCGGGCGAAGACCCGAAATCTCTGGCTTTATCGGAGACTTTTGGTCGGAAGCATGCAGGTTCCGGCGAAGTAACCCCAAAAGCTTCATTGGAAAATTTGGAGATTACCAATCAACAGCATCTTGATAATGCTACAAAGGTTTTGAAGGACGTCCCAACGCCTCCCCCACATCAGCCACAGACTTATCGGCTCTTCGGTACCTATATGAACAGTATTGTGACCTATGAAAACTCCTCTGTAGCTTGGCTTTCTGCGGACAGTCTCATGAGCCGTGTCTCAAGCTCCGTCTACCAAAAGTTTGCTGGTGGTGGTTATTTAGGGGGCATCAAACTTGTCAGAGGGTACACGGATACAGGAAAGTCTAAGGAATCAGGAATCGACAAGGCTCCTTCGACGCCGACTAGTGCAGCGATCAAAAGCTCGAATATACCTCCGACGCTACAACTCGATGAGCGTCAACAAAAATTGTTGAAAAGGAGATCTGCGCCCCCAAGTACGTCACGTTCTGGAATTGATACGCCTGAAGATCAAGCAAAGGCTGCAATGTCCTCAATGGGTAGCGAGATTGATGAGGATCTAGAGGTAGAAGCTGTGAGACGACGGGACGAAAAGGAAATTCAAAATGATTATAATGATCGAGATGGGGAGAACCAGGGGAGAGAGATCGAGCATTTGATATTAGTTACTCACGGCATTGGGCAGCGCTTAGGCATGAGGTCAGTAGTTAAATTCTTCCTTTCAAAAGACAATGAAGGACTAACAAATGTTTCCAGAACCGAGTCGGTGAATTTTATTCATGATGTCAACGTGCTCCGTCAGACTCTCAAGAGTGTCTATGCAAACTCGGCGGATCTTCAAGCCCTCAATTCGGAGATTGATAAGCTCCCAAAAAACTGTCGTCTCCAGGTCCTGCCGGTCTGCTGGCGTCACCTTCTGGATTTCCCCCGGAAAGGGGTTAGGCAAGCTCGGAAGGAGCACGATCTTGGTGATGCCTTTGGCGACGAAGAAGAATATCCGAGCCTGGAGGACATTACCGTCGAAGGCGTACCTTTTGTGCGGTCACTCATTACCGACTTAGGTAGGTACGTGAACTCTTACTGACGAGTGAAACTCGCTAATAATGACCTTAGCCTTGGACATTCTCCTCTACCAAAGCGCATATCGGGAGCACATCAGCAATATCGTTCTTGCTGAATCTAATCGCATTTACGACCTCTTCCGAGAGAGGAACCCAGACTTTAAAGGCAAGGTTAGCCTTATTGGCCACTCCTTAGGTTCCGCTCTGCTATTCGACTTGCTTTGTCGCCAGAAGGAGAATACAAATATTCATGCCTCGGCCGCCCACCAGAAACACTATAAAACTGAGCGCTCGGCCAATAACAGCAAGTCAAAAGTCAAAGACCTGAATTTCAACTTTGAGGTCGAGGATTTCTACTGTCTCGGATCGCCGATTGGTACGTATGAGTAACAAATTTTCACAATGTTCCTCACAATTTGGAGAGTATATATGAATGTCTTGGGGCCTTAGACATCCAGAACAACTTACTGTACAACCTCCGGTTCTTACTAGTGCATTTATCTTTCTCAGAGGACCCCCAGCTAGGCTAAATAACCAGCTGTAAGATCCCCAAAACAACGAAATAGCTCACAATTGTCTAAGACGCTGAGGCATCCAAGTCTTATTTCTGATCTTAGTCCTTTGCCAAAACATAGACTTTTTTGCTAATCACTCAATATTTAGGCCTTTTCCAGATGTTGAAGGGAAGGAACATCTTGGCCAGGCATTCACGAGAGGATGCCCTTCCTGCCGAATCACCCATGGATCCAGAGTATATGGCGGATCCTTTCTTGGCTGCTTCTTCCGCATCGAATTGGTCATCTGGCGACAATATTTCGAGCATTACTGGGCTACCCTTCACCATTTCCTCTCCGAAAGTGTCACAACTTTACAATATCTTCCACCCATCGGACCCTATCTCATACCGACTTGAACCTTTGATCTCTCCAGCTATGTCGTCTATGAAGCCCCAACTCCTTCCGTACACAAAGAAGTCAATTTCTGCAAGTGTATCAGGCATCGGGGCCAAGGTTGGTCAAAGTGTAAGTGGATTATGGTCGAGCTTGAGCTCTGGTATTGCAAGTAGTCTACTAAACCGAAGTCTCGGTCTCACAAGCGATGATGTGGCTCGAATGGAAGCTCCCAGTCCACCTCGCAATACATCGCAATCAGTCGGCGCCGGAACGAATATTTCAGCTGGCGGAGTGATCTCGGACATCCCAACTATCCCAACTCTCCAAAGGGAGAATACAAACGAGAAGATGAGACAACTTGCCGAAGATACAGCTGCCGCAGACAGAGATGGTACTGGTGCGAACGCTGCAACATTGATTGACGATGAAATCGAGACGCTCTACGCCGGATTTCAAAAAAGGCGAAAGAGCCATCAGGGCGATCATCCAAGTGAGCTCGATTGGTCCGAAGCCGAAGAGAAAGGAAAGAAGCTTCGGAGAGAAGAGGCTAAGGTCAGAGCCTTGAATCAGAATGGCAGGGTTGACTACAGTATCCAAGAGAGCGTCTTGGATTTTAACCCCATAAAGTACGACTGCTCCGTCAAATTTGAGTACATAGCAAGCTAATAAGGCGTAGTACAATTGCGTCTCATTTGAGTTATTGGGCCGACGAGGACGTCAGTCATTTCATTATGTCTCAGCTATTGTCACGACACCGAAATTTCACCCGCATGGAAGGAAAAGTTCAGAAATAGACGAGAAATAGGCTAGATGATGGGATGGCGTTTATGGCTGCATAAGGCTGATGGACTTCTGGTTGATGAAATAAAATCTGTTTGTAGCATTAAGTAAAATTGATCAAGACTCCGTCTGGAAATTGCATCCCTCAAAAGTAGCACATTGGTGCATAGAATATTTCCCATTTCTAAATGAATTAGGTGTAACATAAATTAGAATGAAGCGGGATTTACACCAAAAATTGTTCACCTTTGTAGAAATCTGAGATATTTGTAGATTGTTGCAATTGTTCTCAATTTTGGTATTGCTATGCTACGGAATTATTATGGACAGATCCTCGCAGGAAATGTCTCGAAGTTCGGTATGCTGCTATTGCCGAGATAGTCGTTCGTATCAAATCGAAGGCCTAGAGGGGGGGGAACGAATCTAGAAACACAGATGTAAAATCAGGCAAGAAGAGAAGAAAATATCAGCAGCCCAGAGTACAATCAACTTTTTGTCCGCCGTGTATGC
>Ga0302326_10027036_pt1 | contig 11581 bp, 11 predicted proteins | sample Palsa_T0_3_FD_202264 | JGI IMG/M metagenome (GOLD analysis project Ga0302326, IMG submission 202264) | Peat permafrost microbial communities from Stordalen Mire near Abisko, Sweden - Palsa_T0_3 | ecosystem: Environmental > Terrestrial > Soil > Palsa > Peat permafrost | place: Sweden: Abisko...
CGCTTGCCAACAATGCGACTATCGCCGAAGCATTCGTCCAGGAACTCTCGAATATAGGCTGCGAGATCGCCCTCGACGACTTCGGTATCGGCTACGGCGGTTTCGCCTACCTGAAACGCCTGCCCCTCTCAGTCATAAAGATCGACATCCAGTTCGTTCGCGACCTGATCGAGAACCCCCAGAACCAGCATGTCGTCCAAGCGATCGTGAACCTCGCCCATGGATTCGAACGCAAGACAGTCGCCGAAGGCGTGGAAACGCTCGCCACGCTCGATCTGCTCGAGGAATACGGCGTCGACTACGCCCAAGGCTTCGTGATCGGCCGCCCCGCGCCGACCGACCTATAAACCTGGATCCATCCGATCCTGCGGTCGTCTCGACGCTAAAGATCGCACCCGAGATGCGTCGCGCGACGGCCAGAGGATTACCGACTAACGCAGCGATTTACAGGTTATTCACAATTTCGGTGCACCCTCTGGCGTTAAACTGACGAGAACGCTGAATGGACGGGACCACTACCACTACCCAAGGCGGCACGGGGGACGAGCAGTGGGCCGCGGACGCGCCGACCGCCGAGCAGCCTCAGCTGCTGGCGACCGCCGTCGGGGACACGTGCGCCAACTGCGGGACGCGGCTCGCCAGCGACCAGCGCTACTGCGTGGAGTGCGGGGAACGGCGCGGCAAGCCCCGGTACTCGTTGTCGGACAAGACGACGAGTACGGCGGCGAAACCGGCTCGTTCGCGCGCGGCACGCCGGCCCCGCATCTCCGGGAATGGTGCGCTGATCGGCGGCGTCGCGGCGCTGCTGCTGGCGATGGCCGTCGGTCTTCAGATTGGCCTGTCGGTCAACAAAGCTCCGGCGTCGCGCGGCGTGACCGTCCAGTACAACGGGTCGGCTCCTGCGAGCAGCGCTCCGGCCACGGCGGCGAGCGCTGCTGCCGCCGCCGCCGCTGCCGGGTCGAAGTCGAAGTCGAAGTCGGCCCCGAAGGCCGCGAAGTCGACCGCTGCGAAGATCGCGAAGGCCGCGAAGTCCGTGCCCAAGACGATCCCCAAGAAGCTGCAGTCGTCCGTACAGAAGCAAGGCCAGACGTGCACGAGCGGCCAGAAAGGCTGCACCAACGGCAAGTTCACGGGCACGTTCTTCGGCGGCGGGTAATGAGCAACGCCTCGATCATCCAGCGCACCCGCGAAGCGATGCGCGAGCGGCTCCACAGCGCGGTTCGTGCCGACGCCCCGCGGCGTGCTCGGGGCAAGGGATCGGTGACCCCGCTTGACGCTGCTGGTCTGCCGGCGACACCTGCGCCCGACGCGGCGGGCGCGGCGGCGGCGCCGCAATCGAGCGTACCCACCGGCGAAGCGGGAATCGTCGATCTCGAGCGGCGGCGCGACAAGCTCACGGCGCGGTTCGTCGAGCTTCAGTGGGATCTCGGCGGCCTCGCCTACGAGATGGCGATCCGCAACCGCATCCGGGTCGACATCCTCGTGCAGCGGGCTGCCGTGCTTCAGGACACCGACGCCGAGCTCGGCGAGGTCGAACGGATCCTGCGCTTGGAGGAGACGGGCACAGCGGGCACCTGCGCGTCCTGCGGAGCGCCACATTCGAGCGGCGCGGCTTACTGCTGGCAGTGTGGTCAGCCGATCCTCGAGCAAGTCTCGAGCGAGTCGATCTTCGCGCCTTAACCGAAGCGGCCCGTTACGTAGTCCCTGGTGCGCGGGTCGGCTGGGCGCATGAAGATCGCTTCCGTGTCGTCGTACTCGATCAGCGTCCCCACGCGATTATCGTCGAGACTGAAGAAGGCGGTGCGATCCGCGGTGCGAGCGGCCTGCTGCATGTTGTGGGTGACGATCACGATCGTGTAGCGGGGCTTGAGGGACTGCATCAGCTCCTCGATCGAGAGAGTGGAGATCGGGTCGAGCGCCGACGCCGGCTCATCCAGCAGCAGCACGTCCGGCTCCACCGCGATCGCGCGTGCGATGCACAGTCGCTGCTGCTGCCCACCCGATAGTCCGAGCGCGGGATCGTGCAACCTGTCCTTGACCTCGTCCCACAGCGCGGCATCGCGCAGAGCGCGCTCGACGCGCTCGTCCATGTCCTCTTTCATGCCGAGGTTGCGCGGGGCCCAGGCAATGTTGTTGTAGATCGACTTTGGGAACGGGTTCGGCTTCTGGAACACCATTCCGATCCGGCGGCGGACCTCGACCCGGTTGACGCCGCTGCCGTACACGTCGTGCCCGTGGTAGAGGATCTGCCCTTCGAGCTTGAACCCCGACACCGAGTCGTTCATGCGGTTGAGGCTTCGCAGGAACGTCGTCTTGCCGCAGCCGGAAGGACCGATCAGCGCGGTGATCAGGTTGCGGTAGATCTTCATCGTGAACGGAGCGAGCGCCCGCTTGGCGCCGTACAGGACCGACACGTCCCGGGCATCGAACACAGCCGCGCGATTGAGCGGTGACGCACCGTTGCGCTCAAGCGCGGCCGGGCGCGATGGCGGCGGGGCGGTCTGAATCCGCACTCGGCGGCTGACGACCTCGGCCCCGGGGTCGACGCGCCCGCCGGTGTCCCCCGATGTCATAGGCCAAGTCTAGAACGGTTGCGGGCCAGGAACATCCGCGAGCCGATGTTGGCGGCGAGGATGAATGCCATGAGGACGAACGCCGTGCCCCACGCCTGGGTGATCCCCGAGGGAACCCCCGACTCGAGGTCCTGATAGATGACGAAGGGCATGCCGTATAACGCGTGCGCCGGGTCGAGTTGCACGTTCTGGGCGGTGACGAGACTGGTCAGAAGGAGTAGCGGTACCGTCTCGCCTGCGGCCCTCGCAGCGGCGAGGATCGTCGCCGTGACGATCCCGCCGAGGGAGGAAGGCAGGACGACGCCGATCACGCCCCGCCATCGGCTCACACCGAGCGCGTCCGCGGCCTCGCGCAGAGTGCCGGGTACGAGCAGGAGCACCTGGTGGCTCGAGCGAGCGATCAGCGGCAGCATGATGATTGCCAGCGCGATCGAAGCGGCGATCGCCGAGTCCCCGTGGTTCACGACAAGGAGTCCGTAGACCATGATCGCTACGACGACCGTGGGCAGGCCGTTCGTCAGATCGAGCGCCATCCTGATCACACGGCCGGAGCGTCGCCCCGCGAACTCGATCAGGTAGATCGCGATCAGGACCCCCAACGGCATCGCGATCGCCGTCGCGATCGCGATCATCACGGCGGTCCCGACGATCGCGGGCGCGATGCCGCCGAGCGCAGGGTTGACGGGATTCAGATCTGAGGTCAGGAACCCCCAGCTGATCGCGCCGAGTCCGCGGCTCGCGATCGCATAGACGACGATGCAGAAGATCGCCACCGCGAGCGCCGCAGACGCGGTCGCGGTCACCTCCAGCAGGCGGCTCACCGCCGCTCGCCGGCGCAGGTTCCCGGAAGCCGTGAGCGGACCGGTTGGATCGGGCAGGCCACTCGTCGCCGGGTCCTCGGCGAGCGGAACGGTCGGATCGGGCTGAAAGCTCATCGGACGAGCATCGCCTGATCGCCGCCGACGCGGCGCGCGATCGCCTGAGCGACCAGGTTCGTCAGCACACCGATCACGAGCAGGATCAACGCCAGGTAGAAGAGCGCTGACCGGTGGAGATTGTTATCGAGGCTCTCGATCTCGTTGATGATGCGGGCTGCGAGGGTCGTGCCAGGTTCGAACAGGGAGGCGTGAATGATGCTCCCTCCGCCGATCACGGCGGCGACGGCGACCGCTTCGCCGAGAGCCCGTCCCAGACCGAGCAGGGCGGCGGCGATGACACCGGACGCCGTGGTGGGCAGGACGACGCCGCGAATCACCTCCCAGCGCGTGGCGCCGAGGGCCGCCGCGCCATCCTGAAGGTCCCTTGGCACCGCCAGGAAGAGGTCGCGACTGAGCGAGGCGACGATCGGCACCACCATGATCGTGAGCACGAGTCCGGCGGTGAATACCGACAGCCCCGTCGTCTGCGCAGAGCCGAAGATCGGGATGAAGCCGAGCACGCTGTGAAGCCAGGGCTCGAGGTGCTCCTGCACGAACGGCGCGAGCACGATCACGCCCCACAGACCGATGATGACGCTCGGGATCGCGGCCAGCATCTCGACCAGCGGCCCGATCACCGTGCGCACTCCCCGCGGCGCCAACATGCTCAGGAAGAGCCCGATCGCGATCCCGAGCGGCGTCGCCAGTACGAGCGCCATCAGCGAGGTCACGAGCGTCGCGAACAGCATCTCCGCGGCGCCGAACACGTAGAAGTTGGGCTGCCAGGCGCTGTGCCAGAGGAAGCCCAACCCGTAGCGCGAGATCGCAGGACTGGCCCCCGTGATCACCTGGTAGGCGACCTCGGCAATGATCAGCACGGTGACAACCGCCGCGAAGGCGCATAGACCGTAGAGCACTCGGTCGCCGATGCCGCTCGCGCGTTTTCGCCCGCTCGCACCTCTTCGGGGTCTTACCGTGACCGACACCGCGGCGCAGCGTAGAGCAAGCTGTTCTCGCGCGCGAAGGCGAGCGCCGTGTTCACAGGAATAATCTATTTAGGTTCACACGTGAGTAACAAGTAGCCCCAGGGCTAGCCGCCATGCTAGGACCCCCGCTCCGAGAGGAGCGGTACTGCGTCTGCCGCGATCGATGCTACGGCCGGGTCGACATTAAGCGGCTCTTACCTCGTTGGAAAGGGGCTTTACTTTGCATTGCAAGAGATTGGTTTGTCTGAGCGCCGCGGCCGTGGTCGCGAGCATGGCGACCGGCGTCACGGCTTCTGCCATGGCGGCGTCACTGTCCGGCGCCGGTTCGACCCTGGTCGCGCCGCTGGAGGCGAAATGGGCCGCCGGCTTCGCTTCGACCGGTAACTCGGTCAGCTATTCCCCGGTCGGATCCGGAACCGGAATCACCGATATCACCGGCAACCTGGTGGACTTCGGGGCGTCGGACGCCCCGCTCACGCCCGCGCAGCAGAATGCGTGCCCGACCTGCGTCGAGATTCCCTGGGCGCTGTCGGCGACCGCCGTCGGGTTTCACCTGAACGGCATCAGCAGCCTGAAGCTGACGGGCAAGGTGCTCTCCGAGATCTACCTCGGGCAGATCACGAACTGGGACAGCTCGGCGATCAAGAAGCTGAACAAGGGCGTCAAGCTGCCCAAACGGAAGATCACCCCCATCTACCGCAGCGACGGCTCGGGAGACACGTACGCGTTCACCAACTATCTCTCGCACGTCAGCGGTACGTGGGCCAGCAAGGTCGGTACCGCGACCACCGTCAGCTTCCCGACGGGGATCAGCGGCAAGGGCAACAGCGGCGTGACCGCGATCCTCGCCAACACCAACGGCGGAATCGCTTACGTCGCGGCCTCCTACCTGATCGAGCAAGGCGGGCTTGGCGCCGCCGCGATCGAGAACGCGGCGGGTAAGTTCGAGTATCCGAACATCAAGGAGATCGAGGACGCGGCCCAGGCCGTCACTTCGATTCCTTCCAACAACGCGATCTCACTCGTCGACCCGCCGAAGAGCGCCAAGATCGCGTATCCGATCTCGACGTACACGTATGTGATCGTCCACAACAACACACCCAAGGCGTCACTTCTGACGCAGTGGATCACGTACGCGCTGACCACCGGGCAGGCGTTCGGCGCCGGGCTCGACTTCGCGACGATCCCAACCTCAGTGCTCAACGCAGGCAAAAGCACGCTCGCCGGCCTGAGCTAGAAACAGACAGCACTCACAGCCCGGCCCCGGTTTGGCATCGCGCCAGGCCGGGGCCGGACGGCTGAGCCATGAACTTCGCAGCGCACGTCAAGACCCTCGCCCATCTCAGCGCCGCACTTGTGGTTGCCGGCATGGCGACCGGCGTCGCGGCGCCCGCGATCGCGGCAACGCTCTCCGGAGCCGGGTCCACCTTGGTCGCCCCATTGGAGGCGGATTGGAACACCGGCTGGCACAGCGCGACCGGTAACTCCGTCAGCTATTCGGCCGTAGGGTCCGCAGACGGGATCGCGGCAATCTCGAGCCGGCTGGTGGACTTCGGGGCGTCCGACGCGCCGCTCACCGCCGCGCAGGAGGCGGCCTGCAAAGGCTGTGTCCAGATCCCCTGGGCGCTGTCGGCCACCGCCGTCGGATTCCACCTCAAGGGGATCAGCACCCTGAAGCTGACGGGCAAGGTGCTCGCCGAGATCTACCTCGGGCAGATCACGAACTGGGACAACTCGCAGATCAGAGCGCTGAACGCCGGCGTCAAGCTGCCCGACCTGCACATCGACGTCATCTTCCGCAGCGACGGCTCAGGCGACACGTATGCATTCACGCAATATCTGAGCGACATCAGCCATACCTGGGCGCACAAGGCCGGCTACGGGACGGCCGTCAGCTTCCCGACCGGCGTCGGTGGGAAGGGCAACGGCGGCGTCACCGCGATCCTGACCAACACCAACGGCGGGATCGCCTACATTGCCGCCTCATACCTGCTCCAGTTCGGTGGCCTCGGAGCCGCCGAGATCGCGAACGCGGCCGGGAACTTCGAATACCCGAACCTGAAGAACATCACCAATGCGGCCGATTCCGTCCATACGACTCCCGCGAGCAACGCGCTCTCGATCGTCGACCCGCCGAAGAGCGCCAAGATCGCCTATCCGATCTCGACCTTCACCTACGTGATCGTTCCGAAGGACACCGGCAAGAGCTCCCTCCTGACCAGTTGGATCCTCTATGCGCTGACAACGGGGCAGGAGTTCGGAAACAGGATCGACTTCCCGCGGATCCCTTCGATCGTGCTCAAGCGGGCCGAAAGTACCCTCGCGTCACTGACGTAGTGCCGCCGCCTCCTCGAGGCGGTCGTCCCCCCAGAACAGCCGCTCGCCGACTGCCACCGTGGGCACGCCGGTAACCCCGCGAGCGAGGGCCGCGTCCGTCGCCGCCCGCAGCCGCTCCTTGACCTCTGGGCTGCCGAGCCCGGCACGTGCGCGCTCCGGGTCCATGCCGACTCGTTCGGCGGCGTCGATCACCACGTCTTCGTCGCCGAGAGGGCGCCCCTCCGCGAACTGGATCCGGAACAGCTCGCCCGAGAGCTCCCGGAGCAGACCCTGATCCTCGGCGAGCACGGCCGCACGTAAAGGGGTCAGCGAGTACGTCTGCGCCGGCCACCCGTCGGGGTAGCGAATCGGAGGCAGGCCGCGCATCGCGGCGCGCTGCTCGATCGCCTCGAGGTCGGCCGTCCGATCCGCCGCGAACGACCACGGCACCTTGCCGGTCCGCTTGACGATCACCCCGAAAGCGATCGGCCGCCACTGCAGACCGTCCCCTAGCAGCTCATCGATCCGGCACGCTGCCAGGTACGCGTACGGTGAGCTGAAGTCGTAGTAGAAGACGGGCGCGTTCACCGGGCCACCGCGGTGCCGGGCTGGCGTCGCTCAGTCCCGATTCCCGCGTCCGTACAGCAGCCCGAAGGCGCGCCGGAGCAGCCGCGTGCGCCCCGCCTTGTAGGGGAACATGAACAGCTCGCGCTTGAGCGCGCGCCGCGTCACCAGCAGCGACTGGATCTTGCAGTACTTGCGGATCCCGTTCGCGCCGTGGCGGGTACCCAGCCCTGAGCTCTTCCAGCCGCCCATCGGGAGATTGAGCGCCGTGTAGTTGACCTGGGCATCGTTGACGCAGACGACGCCTGCCTCGATCCGCCGGGCGAGCGCCTCGCCGCGCTCGACGTCGCTGGTCCACACGCTCGCCTGCAGGCCGTAGACCGAGTCGTTGGCCAGCCTGACCGCCTCCTCGACGTTCGGCACCTTCATGATCGGGAGCGTCGGGCCGAACGTCTCCTCGGTCATGCACTTCATCGAGTGATCGACGTCGACGAGCACGGTCGGCTCGTAGAAGCGCCCTGCGCCGGGGCGGACATGGCCGCCGGTCAGCACCTTCGCTCCCTTCTGCACGGCGTCGCGAACGTGGGCGTCGACGATGTCGATCTGCGGCGGGAAGATCACGGCGCCAACGTCGACCGTGCCCGGGCCGCCCTCCGGGCCGCCCTGACGCAGGATCCGGATGTTGTCGGTGACGCGCTCGACGAACTCGTCGTAGACGGGCTCCTCGACGTACACGCGCTCGACCGAGATGCACACCTGCCCGGCGTTGTTCATCGAGTAGAAGGCCGCGGCATTGGCGGCGCGCTCGATGTTCGCGTCGGCGCAGACGATCATCGGGTCCTTGCCGCCGAGCTCGAGATAGAACGGGATCATCGCCTCGGCAGCCGCCTTCGCCACCTTCCTACCGGTCGCCGTCGACCCGGTGAACATCAGGCAGTCGACCTCGCCTATCAGCGCAGCGCCGGTGGTGCCGTCGCCGGTGGCGACCTGGAAGACGCCCTCCGGGATGCCGCAATGGCTCAGCATCTCGTGCATCAGCATCGAGCTGAGCGGCGTCACCTCGCTCGGCTTCAAGACCACGCTGTTCCCGGCCATCAGGGCCGGGATGCAGTCGCCAAGCGAATTCGCGATCGGGAAGTTCCAGGGACCGATGACGCCGACGACGCCGACCGGCGCGTAGCGGATCACGAGCTTCTTGCCGATCGCGATCGGGTTCTTCCACGACGGCACGCGCTCATCGGCCAGGTACTTCGGCCCTTCCTTCGCCCAGAACCCCAGCGCCGACACGGTGTAGCCGAGGTCGGCGAGCTGCACGTCCTCGACCGTCTTGCCCGTCTCCGAAGAGACGACGTCGATCACCCGGTCGGCGTTGTCGAGCATCCACTTCTGCGCGCGTCGGAACACCCGCCCGCGCTCCTCGAAGCCGAGCGCCGCCCAGCCGGGCTGCGCAGCGCGCGCCCGCGCGACGATCTCCTCGATCTCCCCGGCGGCCAGGTTTGGGACCGTCGTGATCAGCTCACCGGTGGCCGGATTCTCGACCGGGATGCTGTCGGCGTGCCCACCACCATTGGTCCCTGCCCGTTCCCGCTGTTCGACGCTCGCCATATCCGCTCCTTGTGCCGCTCTGCTCTGGGCTCGCAAGGCTACTGCAGCCTTGGTTCGAGATCGTGTAAAACCGCAGGTCAGCGGCATCCGTGCCGCTCAGCCAGCGGCATTGGCGCCGCTCAACCAGCTACGCCGGAGGAGGGGACTCTCTTGCCAGACGGCACGCAGAACCTGAGCAAGGTCGACCACATCGTCGTGCTGATGCTCGAGAACCGGTCATTCGACCACATGCTCGGCTATCTCTCGCTCGAAGGCGGGCGGAACGACATCAACGGGCTCCAAGCGGGCATGGCGAACATCGCCGACGGCGTGTCGTACCCGATCAACCATCTAACGCGCACCGGGTACCCGGGTGAGCGGTGGGACCCGGGCCACTCGGGCGGCCAGACCGATCACCAGATCAACGGCGGCAAAATGGACGGCTTCGCGTCCGGGTTCGCGTCCAAGCTCGGCGCCCACCAGCCCGGCGACCCCGATCCGGGACTCGTCATGGGCTACTACAACGCCTCGGACCTACCCGTCTACGACCACCTCGCAGCGGAGTTCTGCGTCTGCGATCGCTGGCACAGCTCCGTGCCCGGCGCGACCTGGCCGAACCGCCTCTACGCGGCGGCCGGCAGCGCCGACGGCACCCGCGACGACAAGGACCCGCCGATCTACTCGAAGGCCTCGTTCGTCCGTCACCTCGACGCCGCCGGCGTAAGCTGGCGGTGGTACTCGTTCGACGTCGGGACGCTGCACGCCATCGACGACGAGTACCGCCTCGGGCACTACGACCACTTCGCCTACGTCGACAAGCTGAAGCTGAGCTGGAAGCCCGAGCTCGAGGAGATCGTGGTCCTCGACGAGTTCAGCTCGAGCTTCCTCGAGGACGCCGCGCGCGGCCGTTTGCCATCCGTGTCCTGGATCGACCCGAACTTCAAAGACATCAACATGATCGGGACGCCACCCAACGACGACCATGCGCCCTCGGACGTCCAGAACGGTCAGGAGCTGGTGTTCCTGATCTACAACGCGCTGGCGTCAGGCCCACTCTGGGACAAGACGCTGCTCCTGATCACCTACGACGAGCACGGTGGTTTCCACGACCACGTTCCGCCGCCCGAGAATCCGCCCGACGACGACCCGGCAACCTTCAGTCGCTACGGGATCCGCGTGCCGATGATCGCGGTCTCGCCATGGGTCGGTCGCGCATCCGTCTCGAGCGAGCTGTTTGACCACACCTCCACGATCAAGACCATCCTCACCCGATTCTGTCCGCAGGAGCTCGAGCCGCGTCAGGGCCTGGCGGCGATCGGCCACTGGCTCGAACCCGGCCACCCGCAGTCCATGGGCAAGCGAGTAGCCGCCGCCGGCGACCTCGGCCAACTGCTCTCCGAACCCGCGCCACGGCCGGCGCCCGACCGCAGCGCACTCGTCGAGTGGGCGGTCAACCGTCGTGGCACGGCGGCCCGGGCGACCGTCGAGCAGCCCGCAGCGATCCAGCCCGCGGAAGAACATTCGCTGAGCGACCTTCAGCGAGGAATCGCGCTGATCGGGAAGGAGCTCTACCTGAAGGGCCATCCCCCCGGGCAACCGTGAAGTCGGCATCCATGCCGACTCCATTGGCGGATTTGGCAGAGCCAAATCCGCCGGAGTGGGCGACCTCTCAGCCCTCGGGATCTAGCACGATCGACTCGATCTTCGGGGGATCGATCGGCCGATCCTGCGCACCAGTCGGTGACGCCTCGATCGCATCGACCGCGTCCATGCCGCTTGTCACCTGCCCGAACACGGTGTGCTTGCCGTCGAGCCATGGGGCGCTGTCTGCGGTGACGATGAAGAACTGCGAGCCATTGGTGTTCGGCCCGGCGTTGGCCATCGCGAGTGCGCCCCGCACGACCCGATGCTCGTTGAACTCGTCCTCGAAGGTATAGCCCGGCCCGCCGGTGCCTCTCCCATCTGGACAGCCGCTCTGGATCATGAAGTCGGGGATCACGCGGTGGAAGATGATCCCTTCGTAGAAGCCGTCGCCGGCAAGCTTGCGGAAGTTCTCAACCGTCTTCGGCGCATCCTCGTCGAACAGCTCGAGCGCGATCGTGCCGTGGGTGGTGTTCATGTTGGCTGTAGTCATGGGCGGGAGGCTAGCGGGTGGGGTCCGTTCGACGTCACGTCTGCCGCTCCGTCTTGACAACTGCTCTGCGATCAATAAACCTCGCACGACCGCACCAGGACGGCCGGAGTTGGTTTGGCCGCGGCGTGCCGGTCGGAGCTCACAGATGGCGGGTCTTCAACAGAGACAGTCCGCGGGGGACGCCCCCAAGTCCGACTCCCGAGAGTCGCTCCCGCATCACGTCGACGGGGCGACGCCAGCTCCCCCCGCGATGACGCCGGCAATCGCACGGCAGGCTCTGCTCACCCCGACGCGACTTACTGCCACCAACGTGCTCGGCCTTCAGCGAATGATCGGCAATCAGGCCACCGGCCGCCTGCTGTCGACCGGTGGCGCCTCCCCTCGGCGCGTCCGGCGGGCCGGCGCCGTGATCCAGCGCACATTGATCCTGAACGAAAAGCGGCGGGATGACGCGGAGGCCGTTTACGCCGAGCTCGGGGGCGACAAGCCCTCGCTCAAGTTCATCAA
>Ga0302326_10027038_pt1 | contig 11581 bp, 10 predicted proteins | sample Palsa_T0_3_FD_202264 | JGI IMG/M metagenome (GOLD analysis project Ga0302326, IMG submission 202264) | Peat permafrost microbial communities from Stordalen Mire near Abisko, Sweden - Palsa_T0_3 | ecosystem: Environmental > Terrestrial > Soil > Palsa > Peat permafrost | place: Sweden: Abisko...
AGATAGGAAACAGGCGGGCGGTCCAATATGCTTCCCTTTCCCGTCACAGACCACTGACAACTGTTCACTGACAACTGTCGTCAATGCACCACCTGGAAGATGCGCTTCCAGCGCGCAAAACCCTTCAGGCGGGCGGAAATCTCGCCGTCGTTTCCGAGTCTATCATCCGCTGCCTGTTGCACATCGGTGGTCGAGGGCCGCTTGAGCGAGAAGTAAATCACCAGCGGGCGGGCGACGATGGCCTGGCGTGGCACGAAGCCCCAGAAGCGGGAATCTTCGCTGTGGTTACGGTTGTCGCCGAGGACAAAATACTCGCCGGGCGGCACAATCAGCTCGCCGTCCTGGGTGAGGCTGCGAATCTGCCGCCACCAGTCGAGATGGACCCTGGGATCGGAGTAGACGTCGGCGGGAAAGTCGTCGGCAAAGGGGTTGGGCGCGGCCGGCTCGAAGGCGGCGTAGGGCTCATCCAGAGGAATTCCGTTGACGGCGACGCGGCCGTTTTCGATCCGCAACCGGTCGCCAGGTAGGCCGACCACGCGCTTGACCAGGTAGGGGTGCTCGGGGTGGTGGAAGACAACAATGTCGCCCCGTTCGATATCGCGGTAGGGCAGCAGCCAGCGGCCCAGGTGGCCGGCCGGGGCGAAGATCTGCTTGTTGACCAGCACAAAGTCGCCCACCAGCAGGGTATGTTCCATGCTTTCCGACGGAATGAGGTAGGGCTGGAGCACAAAAGCCAGCAGGAACAGTGCGATGACGACGGTGCGCAGTACCGAAGCCAGCGCCTCCGGAAGGGTGGGAACATGGAGATGATGATGATGGTGTGGGTGGGGCGGAGGAGCCGGCACTGGCTCCACGGCCGGCCTGCCGGGGGACTCGGCGACTGGGGCGACGGCGGGCTCGGCGGCGATCTGGGTGGGTGTTGTCATTACGCCGTCTGCTCCCTTTCTTCGCTATCGAGTTCCTCGTCCGGCTCATCCGCCGCGTCATCTGGCGGCTGGGCGGCCGTGGCGGCCCTCAATTTGGCCAGTGCCCGCCGCGCGGCTTCCTGTTCCGCATGCTTCTTGGTCGTGCCCACGCCGCGCGCCAGTGGCGTGCCGTGTCCATCGTCCTCCGTTTTGAGGCAAACCTCGACCAGGAAGTGCTTGCGGTGGTCGGGGCCGCTCTCTCCTTTGACGCGGTAGACGGGCGAACCGGCGTGCGTGGCCTGCAAAAGCTCCTGCAGCGCCGATTTGTAGTTGCCGAGCGCGGCTCCGGAGAGCAGCTCGCGAGCCAGCTCTTCGGCCGCCTCGCCCATGACCGAGACGCGAACGAATTCCCTGACCGGATCGAGACCCCCATCGAGAAAGAGCGCCGCCAGTACTGCTTCCATGGTATTCGAAAGCACCGTGGCTTTGCGGCGCAGGCCGCCGCGATCTTCTCCCCGGCTGAGGCGGAGATGGCTGCCCAGGCCGATAGCCGCGGCCACTTCAGCCATGTGATGGCGGCTGACGAGCTGGGAGCGCACGCGGGTCAGCTCGCCCTCCTGCCAGTCAGGATGCTGGTTGAAAAGCTCTTCCGCGATGATGAGGCCGAGGACCGCGTCGCCCAGGAACTCAAGCCGCTCATTGTGCAGGCGGGTGGGCACGCTGCCGTCGGCGGCTTCAGCCGCCTGAGCCGCCTGGGCCGCTTGATCATGGGCTACGGAGCGGTGAGTGAGCGCGCGCTCCAGCAGCTCAGGCCGGGCAAATCGGTGGCCCAGCGCGGCTTCCAACTCGGCCAGTGCGGCTTCCGCGTGCGTCTCGATCGGTTTCATCGTCATTCGGCTGGAATCCGGATGCAGCGGAAATCTGGGCGCATGGCGAAAGCGCGGGCCCTTCGCTCCAAGCTACAAGTCCATGACCATGGGACAAAGCGGAAACTGCGCAGCGGCACCCCGTTTGCCAACCGCATCGCTGGCTGGTTAGATGCGTCCTTCGGCGCGGCGCGCTGGGTTATTGTGGCTTCTGCACGGTGGCCGGCTTTCCGGCGGCGCTGCCGGGAGCCGATGCCGCGCCGGGCTGCGCCTTCGGATCGCCGCTGTCGTCGGCATCGTCGTCGCAGGTGTGGCCCTTGACGGTATAGGCCGTCTTGACTCCGCGTTCGGCGGCCAGGCGGGTGTCCTGCTGGCCGTCGCGGTTGGCCAGCGCCTGCCGGTACTCGGCCACGGCCTCATCGCGCTTGCAGGCCAGGTCGTCCATGCGGCCCAGGTAGATATGCGACCAGGCCAGCAGGCGCGGCTCCTTGCTCTCGCCCAGCGTCTTCTGGAAGCGGTCGATGGCTTCGTCGGGATGGCCGGTGAGCGCCGCGGCCCGCGCCAGGATGAAGTTGGCGCGCGCGCTGTCGGCGACCGACTCGAGCGTGTCGGAGTGGACCGAAAGCGTCTGCCGCGCCATGGCGCTGGCGGTGGCGATATCGCCCTCAGAGAGGCGCACCTCGGCCAGTTCCAGGCCGGCAAGCTTGTGGGGTTTCGAGTGCGTCAGCACGTCCCCGTCGGCCTCCTTGTCAAAGTCGAGCTGGCGGGCGCGATGCACCTGCTGGTCCACGTCCATCGAGTAGACCATCTCGCCAATGGTGTCTTTGAGGCCGGCAGGGTCCTTTTCAAACGAAATAAGCTGCTCGTAAAAATACTGCGTCAGCACGAATCCCTGCGTCATGTCGTGGTGCACGGCTGCCAGGCGGATGACATCGACCTTCTGCTGGTAAGCCTGGCGCTGGCGGTCGATCTGCGGAAAGTCCTCGCGGGCCGCGTTGACGGGCGTCTTGAATGCGGGAACGCCCGTGTCCATGGTGCGCGCCTCGATGGCCTTGATGAGGCTCTCGATGGCCAGTGGCACAGTATCGGAGCGGTAAATGAATTCGAGCGGCGCCTCACGCACCTCTTTGAGGATGGCCTGCATGCGATCGACAGCGTTGGCGCGGGAATAGAGCAGCGGCTCGATGACGTAATGCAGATAGGTGTGGCGCACGTCGGCCATGCGGATCTTGCCGTCGGACGGGGAGACGACCACGATGTAATCGGTGCCGTAGACGCGGGCGTTGACGGTGCCCGGCGAGAGCATGGGCTCCACAACCACGATGAAACGGCGGCCCTCGTAGGTGGTGGCGGGCAGTTTGAGATAGAGATTGGTGGAGACGATCATCTGGGTCAGGGGATCGTGGAGGACGGCCGCCTCCTGGTCGTAGCTGTGGTGCACGGCAAGCCATATGCCGTGCAGATCGACCGCGGCCGCAAAGTCGCGCAACAGCGGCACCAGCTCAACCACCTGCGTGGAGTCGGGCGGCATCTCGGGCAGGTCGGTGGAGGTTTCGAGCTCCGGCGGCGGCGAAAGATAGAGCGCCAGCGAGATGTATTGCGCGATGTCGCGCTCTGTGCCGGTCATGCGGTGCTGGGCGATGAACAGGCACACGGCATCGCGCTTTTTGCGGGCGTCTTCGCTTTTGGCAAGAGCCGCGTTGATCTCCTCGCGGACCCGCGCGCGCACCGGCTCGCTCTGGTCCAGGCCCTCATCGTAGCCGCAGGCGTTGAGAGCGGATGCCATGACAAAGACTGGCTCGAGACTGACCAGGGAGATGGTGGGACCGGCGGGATCGACCAGGCTGGGCGCTTTCTCCTGCACCATCATGCTGGAGGAGGAGCTTTGGCCTTTGGCCGGGCTGGAGGAGGAGGATTGGGAGAGCGAGGCGCCGGTGTTCCCCGCGAGGGCAAGCATGCCCAGGAACGCCGAAAGAGCGAAAGATCGGAGACTTCTGAACCGCATGAAATTGAACCCTGCTTGAAGTCTAGTTAGACGCGCGGGCAGGGTCAAACGGGAGGTCGTCGGTCAGACAATTCCATAGATGCCCGGGGGCTGGTAGGTCAGGGATTTATCCCTGACATTGATCTGGCAGAGAATGTGTGGGCTTTAGCCCCTGGGGCCTGCTTTGTGCATCCCACCGAATTCCGCCGGCGCCGGATCAATTTGTTCCGGAAACCGCGTGTGGACGAACGGATGATCCTTGAGCCCCCGGCGCTCCGGGTTGGCCGCAATGTAAATCGGCTGACCGGCGAAATCGGAGGCGTCGCGGACTCGATGCTCATGGAAACCGGTCTGCCAAGCCTCCCCGGCAAACTGCCTGCGCAATTCATGCGAGAAACCACCCTTGATGCATTGTGCGCAGCGCTCAATGGTTTGAGTGGAGGAGGGGGTCAAAAGGACATGCAAATGTTCCGGCATAATGACGAAGCCGTGTAACTCGTATCGTCCTCGGTCGCGATAATGAAACAGCGTCTCAAGGAGAACCTGAGCGGTCGCAGTGCGCGTGAAGAGAGCACGTCTTCCATGCGTGACGGTCGTCAGGGCATAGGTGCTCATGGCGGATGGAGGAAAGCATACCTCAGGGGCTAAAGCCCGGCATCGTTTGGGTGGTCAAATGTCAGGGATAAATCCCTGACCTACCGGCCACGGCGTTTTCGAGACGCGTCGGAGAGGCCCTACCCGCGGACCGAGACGCCGGCGAAGGAGATGACAGCGAGGCCGCGGACCGGCTGGCCGAAGAAGCGGGCCGGGTCAAAGACGCTGTAGAGGAGCAGGTTTTCGACCTGCGCCCGGGTGGCGTCGTCGGTGGGGCCCTGCACGATGCGATAGTCGTAGACGCGGCCAGCGCCGTTGACGTACGCCTCGACCACCACGGGGTTGGAGGCATCGATCTGGTTGCTCTGGGCTCCTGCCGAGAGATAGAGCAGCCGGGGCGCGGTGGCGTTGCCGAGCGGGGAGTCGGGGCTGGCGGCTACCTGGGCCGGACGGGCAAACATGGTCACCAGCACGGTGACAGTGCCAAGCAGCAGCACGGCGCTGGCAAAGCCGGCTCCGGCCTGCAGCAGGAAGGGTCCAACGGTGTTTTTCCAGGCCAGGTTCCAGGCGTGGAAGGGGCTCTGGCGGCGGCGGGCGCGCTCATGGCTGACGGCCACCTTGATGCGGAGCAGCAGGTCGGGCGGCGCCTTAACCGGGCCAACGGCGGCGAGCGAGGCCTGCGTTTGCTTGAGCGCGGCCCACTCACCGGCGCAGTCGCGGCACTCATTCAGGTGAGCGGCGAGGCGCTGCATCTCACGCCCGGTCAGCCGTTGGTCAAGGTATTCGGTAAATCTGGCTTGCATCGCGCTGCATCCGTTCATCGCGCCTCCTCTCCAAGAGGTCCCATGCCCAGTTCAAATTCGCTGCGCGCCGGGGTCCTGGCGGCCGTCTGTGCGGTCAGCAGCGATTTCAGCATCGCTCTTCCCCGCACCAGCCGCGACTTCACCGTTCCCAGGTTCGCGCCTTGTATCTCCGCCACTTCCTCATACACAAAGCCCTCGATGTCGCGCAGGATCAGCGTGGTGCGAAACGGCTCTGGCACCTTTGCTAAGGCCGCTTCAACCCGCTCGCGGTTCTCCGTGTGCACCGCCATCTCATAGGGCGATTCGCCCGGGTCCACCAGCTTTTCCTTCAAGCAGACGGGATTTCCCGATTCCCCCTCGGTCATTTCCTGGTCGATGGCCACTTCCTGCTGCCGGTGCCGCATCCACCAGCGTCTCTGGTTCGATGCCTCGTGCAGCGCAATGCGATAGATCCATGTACGCAGCGACGAGTTGCCGTGAAAGCTGCCGATGCCGCGGAAGACCTTCACAAAGACTTCCTGAGTGAGGTCGGCGGCGTCGGCGCGGTCGTGCACGGTGCGCGCCAGCAGCGAATAGATCGGCTGGTGGTAGCGCGCGATCAGCCACGCAAAAGCTTCCTCGGAGCCGGCCCGCAGTTCCGCAATAAGAGCCGCCTCTTCCGTCGGGAGCGTGAGTGCGCTGGCAAGATTGCCCATGGTGAGGTCCACCTGCAATTTCAGAGTCCTCCCACCTTACCGCAAAGTCAACAGGTTTGGCACGGCGCAGTTGCGCGGGGCCAAATTTCCGGCGAAAATCCGGGCCGGCTTGCGGCTCTCCCGTCCCCGACGGCCGCTCGCCGCCTGGGAGCTGGAGTTCTTGAGCTTCCCGAATCGGATCCGGAACCCCTGAGTGCGTGGGTGGCGGGTTGGTTCTCCCGTTTTTCCCAGGCCCTCTATTGTCTTAGACACCGGCACCCCTCTGAAGTGTTCCCGGTCACGACGGATTCCAAGCGGAAAAGGCGATCAGAGGAAAATCGCGCCCTCAAGGGGACTCCAGAGCGCCAGCATCAAGCTGCCGCGCGCCAACACGCTAACTCGCAATTCGCGATGCGAAGCCAACCCGCTGCACGACGTGCAAATTCGCATCCCGGCGTGAAAGCCCTGCTTTCCTGGAGGGACCTGGCAGGATGCAGAAAAGCTCTATCGGAGAGGCAAGTAGTGTCAGGGCACGACTTGAGTCGCGCCGCAAAGCCAATTAAATCAATGTCGGGCTTTAGCCCCTGAGGGTCACATTAAGGAAAAATCACCGCCCGGCGAGCACTTTTCCGAAGCCTGCTTAGGAAGCGGCGGCCTGGGCGGCTTCCTCGGGGTTCACAAGGTCGCGGAGCTCTTTGGAGGGCTTGAAATAGGGCACACGCTTGGCGGGGACTTCCACGCGCTCGCCGGTCTTGGGGTTGCGGCCGATGCGGGGATTGCGCTGGCGGATGCGGAACGAGCCGAAGCCGCGAATCTCGATCTTGTCGCCGCTCTGCAGGGCCCCGATGACGGAGTCGAAGATGGTTTCGACGATGACCTCGCCATCGCGGCGGGTGAGGTCGCCGAGGCGGGTGACCTTTTCTACCAGGTCTGCCTTTGTCATAGCCTTAAGGCCTCCCCTCACAGCATAACCGGATTCGGAGCGGAAACAATCGAAAAAGAATGGCCAAACCGCGAATTCGTCCTTTTCCCATCAGCAAGTTGTGAGGAAATCAACGCGTCTGGCAGGATGGGCCCCAAGTCCGGCGGCAGGCGTTATTATGGCGAGAGTCCATTCGCAAGGTAAATCGGCCCCCAGGAGATCGAGTCCGAGAGGACATCGAACCCGGATCGGCCGGGAGAGCCGAACGGAGCCGGGACGCGGCATTTTTGTGAGCGAGCAACCCACATACAGCATCGTGATTCCGGCTTATAACGAGGCCGGCCGCATCCCCGCCACGCTGCGGGCGACACTGGACTGCATTCGCCGGCGGCAGTGGCGCGCCGAGGTGATCGTGGTCAACGACGGCTCGACCGACGCGACGGCGGAGATCGTCAGGGGATTCATGCAGCAGGCGCCCGAGCTGCGCATGATGGAGAATCCGGGAAACCGCGGCAAGGGCTACGCGGTGCGCGCGGGCATGCTGGATGCCAGGGGCGCGATCGTGATGTTCACTGACTCGGACCTGTCGTCGCCGATCGACGAGGCGGAGCGGCTTTTTGCTCCCATCGAAGCGGGCGCCGACATCGCCATCGGATCGCGCTGGCTTGAAACCAGCCGGCAGACGCACCGGCAGCCGCTCTACCGGCAGTTTTTCGGGCGCTGTTTCAACGCGGTCACGCGCATCGTGCTGCGGCTGAAGTTTGCCGACACGCAGTGTGGCTTCAAGGCCTTTACGCGGGAGGCGGCGCAGACCGTGTTCAAGCTTCAGACCATCGAGCGCTGGGGATTTGACCCGGAGATTCTGTATATCGCACGCAAGCGCGGCTACCGCATCGTGGAGGTGGGCGTGAGCTGGGCGCACGACAAACGCACCCGCATGAGCTATCTGCGCGACGGCATCACCATGCTGGAGGAGATTGCCGCCATCCGCTGGAACGCGCTGACGGGCCATTACACCCGCAAGATCGAGGAGATCGACCGCGGCCGGGCGGCGAAGTAGCCCATGCCGCACGATGAAGCGGTGCGCCTGGCGGCCGGAGCGGCGTTTTTTCTGCTGGTGGGGCTGCTCCTGTGGCGGCGGCTGCGGCAGCGCTGACGGAGATGCAGACCGTGAAGCGGCAAAGTTCCGTCTCGATGCACGCTCTGATTGCCTGCGGTGAAAGTTGAGATTTCTGGAAGAGCATCCCTCAGCGGCTATAGCCGCGTTCACTTTGCGGTACTTACGGCACGACTAAACAGGCTGCGGAAAAAGGCCGAATCGAACGTGAAATCGAAGGGGAGCACCGTCAGGGGCTCAAGCCCGGCGTCAGTGGATGGCAGTTGCGGCACGGGCGTCCGGGACCGCGCTCAGGCCGACTCCACCGATTCGATGCGGCTGCCCACCTCGGTCGACAGCCGTCCAAGGTCGTCTTCAAACAGTGGCCGCTCATCGGCCGGAACCTCCAGAAGCAAGTCGCTGTACGCCGCAGCCTCGCAGCCCTCAAAGGCCTGAAATCCGGCCGCATCCGCCATCCGGCAGCTCAGGTTGATGAGATTCGCCATGTCCCAGGGCCCATCCGGATGCCGTGGTTCATGGTGGCCGGAGACCGACGGCGTGAAGCTGGGTGGCAGTCTCCAGTCCGCTACCAGTTGCCGGCCCGCCTCACAGTGATTGAAGCCGAACAACTCCTGCTCCCGGTCGAGAATGCTGGCTGCCGTTCCGCGATGCGACCGGAGAAGGGCTGCGTACTCCGTGGGCCGGAGCGCCGAGAGGCCAAGCCGTCCGATGTCGTGCATCACCCCCGCGGTGAAGGCGATGTCCTTGTCCAGCGCGCCGAGGGCGCCCAGTTTTTCGGCGATCACGGCGCACGCCAGATTATGCCGCCAGATGGCCTGCATGGCAGGCTGGCTCAGGGATTTGCCCAGGTAAGCACGAACCGCAACCGTGAGGCAGAGCCCCTGGATGTTACGCGTGCCAAGCCGCGCCAGCGCCTGCAGAATGCTGCTGGCCGGCGTGCGCGGCGCGAACAGCGGCGAGTTGACCACAGTGAGCACTTCACCGGCAAACGCGGGATCGGACGAGATGAGGCCGCTCAATATATGCAGCGGCACGTCGTCCTTGTTGGCCAGTTGCATGACGCGGATGGCGATCTGGGGAAACGGGCGCAACCGAAAATGCGCCCACGGCAGCGCGGCTGTCCGGATTGTCGGTTTCTCCAGCAGCACCGTTGCAACCCTCCCTTTGCTGTGGTCTATCGGCTCGGCGCGGGTTTCGTTCAGTAGGCGAGCGGCCCGCGGCGCAGGCCGAGGCCGGATTGGGCTTTCCGGCCGCCGAATTCCAATCCGCATTAAATTCCCCACCAGAATTTGAACCTTGGCTAAATCGGCGATAATCCGCAAAAAATGCAGGTGCCTCTGCGCCATTTACAGGCAAATCGGTTTGCCAGCTGGGCATCGGACAGTCCTATACTTCCATTGAGAGGTTTGAATGAGCCGTCTTCCCCGGATTTCCGCGCTTCTCTGCTCCCTTGTCCTGCTTACCTCGATCCCATCCGCCGCCGGTGCGCAGTCGTCCGGCGCGGCTGTGCTTACCGGGCAGGATGCTTTCACCGATGCCGCCCATGAGGCTCCCGGCATTCGCCGCCACTTGACGGTTGCCGACCTGCCCGCCCCCGCGCCGGACCAGTCCGTGGACAATGGCCCTTCGGTGGTTGCGCGGCCGGCCAATGCGTGGCCCATCGCGCCCAGGGGTTTCAAAGTGGAGCTCTACGCCACCGACCTTGACAACCCGCGCCTGCTGCGCGTCGCGCCCAACGGAGACCTGTTCCTGGCCGAGAGCCAGACCGGCAAGATCAAGATTTTTCGCGGCGTGGGGCCCGATGGTAAGGCCAAACAGGTGTCGGTGTTTTCGAGCGATCTGAACCTGCCCTTCGGCATCGCGTTTTATCCGCCGGGCCCTGACCCGCAGTGGCTCTATGTGGGAAACACCGATGGCATCGTGCGCTTCCCCTATCACAACGGCGACCTAGTGGCGCGCGCCAAGCCCGAGCCGCTGGCCGAACTGCCTGGCGGCGGACACCTGCGCGGCGGCGGACACTGGACCCGCGACCTGGTCTTCTCAAAGGACGGCAGCAAGCTGTTCGCTTCGGTCGGCTCGCACTCCAATATCGACGATCCCGACACGCACCCGGAGGAGTTTCACCGCGCCGATGTGCTTGAGTTCACGCCACAGGGCAAGTTTGTCGAGGTCTACGCGCGCGGCATCCGCAACTGCGTCGGCGAGGCTATCAACCCCATCACGGGCGAGCTATGGTGCTCAACCAACGAGCGCGATGTGCTGGGCAACAACCTGGTGCCGGACTACGTGACGCACGTGCAGGAGGGCGGATTCTACGGCTGGCCGTGGTACTACATGGGCGGGCATCAGGATCCGCGCCATGCGGGCAAGCATCCCGAGCTGCAGTCGAAGGTCATCACGCCGGACATCCTGGTCAATCCGCATTTTGCGTCCCTCGAAATGATGTTCTATGAGGGATCGCAGTTTCCCGCCGAGTTCAAAGGCGACGGATTTGCGTGCGAGCACGGCTCGTGGAATCGCGCCCAGCGTGCGGGCTACGAGGTGATTCGGCTGCCCATGAAGAACGGCCGCGCGACCGGCGAGTATGAGGATTTCCTTACCGGCTTCACGGTAGGCGACGGCAACGTGTGGGGACGGCCGGTGGGCGTGACACAAGCCGCGGATGGTTCGCTGTTTGTGTCGGATGACGGGTCGCGGTCGATCTGGCACGTGATCTACACGGGGAAATAACCGTGGCACGGTGCGGATTTGTGGTTTCCCAGGTCCCAGAATCGGGACCTGGGGCACCCATCAATAAGACAGCACAGGTTCCGCGGCTTGAAACTATTACTTGGCAGCGGCCTTGACCGGCGCAGCTGCCGCGCAGGGTGCACCGCCGCAAAGCGCGCCAATGATTCCTTTGCCTTCTTCGATGGTGTAGATGCGATTCACCGCAGGCAGCTTTACAAACTCCTTCGCGCCGCTTGGCCAATGAATCTCCGCCGTGCCTGCGTCGGTGGCATCGCCCAGACCGAAGTGCGGTCGCTGGTCGTTGGCAGAGATATAACTGCCGCTCGACAACACGTCCTGGCGCATGCGCATGCCGTTGGCCTTGAGATACACCGTGGCGCACATGGCGTCGCGCGGGCTCTTCGGTCCGCCCACCAGCTTCATCTCCACCCAGTGATGACGATCCGGATTCACATTGCGCAACAGCACCGGCGGCCCGTCGATGGGATTGATGATTACATCGATCTTGCCATCGTTAAAGAGATCGCCAAAGGCCGCGCCGCGCGCTGGAATCACACCTGCAAGCCCCGTGTCTTTCACCGGCGGCACATAGTCGAATTTGCGCCCCTTGACGTCTGGCACATTGTGAAAAAGCAACGGCCGCTCGGCAAAGGTTGTGCCCCACTCGTGCTGGTCCACCTCGGGATACACGTGCCCGTTGACCATGAATAGGTCGAGCCAGCCATCGTTGTCGTAATCGATGAAGCCATCGCCCCAGCCCACAAACGGAACCGTAGTCTGCGCGATGCCGGCGCGATAACTCACGTCTGTAAAGCTGGCATCGCCGTCATTGTGGAAGAGTACCTTGTAGTCGTCGCCAAAATCGGTCACGAAAAAGTCAATCAATCCATTGTTCTCATAGTCTCCCGCGGCAATGCCCATGGAAGCGATCTCGCGCCCGTCCTTATTCAACGCGAAGCCCGAGACATAACTTTGGTCGTCAAAGG
>Ga0302326_10027039_pt1 | contig 11580 bp, 9 predicted proteins | sample Palsa_T0_3_FD_202264 | JGI IMG/M metagenome (GOLD analysis project Ga0302326, IMG submission 202264) | Peat permafrost microbial communities from Stordalen Mire near Abisko, Sweden - Palsa_T0_3 | ecosystem: Environmental > Terrestrial > Soil > Palsa > Peat permafrost | place: Sweden: Abisko...
TGGCGAGAATGTGGCGCTTGGCCAGCGCCGCGGAAATCTCCGCGGCGGTGCGTGAGGTCTGCTGCACATCGAAGAAAACGATGTTGGTCTGCACGTTCTTCAAATTCACGCGCACGCCCGGCAGCCGTGACAATCCTTCGGCGAGATAGCGGGCATTGGCGTGATCTTCATGCAGGCGCGCCTGCGACTTTTCCAGAGCCAGCAATCCCGCGGCCGCCAGGACGCCGGCCTGGCGCATGCCGCCGCCAAACATTTTCCGGTACACGCGCGCCTTGGCGATAAAGTCGCGCGATCCGACCAGCATGGAGCCCACCGGCGCTCCAAGTCCTTTGGACAGGCAGAACATTACGGAATCGAACTTGTGCGTCAGTTCCTTTACGCCGCGCCCCAGAGCCACGGAGGCGTTAAAGACGCGCGCGCCATCCAGATGCACCGGCAGACCCGCGCCGTGCGCGCGATCGCAAATCTCGTCGGATACTTCCAACGGATAGACCGTGCCGCCGGCCATATTGTGCGAGTTCTCCAGACTGATCAGCCCTGTTTGCGCGCGGGCATACACGTGCGGCTGGATGAGCGGTTCGATGCGCTGCCAGGTCAGGATGCCATCTTCAACGAAGATGGGCCGCGGAAGGCACCCCGCGACGGCGGACATGGCGCCCATCTCAAACTGGTTGATGTGCCCGCGCTCCTCGCAAATGACTTCGTTGCCGTGATGCGTCCAGACCTTGATGGCGATGAGATTCCCCATGGAGCCCGAGGGCACGAACAGGGCGTCCTCGCGGCCAAAGATTTCCGACGCGCGATTCTGCAAGCGATTGACGGTGGGGTCCTCGCCATACACATCGTCGCCAACCACGGCCTCGGCCATGGCCTGGCGCATCTCCGCCGTGGGTCGCGTCACGGTGTCGCTGCGCAAATCGACCGTGAGGCTTGTTTGTGCTTGCTCGGCATTCCGCGCAGCAGTTTCGACCGTGGAAAGGGCATTCATAAAAACCTCTCAATCCAAAAAAGCGACAAACACTTCGTTGGCCAGGGCCAGCCGCGAAGGCGCAAGCCGCACGACCGGGCCTTCGCGCTCCAGCAAGCCCTGGGCGCACAATTCGGCGATGCGCCCATCCCAATGGACATCATACTGCCGTTCGATGCGGGAGAGATCGACACCGGAAAGTTCGCGCAGGCCGAGGAACATCTCTTCCTGCAGCGCCTTGCGGTCGGTGACGTCTTCGCGCTGCTCGACCGGAAGGCGTCCCTGCTGTATGGAGGCGAGATATGCTGCAGGATCGTGCGCGTTCGCCCAACGCAAGCCGCCGGCGAAAGAATGCGCGCCGGCGCCAAAGCCGAGATAGGGTTCGCGGCGCCAGTATTTCAAATTGTGCCGGGAATGGCGCGACGGGAGCCCCCAGTTGGATATTTCGTAGTGTTCGTAACCGGCGCGCGGCAAGGTTTCGCAGGCAAGTTCGTAGAAGGAGGCCATATCGTCTTCGCTGGGAATGGCCGCGGCGTGGTAGCGAGTTCCGCCCGCCAGCGATTCCCTGCCCAGGCGGCTGCCTTCATCGATTTCGAGAAGGTAGATGGAAATGTGTTCGGGCCGCAGGCACAGCAACTCCTCGAGCGATTGCCGCCAGGTCGCGTCCGTCTGCAGGGGAAGGCCGGCGATCAGGTCCAGACTGATGTTTTCAAATCCGGCGGCGCGAAGAACTTGCATGGCCCGGCCGATGTCACCGCGGCGATGCATGCGTCCAGCGGCCTCCAGTTCGGGGTCATGAAAGGACTGGGCGCCGAGGCTGACGCGATTGACGCCCGCCGCGCGCCATGCGGCCGCGTTTTCAGGACGGATGGTCTCAGGGTCGGCTTCGAGGGTGACTTCGTCCAGCTGGCAAGGAAAACTCGCGCGCACGGAGTCCAGAATGGTCGCGAGATCGGCGGGATCGAGCAAGCTGGGCGTTCCCCCGCCGAGATAAATTGTGTCCACAGGCTGGTCGGGAACGCCCATGGCTTTCGCGAGATTTGCGCCATGGTAGAGAGCATTATGCTCCGCGATTTCCCGCGCCACAGCGCGCGCATAGGGCGAATAAAGGCCTGCGGCGGCGGGCCCCGCGTGGAAGTTACAGTAGGTGCATTTGGTCTGGCAAAAGGGCACCTGGATGTAAATGCCGAGGCTCACGCGTGCTCCCCCATTCGAACGCTTACCGGGGGGAGAAGATAGAGATACCCCCTCAGGTACCCCCACCCCCGGTATTTTGTACCAAAGAGACCGGAGATGATTGATAGCAAGCCACATAGCGCTTGCGGAATAGCAAAAGAGAGGCGCAAGAGCACAGCGAAGAGTCCACAATGGACTGAAACTGTGGGCGTTAGGTTTCTTGCCAAGTTTCGCATAGAGCGCAATCCAAGAGTCCTCAATAAAATGAAGGCAATGTGTCCCGGGCAGCAAGAGCAGCCAACAGTGTTGCTTACTTCAGGGAATCGCTCAGGCTGATAGATCTATTTTACCAGACAGGTCAAACGATTCAGGGACCTAACCGATATGCCGGTACATAAGCTCACCGGTAAGTCTGAGCATGGAGTTTGGGAGTAGTCCAAAGAAGTTCTGGGCCAACCGGAATGCGGGCCTCTCGCCGAACGCTGCTGCTTGCGAGGCAGAAGAAAATCGCCAATAGGTCAATCGCGACTGCCTGCTAGCCCAGTGGTCCTTGAAAACCATGCCTCCGTGGTTGCGGAAATCGGACCGGCCAAGGTCGAAGCTGCGCGCTCCGGTGGCTTGGGCGTTCTGAATGGCCTTCCACAGCACGAAGGGCATGGAGCCCAAGGAATGGAAGGCCTGGTCCGACCCGCCATACTTGTACATGGCGACGTTCTTGTGACGAAGCGTAATCACCGCAGCGACGGACCGGCCTTGGTAGGAAGCAACATGGATTTCCAGAGCCTCACCCATGCAATCGCGCAGATTGGTAAACCACTTTGCGGGCTGCGGAGGCATGCCATGGCGCCGACGCGTAAGCATTTGCATTTGGTAGAACTTCTTCAGGAGGGCGTCGGAACGGCCGCACTCATAGGTTACGCCGGCACGCTCGGCGCGCTGGATTCTCCGCTGAATGGAGCCTTTGTGGAATCGGCGGAACAGCTCGCCCTCTGAAGGGCCCATATCGATCGTGTGCAAATAGTATCTGTTGGAAAGCCACAGATCCGTGGCCTCGGAGGAGAAAAGATCCGGGGTGACCGGGCGGAGTTCCACGTAGGACCACTTGCCGGATTCGCGGGAAGCCCGCAGGGCGTTCAGAATCGCTTCCATATCCCGGGCCGAATCGATCAAAGGCTCGCAGTGATCGGAAAAAGGCAAGGAAACCAGACGCCGGCCGGTGATCCAGCTGCGCACGCGGCAGAAAACCACTCCATTCCGCAAAATAGTTCCGGGAGGGGACGTGGTGTAAACCACCGGGGAATAGCCGTAGGTTCGCCGCAAGGCCTCCAGCCAGGGCACGGTATGAAAGGCCGAAGACCGGGGATGGCGTTCAACCAAGGCGGCCCATCGCGGGTCCTGAAGCGGGTCCATTTCATAGACCGCTCCGGAGGACTCCCGCCCGAAACGCGAAGGTTCGTCCGCGAGGAGGGTTGCCCCTCGCAGCGGGCTGCTCTCAATGGACACGATCTCCGACTCCTACGTGGCGGAATGCAAGGAAAGACCGGCCATCCCGGCACGAACCTGTGAAGCGACCATACTTCAGTGAGTGACCACCGTCAATAAAACGGGAACAATTCTTCCAAGACTAATTTTACGCGGTTAAGGAAGGATGCGGAGATTGGCGCGGCCGGCAGGTGCCGAAGGGTAAATGGGAATGCCGCGGGAGAGATAGCCGCTATTCTCTCCCGCAGGCAAGAAGCAGAATGCGAAGGGGTGGTTTTATTGACCGCGCATGGCCGTAAATTCAACCAGCCGGCCCAGGGTCAGATCTTCGGGGCGGCGGCCGAAGCTGATCTTGTCGCCGTCAATCTTTCCCAGGTATACGAACGTAGTGGGCATGTTGTTAAAGGGCATCTTGACCTTGAAGGTGATCAGGTCGCCGGTGACCATTCCCCAATCGATGGGGACGTCGCCGACATCCTGGATGGTCATGGTACCCGATACCTTGCCTTGCATGGTGTTCAGCGTAATCACCAGAGTTTGATTCCCCGCGGGTGCGGGGCGGACGACGGTGGCGGTCCATTTCCCGTCAAAAGTGCTATCGGCCCGAATGCAGGACGCAAATCCCAGGACAGCAACCAACAAGAACAGACGTTTTACCATGCAGATACCTCCAGAGATGCGGCGTTGGCGTTCGTCTTCCCTATTGCCCGCTCACGATATGCCGGGAGATTACCGGAGTCAATCCCAATGTGCCGGGCGCCGGCAGGTCCCCCTGCCCGCGCCGGTGAAAATTGAGTATTTACCGTATGGGTACTCCTGGAGGTAAGATGTAACATTACCTGCAGGCTTATCGATGGGGCTGTAAATCCGTACCTGACCGTGCCGCGGAATCCCCCGCGGACGAGCCAGCAATTCCGCGTGAGGAAGTGACGAGTGATTATCGGAGAGCGCCTCAGATATTTTCGAGAGCAGAAGGGTTTGACGCAGGGCGAAATTGAAAAACGCACCGGGCTGCTGCGCTGCTATATTTCGCGCGTCGAAAACGGGCACACCGTCCCGGCGGTCAACACCCTGGAGAAATGGGCTCGCGCCCTGGACGTGCCGCTGTACCGGCTTTTCTACGGAAAGCAGGATTCCACCGAGCTGGAGGATACCCCGGCCGGAAAAGCCACGGGAATCAAAGCCAGGGATACGGCGCGCCTCTTCGCCAAATTTCGGAGGATCTTTCCTCGTGTGAGGGAGAATGACCGCCAGCTGCTGCTGACCATGGCCCAGACCATGGCGGATCAGGAGCATGGCGCGAAGGGAAAGGCAGAATCCAGGGACGGCCGAAGGCGGCGGCCACAGTAAAATTAGGCGGCCTGTACGTAACGTACAGCCCGCACCCGAAAATTAGGCGAGCTGCAAGTACAGCTCGCACCAATGCGGGGCCAAGAGTTCAAACTTTCCTCCCTAGTCCTGCGTCGCGGATTATTGGGTCTTCTTCAGGCTAACCACGTAGGCCACCAGAGGCTTCAAATCCGGACTGTCCGCGGGAATGGTGGGCATCCCGGCGCCTCGCGCGTCAGGACTCGGTTTCTCCAGGAAAGCGGCGATCTCATCGGCGGAGAGGTGTGTATCGGTCAAGGCCGGCGCGGAATCGCTGCCCTCTCCGTTCATGCCATGGCAATCAGAACAGTGGTAGGAAGCGTAGAGATCCTTGCCCTTGGCCACCAAGGAATCGTCGGAGGCATCGGCGGGAGAGGCTGCATTTACATAGAATGAATCGGTTGATGAGGGCGCAGTGGCCGCACGGCCCTGCTGAGGTCTTGCCCCCATCCCGCAAACAATCGACAGGGCGAACAGGAAACCCAGAGCGAGCTTTTTCACAAAACCTCCCACGCTTTTTTCGCCTCGACGGCAGATCTCTCGCGAGGCATCAGTCGGGCACAATCTTAAGGCGCAACTGGCGCAGGCGCGGTCCGTCGAACTCACAGAAGAAGACGCCCTGCCATCGGCCCAGCTCCAACTTCCCGCCGGCGATAAAAATGGAAACCGAATTGCCAATTAAAGCGGCCTTGATGTGCGAATCGGAATTGCCTTCGGCGTGCCGGAAACGCGCGTCGGGGGGAACCATACGGTCGAGGGCCGCCTCCATGTCCGCGGCGACATCCGGATCATAAGCCTCATTGATGGTGATTCCCGCGGTGGTGTGTGGAACGTAAATATGGCAGACGCCGGAGCGAACGCCGGCATCCTTCACCAGTTTGGCAATCGCCGCGGTCACGTCCAGCAACTGCGTGCGGCGCTGCGTGGAGATCTCCAGTTCTCCGGAAGCATGCGCAGGCGCGTCCTTGGGAAGCCGGTCCATAGTTGTTAAAAAAGGCGCGGGGTTTCCTGAAGCGTCCCGCAACTATTCTTGCGCGTCAGGCCATCGACGAAGAGGTGGCCCCGTAGAAGCTGTACCAGGGCTTGGCGGCTTTGAGGCGCGCATTCACGTTGTTGATGTTCGTGACGCCCGTAGTGTTGAGCCACTCTTCGAACGCCTTGGCGCCCTGCTTGGCATAGACGGGGATGCCGTCCTTCCAGGTGGCACGTCCGCACAGAACGCCGGAGAAATTGGTGCCCGCCTCGGCAGCCAGTTCCAGCGATTCGTTGAAGACTTCGTTGCTGACGCCGGCCGAGAGATAGATGAAGGGCTTTTTCGCGACGGCGGCGGCTTTGCGGAAAAGCTCCTTGGCCTCTTCGCGGCTGTAGGCAGACTCGCCCTTGCACGGGCTCATGCCCTTCACGTAAATCACGTTGACGGGAACCTCTACCTTGAGAATATCCACGCCGTACTGCGGCTTGGAAAACTCAGCCATGCTGCCGGTGACGATTGCGGGCTTCTTGCGGGCATACTCGATGCTCTTTTCGTCCATGCCGTCCTGATAACCGACAAATTCCAGGAAGAAAGGTACGTCGTTGGCAGCGCATTCGGCGCCGATACGCTCGACCCACGCGTGTTTGATCACGTTAATTTCGGGCGGATCGAAGGGATTGTAGTAGAGAAGAATTTTGACGCAGTCGGCGCCGGCGGCGACGATGCGGCGGGCGGAATAGTCCTCCAGCAGGTCCGGGAGGCGGCCGGGGCGGTTGTTGTCGTACCCGGTCTTCTCGTAGGCCAGCAGGAGGCCGGCGTTTTTCGAGCGGGCCTTGGCGGCGGGAAGACCGAATTCCGGGTCGAGCAGAATGGCGCTGGCGTGCGGGGTCAGAACCCTGGATACAATTTCCTTGAACTCGCACATCATCTGATAGGTCACGGCCTTCTTATCTATGCCTTTATCCTTGGCGATGGCGCTCTGCAGCGAGCCGCGCTGGTCCATGGCGGCAGCGGCGATCACACCGCGCGAATCCGAGACGGCCTCAAGCCCTTTTTGTTTTCCGGGAGTGATCTTCATCCACGTTCCTCCGACCAATCGACGCAATCGAATTTAACTCAGGCCTGGCATTCTAACCTTTTTTGGGGATTCTGTGCCGCGGCGCTGAGAAAAAATGGGCCAATGCAGCCGCAGGCCAGCCCGCGCAGGGCGGCAGGACAGGAAAGGTTTTCAGCTGGTCTTCCCAGCCAGCCCGATTATTGCGGGGAAAAAGCCAGGAGAACGTTCCCGCCTTTGTCGCCCCCCGATACGGAATAGCCGGAGCCCACAAAGACCATGCCTCCGGCAATCACGGCGCCCGGCGCGCGCATGGAACCACCATGGGCAGCGACTTTATTGACGGTTTCGAAGTCACGGTTGGTATCGAACTGCCAGATGGTGTGGCCGTCTGCAGCGGAGAGGGCGGTCAGCTTGCCGTCGCTGCCTCCCTGGAAGACCACGCCGGGGATCATGGTGGCGGCGGCGGAATGCGCGGCTTTTGCGTCCGGGGCAACGACGGGCGCGAACCACTGCTTCGTGCCGGTGAGCAGATCAACGGCGGCGACGCCGCCTCCCGTGAAGCCGTAGTAGGCGTTGTGATCGTCGGCGGTACCGCCGAAAAGGACGCCGCTGCGCGGGTTGCCGGAGTAGTTCATGCGCCAGAGCAGCGCGCCGTTCTTGTCGGGGTCAACCGCCAGGAGGTCTCCGCCCTTGGTGCCGGCGACGAGCACGCGGCGGCCTCCCGGAAGAGCCCGCAGGATCGGAGAGTTGCCGATGTCGGCGTCGGGCCCTTGTACGTCGGGGCAGGCTTCCGTTTTCACCGGTTTGCAGCCGCCCATGAAAATGTCGTCGCCGTTGGCCTGGTAGACCCACAGCGTCTTGCCCGTATCCATATCGAGGGCCATGACGGCGTCGGTGGTCTTGGGCTGCGGCTCGGTCTCGGCGTCGCCGGTGCCGAAGTAGACGGCGTGGCGCACGGGGTCCACGGTTGGGGAGTTCCAGACGGAGCCACCTGCAGGCGCCCAAAGCTGGGTGCCCTTGGAGTTTTTGATGGTGGGCTTGGGTTCGGGAAGCACATAGGTCTTCCAGATCTGCTCGCCGCTGTTGGCGTCCAGCGCCAGGACACTGCCGCGCGAGGTGCAGCACTGGTAGTCGGCGTCGCCACTATCGTACTCCTCGGAGGAGGAGACCGGAACGTAGAGACGGCCGTCGTAGAGGGTGGGCGAAGCGGTGTTGCGCGCGACGAAGAAGTTATCCACCTTGTGCTTCCACAGCAACGCGCCGGTTTGCGCGTCGAGCGCGTATACGTTGGCCTGGGCGTCGCCGAAGAACACGGCATATTTCGTGTCGCCGTGTTGCTTGATGGGGCCGACGGTCATGGCGTTGCGCGTGGCGATGCCGGTTTCGTAGGACCAGTAGATGCAGCCGGTGTTGGCGTCGAGCGAATAAACGTAACCGATGTCGGTGCCGACAAAAACGCGGCCAGAGGCGATGGTTGGCTGGCCGTTGGCGGAAACGCCGGTGGGATAGCCGAAGGCCCACTTGAGTTTGAGTTGCGGGACCTGATCGGCGGTGAGGCCGGCGGCCTTGGCCGTCTGGAAGCGCGTGTTGGCGATGTCGGCGCCCCAGCCGTTCCATCCGGGGCCGGCGGCGGGATCGCTCATCGGCGGATTCGCCGGGCACTGGTTGGGCATGTTCTTGCCGTTGCCGGGCATTGAGCTGCCCAGCGTGCGGCTGCCCATGAACTCGGCGATATGGCGCTTCTCATCGTCGGACAGGAATTGACCCTGGGCCTTCATTTTTCCATCCACGAGTGAGCCGTAAATTTTTTCCGGGGTCATGGCGCGAATGTCGTTCAGCTCGGTGGCCTTGGGCTTGGCGTTGGGGTTGCCGTGGCAGGCCATGCAGCGCGTTTGAAATAGCGCAAATCCCTCCTCGGTTCCCATGGGTTTTCGAATCGGGGGGAGTTTCGAAATGTCGGGCGCGGCGGCTTGCGCCGGCGAAGTCTGCGCTTGGACGGTACGCAGGGTTGCCAAACGCAGAGTGAAGAAAGACAGCAGCGCGGCGGCAAGCGCCAGCACAAAGGTGTAACGTTTCATCGCAATCCTCCCCAGGCAAATTCGTCAACACGCGAGCGCCAGGACACACTAGGCTGGAACTTTACCTCACAAAACAGTTAGAGGTAAAGAACCTGGTGTTGCACGCCGCCCAGGGAGATTCGCGGAATGAGATCGTCGAGCAATGCGGGGCCCTGCGCGGCCAGAGCAGGAAGGAAACACAGGGAGCGCTCCTGCAGCTCGCCTCCCGGCAAAAGCGAGCCGACGATTTCCCGCTCGTGCGCGTCGAGAACTCCGGAGCGGAAAGCCGATGCGCGCCCGGCCTTGTCGCGCAATTTTGAGAATTGATAGAGCATTTTCCGTTCGGCAGTGTCCACGGCCCCGGACAGCGACGCGTCCAGCCGGGTGACCGGAGGGCGGAGGGCGGCAAGCATCTTGCGAAGGGTTTGCTCCCCGGCGCCGAAACGCCCCGTCAGAGCCTTGGGCAAAAGCGCTCGCTCCATTTGCGAACGCAGATAGCGGCGGCCGCGCAGAACGTCGGTGAATTCCAACTTATATTTTCGCAATAGGCGGGCAACGCGAGGCTCCACCAAGGTCATGCTGGTCCGCGGCATGATTACGGGCACGCGGCCCAGCAGGCGGCGGTAGACCACCGATGCCTGAGCGAAGTAGGCAACCTCGGCCGGTCCGGCAACGTAGGCGGCGGTGGGCAGCAGCAGATCCTGAACCACTGGCCGCAAAAGGACGTTGGGACTGAAAGACTCCGGCGAGGATTCGAGCAGGTTTTTTACCTGTTCAGCCGCCATGGTCTTTCCGTCGAGGACGAATCCATCGCTGTTGTCCCGCGAGGGGCGCACGCGCAAGGGTTGGCGCTTGCCATCCACATCGATAAAAAGCAGTGTGCCGCGCTCGGTGACTTTCACTTGCGCGTCATAGCCGGCGCGGTCGAGAACCTTGCCGCGGTCCAGTAGATCTCGGCGCAATTCCGCGTGCTGCTCGAGGGCCGCGCGGTACAGTGGCGCCGCAAGCCGGTGTAGCTCCGGAGCCATGGGATCGAGCAGGATGAGCCCCCTCTTCGCGAAGAGGCGGGCCATCAGCTTGCCGAAGGCCGACCCATAAGTTTCCGAGGAGGCGTAGGTCTCCGCAAGAATCTGAGAGATTTCCGCGGCCGCGGGGCCCTCCAACAATTCCACGGCGCGCTTCACCAGGGCATCCACCGGCTCGCCAAGCGAGACCGCGCCTACGCGGCGTCCGGTTTGCGACTCGGGCGCGCCTAATTCCAAACGTTCGGGGCCATTCCGGGTGGGCCAGAAACAGTGATTGACCTCGGCCAGATCGTGGTCTTCGGTGGCCAGCCAAAAGACCGGAACGGCCTCCTTGCCGGCGGCGGAAAGGTCTTCGGCGAGGCGCAGTGCCGTCAGCGCTTTGTAAATCGTATAGGCGGGACCGGAGAAAAGGCCCACCTGCTGCCCGGTGACGATGGCAACCGCTCCGGCAGCCAGACGATCGAGATTGCTCTCGACTTGGGCGCCCTCGCCAAAACGGCGATTTTCGGCGCGCAGAACTTCCACCACCTGCCGGCGCATGCCGGCGTCAAACTGGAGCCCCTCGGCGACGCGACGGACGGACTCGTAGGTGGGCGCGTGGTCGTAAAACTCCGAAACGGCGGAAAAATGATCTAGATAGGCGGCGTATAACGGCGTGGTGCGAGGAATATCGGCGGCGCGAATACAGTGACACTCCATTGGTTCGGTCATGATACATGCCCGCCCACAACGCGGCAAACTGCCAAGAACCCCCTGTGTAGATGACCTGGAAACAATTCGGATGCAGGAAGTTGCGGGAAATCAGCAGGGGCAGGACACGGAGCTAATCCGCTCGCCGGATCGCCTGGGCCGTCGAGTGAGCCGGTATGAGATCGGCCATCAATCGCTCGATCGAGTGCCTCTGGGCTTCGCTGAGGGGCAGAAACGGCAGCCGCGCTGGCCCGCCGTAGTACCCCGCGCAATCCATGGCAAATTTCACTCCGGGAATCCCCGCTTCGGAAACGATCTTCCGCGAGGCGGCAAGAACGGTCCTCTGCACGTCGCCGGCCCGCGCGAAATCCCCGGCCTGGAATGCATCGTAAATCTCGAGGCACAGCTCGGGCAGAAAACATGCCAGCGCAAGGATGCCGCCGGCAACGCCAACCGCAAGAGACGGGAAGAAAGCGCTTCCCGAGCCCACCAGGACGCGGAACTCTGTGTGCGTGGTGTGAACGATCTCGGAAGCGAGTTGCACGTTGCCCGAACTCTCCTTGATTCCCACGATGTTGGGATGCCCGGCGAGGCGCGCGACCAGATCCGCATTCACGGGAATGCCGGTATATTGCGGAACCGCGTAAATCAGGATGGGAATGGGAGAAGCGTCCGCGACGCGCCGGAAATGCTCTTCCAGGACCGCGGCGGTCATTTGCGGCTTGAAATAATAAGGCGTCTTCACCAGCGCGGCGTCGAAGCCGATCTCCGCGGCGCGCCGGGTG
>Ga0302326_10027040_pt1 | contig 11580 bp, 11 predicted proteins | sample Palsa_T0_3_FD_202264 | JGI IMG/M metagenome (GOLD analysis project Ga0302326, IMG submission 202264) | Peat permafrost microbial communities from Stordalen Mire near Abisko, Sweden - Palsa_T0_3 | ecosystem: Environmental > Terrestrial > Soil > Palsa > Peat permafrost | place: Sweden: Abisko...
AGCTCGGGTCCGACGATCGGGATGACGCGGCGCTCCTCGATGAAGCTCAGGAGGTCCTCCCACGCATCATCGTCGAGCGTCGTGATCGGCGTCGGCACTATGGAGAGTTTAGTCATGCGCAATATCCTGCGCGTCGACGCGGGCAGGACCGGGCGTCGTGTCCAAAAATCAAGGGCGGCATGGGCGAATGAATATCATGTGCTGGCAACAAACGCGAGGTGTCCCGGAGCTCGAACGGATTGTGGCGGCGAGGCGTCGCCGGTTTGTACTCAAGCTCGAAGACAAACGCACATGTCATTGATTATGGACGAAGTATGCAGTAGCACCGTGGACTCGGCAAGAAATGCTGCGGCGCGGCGGGCGACCGGCCGGATGCGACAATTAGGTTAAACGCCGCACAGGTCAAATCAGATTGGCGAGTCTTCGTCCTTGCCCGGTTGCGCTGAACCGAGCACCCCTCTCGCTCAAGGCAGGATAGAACCCCTGATGAGAGTGGCGTGAGCTTCGGAACTAGTTCGAACGGCTCAGCTTCTGAGGTAAGCGTCGCTACCATCCAGCCAATCCTGGCGCGGCGGACAGAATACGTCGACATCGAGCGTGTCCTCCAAGGCCAGTGCGCGGTGCGGCAGATGCGACGGAATCACAAGGACTTCTCCCGTACGGACGGTGACCTCGCGCTCATCGTGCGCGCCCAGCCATAGCCGCAGCGCGCCCTTTAAAACGTACGTCACCTGCTCATTTTCGTGAGAGTGCCGCGGTACTTCGTCGCCTTTTTGGAGATTGATTTGCGCAATCATCATGCGCTCGCCCGTGATGATGCGGCGCGTAATCGTGCCCTTCAACGGCTCGGCCGGCAGATCATTCCACCTATAGTGACGAGCGTTTTCTGGGTCGAGATCGATCATCGGTGCGGCCTGCGGTGGCGCGGTTGAAGGTGTCATAGCCATTCGTTTCTCCTTGCATGGAGCGAAGCCGCTCGGCGAGCGCGATTTGAGCCGTCAGTCAGCTCGGAGCTGCGAGATTTATATCATTTATCCAGTTCAGGGTAATGGCGAAAGAGATCATCATTGTTGAAAGCCAGGCGCCTGGCGGAGGCCGTGTAAAGTGCGATTTGCGGTCGCTCGAATACATGAGCATGAAGCGAGCGCAGTCGTGGTCTGCTGCGTAACGCTGTGCGCATAGCCGTTGGAAAGGCGTACTTGAGCCCCGCAATGACGTGCGCCATGGACAGATCCGGGTAGGTCAGCCGTGCTCCGACCATCCATGGCCCACTCGCAGGATTGCGCTCGAGAACTCGTTCGAAGTATCCAAGGAACTTCGGCATTCGAGTGGACAGAAAATCCTTGGTGCGGCGCTTGGCCGCCGACTTCTGCTCCTCATAGGCATACGCATCGCCAAGTGGATGGTGCGTGCTGAAGATCTCGAGATAAAAATCCGAGATGGTCAGCTGCAGTTGATGTGTCCAAAGCTTGCCCGCCTCATCTCGCGGCGCAAGCTTATGGCGGCCACCCAGAAACAGCAGGATGTTCGGCGTCTGCGCAATGAACTGCCGTCCGGCCTTGAGGACCGGAGGGGCGAATGGCGGCCGCTTGATGCGCCTCGCAGCCAGTACTTTCACAACGGCCGAGGATCCGCCGCCCTCATCCTCGGGCACGAGCGCCATATCGCGGTATGGCGCTCGGACCTCCTCGAGCGCAAGACGAACAAACTCGCCGCGTCCCTGGATACCGGGCCAGTAATAAAGCTCGTAGGTCATGACCAAGAGCCCTGCGGATGCCTAGACTCGCTCGGCCCAGCCGCGATCACCGTGAGGGCGACTCCCCGTGCGCTCGGTGCGCTCCGCTCAGCCCCACTTTTTTCCCAGATCATCAAGGGCAGCCTTCTGCAAGTCCTCGGGCGTCATCGCGGCGTGGAATTCGATCTTGGCATCGAAATTGAGAAACCACGGTTCCGCCAACCGCGGTATTTCGGATGCCTGCGAGATGTCGTAGACGAGATAGCCGCCGCGATTGCCGTCGGTACTTGTAAAATACGCGGCTTCAGGTTTGGTCTCCTCCAGAATCCGGCCCATTTTCTTGCCCGCACTGCCATCGCGCAGGGCCTCGTTGAACCGATGCACGGGCAGCGATACGTGAACGATGAATTTCATTGCAGTTCCCCCGCGTTTTTATAGAATCGCGATTCTAGCGGCAGTTCAGGCGCAATGCCGCATGCGCCCAGCGCTGTGCGCTGTCCGCTTGCGAGGACGGGTGCAAGAGTCTGCGCGTGGCTACCGGCTCCATTAGTAGTATTGTTCGAAGGGCTCCCGAATGGAGCTTACGGTCGTTGGGGCTGGCTACTTCGCACAACGCAACACCCGCGCGGCAGTGGATTTTTGGAACTTTTATTGATCCTGCAGCGTTCCTTGGTTTTTCGCCCCACGGCAAAGCATGTCATCTTTAAGTCGGCGAGACGTCTTGGCAGCCACCGCCCTGGTCATTATCAGCGAGACGGCGGCTCGCGCCGGCGTCGTCGAGGGCCATCTGCCGTGGCATCCCGATGCCGGATCGCCGCCCGAAGCGGTCCAGCCCGGCCCCTGGCAGTTCTTTTCCCCGCAGGAAGCTGCCGCTGTTGAGGCTTTGGCCGACCGCATCATTCCGCCCGACCCGCAAACCCCAGGCGGCAAGGATGCCGGTTGCGCAGTCTTCATCGATCGACAGCTCGCGGGTGCGTATGGTCACCGGCAGGGGCTCTACACCAAGCCCCCGTTCGTGAAGGGCACCAAGCAGCAGGGACCGCAGTCTGCGCAGAACCCGGCCGAGACCTACCGATCGGCTCTCGCTGCCCTTGATCGCTACTGTCGATCGAAGGAAGGAGGCAAATCCTGGATTGACCTTTCGGCTGAGCGCCAGGATGAATTACTGCACGGCATTGAAGACGGCAAGGTCGATCTCGAAGGCATCGATGCCAAGAGCTTCTTTGACACTCTCCTGAAGGACATGCAGGCGGCCTTCTTCGCAGACCCGATCTACGGCGGGAACCGCGACATGTGCGCATGGAAAATGATTGGTTTTCCGGGGGCTCGTTACGATTACCGTGACTGGGTCGGACGCCACAACGAGCGCTATCCCTATCCGCCGGTCAGTATCGCCGGGCGGCCCGACTGGACCCCGAAAAGCACCTGAGGTCCGCTGCATGACGCGTCAGCTGCCCAAGAAAGATGTGGTCATTATTGGCCTCGGTTGGACGGGTTCGATCATGGCGAACGAGTTGGCCGAGGAGGGCCTCGACGTGGTCGCCATCGAGCGGGGACCGTGGCGCGACACCGCCACCGACTATCCGCCCAACTATGTCCAGGATGAGCTGCGCTACCGCATCCGGCATGAGCTCTTCCTGCAGCCGGATCAGACGACATTCACGTTTCGCAACAAAATGGACCAGAGGGCGTTGCCGATCCGCAGCTGGGGTGCGTTTATGCCGCCCAATGGTGTCGGCGGCGGCGGAGTGCACTGGAATGCCGAAACCTGGCGGTTCCTGCCGTCCGACTTCGTGCTGCGCACTCACCTGACGCAGCGTTACGGGGCGCGCTTCCTGCCCACCGACATGACGATCCAGGATTGGGGCATTACCTATGATGAGCTCGAGCCCCATTACGATCGATTTGAATACCTGTGCGGCACGTCGGGCACGGCCGGCAACCTGAAGGGCGAGATTAAAGAAGGGGGCAATCCCTTTGAGGGTCCGCGTTCACGGCCCTATCCGAACCCGGCGCAACAGCAGCCGTTCAGTCATACGCTCTTCGCCAAGGGCGCGCGTGAGCTCGGCTACAAGCCCTTTCCACAACCCTCGGGCAACATGTCGCAGGCCTACACGAATCCCTTGGGAGTGCGGCTCGGACCGTGCACCTATTGCGGCTTCTGCGAATGGTTCGGTTGTGCCAACTATTCCAAGGCGAGTCCGCAGACCACCATCTTGCCCGTCCTCGTGCGCAGGCGGAACTTTCAGGTGCGCGATCAATCCGAGGTCACGCGTATCAATGTCGATTCATCCGGCAAGCGGGCGACCGGCGTGACGTTCGTCGATACCAGCGGCACGGAATGGGAGCAGCCGGCCGATCTTGTCATCCTATCGGCGTACACCGTCTTCAACGTGCAGCTTCTGCTCCTCTCCGGCATCGGCAAACCCTATGACCCGGTGGCGAATCAGGGCGTGATCGGGCGCAACTTCACTCACCAGACGATTTCGGACGTCACAAGCTTCTTCGACCCGGCGAAATTCACCTTCAATCCATTCATCGCCTCGGGCTCGATCGGGATGTGCATCGATGAGTTCAACGGCGATAACTTCGATCACGGTCCGCACGGATTCGTCGGCGGCGGCTACATGGGGCAAGTGCAGACCAACGGCCGGCCGATTCAGACGACACCCACGCCGCCGGGTACGCCCAAATGGGGCGCCAAGTGGAAGCAGGCAGTGCGCGAGAGTTACCAGAGTTCGCTCAAGCCCGGAACGGGGGTGCACGGCAGCATGTACAGCTACCGCGATGTGTATCTCGACCTCGATCCGACTTATCAGGATCGTTTCAAGCGTCCCCTGATGCGGATCACTATGGATTTTCATGACAATGAGTTGAAGCAGAACGCTTTCCTTACCGATAAGTTTGCCGAGATCTTTCAGGCCATGGGCGCGCGGCAGGTCGTGAAGGAATACCGCAAGGGACCGTACGACATCACGGATTATCAGACGACCCATTTGTGTGGCGGTGCGGTCATGGGGACGGATCCGAAGACGAGCGCCATCAATCGCTATCTGCAAAGTTGGGATGTGCCGAATCTCTTCGTCATGGGCGCGAGCGGATTTCCGCAGAACGCGGGCTACAATCCGACGGGAACTCTGGCGGCGCTCGCCTTCTGGTCGGCACAGGCGATCCGGTCGCGCTATCTCAAGAGTCCGGGTCCGCTCGTCCATGCGTGAAGGGTTGGGCAAGCGCTGCGCGACGCTGGCCGCTGGCGCGGCAGCCATCGCCCTCGCAGTTCCGCTTCGGGCCGCCGACCATCCGGGGAGCCGCCAGAATTTCGCCAACATCGAGCGCGGCCGCTACATGGCTGTAGCCGCCGATTGCGCAGCCTGTCACACGGATCCCCACGCGAGTAGCGCCTATTCGGGCGGACGTCCCATAGAAACGCCGTTCGGCAGCGTGCTTGCGGCAAATATCACGCCTGATCGCGATACGGGGATTGGCAGTTGGACCGATGAGCAGTTTGATACTGCAGTTCGGCTGGGAAAACTACCCGACGGCAAGCGCCTGTACCCGGCAATGCCGTATCCCTATTACACGAAAATGTCCAAAGAGGATGTGCTCGCCATCCGCGCCTATCTCAACACAGTGCCGCCCGTTCATAATGACGTGGACTCCAATCAGCTGCCGTTCCCATTCAACATCCGCTCCGCGATGTGGTTTTGGGACGCGCTGTATTTCAATCCCGGAGAGTTCCAAGCTGATGGGGCGCAATCCGCCGAATGGAACCGCGGCGCCTATCTGGTCGAGGGGCCAGGGCACTGTCAGGCCTGCCATACACCCAAGAGTTTTCTCGGCGGTGACAAGACGCGGCAGCCGTTGGAGGGCTATTCCATTCAAGCCTGGTTCGCGCCCAACATCACCAACGACGAGTCCCGTGGGCTTGGACACTGGTCGAATACCGACATCACCGACTTCCTGAAAAAGGGCCACAACCGCATTGCAGGCGCAGCGGGTCCTATGGGTGAGGAGATCGCCGACTCAAGCTCGCAGCTGACGGATGCCGATCTGACTTCAATGGCGGTCTATCTGAAGACGCGGCCGGGGCAATCTCCTGCGGGGACGCGGCTTGCCGCGAACGACTCCATGATGGTTGCCGGCGCTGCGATCTATCAGGACCTGTGTTCGGCCTGTCATCGCGGCGACGGCCATGGAGTCGCCTATCTGATCCCGGATCTTGCGACGTCCTCTGCGGTCGCTTCGCGCGAGCCGACATCGCTCATTCGAGTCGTGCTGCGCGGCGCGCAAACTGTCGCCACGAAGGATGAGCCCACAGGCCCTTCCATGCCTTCCTTCGGCTGGCAATTGACGGATGCGCAGGTTGCGGCGGTGGCGACCTATGTGCGCAATAGCTGGGGTCACGCAGCTCCTGCGTTGACGAGCGGCGCGGTGCACTCCGCACGGGAACGCCTCGCGGAAAGAACCGACTAGAGTCTGTTAACACAAGCGCGACGCCTCGACCACGAGCGCAAAGTAGATAAAAGCAATGAATACGAGATCGAATTTGTCGAGGCGGCTCGAAATGCGGCGGAAACCCTTGAGCCTGCTGAACAGCTGTTCGATCTCGTTGCGGCGCCGATATAACTCCTTCTTGAGTCGCCAAGGTTGCACGCTCTAGTTTGACTCTTTGAGCGTCACCCATGCGTCGTCGAGTATTCCTGAAGAGCGCCGGAGCCGTCACGCTCGTGGTCGTCGGATCCGCTCTCTGGCGTGTTCATAATCGTGGTGTCCTCAGCGTCGGGGAAGGCCCCGCCTTCGAACCATGGAAGGATTGGCAATCGACTCAGAACACGCCATTGGCCCTAGTGCGCGCAGCCATTCTCGCGGCAAGTCCACACAATACTCAACCCTGGCTGTTCAAAGTGAGCGCTACATCGATCGACCTCTACATCGATACGAAGAGAACTCCTGGGGACCTAGATCCTTACCTCCGAGAAGAACACATTGGCATGGGTTGCGCTCTGGAAAATCTGATGTTGGCAGCATCGGCGAACGGCTATGCCGCCACAGCTGCACTTCTGCCGGGGAAGCTAATGCCAGCCCCTCTTCATTCGGGTCCAGACCTCATCGCCCAAGTTGTCTTGTCTGCCAGTCCAAAACGGTCCAACGATCTCTACGACGCAATCCCGCGTCGCCACACGAATCGCAATCCATACGAGCCGCTACCTCTACCCACGGCCTTCGTCGATGAGATCAGCCATATGGCGGATAGCGAGCCTGACGTGTCAATCCATGTGTTCACGGCAAATGCCGAGAGACATCGCATAGCGCAATTGATACTTAGGGCCAACGACGTGGTGTACGCGGACCCGAGCGTCGAAAGGGGAAGCCAGCGGTGGTTACGTCCTGAGTGGACCGACGTTCAGAAATATCGCGACGGACTAATCACCGATGAGTTCGGACAGTCTCCGTGGACGACAGCTGCCCTGAAGGCGATGCCCGATTCGTGGAGACGGTATTCCTTCAAACACCAATTGCTTCGAACGACATCGTACGCGGATTTTCTGCGCACGGTACCGCTTTTTGGGATCATCGCAGTACGCGATCGTTATGATCGCGAGCAGTGTATTGCCGCAGGCCGTATCTGGCAGCGCATTCACCTCCTGACGACGGTGCGCGCGTTTGCAGGACGACCAGCAAATGAACTGGTTGAACTAGTGGACCACGAAGAGCTAAGAAAGCAGGTACCTACTGCAATTGCCGATCTCGCCAGCGTCATCGGCGACCGAGAATGGCAACCCACATTCGTATTCTGCCTCGGTAATCCCATCCGCCAGGCCTCGCCAAGCCCCCGGCGGCCTTTGACGGAAGTTCTGATCTAACCTCGTACCCGGGGCAAGGTTTTCTACTATGAAGTCCGCCATTCTGATGTTTGGGCTTTTGTGCATCCTGCTAACCGTGGCGCCCAGATTTGCGGCCTCAGCCGCCGCAAACAACCGGTGGCCCGCGGTAACTCCAGAGGAGGCAGGGCTGGATGGGCAGAGGCTAAAGACACTCTTCAGCAATCTCGCCGGGGACGTCCACGGAGACCTCAAGGGTGTCGTCATACTACGCCACGGGAAATTGGTGGCAGAGTCGTACTTCAACGGTGACGATGAAAGTACACTCCACGATATTCGATCCGCGACAAAGAGCATTACGGCTACGTTAATGGGAATTGCGATTCAGCGGCGCATTATCGGCAGCGTTGACGATTCGATCGCAGAGTATTTGCCGCATTTACCCCGAGACGGAAAGGAGAAGATCACAATCCGCGATCTCTTGAACATGCGCTCTGGTCTAGACGCCGACGATGCTGATGACGCCAGCCCGGGAAACGAGTCCCGCTTGGATGAGTCTGCGGACTGGATTAAATCTGTCTATGCCGTGCCAGTGAGAACTGCGCCCGGAAGGAAGTACCAGTATGTATCCATCAATGCCTTCCTGGCGGGCGCGATAGTTCAGAACGCCAGCAAAATGCACCTCGAGGACTTTGCGGAGCAGTACCTTTTCGGTCCGCTCGGGATCACTCGATATGAGTGGCGGCACGTCCCAGTGGATCGCACGACTGGACAAGGTAACTTGAAGATCACAACTCGTGACGAAGCCGCCCTTGGCGAGTTGTTTCTGCAAAAGGGCCGATATGATGGCCATCAGATTGTGAATGCAGAGTGGATTGAGCAATGCACGGCCAACCAGGTGCCGATTTCAGCCGTTGACCCTTACGCGGACTTCTATGGTTACATGTGGTACACGAAAGCAGAGCAAGTCGGTACTCGTTCAGTCACAGCACACTTCGCTTCCGGAAACGGCGGCAATAAGATCTACGTTATGCCATCTCTAGACTTGGTCATCGCTATCACCTCCAGTGCCTACAACCAACACTATGGCCAAAAGCGATCACAAGACATACTTCTTGAGGTGCTGGCGGCTACGCGGCCCTAGGCGCCCGTCAGTATTAATCTGCAGATCCGATCGTAGCGCCGCCGTCAGTACCGCTTACGGCTGTCGCTGTGCGGATTGGATGGGCGGTGCATCCCGCCGGGCTGATGGTGGCGGAATCAGGATCGCAGCGCGCGTCACTGCGCCTGACCTAGTGCCGGTGCTCGGCTCGGTAATGTAAACGTAAAACGTCTGGGTATGCGTGCGCGCTGCGTTGGGAACAATTCTGACAAAAAGCTTGGTCCAATGCCTTCCATTGGGAAAACTTTGTGTCGTGCGCTTCTGAGCAATGAAGTCACTGCCGGGCCGTGCCGAGGCGCCCTCAGTCCACCAATCGAAGCTGCTCGTAGCGCGAGATTCATTGGCACGGTGAATATTGATCTCGGCAAAGTGCTCATCGGAACGCACTTGATAGGTGTCGGCGGAGAAGCTGATCGCATCAACCGGTACCCGGCGGGCTGTGGATGCTGCAATGCTACCCGCGGCACTTTCAGGCGCAGCCTCTGCGGGAACTATCCCCGCCGCGGACGGAACGGCTGGCGCCTGCGATCCGTGCTCGGTCGGCGTGCTTGCGGGTAACGTGGCTGCAGCGGGTTCCACGGCTGCCGTGCTGGGAATCGGTAATGCACTTTCGGGGAGAGACGCTGCAGTTGCGCTCGCGACGGACCCCGTAACTTTGTGCACACGAGAATTGTGCGCCAGTGCCCAAAGAGCACCTACCAGCACGATCAGCGTCATGAGGAGCGCCGGAGCGACGGCACGCTGCATCAACGGGCGCGAAGGCGCTGCGCCCATGGGTTGCAACGGCGGCAGGCGTTCCGCCGCAGGTTCCAGCCCGAGCATGGCCAGCCAGTCGCGCACCGAGCAGGTGCGACCCTCTCGGCGCCAGGACAGTCCAAGCCGTAGCGCGTGCCATTGACGCGCGGTCAAATGCGGCGGCTGTCGGGGCTGCATCCCAAGCTCGCGCGCTTCGGTCGAGCGCCGCCGGCCAAACGGATGTTCTCCGGCGAGCAATTCGTAGGATAGGCATGCGAGCGCATACAAGTCGTCGCGCGGATCGGTCAGCTGACCATCCAAGAGCTCGCAACACGCGTAGGCCAAAGTGACCGGCGGGAAACGACCTCTCTGCAGTGAATCGGACGTGGCCCATTGATTGGTTGAGGCGCCGGAGGCGCCGAAATCGAGTATCCGCACTTCACCGCTGTGGGTGATCATGATGTTCTGCGGCTTCAAATCTCCGTGCACCACGTTGCGCAGGTGGGCGTGCGTCAGAGCTGCGCCGACGTCGCGAATGATTGCCCATGCGTATGATCTGTCGAGGGGCAGCGGCTGCGCCTGTTGCAGCAGATCACTCAGCAGTTGCCCGTCCAGCAATTCCATCGTGTAAAAGGCGACGGCGTCGTCATGGTGCATTTCGTACACCTTGACGATATTGGGGTGCGCCAGAGATTGCGCGCAGTAAAATTCGCGGCGCAAGTCGGCGAGGATCTCGGGACGCCGACGAACGTTGTCGTTCAGAATTTTGAGCGCCACGCGGCGATTGCCTTCAGGAAGATCGGAGCGTTGCTGGTCCAATGCCCTGTACACCGTCCCCATTCCGCCACGGCCCAGTACGCACTCCAAGGAATAGCGTCCGTTCAACATGCCGCTGTCGCTGCGCGTTGGCGCAGATAGGTCGCTCGCGGCGGACTCTCTTAAAGGCTCGTCCGGTGACCCTGTCGTCGCTGCGGCCAATTCAGATGCCGGCGCAACGGGCTCAATTGGATGAGCACCATTTGCGTCACGCATAACCTCGAGCGTAGCGAGCGCCTCACTGATTGGAGCGATCTGCGCAGTCGCGGGACGAGCTCGTCCGTTGGCGGGGTGAAGATCGACGGTCGAGCCGTACTCCGGCTCTTCCAACGCATGGCGGGTGAGTGTTGTATTAATCGAGCGGAACAACTCGCCTGTCAGATGTCCGCGCCGGTAGCGTTGATCAATGAGCGCAAGCGTTGCCCAAATCAGATTCGGAGCGGCCTCGCGCAGTGACAGTATTTCCTGCAGGAAATGTTCTTCGCTACATTCGCCACGTTGCAGAGCGTCTACCCGCGTATACAGGCCGAATTCCATTTGTTCTGCAGACTCATTCATGATTGCGGGTGGTGCGCGCGGTCATCGGCGGGTCGGTACAGTAGTGTCAAAGCTGTCATGCAAGTCGCGAGGCCCGGTCTACGGTAGCGAGGAAGAGCAGACTTCCACCTTCCTTCAATAAGCGGACATGCCGTGAATTCTAGTTGGCGATGACTGGAGCGGGCATCTGCACACGGGATCAGTATGGCTCCTGGCGCGCGCGGACGCCGCTCGGCGGGATTATGTAAGGCGACGTGACCGCACCTACAAGCAAAGGTCAGGTCCACGGTGCGGCCCGGGCCTCTTTCGTGTCGCACACGGTACGCTGGCCGGGGGCGCATTTCATCGAAGGCATGAACGGCGCAGGCGCCTTTACAATCACTCACGGCGTAAAGCTCACATTGGGCAGACGGCAGCGGACCGCGCGGATGACCCATTTGCGTCCGACATAGGATGCACAACGCGCCTCTCAATGATCGGTTGCCATCGCGCGCGGCAAAGTACGTGATTCGCCGAGCTGGTTCGGTCACCCATTGCGCACTTTCAGGGCGGCAGCGGCGGCGAAGATTACGAAGCATCGGCGCGCACGACCGCCCCCGCACCGTTGACCGTGGCGGGGAGAAGAATAAAGACACTGGCGAGTGGCCCCCCGCGCGCCGGCTAAAATACGGCTGGCAGCGCCCGTCGCAGGTAGGAATGATCTATGCGCAGTTTTGCTCTCCTGATGTTTTGGGCATTCTCGCTCCCGAGCTTCGCGGCGCCACCGGCTGAAG
>Ga0302326_10027044_pt1 | contig 11579 bp, 6 predicted proteins | sample Palsa_T0_3_FD_202264 | JGI IMG/M metagenome (GOLD analysis project Ga0302326, IMG submission 202264) | Peat permafrost microbial communities from Stordalen Mire near Abisko, Sweden - Palsa_T0_3 | ecosystem: Environmental > Terrestrial > Soil > Palsa > Peat permafrost | place: Sweden: Abisko...
GACCAGTCGCCGGTCACGACGAGGTCGCGGCCATCGACGGTATCCTCAATCACAAATCCGGATGATGTGCTTGCAGTCATTTAAATCACCGCGTATAGGGCTGAATGGGCATCAGCTTGAACCGGCTTGGACCGATGGGATTTCTGATATTTAGCAGGCTTCTAATTCCGCCGAGTTCGTCGATCTTCAATTGTTCTGCGATCTCACGAGCGAACTTACCTCCAACTACTTCGATACGTATTGCGGCATTAACTTCAGCTTGAGAAAACTTTTGACTGGCAACGTGCTGGGCAAAACGTCTGGTTATGTTACCTGACTGTCCCACGCAAACGCCAAACGCGGATGTGACGATATAGATTCCTTCGTTCGCTACACCAGCAGTTTCACCCGCCGCACCGAGGAGTGCGGCGAAGGCGGGCGGGATGAGGCTGAGCCCTGCGACGAGCAGCGTCAGCCACTGCGGACTTCCTGATGATTTGCTAGCTACCTGGCACACCGCTGACCAGCCCCTGAAGTTCCCGTAGGGTCCCCCGCCGCAGCTGAATTCGGGTTTGGCGGAGGTCTGGGGCCTGCTGACCGGGGCGGGTTTTCCGGGTGCTTATGCCAGTAGTCGATGCTGGCACATTGGCCGTCTCCGTTGCAGATCAGGCGGGATCCGGTACCGGGCGGGTCGGCGGGCGGGCTGGTCTTGCCTTTCGGGTCGTTGCTTTGCGCTTCTTCGGCCTGGGCCTTGCTGTTGCAGGTCAGGTCGGCCTGGGCCGACCCGACACAGCCGCTCGCCCCGCCGGTGATCATCATGGCGCCGGAGGGGTCGGAGTTGGTGGCGGGGTTGTCGGCGGCGTAGGCGTAGGCGTTCAGGTCCTGGGGCTGGTAGGGGCTGAGGAGCGGGTCGGGGGAGATGAACGAGCCGGTGCCGGGCTGGTACTCGCGGGCGCCGAGGTCGGTCAGCCCGGTGGCGGTGTCGTCCGCGCCGCCGACGAAGCCCTTCTCGTCTTCCGGCCAGGCCGGCTGGGCGGTGCCGCGGGTGCTGCCGTAGGGGTCGTAGTACCGGTGGGTGACGGCCAGGGTGCCGGAGTCGACGGCGACCGAGCTGGTGCCCTGCTGGTCTCCGGCCAGGTAGGCCAGGGTGGAGGCACCGGTCCGGGCCGCGACCGCGACCCCGCCGAGGGAGTAGTAGCGGGTGCCGGTGACCACGCTGGTGCCGGTGTTCTCGGTGATCTCCTCATCGCCCAGGTACAGGGTCTTGGCGGTCGGGTCGGCGGTGAGGAGCAGGGTGCTGCCGGCGTCGTAGATGTAAGTGGTGTTCTTGGCGGACCCGCCGGACGGGGTGATCGCGGCCTGCTCGAGCTGGCCCTCGTCGTTCCAGGTCAGGGCCTCGTTCTGGGCGGTGCTGGTGAGCGCGGTCAGGTGCCCGGCGGTGTCGTAGCCGTAGCTAGTGGTGGTGCTGCCCGCTGAGGTGGTGACCTTCTGGGTACTGATCCCGTGCGGCTGGACGGCCCCGGCCGCCGGGTAGGTGTCCGCGGTCGTGGTCACCGCCCCGGCCGGGGTGGTGGAGGTGATGCCGGTCATGTCACCGGTGGCGGCGTAGCCGTAGGACTCCCAGTACGGCGCCGCGCCGCCCTCGGCCGAAGCTGACGGGGTGGCGGCGCAGCCGGTGCTGCCCTGGGCCCAGGCCTGGGTCATCCGGCCCAGGTAGTCGTACTGGAAGCACTGCACATCGGTGGCGGAACTGCTGCCCGACGGGGTATCGGCCTCGGACAGCACGTTACCGACGTGGTCGTAGGTGTAGTGCAGGTCATCCACCGAGGTGCTGGCCGTGCCGGTCTGGGTATCCTGCTCGGCGACCCGGGCGGTCTGCGGATCGTAGGAATCGGTGATGTAAGCCGGCTCGGCTGAGGTGCCCATCTTGTACTGCAGCGGCTGCCCCAGGCTGGTGTAGGACAGCGAGTCCACGTACGAGCCGGTGCCGGTCAGCGCACTGGGTTCCCCGGCACTGTCATACCCGGTGGTCACCGTCTCCGACGGCAGGCCGTCGGCGGCGGAATCGGTGTCGGTGTAAGACAGCTCCTGCCCGCTGGGCGCGTAGGTCTTCTGCTGGCTGTAGGTTCCCGCCAGCGCGCCCTGCGCGGACGGGATGACGATCTGCGTGGCCGGACGGCTTCTCGTAGGCGTTGTAGCCGGTCACCGCCTCGGTGTAAGCGGCTCCGCCGGAATACGACGTCGAGGAGGTCGGCTGGCCCTTGGCCAGCGTGTCATAAGTCCACGCGGCCACCTCGGTCGACGGTGACTCCAGCGCACCGCCGGTGGTGTCGTACTCGGCGGTCCTGCGGCCATCCGCATCATAGGTATAGGAGATCACCTTGCTGCGCGAGTCGGTGACCGTCATCAGCTGGCTGGCCGCGTCGTAGGTGTCCGTCGTCTTCCCGGCGTCCGGGTCGGTGGCGGTCAGCTGATTGCCGAGCAGGTCATAGGTATAGGACCAGGTGTTGGTGGCCGCATCTTTGATCGAGGCTCCCGCCGCCGCCGTTGCCGTTGACGTGTGCGTCGAGGCGGGCGTACAGGTGCAGGCCGGCCAGGTTCGTGCTCGAGCCGGGGGCCTCAGCCAGTGTGGTGTGCATCAGCACCGTGTCGCTGGCCGGGTCGGTGATGTAGGTGGTGATCAGCCGGAAGCCGTGCTTGGCGTCGGTGGAGGTGACGGTGCAGGCCATGCCGGTGGGGTCGGCGGCCACCGTGTACGTCATGTCCCGGGTCTGCAGATCGGTGAACGTGGACCCGTCGGTCACGACGTACTGCAGCGTGCTGACGTTCGTGTTGTCGATGGTGGGCTCGTAGACGTCGGACAGCACTCCGTCGGCCACCGTGTACCAGACCTTGGAGCCCGTGCCCGCGGCCGTGCCGACGCAGTCCTTCCGGGCCAGGTCGAAGTACGACGCCGCTCCCGGCGCGCCTGGCGCCACCGTGGCCGCTCGGGCCGGGTTAGCTGTCGTAGCCGCCGGAACGGCGACCGCCGGGGCGGCCACAACCGCCGCACTCGCGGCCAAGGTGAAGAAACGGCGTGCACGTACCATGGCCAGACCCTCCATCGTCATGCCTGCTGAGCTTTCTCCCACTCAGAGCGCACGTCAAGTGACAATCCGGAAATATTTGGCTACGTCCGCCCAGCCGCTAGCCCTAGACGTTGCTGCAGTCCTGCTCAGCTTGACGGATCACGGAGTCCGCCAGCGTAGCCAGCTCTTCGCCGCCAAGCAGCACAAAGTCGCTCCTGTTGAACAGCCCGAGCGGGTGACCTAGCTCATGACCGGGCTTGGTGAGGAGAGCACGGAGCACGCGCCCGGTCTCGTCGTCTCGGTCCTGCAAAGCCGTCGCTGCGCTTTTAAGCACACATGGGTAATTGTTGATAACACGCAGACCGGGCTCGGCCGGTAGTTTCACCGAAGACAAGTCGATGCCGCGGAACTCCACTAGCCGGAGGACGGTTCCCGTCATGTCGACATCTTCGCAAAAATTTGGTTCCCGCTCCTCTGGGTGATAGGCCCGCCCGTCGAATACGACCTCATTCAATACGCCCGCAAAACGACATCGCAACAGTCCGCAACGCCGGAATTCCGCCTGATCCAGCTTTGCCCCAGAGAAATCGCAATCCGTGTAAACTGCCGTAAATCGGTTTGAATTGCGGAAATCAGCTTTGACGAAATCTACATTGGTGAACTGATTTCCTTTTCCAGCCGACCATGCCCCCAACACAGAACCGCGTAGACTGGAACCGCGAAAAGAGGTATCCTTTACCCGGCTTTCCCACATCCGCCAGTCATGGCAGCGCGCCTTGTCAAGTACGCAATCTTCGATCGCACAGCTATTGAGCCGCAAGCTGTCCAAGACTGCCCCCGACAAATCGAGTCGGCGTAGCGTAACCCCTTGGAGCTTGATCAGATTTCCAAGCTCCTCCACAAACCAGCCAGCAGCCTCGAACCGGGCCAGCCGCCGTGGCGGTGGTGCAGGTAGCCCTCGTAGGTCTATCCGGCCATCCACTTCACCCAGTGCCAGCTCATCCAATGGGCGCCCAGCGACCATCCTCGCCAGAATCTCCTCGGCCAGGTGGCTGCCCTCCGCGGTCTCCCACCGGTCGCGCATACTTCCGCTCATTACTTACTCGTCTCCCGCGGCAGCTTCGTCCGCCATTTGCCCTTCGATCTTGTCCCAGAAAATTCCCGTACCATTCGGTCCGAAGACTTCGTAATACCTGTTAAAATGAGGCCCCCACTGTGCCTCAGTTGTAATATCGTACCATGTAACCCAATCCGGCAGGCTATCAAGATCCGTTACGTCCGGGCCTTCTTCGCCCGGCCGGGTCACATAAAGGCGCTCGGCGATTGGATCGTTGGACTCATTTAGTTTTTCCTTCACGTACTTGTCGATCAGGTTACCTTTTTCTCTACTGTAGAGGTTTGGATGACGCGCTATGAGACTCAGTTGCTTCTGCGAGAATGTGAGGCTGCCGGAATTGAACTCCCCGAGCGCTTGTCGCACCAAGTGCTCCAGCAGCTCGGCGACCTCGCCGGACGCGCCAGCAACGACATCGCCGTCTCCTTCGACTATCATACCGAGACCGTCATTGAAGTCTGTCTCAGTATTAAAGTTCGGAATGAGCCCCGTCCCGATGGCTGCACCGAACTGGCCATGGCAGCGGTACGGGCCGACGCTGCAAGCATGCCACCAGTCATTAAATTCATCTGACGCGTTATGCGGCTTTCCGTATCGCGCGACGACCCATGCCCAATCAGCCTTTAGTTGCGGGAGCTCGGGATCGTTAGCGCTGACGACCACGTGTGGACTGATTTCAACCCCAGTCGGCGGATCCGCCTTGCCCTTAGGCTTATTCTCAGACTTAGCCTTGGGACACTGCGCAACATCTGGGTGACTGCTGCAGTCGACATTGCCGCCGCCTCCGCCACCGTCGGTGATCGACATGGCGCCGGAGGGGTCGGAGTTGGTAGCGGGATTGTCGTAGGCGTAGGCGTAGGCGTTCAGGTCCTGCGGGTCATAGGGGGTGAGCAGCGGATCCGGGGAGATGAACGAGCCGGTGCCGGGCTGGTACTCGCGGTCCCCGAGGTCGGCCAGGCCGGTGGCGGTGTCATCCGCGCCGCCGACGAAGCCTTTCTCCCCTTCTGGCCAGGCCGGCTGGGCAGTACCACGGGTGTTGCCGTACGGGTCGTAGTACCGGCGGGTGACAGCCAGGGTGCCGGAGTCGATCGCGACCGAGCTGGTGCCCTGCTGGTCCCCGGCCAGGTAGGCCAGGGTGGAGGCACCGGTCCGGGCCGCGACCACGGCACCGCCGAGGGTGTAATAACGGGTGCCGGTGACCGCGCTGGTGCCGGTGTTCTCGGTGATCTCCTCATCGCCCAGGTAGAGGGTCTTGGAGGTGGGGTCGGTGGTCAGGAGCAGGGCGTTGCCGGCGTCGTAGATATAGGAGCTGTCCTTGGCGGACCCGCCGGACGGGGTGATCGCGACCTGCGCGAGCTGTCCCTCGTCGTTCCAGGTCAGGGCCTCGTTCTGGGCGGTGCTTGTGAGCGTGGTCAGGTGGCCAGCGGTGTCGTAGCCGTAGCTGGTGGTGGTGCTGCCCGCGGACGTGGTGACCTTCTGGGTGCTGATTCCGTGCGGCTGCGCGGCCCCGGCCGCGGGATAGGTGTCCGCGGTCGTGGTCACCGCCCCGGTCGGCGTCGTGGAGGTGATGCCGGTCAGGTCACCGGTCGTGGCGTAGCCGTAAGACTCCCAGTACGGGGCCGCGCCGCCCTCGGCCGACGCCGACGGGGTGGCGGCACAGCCGGTGCTGCCCTGCGCCCAGCCCTGGGTCATCCGGCCCAGATAGTCGTACTGGAAGCATTGCACGTCGGTGGCGGCGCTGTTGCCCGACGGGGTATCGGCCTCGGACAGCACGTTGCCGACGTGGTCATAGGTGTAGTGCAGGTCATCCACTGAAGTGTTGGCCGTGCCGGTCTGGGTGTTCTGCTCGGTGACTGCGCTGGTCTGCGGATCATAGGAATCGGTGACGTAGGCCGGCTCGGCTGAGGTGCCCATCTTGTACTGCAAAGGCTGACCCAGGTTGGTGTAAGACAGCGAGTTCACGTACGGGCTGGTGCCGGTCAGCGCGTTGGGTTCCCCGGCGCTGTCATAACCCGTGGTTACCGTCTCGGAGGGCAGGCCGCCGGCCGCGGAATCGGTGTAGGACAGCTCCTGCCCGCTGGGCGCGTAGGTCATCTGCTGGCTGTAGGTACCCGCCAGCAGCGGGCCCTGGGCGGACGGGATGACGGTCTGCGTGCCGGACGGCCGCTCGTAGGCGTTGTAGCCGGTGACCGCCTCGGTGTAGGCGCCGCCGCCGGAGTACGACGTCGAGGAGGTGAGCTGGCCCTTGGCCAGGGTGTCGTAGGTCCACGAGGCGATCTCGGTCGACGGTGATTCCAGCGCTCCGCCGGTGGTGTCGTACTCGGCGGTTTTGCGGCCGTCCGCATCGTAGGTGTAGGAGGTCGTCTTGCTCCGGGCATCGGTGACCGTCATCAGCTGGCTGGCCGCGTCGTAGGTATTCGTGGTCTTCCCGGCGTCCGGGTCAGTGGCGGTCAGCTGGTTTCCGAGCAGGTCATAGGTGTAGGTCCAGCTGTTGTTGGCCGCGTCGGTGATCGAGGCGAGCTGCGTGGCCCCGGTGTAGGTATAGGCTGTCTGGTCGTAATCGGCGGCCGGATCCGACGGGCTGGCCGGCACGCCGGCGTGGTACTGGTAAATCGCGGTGGTCAGGGCCCGGCCGTCGGTGAACGTGGTCGAGCTGGTGCCACCCGTCGGGGGCACCGTGGTCACGTAGTTCCCGCCGTAGGTGTTGTCCGTCTCCCACGTCTCGGTCCCCAGGGCGTAGGCCACCTGCCGGGTGATCCGACCGTCCCCGTCGTACACGTACCCAGTCTCCGACGGGACACTGCCGGGGGCCGCTGAGACCAGCGTGCCCGACGGAGCGCCCGAGGTGTAGTAGGGATTGGTGACTACGGACTTCCACCCGTCGGAGTTGTACGTCGTATCGGCGACATCGGTACCTCCGCCCGCGGTCGCGGTCTGGATCTCGCGCACCTGCCCCAGCGAGTCATTCAGCGTCTCGCTGGTCAGGTAGCCCCCACTGGGCTCCTCCGTCTGCACGGTGATGACCGAGGGGGCGGTGTTGCTAACCGTGTAGGTGTACTTGTCCACCGCCGGGCCGGAGGCCGGGTTACCCGGTGTCCACGTGCCGGTGATACGGCCGAGCGCATCGTAGGTGTCGGTGGTCTGGTAACTGGCCGGATCGGTGACGGTCAGCGGCAGGTCCCGCGCCGGGTCATAGGTGGTCGTGGTGACCAGGTTCGCCGGATCGGTGACCTGGATCGAGGTCGGCTCGGCGCCCGTTGCCGGCGTGTACGCGGTCGTCGTGGTCCGGTTGTCCGCGTCGGCCGACGTCAGCACCCGGCCGTACTCGTCGTAGGTGGCGGTTTCCTCGGTGGTGTAGGTGAAGGTGAGACCCAGGCCACCAGTCACCGCGGTCGCGACCTGGGTCTTGGTCAGGTTCCCGGCACTGAGCGTGCCCCCGTTGTCGTAGGTGTATGACGTGTCCGACACCAGTTGCGAGGCTTGCGAGGGGAACGTGCTGCACGGCACGTCGACGACCTCGACCGTGGCGGGCAGGTCGAGCAGCCAGGTCGTGGTGTTGGTGGCGTACGCGGTGGAGGTGCAGGTGTCCTCCGCGGCGTTCGAGGTATCAGGGATGTCGGAGTCGGTCAGCACCTCGCCGTAGGTGTTGTACGTGTAGGCCTGGGTGGACTCCCTGGTCCCGCCGCTGGCCAGCGTGGTGTAGGTATCGACCGAGGAGGAGCCGACGATGTAGGAAGACTGGTCCAGGCTCTTGTTGGTCCCGGTGGCCGTAGAGGTATAAGGCAGGTTGACCGTATCGGTAACTTCGGTACCGGTGCCCGCTCCGTTGTAGACGATCTCCTCAAAGCGCAGGCCCGCGTACTGCGTCAGGTCGGTGACCCTGTCTCCGTGCGTCGAGACCAGCACATCGGTCCCGTCCAGCCCGTGGAAGTAGGTATCGACGGTCTCGGTCACCGGATCCGGCGACGTTCCCTGCTCGGTGGTGACCGTCCCGTATCCGCGCCACTGGTCATAGGTCACCGACGCGGACCGGCTGACGGTGTCGCTGTCATCGGCCCAGGCGGCACCGGCATACGTATAACTCGTGACGACCGGCGGGTCGGCTCCGGTCGTGTCTTTATTGGTGACGGTGCTGGCCGTATACAGGTTGAACCAGTCCTCGACCGGTGACGAGGACCCCGTCGGCAGCCAGTAGTCGGGATAGCACGCGGCCGTATTGGAGAATGGCATCGGGAAATCTCCCGACGCGCACGGCGCGACGTCCCCCGGCGAGTATCCGACGCTGGTCACCCCGCCGGTCTCGTTCGTGATGCTGGACAGCCGGAACCGCGTGATCAGGGAATAGCCGGCCGCCGTGGTGGCCGGGGTGGCGACCAGGTTCGGCTTGGCCGTCCCGGCGAAGCTGACCGGGGGCAAGGACACGTTCGCCGTGCCGTCCTCCCCCGTCTTGGTGACGGACGACAGCCACAGCGATGGCGCCGTGGTGGCATCTCCGGTGGCGGGGTAGGTGTCGGCCAGCGACCAGGAGTCGACGTTGCGCAGCGTCCCGCCTTGCAGCGACTGGGTGGTGATAGAGGACAGCGCGTACGGGGTCCAGAAGGTCGGCGCGGTCACCGTGCAGGGCGCGCCCTGGGCGCAGGTCAGGTCGGTGGGGGCATCGGTCCGGGTCGTGCTGCTGGTCGTGAAGGTGACCTGAGCCGCGGGCGTGGACCCGTAGACGCTGCCGGCCCGCAGTCCGTACTCGATCTTGGCCAGCGTGCCGCCCTGGGTGTAGGCGGCGCTTCCCGTCGTGCCGTTGTCCTCGGCGTAGTAGTTGGTCTGGGTGTTGTAGAAGTACGCGATCGCGTTGCCGTGCGGGTCGACGACGTAGTCCAGCATCCACCGCCACGGCTCGGCGCAGAACCCGTTGGTCCCGCCCGAGCAGCCGGAGGGGTCGCCGTATACCGGCACCGTCCACAAGCTGTTCGTGGTCGGATCACCCGTCGCGTATCCGGGCAGCTGGTTCAGCCCGAAATAGTACTGGGTGCCATCGGGCTCGATAATCTCCCAGGAATTAGTGTTCTTTATGACTTTCTGGCCGCCGTCCGCCTCCGGGTGGAAGCTGCTACCCGCGACGAGCGGGGTGGTCACGCCGTTCAACGACAGCGACATCTGGCTGCCGAAGCACAGGTCGTTGGTGGTCGGGCCGAAGAAACCCGTCGTACAGGACGGGTAGTCCTGCTCGATGTAGCCAGGTGAGTAATCCCACCCGTCTCCGATCCAGGACGCCTCGTTGTTGGTGGAGGAGGTCAGGCCGTCGGTGGCCTGGGAGTCATAATCGAGGCTGACTTCGGGCTCGAGACCGCCGGGCACGGGTGGCACGTTGACCGGGTACGAATACGTGAACGCGCCGGAAGACCCGCCCGTCACCCAGTCATATGCCTCCGACACCGGCTCCGCGCCGTAATTACCGCCGGAGCCCGATGGAGTGGCGAGCGCCGCGAGCACGAGCTCGGGCGAGGTTACCGACGACGTCAGAATGGCCTGGGTCGTGCTCCCGCCGCGGTGGACGGACAGGGAGGCGGTCAGGCCGGGCAGGGTGACATCCGCCCCCACCCGTCCGGTCTTCACGTCATCGGCTGATCCGGGCCGGACTTGCTTGCGGCAGCTGGCGAGCTGCGGCGTTGTCAGCGCGCAGGCCGGAAGCTCCACCAGGTGTATCCGGGAGGCGTAGTTACCGCCGTAGGCGTCGGCGAAGGCCGAGTAGTCCAGGCTCACGTGCACCCGGCCGGCCACCGCTTGGCCGTCCGCGCGGGCCACCGTGAAGACCACGCCGCGCACCCCCAGCGCCGACGCCTTCGCCTGCGGGGCCATGTCGACTGTTACCCGTGTCACCGGGGATGACGACAGGTAAGCGTCCGTGGCAGCGCGGCGCGGCGAGGACGACGCCCCGGTGTCCGGCGGCCCGACCCAGACCGGCAGCCCGCCCGCACGAGCCGATCCCGCCGACGGCCCCGCCCGCAGGCGCGATGCTTTCGACGGTGCCATCGTGGCCGTCGTGATGACCGCGGCGCCTGTGCCCGAGCCCGGCCATGAGACTGGCTTGCCGTGCCACGGGTTCATCACCGGAATCTTCGCCTTGCGGCCGTGCACGACCTGCACCGCGACCGATTTACCGCTGGAGGCCGCGGGGGCCTGGCCCCATCCGGTCAGCAGCCTGACCCCGGCGAACGCTCCGGCCACCAGCGCCAGTACCGCGATGACCGACACTGCCGGGACCAAGCCCCGGGGCCGCCGCCGTATGCGCTGGCTATGACGAGAAGTTCTGCTAGACATGCGCCACCACCGCCGGGCCAGTTGTCCTCATGCTCACGAGCCGCAATCATCTCGTTGGTGAGTTCACGCCCAGTTCACGCTCAGCTGGCACACAGCAGATATGTCGGATATCGCTGACTGGACGGTCATGATCTTGGTAACCCGATACCTTCGCCCGTATACAGTCTTCCAAATACAATCTTGTGAACTTGGCGGGGTCCACATGCTCGAGCTTGACATCTTCGGTCCGTTCATCCTGCGTTCCGGCGGTCATCCAGTCCGGCTCAGGCCCATGGAGCGCGATCTGCTGCTGGCGCTGTACTGCGCCGATGGCGGCACGTTGTCCCCGCAAAGGCTGGCGGCGCTGCTTTGGGACCGCGCCGCAGAGCGCTCCCCGGTTACGTTGCGCAGGCACATCGCCGGAACGCGGAAGGCCGTGACGGGCGAGGTCGTCGTCACGCACCGGCAAGGGACCGGCACTACCACCTACGGCCTAGGAATCCACCGCGACCACATTGACGCCCTCCGCTTCGAGCGGCAGGTTGCCGACGGCGGGCGCGAATTCCGGCAGCACAGGTACGAGGAATCCGCGTGGAAACTCAGATGGGCGCTGAAACTCTGGCGCGGAGCACCGCTGACAGACGCCGGAAGCCGGCCCTTCGCACGCGCGCAGATCATCCGCCTGGAGAATATGTACCGGATCGCGGTCGTCACCAAGCTGAAAGCTGATATCTGTCTCGGGCAGCACCGCGAGGCCACCGGCGAGCTCGAGGCGCTGGCCATGACGTGGCCCGAAGACGGGGAAGTATGGCGACTGCTGGTTATCTGCCTGTACCGCAGTGAACGGCCGATCGAGGCAGCCAGGGCGTGCCGGCAGGCCATCCGGGCGCTCGTCAGCCAGGGACTCAGCGACCGGCACCTGCAAGAACTGCAGCACGACATGCTCACAGGCTCGCTGCCCAGGCACGGCCCCGTTCTGGCTGAGACAGGCAGGTTGGCCAGGTCAGCGGGTTAAGGGTAGCGCAAGCTGTGTCGTCGTTACCCAAGTCGCATCGTCCCAGTTCAGCCACAGCCGCACCTGCTGGAAGAACTAGCAGAGGTTCTTACCGCGACAAGTTCCGGCG
>Ga0302326_10027046_pt1 | contig 11579 bp, 10 predicted proteins | sample Palsa_T0_3_FD_202264 | JGI IMG/M metagenome (GOLD analysis project Ga0302326, IMG submission 202264) | Peat permafrost microbial communities from Stordalen Mire near Abisko, Sweden - Palsa_T0_3 | ecosystem: Environmental > Terrestrial > Soil > Palsa > Peat permafrost | place: Sweden: Abisko...
TGACGCGCGCTTTGGCATCATGATGCATTGGGGTTTGTATTCGTCGACCTCGACGCACAATGAATGGGATTTGAAATACATCTACGGCGCGAACCCCGGCATCGCCAGACAGTTCACGACCAACTTCGGTCCGCGCGACAAGTTCGGCTATCTTGACGTTCTGGATCCGACGATGGGGCCCAACGAAACCGGGCTGGCCGCTTACAAGGCGGCGGGGGGGAGCTACGAACCGTTTACGGCTTCAAAATTTGATCCCGCCGCGTGGGCGGCGCTCTTCAAGGAGTCGGGCGCGAAATATGTGACGATGTCGGCCCAGCACCATGATAATTTCGCGCTGTGGGACAGTCAGGTCACGCCGTTCAACACGCAGAATTTCGGGCCGCACCGAGATTTGATTGGCGACTTATGCACTGCGGTTCGCGCGGCTGGGCTGAAGTTCGGCATTCAGAATCACGGAATCGAGAATTACGATTTCGTGGCTCAGTTCATCAGTTCAGGTCCGGTCGGACCGGGCATCAAATATGGAACCGGAAATCTGGTTACCCCCAATGATTTCGATAAGACGCTGACTTACACGGACAAAGATCACGTGACCCACACGCTCAAGCGATCCGATTACTATCGGCCGGATTTGAAGACCTACACCGACGGGAACGACGCCATGACGCATTTCCTGGATGATTGGTACAAACGCAACGTCGAGATGATCGACAAGTACCATCCCGATCTGTTGTATTTCGACAACGGAATCAACCCCAGATTCCTCGATCCACTGAAGCAGAAGCTGGCCGCGTACTACTTTAATCAGGCGTTGACCTGGGACGGCAAGCCACAGGTGACGATCGCGGCTAAAGCCAGGGCATATCCGAGCGGCGGGACGGAGGATTACGAGAAGACGATGCCCAAAGAGATTCAGGCCGCCGGGTTCCAAAGTGAAGAAACCCTGACGAACGGCAGCGCCTGGGACTACACCCTGCTTGGCGGAAAAAATAGCGGGTTCAACACGAACGCGGGCACGTTCGTCCATGACATCGCCCACCTGAGCGCCATGAACGGGAACCTCATCCTGAACATCTCCCCCAGGCCCGACGGGACGTTCCCGGACCAGGAAGTGAAGGTCCTGAAGGAAATCGGCGCGTGGCTGGCGGTCAATGGAAATGCGATTTACGGGACGCATCCGTGGATCAGATTCGCCGAGGGAAGCACCAGCGCCGGCGCCCATACCAGCAGCGATTTTCGGTTCACCGTCAACGGCACGAAACTGTATGCCATCATGATGGGATGGCCCAGCGGCACAGCGACGGCCACGATTCAATCGCTCGGGCAAACATCCGGCCACAGCGTCAGGGGCGTGAATTTGCTCGGATTCGGCAAGGTGAGTTTTTCACAGGAAGCGAACGGCTTGAGGATCACCCTTCCAAAACAGAGTGAACTTGCCGACCCGAATTACGCGTACGCATTCGAAATCGACGGTGCAATCTAAGAGGTGGTGCGGGATATTGGTCGGGGACATATTGCGTTTGGAAAGAGTTCTTACAACTCGAAGGAATTCTTCGCGGGGAAACATCGCTTCGAACACTGGTATCGCGACAACACCGTCTAAAAGATCCATGGCTCGACAGCGAAGTTGGTGCATGATGTCTTGCCCGAGCGCCGGGTGCCGTTTTTTCGCCTTTCTGGAAGGCCTGCCCTACGCCCGATACGACCTGCGAAACGCCCGCGATGCAAGCGGCGGGGTTGCTTGAGCAGCCCCGGCGTTTCCGGCGCAATGCGGGGTTGCTGAAGCAACCCGCGCCGCCGCGAACAAGATAAGGGGCGGACGCTCGTGGTCATGTATGTTCATTTCGCTGGTTCATTCTCCCACTTGGGTAGCCGATCTGCAGCGCCGTCTCAGTGCCCCATCTGTGCGTCGTGATGCTTCATCTTCTTGAGCATCAGACAGAGGAAGATGATTGGAACGCAGCCCAGGGCCATGATTTTGAAGACGTCCAGATAGGCGAGCATGGTGGCCTGGGCTTGGGCCTGGGCGTCGATCATTGCCAAGGCGCGGGTGGCCGGCGAGATCAGGGATTGCCCGGCGTTGGCTGCGACCTGGGTCAGCGCGTGCAGGTTGCTGACGAACGGAGCGTCATAAGGCGTGAGATGCTCGATGAGCCGGGCGTGATGGAACTGCGAGCGGCGTTCCAGCAGCATGACGGCGATGGCGATGCCGGTCGATCCGCCGAGGTTGCGCATGAGATTGATCAGGGCCGAGGCCTGGTTCGATCGCCCCGGCGGGAGATCGGAGTAGGCGACGGTGTTAATTGGAATGAAGAAGAACGGCAGGGCGATCGCCTGGAAAATGCGGGCCCAGACCAACTGGGCGAAGGTGACCTGCAGGTTGAATTGCGACAGATGCCACATGGCCAGGGCGGTGACGGTGATGCCGTAGGCCATGAGATATTTCGGCTGAATTTTGCTGGTGAGGATGCCGGAGACGGGCATCATGACCATCAGCGCAAAGCCGCCGCCCATGAGAAGCTGGCCCGCCTGCGTGGCGTCGTAGCCGAGCAGTTGCTGGGCGAATTGGGGGATCAGCACGGTCGTCGAATTGAGGATGAATCCGACCACGAACATCAGGAGGTTGGTGAAGGCGAACCGCGAGCGTTTGAGGAGCGTCAGATCGACGATCGGATCGGCCGCGAACCAGATCTCCCAGATGATGGCGCCGAGAATTCCGACGATGGCAAAGGCGGTGAACAGGCAGATGAAGTTCGAGCCGAACCAGTCATCCTCCTGGCCCTTGTCGAGGATGACCTGGAGCGAGCCGAGCCCCAGCGCGACCAGCCCGAAGCCGAGATAGTCGATGCGCAGTCCATGTTTCCATGCGGCCTTGGTTTCGGCCTTGGCATGCTCGGAATCCTGCACGACCGCGTAGCTGAGGAAGAGGGAGATGATGCCGACAGGAACGTTAATGTAGAAGATCCATCGCCACGAAAAATTGTCGGTGATCCATCCGCCGAGCGTCGGTCCGATGGCCGGCGCGAAGACGACCGCCAGGCCGTAGACGGCGAAGGCCATCCCGCGCTGTTTGGCGGAAAACGTGTCGGCCAGGATCGCCTGCTCGCTGGGCGCCAACCCGCCGCCGCCAGCCCCTTGCAGCACGCGAAAAAACAGCAGCCAGTTGAGCGACGGAGCCAGCCCGCACAGCAGCGAGCTGACGGTGAAGAGGGCCACGCAGGTCATGTAAAAGCGTTTGCGCCCCATGATGCTGGCGAGCCAGCCGCTGATGGGAAGAATGATGGCATTGGAGACCAGATAACTGGTGAGGACCCAGGTTCCCTCGGTGGAGCCGGCGCCGAGATTGCCGGCGATGTGCTTGAGCGAGACGTTGGCGATGCTTGTGTCGAGCACCTCCATGAATGTGGCCATCGACACCACGATGGCGATGACCCACGGATTGAACGCCGGTCGCGGCGTGTCGAGAGCAGAGGGGAGAATGGGATCACCCAGGGCCGTCATCTGCCATTTCTTCCGTATGCGTGATAGTTGCCTGGCTCCCCCGAACGCCCACGGAGCTTGCTCCGTGGGATCGCGCTAGCGAACTTTTACTTCAGCCTCGACAGACATTCCGGGCGCCAGAAGAACGTCCGACCCATTGGTCTGATCCGGATCGAGGAGAATCTTGACCGGAACCCGCTGCACGATTTTGACGAAATTGCCCGTCGCGTTTTCGGCCGGCAGCATGCTGAAGCGCGAGCCGGTGCCGGCTTGAAAGCTCTCCACGCGCCCCGAGAATTCCTGATCGGGATAGGCGTCGACGTGAATTGAAACCGGCTGGTTCGGACGCATATAGGTCAGCTGGGTCTCCTTGAAATCGGCGACGACCCACACCTGGGGCGGGACCAGCGCCAGCAGCGCCTCGCCGACGGAGACGTACTCGCCCGGCTCGACATTCTTGCGGGTGATGCGGCCGGACTCGGGGGCTCGAATCTGGCAGTAGCCGAGGTTGATCTGCGCCCGTTGCAAATCGGCCCGGGCCTTGGCGTCGTCGCCCTGGGCGGCGACCACGGCGGCGTCGGCGATGGTGATCAGACTCGCGGAGGAGGCCAGCTTCGCCTTGGCCTCGGTGACCTGAGCCCCGGCGGATTTTTGTGCCGCGTCGTCCGTCTCCAATTGTTGCCTGGAGATGGCCCGCTCATCCAGCGATTGATCGCGCTTGAAATCGGCCTCGAGAATCTCGAAGTTGGTCTGGGCGGCATCGACCTGGGCCCTGGATTGATCGCGCTGGGCGCCGGCGGCGAGAACCTCGGCCTGGGCCTCACGAACCTTCCCGTCCATGGCGGCTAGATTTCCTTGCGCCTGCTCAACGGCTGCCTTGTAGTCGGTGGGATCGAGCTCGATGATCACGTCCCCCTTGTTGACGAACTGATTGTCAACCACGTTCACGGCCGACACGCGGGCGGCGACCTGCGGGCCGATCGGAATCACGTGCCCTTCCAACACCGCATCGTCGGTGGATTCGTAATGCTGGGCGTGAACCCAATACAGCGAGGCCACGACCGCCCCGATCAGCGCCGCGGCAGCCACCACCATCAGCAGAATTCGGCGTGCGCGCGGCTTCGGGGCCGCGGGTGGGCGCGGCGCGGGAGCCGCTTCCTGCGGCACCGGGCGCCCGGCTTGGACCGGAATCGCCTGCTTCATGGCGGGTGGCTCGTCAATTACCTGCGGCATAGCAAACTCGTGGCCGAAATCCGGCCGGTAAAGTCTTGTGCTGGACTGTATTGCATAGGACCATCATCGATTCACACACGGCATCTGTTGAGGCTCGATCAGTTGCAGCAGCGAACGAAGCTGAGCGAGCTGAGGCTCGCTCAGCGGCCGCATCATTTCCCGTACCAAGGCCAGATGATGCATGCGAATTTCGCCGACGAGAAGCTGACCATCGCCTGTGAGATAGAGGCGATTGAGCCGGCGATCATGAGGGTCGGGGCGCCGTTGGATCATGTTCATGCCTTCGAGGCGATCAACCAAAGCCCCTATATTTCCTTTAGTTAGGAGTAACGCGGCTGAGAGCTCCTGCTGGGAAAGGCCCGGCCGCAGCCCCACCTTGAACATGGCCTCAAATTGCGAAAGGGCCAGATTGTAAGGGGCTAACAGGTTATCGACGCGGCGCTGCAACTTGAGCGAGGTAATGAATAATTGTCGCCAAGCCTGGAACGCCACATCGTCCTCGGGCCCCGGCGATAAGGGCAAAGGAAGTTCGGAAGCCTGTATCGTCATAATTGGTACAATATAGTACCATCTATGGCGAAAGTCAATTTCTAGACGCGGACCTGTGTGGCGAGCGTTCTGGCGATGGCTTCGCAGATTTCGGTGCGGTGGATGCCGTTGAGGGCCAGGGCGAGCTGCGTTTCCATCAAGCCGTAGGGGATTCCGGTGTCATATCGGCGGCCCTGAATCAGGGCGACCCAGTAGTTATCGGTCTGGCGGCGCAGATGCTCCTGGGCGGCAGTCAGTTGGATCTCGCCCTTCTCACGCAGGTTGTTGTCGATCAGATAGCCCAGCGAATCGAAGATGCGCGGGCTGAAGATGTGCATGCCGAAATGCGAGAGATAGTTCCCCGCGGCAAGCCCGGGAGTTGCCAGGTCCTTGCGGGCGACTTCGATCGGGGGCTTCTCGATGATCAACTCGGCTTTGTAGAGCCCACGAGGTTCGTCGACGATCGCGCCGCGGATGGTGCCGAAGAGGTGCAGGTCGCGTTCCAGCGTCGGCTGTACGCTGGTGAGGCCGTCGAGCGACTGTTCCTCGAAAACGGTGATGAGCTGGCGGGCGCAGCGCTGATTGGTGCTGCTGATGTAAACGTGATCGCCCAGGAGCAGGAGAAACGGCTCGTTGCCGACAAAATCCCGGGCTTGATAGACGGCGTGGCCGAACCCTTCGGGGGAATGCTGCTCGGCGAAGTGAAGCCGTTCGCCGAAGGCGCCGAGTTTCTCCGATTCGCGCAGGGCCCATTCCTTGCCGCGAAAGCTCTTGAGCATGCTTTCGTCGAGCCGTTTGAAATAGTCACGGTAGAGGTGTTCTTCGCCGGGTTGGGTGATGAGGCAGATTTCCTCGATGCCGGACTCGAGGGCTTCCTCACCGATGATCTGAATGATGGGCTTGGTCAGCCCGTCGCGATCGACCACCGGAAACATTTCCTTGTGCACGGCGGTGGACGCCGGGTATTGGCGAGTGCCCCGGCCGGCGGCGGTGATGACGGCTTTGCGGACTTTGGACAAGGGTGGTTCCGGTTAGAGAGATTGCGGTTCGGTTGGGGCGGCTTCGTAGCCGACGATCGCGATCTTGTAGCGGTCGGCCAACTCCAATACCTTCGGCTTTTCCAGCATCACGGTTTTGCCCGGCTCCAAGACGAGGCACCCGGCGCGGGCGGCGGCGAGCTTTTCGATCGTGACGGTGCCCACCGTCGGCACATCAACGCGCATATCCTGCGTTTTATTGGCGACCTTGATCAGCGTCCAGCCGCCGACCTTGCAGAGCTTGCCGGCCCGCTCGATCATCGCATTGGTGCCTTCCAGGGCCTCGACCGCGATCACGTCGCGATCCAGAACCGCGATCGATTGGCCGATGTCCAGCCGGCTGACGGTTCGGCAGATTTCGTAGCCGAAGCGGATGTCGGCCCATTGGGCGTCGGTGGGCTGGCGGCGCGTCATGGTCCCCGGCGTGACAACGTGTTCAGAGCAAAATTGCGTTGAGTCGATCAAGGTGATTCCCGCTGAAGCCAGTTCGCCGACCAGCGCCTGCAGAATGGCGTCGGGTCGTTTGTCGCGACGGACCGCCTGCCAGAAGAGGCGGATCGTTCGCAGGTCGGGAATATACCGCAGATAGCGCCAGCGGTCGTAGAGTTGGGACTTCTCGACCCGGCCTACCATGATCGCTTCGCTGCACCCGCTTCTGCGCAGCAGGCGAATCCATTGCCCCACGCGCAGAATGCCAACCCAGCGAATTTCATCGCACTCGCGGTCCAACTCGGGCCACGCATGGCCCGAGAGGGCGGCGCAGACGACCTTGCGCCCGGCGGCGCGGGCTCCGCGGGCCACCAGAATCGGAAAGACGCCTTCGCCGGCGATGAGGCCCAGAGGAGCCATGCGATCATTTGTACCCCGAAAGAAGCCTCGGGTGTGGCCAAATTCTGTCACGACACGGTCGAGCACCCACTTTTAGCGGCGGTCCCGAAGGGCCGCGATTCGAATGCCAAAACGCGTCCCTCCGGGACGCCGCTAAAAGTAGGAGCAACGTGTGCCGCAAATCCCGGTTGCCCCCGAGGTACGGGCCAGTCAGACCCGCTGCTCTACCCTCTCATGCGGCATTCGTGTACCTTGCTTCGCTCCGCACGGGCGCGAGGCAAGAAAGGTCAACCATGTCCGATTATCAACTGGAGGCGCTGGAGGGTCGCGTGCTATTGAGCGCCACCGTCACTTTTGCCCCGCCAGTCATCTACCCCAGCGGCCAGCCGGCACACAACTTGGCATTCGGGGACTTCACCGGCAACGGCTTGCCCAGCATCGCGGTGACCGACCCGGAGAACAACACCGTCACGATCCTGCTCAATCAAGGCAACGGAAATTTCGTCCCGGGCACGCCGATCAGCATCCAGGATCCGCTGCAAGTGGCGGCCGGCAATTTCCTCGGAAATGGGAAAACCGATCTGGTCGTGGTCACCGATATTCTCCCGAAGCGCGCGCCAAATCTCGCCGGGGGCGCCAAGACGGTGGACGGACTGGTTTTGTTTGTCGGGAATGGCAATGGCACATTCACGCGAGCGGCCACTTACCGCGTCATTCAGGGCAATCGCAGAATTGTCGTGGGGGATTTCAACGGCGACGGATTGGACGACATCGCGCTGAGCACCCCGCACGCGGTCGGAGTGCTGATCAACACCGGCGACGGCACATTCGCCCCCGAGGTGCGCTATCACGTGACCAAGGATGCCATCAGTTGCATGGCGCTGGGCGACTTCAATGGCGACGGCATTCCCGACATCGTCGTCGGCCTGCCCGGCCAGATGGGTGTCCGCGTGCTGCTGGGCAATGGCAACGGCACGTTTGCCGTCCGGCGCACGTCGCAGCTCGGCGTAGCGCCCGTGGCCCTGGCCGTGGGGGATTTCAACAACGACGGCAAGCAAGACGTGGCCGCCGTCTCGGGCAATTTTCGCCAGGGCGTTTTCATCCGCCTCGGCAACGGCAACGGGACGTTCTCCAAGGTGCCGCTCCTGACCGGGGCGGGCGCCTTCCTCGAATCGATCACCGCCGCCGATTTCAGCGGCGACGGCGACGACGACCTGGCCGTCGTCGATTTCACCAGCACGATTCGCCTGTCGGTGGGCAATGGCGACGGCACCTTCGACACCTCCACGCCCATCCCCGGCGCCGGCCAGACCGCGTTCGCGATCTATTCCGAAGCCCTCACCAACGACGGCAAAACCGACCTGGTCGTCCTTCGCAATGGCAACGTCTACATCTATCTCAACACCACCCAAAGCCCGATTTGATCTCCCCCATCATATCCGCCCAAATTGCTGTTTACGGGAGTTGTCCGTGTCTGTTTCTCACGCCGCGCCGCCATCCGATTCTTCCCCAACATCCTCTCATCCGAAAGCCGGGCTCGGGCTGATTTTGCTGCTGGGCTCTCTGTCTGCCATGGGACCGTTGGCGATCGATATGTATCTGCCCACGATGCCCTCCATTGCTCGCAATCTTCACACGGACATGCCATCCGTACAGCGCACCTTATCGAGTTATTTTGTCGGACTGGCAATCGGCCAGCTCATTTACGGAACCCTTTCTGACCGTCTGGGACGGAAAAGGCCCATGCTCTTCGGGCTCGCCGTTTTTGCCCTTGCCTCGGTTGGATGTGCATTAGCAACTTCGGTTGAGGCGCTGATGGTTCTTCGCTTCCTTCAGGCGCTGGGGGGATGCGCGGAGATGGTGATCTCGCGTGCGGTGGTCCGAGACCGTTTCGATGGCCGCGAAAGCACCCGCGTGTTCGCTTCCCTGATGCTGGTGATGGGAGCCGCTCCGATCGTGGCGCCGCTTCTCGGAGGATTCTTTGTCGTTCACGGCGGCTGGCGCACGAGTTTTTGGCTGCTGGCCGCCGTCGCTTGCGCCTGTTTCATTACCGTCTGCGTGAACCTTCGGGAATCCCTCCCACTCGCGCGGCGGTTGGTCCACGGACCGGCTGAAATATCCCGCGTATTTGCCTCTTTGGTGCGGCACAAGCATTTTATGGCTCACACGCTGGCAAGCAGTCTGCTGTTGACCGGTCTGTTCGCTTATGTGGGCAGTTCGTCATTCGTGTTCATTGAACTGTTTCATGTTTCCCCGCAGTGGTTCTGGGCGATTTTCGGCGCCAACGCGGCGGGGCTGATTGGCTCTTCGCAGATCAATGGCCGTCTTTCCCAGCGGATCGCGCCACACATCATTCTTCGGCGGGCACTGGTCATTGCCGTCATTGCCGGCGGAGTTCTGCTGATCTCATCGGCTGTTGCTTGGCCGGACAGATTTCGATGGGCGCACTATATAACCTTCTTCCCCGCCCTCTTCATTTACATGTCCACCGCTGGGTTTATCTTCCCCAGCGCCACGGCGCTGGCCATGGGCCCTCAAGGGCGCATCGCCGGCAACGCTTCCGCTCTTTTGGGGTTTCTTCAGTTCCTCATCAGCGGCTGCGGCACCTGGTTGGTCAGCGCCTTGTACGACGGCACTGCCCGCCCAATGGCCATGCTGATGCTCGCCGCGGCCATGACTGCACTGTTGATCAATCTCGTGCTGGCCCAACACCGCCACGAAGTGGCGATGATGGAGCTTTCCAAAACCACTGTCGCTGACTGATATGATTGTCAGGAAACAATATCCTGGAGGCATTATGATCGGCGGGGTGAAGCATGTGGTGGTGAATGAAGGTCAGGAGGAGACCTTTCTGAAGCTGTTTCGAACACTGAAAGCGGAGATGATCAGGCACGAGCCGGGGAACGTGTACTACGACTTGTACCGGTCGCGCAAAGACGCCCGGACCTACGTCGTGACGGAGCGTTACCGTGATGAGGCGGCTTTCCAAACGCATCAAACATCAGCGTATGGGAAACCGCTTTTCCAGCAGATGCGCGCGATCATCACGATCGAGGTGGAATACTACGACAGTGTAGACTAGCGCCATGAAGATCTATACCCGCAGCGGCGACGACGGCTCGACGGGCCTCTATGGGGGAAGCCGGGTCAGCAAATCCGATCCGCGCATTGACTGCTACGGCACCGTCGACGAGCTCAACGCCGCTGTCGGCTTGGCGGCCGTGGTTGCCGCCCCGTCGCTGCGCGGCGCTTTGCAGCAGGTGCAGAGTGAGCTGTTCGTCATCGGTTCCGATCTGGCCACGCCGGCGGGGGTCCCGCGGCCGACGGGTTTACCCGCGTTGCCTCCGGCCAGCATCGAACGCTTGGAAGCGGAGATTGACATCGCCGAGGCTTCGCTCCAGCCGCTGCGGAATTTCATTCTTCCCGGCGGATGTGAAGCCGCCGCCCGTTTGCATCTGGCGCGAACGATCTGCCGCCGAGCCGAGCGGCTGTTGGTCTCGCTGGCCGCGGAGCAGCCGGTCGACGCCACGCTGCTGAAGTATCTGAATCGGCTGAGCGATTGGTTGTTCGTTCAAGCGCGCTGGTCCAACCACGCAGCCGGAGTCGAGGACATCCCCTGGTCTCGATAGCGGCCCGCGGCTACAGGTGAGTTTCGCCGCAGTTGCTGCGATCGTTTCACGGAGCGGGGTCGTGAGGCTCATCCAAAGACTTCGGCTCCTCCATAACGGCGAGGAACACCATCACCGCCATGAACCCCGCGATTGCCACGTCGGCGGCCAGCAGGAGTGCGAAGCCCGGATTTACCTCGTTGGGCGCCAGTTGCTGAACGATCGAACCGCCCATCAAAAACACGATTACGAATGCGACCGTGGCGCCAACAGCGGCAACCACGTAACGGAAAACGCGCCTCTTTGGTTTTGGCTGGGGTCGTCCGTAATCGAGCACTGCTTTGGCCATTGCCGCGTCTCGGTTGAATCGGTTTTCCGACTCGGAACATCGTACGGGCACGGCGCAGGCACTTCGACTCGCTTCGCCCGCTCGGTGCAGGTGGCCGGAAAATTGACAACTTCCGGGTCGTTCGTCAATCTATTCGCGCCGTGGATTCAACCATAAAGCGGGTCTGACTTGAGGCTTCCGAGCAAAACGTCTTTGCCGCAGCGCGCGATTTCTGACGGCGCGGCGCCGGCCCCGTCGGGCGAGGGGACGGCGCATTCGGAGTTGGGGAATCTGACGGCGGATCGGTCGGCGCTTTTGGCGCTGGTGGAGGCGAGCCGGGCGATTACCAGCGAGCCGGAGCCGCAGGGGGTTTTCGAGCAGATCACCACCCGGGCGATGAGCGTCGTCGGCGCGGAGGCGGCGAGTTTGCTGCTATTTGATCCGGAGCGCCAGCAGTTGATCTTTCAAGCGCCGACCGGGCCGGGGGCGGACCAGCTGATCGGCGAGCGGTTTGACGCGAAGCTGGGGATTGCCGGC
>Ga0302326_10027047_pt1 | contig 11578 bp, 12 predicted proteins | sample Palsa_T0_3_FD_202264 | JGI IMG/M metagenome (GOLD analysis project Ga0302326, IMG submission 202264) | Peat permafrost microbial communities from Stordalen Mire near Abisko, Sweden - Palsa_T0_3 | ecosystem: Environmental > Terrestrial > Soil > Palsa > Peat permafrost | place: Sweden: Abisko...
AGCCTGCAAAAAAGGGCGAAGCTCATTTGTTCGAGAAAGAGAATGTTCGACAAATTGATATTCCGACGCCGGCGGGGGCGTTGACCCTCACGGGCAATTTCTCCGTTCTGGTACAGGATGATCGCGAATGGGGGGATAAGCGGTACGCGCTGCGCGCGAGATTTTCACCCGGGGCCGGGGCGATCAAGGAGAGCAAAATAGAGATTCAGATGAAGTTAAATCCGGCCGGGACACAACACTGACTGGGCTGAGAATTTAGTCCTTGTCCGGTAACCCCGAAAAGCGCGGTTCGTACTGCCGATCTGGCGCATTCTCGCGTGCTTTCAGTAATTCCGGCAACCTGGGCCTGAGCAACTCAAGCATCTCTTCCAGCCACGCAAATCGCTCGACCGGGGTCGTGTGGAGAGCGGTATAAATAATCTCGTGGTTGCGGTGGGATTCCCAACCTACAGGCCAGGGATGGGCTTCACGGGAGTTGTTTTCTTCCGGCATCGAATCCTTACGCCGTTGCCGCCGGCGCCGCGGGCGGGGCCATGAGTTTTTCCACCGCGGCGATCAGCTTGTCGAGCTTCACCGGCTTGTTGAAGTATTCGCTGACGCCCTGGCTCTCGGCGTACATCTTGTGCCTGGCGCCGGGATTGCCCGTGATCATGATCACGAACGGCTTGGCGTTGCGGGGCTTTTTGGACTTGATTCTTTCCAGAACCATGAACCCGCTGCGGCCGGGAAGCATCATGTCCAGGATGACGACATCCGGCTGAGTTCTTTCGGCGATTTCGACGGCCTTGTTGCCGTTGCTCGCGGTTTCGATCATCGCGCCGGTGGGTTCGAACGCCGCCTGCATGCTGATCAGGATATCGTTGTCATCATCCACCAGAAGTATTTTTTTGCCTGTCAGTGCCGCGCTCATGGTTGCCTCCGAATAAATGGGGCGCAAGTCACTTTCGTTTACGCGGGGAAAATAATCAAGCGGAATCCGTCCCACGTCCGATAAATGCAAGAGGTTTATCATGAAGCAGAGTCATCCGATCGCCGTTCTGGACAGCGGTTTGGGAGGGTTAACGGTGGTCAAGGCCCTACAGCGGGTTTTGCCGGCGGAGGACCTGATCTATTTCGGGGACACCGCGCATCTTCCGTATGGAAACAAATCTTCTGCGGTGGTCTGCGCGTTCGTCCGGCAGATCGTCGGTTTCCTTCGGCAGATGGATCCCAAGCATGTCGTGATCGCGTGCAACACGGCGACGGCGCTGGCGCTGCCGACGATCGCCGCGGAGTTTCCAGAGCTGTCGATCAGCGGGGTGATCGAACCCGGCGCCCGCGCAGCCGTCGCCGCGGCCGGCGCGCAGCGGCTGCCGGCCATCGGCGTCATCGCCACGGAGGCCACCGTCCGATCCAAGGCGTACGAACGGGCGATCCTCCAGCGGCGAAGCATGGCCCGCGTCCTGCTCCGGCCGACGCCCCTGCTGGCGCCGATGATCGAGGAAGGCCGCACCAGCGACGATCCGCTGGTCGAGACCGCCCTGCGGCAATACCTGAACAGCATGGTGCTTCGCAAGGTGAATGTGCTCGTCCTGGGCTGCACCCATTATCCGCTGGTCAAGCGGGCCATCTCCAAAGTGGTCGGACCGACGGTGCGGCTGATTGACTCCGCCGAACAATGTGCCCAAGATGTCGCGCGGAGACTGGCGCGCAAGGGCCTGCTGCGCATGCCGGTCCGCTCGCCGGATGACACCGGCCCGTTGGAAGATATGCCGGCGACCGGGCGGCTGCGGACGTTCGTGACGGATGATCCCGATCGGTTTGCCGCGATGGCGGCGCGGTTCCTGGAGATGGAGATCGAAAGACCCACGCTGGTGAAACCGAATGGGGAACCGGATTCTTCCGCTCCGATGGTCCTTCGGGCCGCGGGATGATGCGGCCGGAAATGAAAGGCGATCGATGCGGAAGTTTGGCTGGCTGGCGTGGTCTGTTCTGACGGCCCTGGCCGGATGCGCCGACAGCATTCATGACTCCACCGCCCCTGGGCCGGTCGATCCCGGGCTTTACAGCGACGCCGTGCTCGACAACCAGCAGCGCATCGCCGGCGAAGACGTTCGCGTCGTGCCACTTTATAAAACACCGTTGGAAGCCGTCGGGGTGGGGCTGGACCTCTTGATCGGAGAGCCGATCGCCCATTTCTTCAATTACATCACGCATGACAGCGCGTCTTATGCCGCCAGGAAGATGGCGGACACCAAATCGCCGGACCAGCAACGCCAAGGAATGCTCCGGCTGACGGATTTTCCATTCGCCAGACGGGGGATTTACATCAGGGGTTATGCGATCCTGGCGCGGGATGGCGGCGATTTCACTTTGCGGGCGGCGGCCATCAGGGCGCTCAACCGCTGCCGGGCGAAGGGATATACCGCCTTTTTTCTGGAATCGCTGAGCGATGACCAGCCGCTGGTGCGGCTGGAGGCCGCCGACGCACTGTCGAATATCCCCGATCCCGACGCGGTGCCCCTCTTGATCGTTCACACCGGCGTAGATGCCGAAACCGACACCGACGTGCGCATCTCCTGCACCGAAGCCCTGCGTAATTTCCACACCGCCGAGGTGATGCACGCCCTTGTGGATGAACTGGACGATCAGGATTTCGGCGTGGCGTGGCAGGCGAGACAAAGCCTGGAACTCCTCACCGGCCAGGATTTTCGCTATGACCCCAAAGCGTGGTTGATTTACCTGGCGGGCTCGGGGACTTGAATGGCCATTTGTGATGCGGGCGCTTGTATTTGAACAAACTTCGCTGAACTTTCGCCCGCGACACCGGGAGCCGCCGGAGAGCGAGGGAGACGCGCTCGTAAAAGTCCGCCGGGCGGGAATCTGCGCGACCGACCTGGAAATCCTCCGCGGATACATGGGATATTCCGGAATCCCGGGCCATGAATTCGTGGGCGAAGTCGTCTCGGCTCCGAGCAAGGACCTCGTCGGGCAGCGCGTGGTCGGGGAAATTAATATTGTCTGCGGGCGATGCGATTTGTGTTTGTCGGGATTGTCATCGCATTGCCGCAATCGCACGGTCCTGGGAATTCAGAAACATGACGGCGCTTTCGCCGACTTTTTGCGTTTGCCTTCGGCGAATCTCCATGTCCTTCCCCGATCCGTGGATGATGATGCGGGCGTGTTCGTCGAACCGCTGGCGGCGGCGTTCCAAATCCTCAAGCAGGTCAAGCTCGACGGCACGGATACGGCGCGCGGAAGGAAATGGGTCACGGTTCTGGGCGACGGCCGGCTCGGCCTCCTGGTTGGACAGGTGCTGCGGAATGCCAACTGTCCGGTGCGGATCATTGGGACGCATCCGGAGAAGCTCGCCTTGTGCGAGAAATGGCAGATTCGCAGCCGCCCGCTGGTGGAGATCGCCCCCAGGCACGATCAGGATGTCGTCGTCGATTGCACGGGAAACGCTTCCGGCTTCGAGCTGGCGATGCAGATGGTTCGGCCGCGCGGCACCATCGTGCTCAAGAGCACCTTCGCCGCAAGCAAGCCGATGAACCTGACCCCGCTGGTGATCGACGAGATCAGCGTGATCGGCAGCCGCTGCGGCCCGTTTCGGGAAGCCATTCGCGCCCTGGCGGAAAAACAGGTGGATGTCGCCAGCCTGATTCATCGCCGCATGCGCCTCGAGCAGGGCGTCGAGGCCATGGAAGTGGCGGCAAGACCGGATGTCCTTAAGGTGCTTTTGACGATGGAGTGAATGGATGGCCAAGGATCTCGCCATTGTTCTGAATAATGGAAGCGTCAACAGCGCGGTCGTGACCGCGATGGCGGCGCAGAAATATCGGCCGATCATGATCTTCGCCGACGCCGTTTCCACCACGGGGGGACGGATGCGGGCGGCGTACGATCAGCAGGTGGCGCATTTCAGGCCGTATCGGGAGTATTCCGTCCCGATGGCGCTGGCCGGAGCCGGCCCGGGGCAGAATCCATCCGCGAATACCGATCCGCGCCAAGGTCCGAATATTTCGCCGCAGATGCTGGACCTTCTGCCGCTGATCGCCCTGGGGACAAAATCGGCGGCCCATCACCAGGCGGCCGCGATTTATTTGGGTCTGCGCGTTGGGCCGGGCACGGATGAACTGGCGCAGGCGACGGAGTATTGCCAGATATGGAATGAACTGATCCAGATGCCGTGCGGTTTGGGAGAGCAGGAACTGCTGGCGCCGCTGCTCGAACTGGAACCCTGGCAGGTCGTGGATGCGGGGTTTCAGGTGGCCGCGCCGTTCGAGCGGACGTGGAGTTGTCTGGAAGAAACCAGCGAGCCGTGCTGGGCCTGCCGCGGATGCCGAGCGAGGGAAGCGGCGTTTCAACAAGCGGGGAAACCGGATCCGTTGCGGGCGGTCAGGAAAAATTAGCGTGGCAGGTCGATCCCGCTACCCCCCCTTTACAAACCTCGACAACACTGACAGCGCCCGCTGTGCCTGCGTCACATACGGATTGGACTTGTCCCATACATACCCCGCCAGGACCGAGCAGATTTTCCGCATCACATCCATATCCCTGTCCGGCGCGAAAAAAATATCGCACAGCGTTCCGTCATACCACGCATTCACATAAACCCGGAACGTATTGACGCCCTGCCGCAGATGGTCGGCGTACTCGGTCTCCCAGTCCGGACTTTCCCCGCGCAGCTGCTTCGCGATCACCCGAGCCGCCCGCATGGCCGATTCCATCGCCAGCGTAACGCCCGAGCTGAAAACCGGATCGAGAAACTCCGTCGCGTTGCCCACCAGCGCAAATCGCGGCCCGTAAAGTTGCTTGACCGAACATGAATACCCCCCAATCCGCCGCGGCGGAAATACAAACTTCGTATCCACCAACCGCGCCGCCGCATTCGGATCGCTCATTAAAATCGCCCGAAGCTGCTCCGCCGGCACCCCCGGAAACCGCTGATAAAACTCCGGCGTGCCCACCACACCCACGCTCGTCTTCCCATTGGAAAATGGAATGATCCAGATCCATCCCCCATCGGGGTGAATACAAACCCAGATTTTCCCCTCCTCCGCTCCCTCCGGCCTCCGGTCCCCGGTCACATGCGCAAACAGCGATTCCCGAAACGGCTGCGTCGACGGCTCATCCAGCCCCAGCAGTCTCGGCAAAACCCGTCCATATCCGCTGCAATCCAATACAAACTTCGCGGTCACCTCCCCGCTGCTTCCATCCGGTTTCTCGATCGTGACCCGCGCCTGCGAATCGTCAAATTTCACGGCCGACACGCCATGGCCGTAACATATTTCGACTCCGCGCCCAGCCACCGTATCCGCCAGCGTCTTGTCAAAATCCGCCCGTGTCACCTGGAACGTGTATCTCCATCCATCGCCGGACTGCTCGGAAAAATCGAAATCGCATTTCTCGATTCCGCGAAGAAATACCGCCCCCGTTTTCTTCATGAACCCCTGCTTCTCCACCGCCTCCAGGAGTTCCGCCTCCCGCAACAGATTCATAATCCGCGGCAGCAAGCTCTCTCCGATCACAAACCTGGGAAACCGCTGTTTCTCCACCACCATCAGCCGAAACCCCTCCCGATGCAGCACCGACGCCGCGACCGACCCCGCCGGGCCCGCGCCAATAATCAAAACATCCACATCCGTATCCATCACTCAAACCTCCCGCCCGCCGCCCCATCATAATTCTGTGCGATCGGCATCCTTCTGCCAAATCCAAACGCCCTGCTCGTCACCTTTAACCCCGGCGCCGCCTGCCGCCGTTTGTATTCGCTGCGATCGATCAGCCGGATCACGCGTAAAACCGTCTCCCGCTCAAACCCCTCCGCGATAATTTCCGCCGCCCCCTTCTCTTCCTCCACATATCGGAACAGAATCGCATCCAGCACCTCATACGGCGGAAGCGAATCCTGGTCCGTCTGATTCGGCCGCAACTCCGCGCTGGGAACTTTATCGATGCTCGCCTGCGGAATCAGCGCCCGCCCGGCTTTCCGGTTGATCCACCGCGACAATTCCCAGATCGTGGTTTTTGGAACATCGCTGATCACCGCCAATCCTCCGCACATGTCCCCGTACAGCGTGCAATACCCCACGGCGATCTCGCTCTTGTTGCCGGTCGTCAGCAGAAGATGATTGAACTTGTTGCTGAACGCCATCAGCAGCGCCCCCCGGATGCGGGCCTGGAGATTTTCCTCGGTTACATCCGCCGACCTGCCGGCGAACGCCGGGCCAAGCGTTTGCTCATACGCATCATGCAATTCCCTGATCGGGACAATATGAAATTCGATCCCCAGATTTTCTGCCAGCGCCCGTGCATCCGACACCGAATGATCCGAGCTGAACCTGCTCGGCATCGACACTCCGACGATTTTGTCCTTCCCCAGCGCCGCCGCCGCCAGCGCCGCCGTCACGGCCGAATCAACCCCACCCGACAAGCCCACCACCACCGTCTTGAACCCGCACTTGCGAACATAATCCCGCAACCCCAGAACCAGCGCCCGATAGATCGATTCGATCCCCTCGCTCTGCCGATTCATCGGCCCCGCAGTTCCGCCCCTTTGTCCAATCGCCACATCCACCACCAGCAGGTCTTCCTCAAAATCCTTCGCCTGCGCAATCACATTCCCCCCCGAGTCGAACACCACGCTATTCCCATCGAACACCAATTCATCATTCCCGCCAACCTGATTCACATAAACCAGCGGCTGACCAAATTGCCTCACCTGATCCGAGAAAAGTTTTAGCCGAAACTCATGCTTGCCCACCACAAACGGGCTGGCGCTGGTGTTGATCATGATCTGCGCACCCGCATAATGCAGGTCGGCGATCGGATTCCGATGATAAAGCCGCCGTGGAATCAGCCGTTCGTCGTTCCACAAATCCTCGCAGATCGAAAGCCCCCCAACCACGTCCCCAAGCTGAACAAGATTCTCTTTCTCATCCACCGCCCCCGGCTCGAAATACCTGCTCTCGTCAAAAACATCGTACGTCGGCAACAACGTCTTAAAATGCCGGCTGACGGCCTTCCCCTCCCGCAGCAGCGCCACCGCATTACGCAGCGGCCGTCCAACCGGGTCCGCATTTCTCTCGGCATACCCTACCACCGCATCAATTCCCTTCACATGCTCCGCGATCCATTGCACTCCCCTTAAATTGTCCTCAATAAACTGCGGCTTCAGCAGCAAATCCTTCGGCGGATATCCGATCACCGACAATTCCGGAAAAACAATCAATTCAGCCCCCTGCGTCTTGGCACGCTCAAGAAACTCAACCGCCTTCCGGCAATTCCCCCCTATATCTCCGACCGTCGGATTAATTTGCGCCAGCGCGATTCGCATAGCGCGACATTCTACGCCTCCCGAGCCGATCCGCGAATTCCGCAACATTACCGCAATAATTTTCCCTCGGCTGATTTTCAGAAAGAAGATTTTTATCGTTACGATTCTCGTGCCGTCCGAGTTCCCTGGCTCGAATACGAGCAATGGCTGCCGCCGCGAACGCCGCTGGCTGGCCCGATAGGATTCGCGCCCGCCTTCCGCAAACGGCATAAATACGAGTCCCCGCCTTCGGCGGCTTGTCTGTCGGAGTTTCGAACTCAAGTTCGCCCTCAACCGTCAAGTCACGCCCGCTTGTCCGACCTCCCGCTCTCAATTGCGCAGCGGTCGCGTTGCCGCAATGCCCAGGGGAGGTCGGGAAGCGGGGCTGTGCGGACGGTTGAGGTCGAACTCGAGTTCGAAACTCCGACAGACAAGCCGCCGAAGGCGGGGACTCGGTATTTGTCCCGGTTGCAAAAGGCAGTCCCGAACTTTGACAGGCCAGCCGGCGGTGTTCACAGCGGCAGCCATTTCTCGTAATCGAGCCAGGGAACTCGGACGGCACGAGAATCGTAACGATAAAAATCCTCCTCCGGACTTCACAACCCGCCGGACCACACCCCCCTGAGGCAAAGCCACGTCTATCCGAAATCGGAATTTTTCCTTATCATTGCGGGGAACTTCACCATGGGGACACACATTATGAAATTGAAATTGGGATTGATGATTGGATTCGCCTTGATCTGCTCCGCCGCCCTGGCGGATGACGGTCCTTACAAGCTGCTCAAAGCCGTCACCGTCGGCGGTGACGGGCGATGGGATTATGTAACCGTCGATTCCGACAATCGCCGGCTTTACGTTCCACGATCTACCCGAACGGATGTTTATGATGTCGATTCGCTTCAGAAGGTCGGCGAGATTCCGGACACCAACGGCGTCCATGGTGTGGCAATCGACAACGAATCGGGCCACGGCTTTACCAGCAATCGCGGCGATCCGTCCGTGACAATGTTCGACATCAAGACCTTGCAGGTCATCAAGAAGATCCCCGTCACCGGCTCACCGGATGGAATCTTTTTCGAGCCGATGACCAAACATGTATTCGTTGAGAGCCACCAGGATCCGAATGAGACGGTCATCAACGCCGCCGACGGCGCCGTGGTGGGAACGATCGATCTCGGAGGCGAGCCCGAACAGGGCGCCAGCGACGGCCAAGGACACGTTTACATTAATCTGGAAAGCACCAGCGAGGTGGTTGTCGTCGATCCGGCCGCGATGAAAGTGACCGCTCGATACCCGCTCGGCGATGGCGATGGCCCCTCCGGACTGGGATTGGACGCCAAAAACCACCGCATCTTTTCCTTCCGCGGCAACGGCACGGCTACGGTGCTGGATGCCGATACCGGCAAGATCCTCGCAACCCTTCCCATCGGGGATCGCGTTGACGCCGGCACATTCAACCCCGACACGATGGAAGCATTCAGCTCCAACGGCGACGGCACTTTGACGGTCATCAAGGAAAAAAGCCCCACCAGCTTCGCCGTGGAACAAAACGTTCAAACGAAATTCGGCGCCCGCACCTGCGCCCTGGATTCCAAAACCGGAAATATTCTGCTGGTCACCGCGAAATTCCAGAGCCCCTCCACCCAGCCGTCCCCAACCGGCGGCCGGCGGCGCGGCCCGCCACCGATACCCGGCTCATTCACGATCCTGGTCGTTGGCCATTAAGGCGCCCTTCAAAGCCGCAGGATAGCAATCCTGCGGTGCGCCCCACGATCAAAAAAGGACCGGCCCGCAGGTCGGAAAGGTGAAGAACCCGGGGGCCGGTGGGGTTGTTCGTTGAGCGGTCGATTGCCCGCCGCTACGCCGCCAAAGGTTGTGTCGACAGATACAAGCCCAACATGCCGCGGTCGATTTCATCCATATCGATCAGTCGGCCGGCAACGTCGTACTCTTCTTTGCCGATCTTGGCGACCCGGTTGACAGTCATCCAGCCGACCCATTCATTCTTCGGAGCCAGCCCCTTCTCTTGTGATTTGATAAACGGGCTGATGCCCGCATACGCCGGCAACTCCAGACGCACGCGGATTTGATTGTCCGGCTTGACATCCTCCTGGCTCGTTCGGATGCGCAGACCTCCGGCCGACAGGTCCACGATCCGGCCGAAGTTTTTGCCCGAGCGCCGACCGCCATCCCAGCGATCGACCGCAATGTCCTGAATCTCCATGTCGTGCCGCCTATGCTCCCTCCGTTCAGCTCCTTTTTTGGCGGAAATTGCTTCTCGCGTCTCGCGCTTCATAATCGACATGTGACTCATAGGTGTGCTCTCCTTGTAAATTTCCGGCTGAGACAACCATCGGTCATATTGACCTGCTACTTTGTTAATTTGGGTATTTTAACTAACATAGTAAATAACTGGACGGCATAAATAAACCTATCCAAATTATCAACCTTTAAGTCGTATTGACAATATCTGTTGAGACAAATATTGTTGATTGGACATGTCCGGGAAACTGAAAAAAGAGGTTGGTAAATCTGGTCCCTTCGCCTCCCTTGAGGAGGAAGCCACCCTCCACCTGCTTCGGACGGCGGACCGGCTGATGGGGTTTTGCGAAACGGCGCTCAAATCCGGCGGATTAACCCCCACGCAATATAACGTCCTGCGGATTCTCCGCGGTGTTTCGCCGCAAGGGATTGCGTGTCAGGAGATTGCGCGCCGAATGATCACGCGCGATGCCGATCTGACCCGCATGCTGGATCGTCTGGAATCTCGCGGCCTCCTCACCCGTCAGCGGCAACGCGACGATCGCCGGGTGGTCCATATCCTCATTACCCCGCCCGGCTCGAAACTGCTGGCGGAACTCGACCCGGTCGTCGCCGAGATGAACCGAAAGATATTCGCAAACCTCCAACCCCAGCGCCTGACTGAACTCGTCGAACTGCTGGAACATGTCTGCGATCAGGTGGAACAACCAAAAGACCCTTGACACAACAATTGTTATCACATATACTGTGGTAACAGATTAATGGGAGGTCTTATGATCAGCACGATTCCCTCAAGCAAACGTCACCACGGTCAGTTTGGCTGGCTGGATGCCCATTGGCATTTTTCCTTCGGCGATTATTACGATCCCAGGAACCTGAACTGGGGCGCCCTGCGCGTCTTCAACGACGACACCATCCACGGCGGCGGCGGGTTTGATCTCCATCCCCATAACGACATGGAAATCGTCACCGTCGTCTACCAGGGCCAGCTTCGCCATCAGGACGACCTGGGAAATTCCGGCATCATCCATCCGGGCGAAGTCCAGGTCATGTCCGCCGGCACCGGCATCGTTCATGCCGAGCACAACAACTCGCCCACGGAGCCGCTTCGGCTGCTGCAAATCTGGATCATCCCCCGCCACAAAAGCAATCCTCCGCGCTGGGAGCAGAAACAGTTCGAACCCACAGCGCGCATTGGAAAGCTCTTGCCGGTCGTCTCCGGCGGAGATATCCCGGGCACGTTGCGGATCGATCAGCAGGCCGCCATCTATCTTTCGACCTTGCGGCCCGGAGATCATGTGACGCATAATCTGGCTGCCCGGCGGAAGGCGTATCTCTTTGTGGTATCCGGCAAGATCGTATTGAACGGCAGTCCCTTCTCCGCCGGAGATCAGGCCCGCATCGATCAGGAGGCCCGGTTATCCATCGAAGCGCCCAGCGACGCGAGCGGCAACGCTGAGTTGATCCTGCTCGATCTGCCTTGAACTGAACTAAAATTTAATCCCCTTTGGGGAAGGAGCTTTTTCATGAATCGTTTATTGACTGTGTTGGCGGTGTTGGTTGGTGGACTGGCGCTTTCATCCGTGGCCCGTGCCGACGATCTGAAAGCCGATCCGGTCCATTCATTCGTCGTCTTCGATGTCCATCACCTCGGAGCCGGATATGTTTACGGCACTTTCGCCGGCCCCACCGGAGCGGTCTCCTACGATCCGAGCGATTTGACCAAGACCGCCTTCGATCTGAGCGTCGATGCCGACTCCATCGACACCCGCAACGCCAATCGCGATAAAGATCTCAAAGGCCCCGATTTCTTCGATGTGAAGCAGTTCTCCACGCTGACCTTCAAGAGCACCAGCGTGACTAAAACCGGCGACGCCACCATGAGCGTCACCGGCGACCTCACGCTCCACGGCGTAACCAAATCCATCACCGTCCCGATGGAGTTCACCGGCTCCGGCCCCGGCATGAGAGGCGAAACCCATACCGGTTTCCGGTCCGATTTCAAAATCAATCGAGCCG